>Ga0209755_10007373_pt1 | contig 11926 bp, 14 predicted proteins | sample TergutCo191P1_FD_187301 | JGI IMG/M metagenome (GOLD analysis project Ga0209755, IMG submission 187301) | Cornitermes sp. P1 segment gut microbial communities from Petit-Saut dam, French Guiana - Co191P1 (SPAdes) (version 2) | ecosystem: Host-associated > Arthropoda: Insects > Digestive system...
GGAGGAACAGCTTGCCAAAACCCGCGAGCAGTTGAAAAGTAGCCTGCTGCTTAGCCTAGAAAACTCCGGCAGCCGCATGAACAGCATCGGCAACAATGTGCTGATGATTGACGAAGTCAGCACGCCGGATGAAATTGTAGCAAAAGTAGACGCCATTACCATGGATGCATTGTATAATGTAAGTGCTAAAATTTTCGTGCCCGAACAGGCTAGTTTGTCGCTGGTGGGCAAGGGTGTGGAAGGACTTGACATTTCTTTGTAAGCGGACGGACAGTGCAAAGGACTTGCCCCTGCCTGCGCGGCAAAGTGCGGGTGCTGCGGGCATGGATTTGTATGCCAATGTAGCAGCAGATGTATGTATAAAACCGGGCGCACGGGCGTTAATACCCACGGGGTTTTGCGTGGCGTTGCCGGAGGGATATGAAGCGCAGGTCAGGCCACGCAGTGGTCTGGCCTTTCGTTTTGGGGTTACGATACTTAATGGGGTGGGCACGATAGACGCGGATTATCGCGGCGAGCTGCAAGTGCTGCTCATAAATTTGGGACAAGCGGATTATACTATTACCCGGGGGGCGCGGGTGGCGCAGTTGGTCATAGCCCGCGTGGCACAGGGGGAGTGGGAAGAGGCAGACACCCTTCCCGACAGTGTACGAGGAGATGGTGGGTATGGGAGCACGGGAACGTAAGGGATTTATTGCGTGGTGCAAAGAGACGGTCTCTACGCGGCGGGCGCGGTGGTTGTCGGCAGGCGCGGGCGTTCTTTTTTTGGGCTTGGTGATGTCGTATTTTGTGGTGGCGGCGCGCAATGGCAATGACGCAGGGCGCGTAGTGGTTGACTATTCGGCCGTGGTGCAGGTTATGCGCCCCACGCCGCATCCCTTTTCCCCCGTCGCGGATGCGTATTACGAGGAATACGCACCCGTGTACACCGGCCCGGTTGCCATGCTGACGGGGCTGCCCCTGGACGAAGCCTATCGGTATCGCCGCCCCATTGCCGTGGTGGTGAATAATTTGTTTGCCGCGCTGCCGCAAAGCGGGCTGTCCTACGCCGATGTCATTTACGAAGTGCTGGCAGAGGGGAATATTACGCGGCTAATTGCGATTTTCCAATCACAAATGCCGGAGGTAGTTGGGCCGGTGCGTTCTACGCGTAATTATTTTGCGCCCATGGCGATGAACCACGATGCTTTTTTGGTGCATCATGGCGGGTCGGACGCGGGGTATGCCCGCATCCGCGAGCTGGGCACAGAAGCGCTGGACGGGATGCGCCTGGCCAATGTGTTTTGGCGCGACCGCACCTTCCCCGCGTGGGCAGGGCGCACGGGGCAGCGCGGGGTCGAGCATAGCTCCTTCACCGGGTGGCCGCAAATTTACACGCATATCACCGCGCGGGACATGCGATACTATGTACAGACGGCGGATACCGGCTTCGCCTTCGGCGGCGTGCCCGCAAACATTACGCCGCTTGGCACGGCAGAACGGGTGTACGTCCCCTTCTCCCGCGAGTATGAACGGCGTTTTGTTTTCCGCCCATACTATAATGATTATTTGGTGTACAACCCACGCGGCCCGCATGTTGATGCGCTGACGGACGGCGGGCAGCTGACTGTCCGCAATGTGCTGGTGCAACTAACCACCATGCGCGTCATCGACAACGAAGGCCGCCGCAATGTGGACTTGGTGGGCTACGGGCGCGGGTATCTGTTTACCATGGGGCAGCAATTTGCCGTGCGCTGGGAAAAAAGCGCGCTGGATACCCCCATGCGCTGGCAGTTTGAATGCGGCACACCGTTGCAACTGCCCGCGGGCACTACGTGGATATGTGTGTTGCAGGCCGGGGCAGTGGTGCTTACGTCGTAAACAACCAAGCACGCACCGTTGACGCGCGCATAATAAGCTGCTACAATATATATCGCTGCGATATATTTGAGGTGTACACAATGATTGATTACATCATCATCGGGATATTATTACAAAAACCCTTAACCGGGTATGACATAAAAAAAGAAATTAAACTGGGTATCGGCAATTTTTACAAAGCCAGCTACGGCAGTTTGTATCCGGCGTTGAAAAAGCTGACGGACAAAGGGCATTTGGTGTTGACCGAACAAACGCAAGCAGCGCGGTTAAAAAAGTATTATAAGGCAACTGACCTGGGGCGGGACGTTTTTATGCAGTGGCTGGCATCGCCCGTGGACATTAATTTGGGCACGGCGGCTATGTTGGCGCGGATTTATTTCTTCGGCGAATTGCCCAAGGATATCCGCAACCAACGGCTACAGGAATATGAAGCCGCGATGCAAAAAATCCTGACAGCCCATGAACAAATTGAACAGCAATTCGCCCATACTATTAGTAACGACCGCCAGTATTTTGAATTGTCTACCCTGTTTTACGGCCTGCAATCGGTACAGGGCATGATTCGCTGGGTGCGCCATATTCAGGCACAAAAAGAATTTCCTGTTAAGGAGGACGAAAATGCGTAAACTTAGCCCCAAAATGCAAGCCCTAATCAACACCCTATGCCAAGGGAAAACCCATATAAAATTGACTCTAGGCACGCTTATTGAGGGCGAAAAAACCATCCAAACCTTCGGCGAATCCGGCGAAGTGCCCAACGAAAATTATGTGTACGAAATAGGTTCAAACACAAAAACCATCACCGCGTCGTTGCTGGCGAAGTACCTCCACGCCGGCGAAATGTCGCTGGATGATTCTATCGCCCGCTACATTTCCGGCTTGGATAAAAACACCTACTACCCCACCCTAAAACGCCTGGCAACCCACACGGCGGGCTACAACTGGATGCTGCCCGTTAAAACAAGCACTGTAGCCAAGCTGACCTTCAACGCCATTTTCAGAAGCAGCATGAGCAATGGCGTCAAGCCCTTTACCATGGACGAAGCACGCATGAAACAACTCATACAAAAACATAAGCAGCAAGACAAAGACTATCCCTATCAATACGCCAATTTTGGCTACGCCCTGCTGGGCCATGCCATAGGTGCGGTGTCCGGGCGCGGCTATTGGGACACAATGGACGACTACCTAACCAACGAGCTGGGCATGAAAAACAGCTGCACCGGAAAGCGCGTCGGTAAAAAATTGCATGGCTTTGACAAGAAAAACCGTGACATTGGCAATTGGGACTGGCATAACGACTTCACTGCGCCCGCGGGCGATGTTTTCTCCACCGCGGACGATATGCTTACCTTCGCACGCATTAATATGTATGACGAACTGCCGTATCTGGCCCTGTGCCACCAAAAGCACGCCCCCATGTCTAAAAAGCTGGCAAACAAATTTGTGCAGGGGCTGGGCTGGCCGCTGGATATAAACCACCAACATATTTTGGTGGGGTCGGGGGGCACGGGCGCATTTCACAGCCTGCTGGTCATTAACAAACAGAAAAAAATAGCCATTACCGCCCTATCCAACTATCACTTGGACTTAGTCAAACTTATGAACGCCGCACTGGACGAGGTGAAATAAAAAAACCTGCTTTCGCACGGTGTCAAGCTGCATCGCGAAAGCAGGTTTTTTCTATACTGGCTTAGTTGAATTCCTCTTCAAATTCTTCATCGAATTCATCGTCCTCTTCGTCGCCGGTTTCTACGCGGCTGGTCAGCACGCCTACGAAGAACAACAGGGACAGGCCCAAAAAGATGCGGGACTTACATACTTTGCCGTCGTTAATTGCCTTGCTGCGCAGTACCCAAAACAAAATGCCCAAGAACAAGCTAATGCCTTTTGCCACGATGGTGGCGATAAGGTCTTTTTGCGTTTTGGGGCAGAAGCCCAGCACTTCGGCTACTTGGCGCAATTGTTCGTTCGAGCCGAAGTGAATTTCTACATCCTCTTCAAACTCATCACAGCAGGGGCAGGCGGTTTCTTCGGCGGTGGCTACTTCGGCTTCGGTGGTTTCTACGTTGGTGTTTTCTTCATTCATTGTGTTTTCCTCCTTTTTATTTTAGGCTTACGCCTCGGGTGCATATTGGGGATTTTACCCTATAGATACAGGCTTGGCAACTGTGGCACATGCGGATTTTCGCAAGGGCAAGAATATAGTATAATGCCCTCGTGGAAATTATTGAGTGCATACGGTGAAATATATATAATGTTATGGATAGCTAAAACTTTTGGGCTTCGTGATTAAAGGAGCAGCAACCTATGGACAACCAGACTGAAACAATCAAAATTGATTACTCCCTACTCATGGATTTGCGGGTAGATTACGCATTTAAGCTGATTTTTGGTACAGGCGATACCCTGTTTCTAATCTCCTTGCTTAATGCTATATTCGCCAACAAGAAACTTCCACGCATAATAAAAACGCTTACGGTTGTAAATCCTTACTTAGAAAAACGCTCGAAAGAAGATAAACTGTCTGTACTGGATATTCGGGCGCAACTGGACGATGGCTCGACCATATTAATAGAGATGCACCTCTACGACCTCGATGACCTAAAATATAAAACGATACGTTCATGGGCGAGGACTTACGGCGAGGAACTAAAAACCAGCGAAGCGTACTGGGCGCAACCGCCGGTTATTTGTGTAACTTTTGCAAACGGTTCTTTGGATGAGGGCGAAAGTAAAAAAATCCATAAATGTTGCAAAATAATGGATATAGATGACCTCACGATTTTTTCAAATGCGCTGGAGCTGCACTATATTGACATGAAGGCATTTGTGAAAATGGTCAACGAAACAGGCAGTATTGGAAAAGGCGAAACGGAAGAAACCATGTTGGCAAACTGGCTAGCAATTATCACGGAAAAAGATATTGTGGATAAGTCAATTATTGAGAATATCTGCAAAGAACAGGAGGAGATTGGCATGGCGGTTTCTACATTAGTAAGGTTAAGCGAGGACAAAATAACACGGCTGGAATACCTGCGCTGGCAAGATGATACGATGCTCCGCAACAGGAAGGAAAAAGAATATGCGCTAATGAAGCAACAAGTAGAACAAGAAAAAAACAGAGCAACGCAAGCAGAGAAAGCATCAGCGGAAAAAGATACCATTATCGCCCAATTAAAGGCACGGTTAGGCGAAAAATAAGCACCCCCAACCCCGGCACATTCCCCGCCCGCCAAAGATTAAACCCTTTTGGCGGGCTTTTTTACGCCTTTTTGGGAAAGTGATGAAAAATGCTATTCAAACGATTTTAACACACAAAGGCACAAGAACACGCCCACCCCATGCGTAATGGCAAAAATCCACGCCGGGCTGTAGCCGACACCAAACAGCGAAATGCCAATGCCCAAGACAATGCTGACCAGGCTAAGGGCGAAAAATGAACCCAACCCTTCCAGCGGGATAAAGCGATTTTCTGTAATGCGCAACCGTATGCTATTCAGGACATTTAACAGCGCCAAGAAATAATACTTTATAATAATCCACCCAATGCCGCCGATGACGGCAATAAATAAAATAAATGCAAAGCCCGGCATCGCGGTAAATAATACCGACAAAAATTGCACGCCCAAATTGATGGCAAGCAGCACTAAATTTACAATGGCGGCGATTCTAAACAGCGATAATGCGGGCAGGGGCTTGGCGAAGATGGTCATCCACAGCGCCACGATATATATCCCGGCGAATGCCGCGTCTACTACTAAAAACCATGAAAAAATAAAAACCAGCCGCGCCGCCATGCTGCCCGTTATCAGCACCACGCCCAACAGGAACGGGATGCTGCGCGCCAGTTGAATCGCCTTGGTTAAAAAGTCTTGTTGGATGCGCGCGTCCATTGTTTGCTCGTTCATGGTGCCGCAGTGCTTGCAGGTGCAGATGCGCCCGATGCTATTCAGTGCTTCACCGCAATTTTTACAATGCATAATTTAGCCCCATCATTTTTATTGAAACTATACCATATCTTACATTTTGATTACAATCGTTGTATAATGCCGATATTTCGTAGAAGGAGCGGATAAATATGCGTGCAATCATTGTTGGATACGGCAATATTGGCAAGGGGGTGTACGACGCGCTTCATGCAGCGCCTGATTTTGAATTGGCAGGCGTGGTGCTGCGCGATGTCACCAAAGCAGCCGAAAAAGGCGTGCCCGCCGGGGCATTGGTAGTAGACGACACCGCCGAAGGCTTGGCAAAACTGGGCAAGGTAGACGTTGCACTGTTATGCGTGCCCTCGCGCAGTGTGCCCGCCGAGGCGGAAAAATGGCTGGCGCGGGGCGTCAACACGGTAGACAGTTTTGACATCCACGGCGACACGATGGTGGACTTGTACGAAACGCTGAACACCGCCGCCATAGACGCGCTGGCGGTGGCGGTCATTGGCGCGGGGTGGGACCCGGGCATTGATTCGATGATACGCGGTATTTTTGAATTTTCTGCGCCGCGGGGGGTAACGTACACCAACTTTGGGCCGGGCATGAGCATGGGGCACACCGTAGCGGTCAAGGCAATCGCGGGGGTGAAAGAAGCGCTTTCGGTAACGATTCCCGTGGGCACGGGGCTGCACCGCCGCATGGTGTATATCGAATTAACCCCGGGGGCAGACTTCGCCGCCGTGGCGGGCGCTATCAAAGCCGACCCCTACTTTGTCAACGACGAAACCCACGTTATGCAGGTGGAAAGCGTCGCCGCGTTGCAGGACATGGGGCATGGCGTCAACATGGTGCGCAAAGGGGTGTCGGGGGCGGCAGACAACCAATTATTCACCTTCGATATGCGCATTAACAACCCGGCGCTGACCGCGCAAATCATGGTGGCGGCGGCGCGTGCGGCAGACCGCCAACAAGCGGGCTGTTTCACCCTGTTGGATATTCCCGTGGCCGATTTTCTGCCGGACGCCCGCAAAGCGCTGGCGCGGAGAATGGTATGATAACCGTCGTAAATTTAAACCCCTGCCTGGACTGGTCGTGGCAAATCGGCGACTTTACCCCCGGGGGGATGAACCGCGTACAATCGACCCGCGCCGATGTGGCGGGCAAGGGCATTAACGTATGCATGGCATTAAAAAACCTGGGCGCAGACCCGCTGTGCCTGGGTTTTAATTTTACGGAAAATGGCAGTGCCATTACCCACAAGCTGGACGAAATGGCGATTCGCCATGACTTTGTGCGCGTTAAAGGCGCGGTGCGCATTAACATAAAATTGTACGACAACGCAGGCGCAATGACCGAGCTAAACCAAGCGGGGGCGTTTGTGGCAGACTCGGCACAGGCGGTACTGTTCGAGAAAATTATGAGCTGGCAGGAAGGCCGCGAGGGCGGCTTGCTGGTGCTTAGCGGCAGCCGCCCCGCCAATGTGCCCGCCGACTTTTACGCGCGGATTTGCAATGCGTGGCAGGGCCGCGTCATTTTGGACACCGAAGGCGAGGCGCTGAAGCTGGCGCTGGCGCAGGACAACCCCCCGTTTCTACTCAAGCCCAATTTGTTTGAATTGGAAAGCACCTTCAACATAAAATTGCCCACCCACGACGCCATCATCGAATTCGCCCGCACCTTCATTGCCCGGGGCGTGAAAATGGTTTGTGTGTCCATGGGCGCACGCGGGGCTATTTTTATCACCGACGCGGAAAGCATCTTTGCCCCTGCCTATCGGCTGGACGTTAAGGCGGTGCAAGGCGCGGGCGACGCCATGGTTGCCGGGCTGGCACTGGCGCTGACCGACGGCATTACTGCGCCAAAAGATTTACTGCACCACGCCATGGCCGCCGCCGCCGCCACCGTAACCCGCGAAGGCACGCAAATGTGCGACCGCGCAGGCTTCGAGCATTTTCTATGCGCCTCCTCGTAGTCGAGGATGATGCCATTATTGCATCGGGGCTGGTGTACGCGCTGGAGAAGGAGCAATTCGCCGTAACCCACGCCGCCACGGTGGCCGATGCCCTTGCCGCGGTGCGCGCGCAGACCTTCGACGCGGCGCTGCTGGACATTGGGCTGCCCGACGGCACGGGCTTCGATTTGGTACAAGCCTTGCAATCCGCCGCTACATCGATTTTATTTTTAACCGCCGTAGACGACGAAGGGCATGTTGTCCGCGCTTTTGAAAACGGCGCGCATGATTACATCACCAAGCCCTTTCGCCTGGGCGAGCTAATGGCCCGGCTAAAGGCTATTCTGCGCCGTCGGGTGGGGCACAGCAACACCCTGCTACTGGGAAAAGTGGCGATTAACGTGACGGAAGGCAAGGCGTACGCCCAGACCCAGCCCATCGACTTAACCGCGCTGGAGTATCGATTACTGCTTATTTTCGCCAATCATAAGGGCCGGCTGCTTAGCCGCGCGCAAATTCTTAATCTTTTGTGGGATTCGGAGGGCATTTTTGTAGAAGATAATACCCTGACCGTCTACATCAAGCGCCTGCGCGAAAAATTGGGCACAGCCGTAACCATCGAAACCGTGCGCGGCATGGGGTACAGAAGCCATGCTGATTAGCCGCAAAGAAATGGAGCAGCTCTCGGCCGATGTGCGCCGCATTATCGACGGCCAAGCCACCGACCTGCGCGACAACCGCGAAGGCCGGCTTTCTATTTTAAAAAATGACATCCACACGCTGGCAACCCGCCTACACGAACAAGCGGACAACCTGCTGGCAGAAAAACGCGCCCTTGCCGACACGCTGGCGGATATTTCGCACCAGTTAAAAACACCCCTGACCGCCATGATGGTCATGGCGGAATTGCTGACCGACGCCCCGCCCGAAAAAGCAACCGAGTTTATCGGGAATTTGAAACAAGGGCTGGCACAAACGGGGTGGCTGGTCAATTCCCTGCTGAAAATGGCAAAGCTGGATTCGGGCACAGTGCAATTTAACCCGATGGAAATTTCCGCAGAAGCACTGGTACAAACCGCGCTACAGCCGCTGCAAGTGCTGCTGGACATTAAAGGGCAACGAGCAGTATTCAACGGCGCGGCGGAATTATTTTGCGATAAAAACTGGACGACCGAGGCGCTGACCAATGTAATAAAAAACGCCTCCGAGCATTCCCCCGAAGGCGCAACCATTCGCATCACCGCAGGCGAGAACCCGCTGACCCGCTGGGTTGCTGTCACCGACGCGGGCAAGGGCATTGCCCGAACGGAAATAAAACGGCTGTTTAAACGCTTCGGCGGCTCGCAGGCAGGCACGGGCATTGGGCTGCCGCTGGCACTGGCTATTATGCAGGGGCAGAATGGGGATGTGGAGGTGGATGGCGGCGGCGCAGGGGGCGGCGCTACCGTGGCGTTGAAGTTTTATTTATAACATCGTGGCACACGCGTAACGATATTTTTTATTCGTACATTGCGTATCATGTAATAATTTGATATTTTATCAATGAATGCTAGAACCTGTGTTGTCAAAATGCTCAAGGCATCAATGGCGCGGGGAAAATTTTGTTATTGGTGCCGTCTTTACATGATATAATTAACTTGCTGTAGAAAGTTTATATTTTGGACAGGAGCTGCAATATGCCCAAAACCATAATCATCTCATTGGCGAAAAATACTTTTCAAATAAGCGACGGGGATAATAAATTCAAAGAATTTACTATTTACAACTTTGATAACGACATTGCAACTTACAAAAATGTTGATTTTGCCGACCCGATAACAAAACAACCCGTTGCGGTGCTGGTATCAGAAAATGCGGATAAGATAAGCAAAAAAAATGTGCCTTACGTTCCTGTAATGCAAGCAGTATGGAACAATGCAGATATAAACCTAAAAAATTTTAAAGCGTTTATGAAATCAAATTTTTCAATTTCAAGAATTTTTAAACACAATGCAGTAGTAATTATGCCTGCCGATAGCATAGAGGTTGATAAAAGATGTGTTAAGGATTTTCTAGCTATATCTTGGTTCATACGCAGGATATTATTACTTGAAATCGGGCTTGTACTCGGTTCACCGGAAACCTGTTATATTGCCGTGACAAAATCAATTAGGACAGTAGCAATCAGTTTAATTAAGGATGGCGGCATATTAAAACAGGAAATTTTCCCCCTTGAGTATAACGACTTAGCACATTTGAAGTTATTAGTTTCTTCTTGGGCAAGCGAATTTAGCGTTTCAAGCCCACCCGTTTTATTATACGGAAATGGCATAGAGGTATTTTCGTCATTAGGAACAATCGTTTCAGATGATGAGGTTTTAACTAACTTGGTTAGGATTGGAAATTTCATCAAAAAATTTTAATTGTTAATTGAGTGTGTTTGGAATGTTATAAATAAGTATTTTCTATACCGAGCGAGTGCATCTTATACAGTACCGACAAGTCGAAACTGTCGTGCGCCCCGCTGGGGATTAAAAAGATAGCGGGTTTCGCTCCTGTAAAATCAAAACATATCTCCACAAGAGCAAAGACCCGCTGGCTGAAAAAATGTCATGCCCCCTTTCGCATTGCTTCTCAAAAACCAATGTTTTACCGCAAACAGGGCAGTTGAGTATACCTTAAAAATTATGAACGGCGATTTCGCACCCATCCCTTTGCGGACAAGCTTGGTATTTGATTGCGCAAACGCATAAATTACGTGGAAATGAAGCTGACTATAACCATTGTTTAAATAAATCAAAGGAATATCTATTTGTACCTAGTGACGATGATATCTTTATCTAAGGTGAAAATGACCCCAACAATCATTTACCACGGCGGTGCGCAGCCCGTCCCCCACCCCGAAATCCGCGAGACCAAATTCACCAAAGATTTTGGCTTCGGCTTTTATTGCACAAAAATGAAGGCGCAAGCGCAAAAGTGGTGTCATCGCAAAAGTGTGCGCGGTGCGATTTCGCAGTACGAATTTGCACCGTTGCCCGGGTTAAATTATAAAACTTTCACCGAAGACGACGCGTGGCTGGACTTTATTGCGGCTTGCCGCAAGGGTATTGCCCACGAATACGACATCGTGGAAGGGCCAATGGCCGACGACCAAATTTGGGACTTCGTGGATGATTTTCTCGACGGCAATATTTCGCGGGAGGAATTTTGGGCCATTGCCCAGTTTCGCCACCCTACGCATCAAATTAGTTTTCACACAACCCGCGCGTTGCAAGCGCTGACGTTTATTTCCCACGACGAGGTATTGCGCCATGGTTAAATATGCCGATTTGTATTATGTTTGCTGGCTTATCGAGCGGATGCACCGCGTTACGCAGTTGCCGCATAAGGAGCTGGCGGTGCGCATGGGCGATGAACGCATCCGCCATTACATGGCCTACGCCGATGTTTTCCATTGCGAGAGCCCGGACAAAATTGTGGGCGAATTGGCCGATGAATTGGGCTTGCCCGAGCCGCCGCTGTATCATACGCTGCCCAACGAGCAGGCGAAGCCCTCGGTGCGCCCTATTGCGGGGGTGTATGCGCGGATTATTAAAAATAGTTATCCTGCGGATTATGCGGCGGGGGTGGCGGCGGTGTTTTCGTCGTTTCTTCCCCCGCTTATTTCCGACTTCGGCAACAATTTGTACTGGGCCAACAAGGAATACCTGGTCGAATCGTATAAAGCGGGCTATCTTTTGTGACAATATAGTCACCCGGGCAGTCACTTTACAGTCACATTCACCCCTTACACTGTGTCTATGAAAAAGTGGCACACAGAAAGGGGTATTTTTATGAGTATTTTGCAGGTAGACAAACTGACCAAGACCTATGGGCGGGATGACGCCCGGGTCAACGCGTTGGACGCGGTTTCCTTCTCGGTGGAGAAGGGCACGTTTGTGGCGGTGGTGGGTGCATCGGGCAGCGGCAAGTCCACGCTGCTGCATTTATTAGGCGGGGTAGACCGCCCCACCAGCGGCAGCGTGCGCATCGACGGGCAGGATATTTTCGCCATGAACGAATCGAAGCTGGCGGTGTTTCGCCGGCGCAATATGGGCATTGTGTATCAATTTTATAACTTGATACCCACCCTGACGGCGGAAGAAAATATCATGCTGCCCTACTTATTGGACGGCCGCCGTCCCGACGCCGCCATGCT
>Ga0209755_10007374_pt1 | contig 11923 bp, 10 predicted proteins | sample TergutCo191P1_FD_187301 | JGI IMG/M metagenome (GOLD analysis project Ga0209755, IMG submission 187301) | Cornitermes sp. P1 segment gut microbial communities from Petit-Saut dam, French Guiana - Co191P1 (SPAdes) (version 2) | ecosystem: Host-associated > Arthropoda: Insects > Digestive system...
AAGAACCCCCCCCCCCAGTACCTATTACGTAAATAGAAGGCTGGGTGGGCGCCGGAACCGGTCTGGACATTTTAGATAACAGAATAGAACGCCGAATCGTCCAGCCCACAAAGATACAAACTGTACAATTTAATCAGTTCCTTATATTTTATATTACATTTCGTTTCTCACATACACAGTCTTTTTTTTTGTTTCTAAATCGTATCCTTGTCTTCTCTTTCCCTTTCAATATCACGTTCCAAACTATGCCGTTTCCCCTACAGGTCTGTTTCCTTTCTTTTTGGTATGCACTTCTCTTCTCTCCCACGCATACTACATTTTACACCCACACAATTCCCTTCCATTTAATCATTCTAATAATATTTATCGAGAAGAACACGCTATGTAGCTCCTCAATACACAGTTTTCTCTAGCCCCCTGCCACACTATATCCTCTACACCATGTTTTAGAACCAGGAGGCACAAAGACATTCTGCCACAATATTCAGAGTGATTAAGGTCAGAGCACCATCCTGTAACAAAAGATACAACTTATGTAATCGCCCTTGGAACGGGGTTCTTTTTATTACTAGTTTTACGCGCGAATCAGCGCTGTGTGCACCAATTTGAAGCTGCATTCATCCGAGCCAGGCTTGTTGATTCAAATATTAACAGCGCAGTTGATATGGTCATTACGATATTACGAATGTGCAACGTGCGTCATGGTGCTTCTATTTTCTGCTCAACACAACTCAGAAGGAATGTGTGCAAGCCAATAAAACTTTACTTGATTTGAAAAGAAGAGTGCCCAGTGCTTCATACCTACAGATTCTCTGCTATAGCCAGAACTGGCAAAAACATCAGATCACAGCACGGTGATCGCGGTGGACACGTGATATTAAAACCTATGGGGTCCTTTGGAAAGGGCAAAATGTACCATGCAAAACTTGCAACCTTGAAAGTGTTCTTCACATAAAGTTGTTCAAAATTAACTCCTAATACAAGGCATTGTCTGTCTGTCTGTCCCTCCATCCGCATTTTCTTTGTTGTTTAATTTTCGACGCTGTCGGTATATAGGGTGTTCCAAAAGTGTATTTGCCAGGGCAATAAAATGTCTAGAAAAATGCATTTTATAGCACCCTATTAAAACAGTCGTTCGAAGTCAGAGCCACACTCCTCAAACATACTAATAAAAAAATTAAGCATGCACAAATGGGTTTCGTCGGGTTTAATTGGTTTAATTCGGATTACAGTTCGCAAGAAGTGACAATACAGTTTTGTTCCCGGTAAAGCTACTTTTGGGACAATGTATTAGACTGAATGTTAATGTCATTGGTAGTGGTGAATAATGAACCGGAAGGAAATGGGAAGGAAGCGGTCATGGATTAATCGGGGTTAGTAGCACAAATATTTTACCACGACAGCTGCGGAGAGTAATGAAAATATGGAGGGATAATCAATGGTCAAACAGAGATTAGAAACGGGAATCCTCGGCATAAGAGTCTAGGTGTTAGCGGTAGACTATTTAGTTCAGTAACATGTACTTCATCTCCGAAATTACTAAATGCACTGAGATTAAATCTGGAATTGAGGGAATACGGGACAAGTTATCAGTTGACTTTAATTTTGACGCGTATCTCTTCAATATGATATGAATGAATACACGGATCTCCATAATATCTGAAGTTCGGTATGATGAATATTTAATAAAATTCAAGAACATTTAATCTATGGCTCCCCTCCGTGTGATATCTACAGTATAGTTTTGCACAAATGCATTAGATTTCACGTTTTCACGGCGAAAAATAGCAATGCAATCTTTTCTGGCGAAGAGAAGTGTCATATATTTACATGTCAAGTTAAATTACCTTCAGTTACATTGAGAAGCAATGTGTCATAGTCCTGTACCGTCCCCATAATCAAGGTCAATGTCTCTGTCACTGGCCTTTAACTCAATACTGAGGTGCCTGGTCGCTACACAGCTTGTTTGTTCATTTGCGACAGCATATTTTTGTCTGTAACTAACTATCATGGCGGACAATGTTGTAGCCCATCATTTTTAGTATAGTTGTTTTTTTGGATTGCTGGCGTCAGTTACGGACGGTTCATGGCATGCGTTGTAATCTGTCAACGTATATTCAGGACTGTTGGTGATAGGTAGGAGGGGAGAGATTTAGATGAGAAAACGTTAGCAGCGGAAAACGGACGCTAGCAATCCAGTGCGAATTCAGTCGCGTACGAGTGTGGTGTAAGTAGGAGTACAGAGAAGTGACTGCGTTCGTTTCCTTGAAATGATCTAGTTGTTTTACTGGATATAGCCCTCCATTATTTTACATCAAGAATAAATTGAGCAAATAAGACAACAAGTGAAAAAGAGATAATTAAAACTATTTGTGATTCGGTGAACCACACCCGTTTCCCGAAAGAGGATCATCTACCAAACTAAGCGCGTCGGGACACAAAGTTACAAAGGGTGATCGTGTACAATGTGGTACGGAATATCGCAAGGAAAACACTTGCAATAAATGTACATAATTCCACATCTGTAGACTGCAGACAGGGAATGCTTCTTGGTCTTGGGTACCCTATCCTTTACGGCCTAGAGGAGAGATAAATTCCTCACATCTTTCACGCGCAACGGAATTACTCAGCACTAGGCAGTAAAAGTCCTTCCTCATCCTGCACTCTGCAGGTCAAAGTTGCGTTATATATAAAATCCCTTTATGCAGTTCTTTCGGTTCCTCTCCGTCTGCGGTCTGGTCGCTACGCGATCTGCGCCCAAAAGGTGTAGCTTGGCAACCGTTGGATTTATAGAACGATCATTATGTTGTGCCTCGGCAGAGTATAACAAAAACTTTTAAGTCGGAATATATATAAAACTCATAAGACCGTCATAATAAATACAGTTCTTTCGCTATGTCAGCACAGTTCACATACCGGTTACGCTAGTTGTCGTTAATGATGCTAGTTACGGGATGAAAATTCGGATATCATTTAAGCCTACACCGTGGTACGTCATCCGCTAATAAGCAACATCTTGCGCCTACACCATGAAACACCATTCGCTAGTAAGCATGATTTTGCGCCTACACTGTTGAACGTCAAGCGCTCACAAGTATCATCTTGCGCCTACACCGTGAAATGCAATTCGCTAATACCAATCAATTAACATACCTTTCTTTTGGGATATGACGCTGCGCCTTTACCTGCCTTTAGACCCTTGGAGATGAAGACATTATGTTCCTTCGAAAAGTGTGGAACCGATTATCTATAGATGCAGTGTCATATCCTAGAAAGATGTAATCTTCAACCATATAGCTCAGAAAAACCTCAAAATTCGCAAGAGTATTTTAGTTTTGGGAGTTTTTCGCTTTGTGAAAATTTCTATTCCAATGAGATCTTCGTCACTGTTAGCACTAACCTTATTAAAATCTAAGTACCATATTATACCCTTATTTCTCTGGGCATTATGCAGTGGATGAGGTAGGTGGTCTAACCATAAAGTTCCAAGACTGAAACTACCATGCAAGTATGATTTGGTGTACAGACCAGCTGCAGCCGGATGCTGTGAGCATCAACAGAACCTCCAGGGTTTAGTGAAAGGGCAGTTACAGCTCAGTTCATCCGTAGCAGCCTATTTTCATACAGCGGCCAATAGACTCGGGAAAACAGCTGCCAAATGGAATATGTAGACAAGCGCGTATTATTCACTTTACGCTCTCAGTACTTCAAAATACAACAGTGTTGGTTCCATTCTTATACAATTTATAATTACTCATCTGGCCAAGAAATCTACCATTGTCATGGGTTCACTACCACCACGTTTATTAAAGTCCGTCATTTAAACCTGCCTTGAGCCATTTCAGTCCATTTTCGAAAGAAAACAAAAAGAAAAAAACTTAAGAGACATTCTAAAACAGGAAACAAACAGCTCCCGTTGTTTGGTAACGAATCACTCTGGACAAGGGGTGTAGATGGACTTATGCGTCAGGAATCCACATGTTACTGCAGAAGAAAACAGAGGGCGATTAAACGAAAGAGGGAGTAGAGGATACAGAGCAATGGATAACTCGAGCCACCAGCTGGATACTACATTCCAGTGTGGTTCGATGGGCACACAAACACCACGCTGAACTCCTCTGAGCACTCTTCCTGGAAGTCCGCGCTAAAATTAGTCATCATCGATCCAACCCCATTTGCAATTCGGCAGTTACCGTAACTGAAGACGTGAAATGTCGGGGGTTATATTCCAGTTGCGCGTGTCCTCAAAATTTTAATAGAAGTCCATTGTTCTGCTTTCACAGAATAGCTGTTTGCCTTTTGGTCTGTTCCGAAACAGAATGCATATATCAGACGACCTTCTTAATCAGAAAACCTCGCTAAATAATGAACGTGATTGCCATTTTGAATAATGTCCTTAGTTTGTGTGTGTGTGTCTGTTTGTTTGTTTGTTTTTTTTTTTTGAACATGACTTTTAAGGAATCAGGACTGTTCCCTGCGTCAGATGTAAGGATGCGGGTGTTCTTTTCCAGTTTAACTCTCTTGAAAGAGTTCCTCCCTCGAGAGTCACTGTAACATACCTGCATAACAAGTATTTAGGCTTATCCTGGGCTGTCGGCTTCGTTAGTCGATGGAGAATTTCTTGATCGACAGTCAGAATTTGAAGGGCTCTGCTACACGGAGCTATGGATTTGGGATATTTGAAATATGAGGAGAGGCGCTAGCCCTTCACAAGCTCAAAATGTTTTGATAAACCGCGGAGAACCCACAGCCATGAGGGCGATTCGAAACCACGACCCAGTATTCGGACATTCTAGAGCGTGAGTTGGTCTGTCTTCAGACATTAACCAAAGACAAAGAAAAACACCCCACAAAAATCTCAGTCAAGGTGGCCGATCTTCGGACTGTATCAGTAGCACTAAACCCTCAAACTGAGTATGGAGTTCCATCATCATCATCATCATCATCATCATCATGTAGCTTGCAGAGTTTTAGGTCTCGTGACCTGTTCCGGTCCCATTAATAGTCGAGAAGTCTTTTGAGGGGTCGTCCTTGGCTTCGTTCCCAGTTGGTTGACATTTCATAATTAAGTGTAGCAGTCTGTCTCTGTCAATTCGCCGAACATTTTATACACATCTGTTTCTGTAATTTTGAATTTTCTTTATAACCAGGTTGATTTTAAGTTCTGACATAATACCTTCATTGGTTTTGTAATTTTGCCGATCTCCTCATAAATTTCATTTCCGCTGACGTTATCCTAGATTTATCCTGCTCCATGATTCCCAAATTTCACATTCGTCTAATAGAGCAGATAATGCCAAAGTGTGATACATTTTCAGTTTAGTGTATTTTTGGACTTGAGAGGATTTTAATGTTCTGCCAATAATACCGGTTATCTGCAGAAATGTTGATATTTTAACAGTAACATTTTTTTTCATTTTGATATGAAATACAGCAACCTAGGTAATTGAAAGTGTTTATTTGTTCTATAATATCATTTACTGCAATTTTACTTCTGGATCTCTTCCTGTAAAAGGAGATTTAACCGATACATATAAGACGTTGTGCATGTGCGGTACTTACCCGTCCTGTAGCCAGCATTGGATAGATAAGTGGCAAAAGAACGTGTCTCGTGGGTTGCCTGCCAGTGGGCGCTGGAGCAGTTGTCGTTGTTGGTGAACACTTCGTGGTTGTGAACATACATGCCGGTGAGCAAGGAACTGCGCGACGGGCAGCACATTGGCGTCGTGACGTATGCGTGACGAAATTCAGCACCGCCGTCTCTTAACAGCCTCAGTGTCCGAGGCATGAAGTTGAGCGAACCTGTTTAAGATTGCATTATTTTCATGCCGAATAAGGTAGGCTAGATGTTTAAGCAAACACGTACACACGTGATAGCTATGCAAAAGACACAACAAATAATAAACAGAATATACAAAATATACAGTAATCATACATGCAAGTGCGCCGAAGTAACGAAGAACTGTAATAAAATTTGGCTCACATAAAAACGTACCAGCAACTTAACACATTTGCCATCTAACGCAAGAATCAAACAACTAAATAAAATCCGAAGCAAGTAACTTTTATGTAAATCTGCAGCTTGTACTTTAGGTAAAATTTTAGGAGCATTATAGAGATAAGATGCTGCCTGATGGGGTGTAGAAGCAGAAAGCCTGGAGGCATAACAAGTTTGCAAGTTTCTTGTTGAATAAGTACAGACACAGTCTCATTTTCTCACCACGGCCAAGCTGCGAATCCTTGTATGAGGGCTCAGCACTAAAACATTCAGTTTAAAGTGCCAAAAAGTTTTGTGTGCAAACCTCCGTGATTAAGCAGAAATTATCACACGCTGCCATAACTAATAGTTATTTGACGACAAGCATGTTTTTTGTCTCTCTTCAAATATTACATTTTTCAGATCCACAATTTTATTAACGAATTTCCTGTCCAATAGTAGCAATCTCAGTTAGACACAAAGACCTTATGTTCTCTCGGACACTAACTTTTAACGATGGGTTCCTGCGTCCAGACTCAAATATCAGGAATGACAGTCTTTATCGTTGCACCGTGCATTTTGTGGTTTATTTAAGTAACGCACCAACAAATGCACATATGTAGTCTTCAATAACCTAAAATTTACATTAAAACGCTTAAAACGCTCCTATATGTTTCGATCATACGATCATCCTCAGGGAACATACTTTGTTACAGTTTAAAACACTCAGTGATTTACGAAGTAAATCACCGAGTGTTTTAAACTGTAACTTTAACAGGGAACAAAGTGTGCTCCCTGAGGACGATCGTATAATCGAAACATGTAGGAGTGTTTTAAGTGTTTTAATGTAAATTTTAGATTATTAAAGACTATATATGTGCATTTGTTGGTGTATTACTTAAATAATCAGGAATGCCAGGTTTAAGTGTTCATATTCTTACGGTGATTTATCGCGTTGTATTATGAACAATAAGGAAAACAGAGTACCGTCGAACACGCCTTGTATTTTAGTGGTATAAAACCCAGATACATGCATATGGTTCTTAAGGCAGCCTGATGATGGTTTGCTGAAAGCTGAAAAGTGTGTATGTAGCTGCGTTTTATACCACTAAAATACAAGGCGTGTTCGATGAATAAAATTGTCGGTTTAAAGTTCATATTGTTTGATAATCGCAGTTACTTATGTTACAATTGAGGTATTACAATGTATAGAACCCTAAAGTTCTAAACCAGCATTAGCTGGTGAATTCAGGGCATATTAGCACGAAAGATTTTTCAAGGTCTTTAAAGATAACTCAATTTAAGACAAAAATTCCCTAGTCCCCAAACCAAAAACAGTAAACAAATTTGTCTTGTATGTAAACCTACGAAGCATGAAAAACTGACACCCTCTGCCCCCACGAAACAGCACTGGTTTTTTAACAAAGTTCGCAGGCTTTGTCCATTTCTCCTGATAAAAGCAACATTATAATGAAGATGCGAATGCAGCATTAGACCTATTGTAATGACACGTACAGTGTAAAACCGAAGTGCTCGCAGGGAAATCTGTCCCACAGTGCGACCTTGCCAACGACAAACGCCACTTGGACTGGCCCGGGTTTGAACCCGGGAATACCTGGTGAAAGGCCAGCTTTTTTGTAAGAAGTGTGTAATAACAGTTTCTACCGCACAGTAAACTAAGTCCCCATTACAAAGACGAATCAGTTACTCTTGGGTTGGCAAAAATCGTTGCTTGTGTGAATCAGACGTAACATATAGTTCTGAATGTCGTACACTCTAACAAAACACAGGATTTCTATGCTTAAGCAAAGCGTATATATAAATACCACTGTGCTTGAAAGACTGCGACTATCATAACACCCATGCCCAAGTCCCAAGTGTTTTCTTTGTATGCTTTGTACTCAAAACGTGCTCTGTGATTCCTCCGTGCACACTACATGCAACTAGCCAGTCTTGTTTAATGACCGTAACAATTGCGAACTTTCTTATCGTCCAGAACAAAACCAACAAAACGCTACATATCAAGCAGACGCTCCATCTCCACAGCACATATGACGTCGTAACATATACCGCCAGCCTCCCCCTGTCCTCCTCTCGAAGAGTAGCACTTTAAATTTCACAAAATCCAGCTAACCGGCCATGTTAGAACTACATAGCCACCTCTGTGTCGCATTCTCGATATTCACAGTTCCAATCCTTGCAGCAGACGCCTGCTCAGACTTAAAGTTGCGTGAATTTTCCCACTCCTCTGTCAATTTAGTAATTTTGCACAACGCAGGACCCGATCGTTGCCCATTGTTCCCCACTAACACTTCAGCACCACCCATCTTTACATAAAATGACGACACGAACCAAGATACATAGGCTATCCGAAGGCTATCGGTTTGCGGTGTTTAAACAGTAGCGACACAACGCACGTCACCTATTGCACCTATTGGTGTACTGCCATACTACCTTTCGACAGCACGACTTCAATGCGGTTCGTATTCACTGTAGGAATAAGTTTGAAATCGATCGTGAACAAAAGTGCTTCCTCCGTAAAGTCGGTAAATTTACCACTACGCTATGTGTTATACCCAGAACACTTTAAAATGTAATATTAAAGACATAAACGCTGTTTGTTACTAGCACTAAAATGTGCGCGTTCATTATTTCGTAATTCACGGCTACAGCACAACTACACACTGTGCATTTTGCTTATTACACTCGATGATGCTCTCTCTGGGTTGATATTCTGTCGTATGGGGTACAATGTGAATGAAATACTGTTTCATGCTCGAGAGGTATGTGACCCTCAAATATCGCGTCAAGAACTCATTGTGAACTAGGCATCCGCTTGTTGCAAACAACGTTTCTCCTCTGGGTATATCCATTCCACAGATACTATGAAGTATTAATATTCCTTGATGTATGTTTTCTGAACTGTTCTGCAGATTCGCACTGCCAGTATTCCACTGGCTGGGTGCAACGTACTGTAAAGATACAGCTAACTGCTTCTCATAACAATGAAGTGGCTACGTCAAGTATTCATAGCTCTCATGGTCCCTTCAGCAAACACGAAGCTGCGTAACCGGTTACCACGACCTCTCTGTGGCCAGAACAGCAAAAATAATTCTGAATTCTTCTTGTTCTCAGTCTTAATATATATACATATATTTTTTTTGTTTGAAAATCACAGAAAACTTGTCACAGGAACGAGCGATCTTTTTCTTCCACAGCACCACAATGGCAAATTGTCTTGTGCCTGTGGGTCAGATGAAGAATTTTTGGAACAGCTGAATAACCCGACTTTGAGATAAAATATTGGACGCGCTACCCTGAAATTCTCACAGCGGCGTTGCTGAGTATTCAGACATTCTGACATGTGACGCTGTGTTGGTGGCTGATTCCCGAGGTTTCAATAGGACGTAGATTCCTGGCATTCAAGAGCAGAGCAGTCCAAGCCGTCACCTCCCAGAAGACCTGAATCCTCAAAATATCGAATTAATTCCCGAAGGTTGACACCACAGTTGTGTTGGGCACTGACAGCTGCATGAGATAAAGGCCAGTGCACACACGACATTTCAGGAATTACTCTACTTCCTCGTCATTAGATGGCCAGATGTCATACTATTAGTAGGAGCCATGATAATTTAATTTCCTTTTTCTTAATGCACGATGGCCAACTCTTCTGGGACGGGGACGGGCAGGATTGGTAATCAAAGGTACAGTTCACCCTATAACCTGCGAAAAAGGCACAGAGGATGAATAGAGGTACAGGCCTACTTTTTTTTAACCTCGGCGCTAGACGGAGGTGGATGGTTAACGGCACACTTCGACCGCCTTATCCCCCGAAATGACCTGGTACCCATTGTATAAGAGGATGGGTGAGCTCCGGGGTCGATCTGGATAGGTGCGGAAGATCTCGCCCCCACCGGGATTCGATCCACGGGCCATCAAGCCCGTAATGAGTCTGACTGGTCCTCGAAGGGGAACATTGATGAAAGATTAGTTTTGGTGTGGACAACAAACCAATCTAAAGGCAATGCTTCATACTGCCGCCTGTCCATCAGTTTGTCAGCTATCAGCTCTGAGACGTGGATCATGAACGTAACGACAGAGCACAGAATACACACAATTCATGCAATCAAAGGAACAAACAAACGATACACTGTCATAAAAAGTTGGATTCTACGTTTCCGTGAGAAAAACGTTGTCGATTACTGTTTATTGGTCTTCAGTGGGTATCTCGCTGTTACTTTGGCGCTGTGTGCCCTGAGGCAAAATATTTTGGAATATGGAGGGGGAAGTGGGGATTTCAGAAGAGGTGTTTATCACACGTGGAAACTTACAAGATTTGGAACCTATAACGTCGGCCGGGAATTGATGACTCCTGGCCCCGCCTGCGTCTGACGTAGCATGCCATAGCGAGGGCAGAAGATAGCAGGGCTGTTACCAAATCTGCATGCCATCAGACGGCTCAAGCGGCCTGGCTGCATAACGCAACTACGAGCACAGTGCTTGAGGAATAGGACGCATTACAACGCACGACAGGCACAGCGTCTGGAAAACAAGTGCCTGTCAGCCATTGCTGTTGCGAGGCTGGCGGAGATCTGCTACGGGTCATCAAATCCCTTGTTTTAATAAGCTTAGCGCCTACAAGGGGTTCGGTGTTAAGACCCATGGTCTCAGCATTGTGAAGCTGTGAACCCATCTCTTACCTAATTCGACATCCTGGTCATCTGTCAGAATCAGTATAATGTTCGGTTTTCTTTCCTTAGGAATCTCATACGGCTGGACAGGCATCGGATGTTTTTTAAGTTTTCCTCCTCGGCGCTGCGTCTGAAATTCTGTAGCGGCATTTGACCCCGGTCTCTGCGGTGCAAACACGTCATCGACTGAAGTAGAATCTTCCGGCCGCTGTTGGTGACGTATATGTGGTGAGCGTTTTGAGGAACCGACGCCAACGGCGATGAGCCAGAGCAGGACGACCGCTAACAAAGGTGTCACCTCACGCGCCATGCTGGTCGGCCGCTCTCTCTTTCAAAGGACAGACGTGAGTGGCATTGCAGTTGGGTCGCGGGCGACCTGAAAGTGCAAAGAGAAACACTGTATTAGATATAATGGCATCCGTGGGCACTGTTAACTGTGTGAACAAGTGCTCGTTGTGTTATCCTGCGTATGTAGAGGCCTTGGGATGAACCTATCCACTGTCTATGATGTCCTGTTAATTGCATAGTGCAGTGGTCTTCGAACTGTTTTTAATCATCTGTGCTACACTTGTGACCAAACCTGAATTTCCGCGGGATACCTCTAAAGCTACAGAGTGTCGTTTGGGCGCAAAATGAAATAAACGCTTGAAAACCCGAACTTCAATTTGAAGAAGAAAATATTTAAGCATATTTATTTTAAAAAAAATTGCTATCGGAGGTTTAAACATACACTGAATGAACCCAGCTCCGATTGTGCACAAAGATGAGGAGGGAATAACAGAAATTTGCAAAATAGTTTGAATACCGCGGTCCTAGCGGATTCCCTATTACAGAATCAATTCAGTTAGCTTTAGGTTCCTATGACCGTGCAACGTGAGCAAAATATGAAGAGAGAAGACCAACAAGATCAAACAATTAGATGTTTATTATTAACTTCTGTCTCAACATGTTTCGGGCATCATTATTATCTTCAGGAGAACACAGGCCCTGTTACTGCATTTGGTGTGTTGTTCTGTAACAAGCGGGAAAACGTAGATATTAGCCGTAAAGTCTTGTTTGTGTAGTAAACCTAGTTGGGAAATTCGTGCGTGTTTGCGAATGTTATGTGTAAATGGATGTCGTGGCGTTTGACTGGTATCTGTCTCGTATGTTTTCCGGTCTGGTGTATCGGGGGCGGGTGTTTTGATGTATGCGTTGTGCCTGTTTAATGGGAGGAGTGTGGTGCAGGTGTTATTAGGTGTTACTAGAGTTCGTG
>Ga0209755_10007375_pt1 | contig 11922 bp, 8 predicted proteins | sample TergutCo191P1_FD_187301 | JGI IMG/M metagenome (GOLD analysis project Ga0209755, IMG submission 187301) | Cornitermes sp. P1 segment gut microbial communities from Petit-Saut dam, French Guiana - Co191P1 (SPAdes) (version 2) | ecosystem: Host-associated > Arthropoda: Insects > Digestive system >...
ACCAGAAACTACATTAGCCACATTCAGGAGAGCGCTCAGGATCTTCTGCAAATTATCAACGACATTTTGGACATTTCAAAAATCGAGTCTGGCAAGATGGAAATAGAGTACATTCCATTCAACCTGAACGAAGTCCTGACGCGCTGCAGAACGACAATCATGCCAAAAGCCATCGAGAAAGGCATAACGCTTTCTTTCTATGCGGAACCGTCGCTGGGCAAGCTGCTTGTGGGGGATCCGACAAGGCTGCGGCAGATACTTATCAATTTTCTTTCCAATGCGGTGAAATTCACGAATCACGGCATGGTAAAACTTGCGGCTACCGTCACGCGGGTGTTCGATGACAAAGTTGAAATGCGCTTTGAGATAAAGGACACTGGCATTGGTATGAGCCAAGAGCAGATAAACCAGATATACGAGCCGTTTGTGCAGGCGGATTCCAGCACGACGCGCAAATTCGGCGGTACCGGGCTTGGGCTTGCAATTGCAAGAAGCATGATAATGATTATGGGCGGCGAGATGCAGGTGGAAAGCAAGGCGATGACAGGCAGCAAATTCAGCTTTGCGCTAACTCTCGGCACGCAGGAAATGCCCAACAGCGGCGCGAACGTAATTAAAACGGTAACCGTGGAGCTGGAAAAGCCCGTATTCGATGGCGAAGTGCTGGTCTGCGAGGACAACATCATGAACCAGCAGGTCATACATGAGCATTTGTCAAGGGTGGGGCTGCGGACGGTGATGGCGTCCAACGGGCAAGAAGCCATTGACATTATTCTCGCGCGACTGGAAAAAAACAACAAACCCTCCGACCTTATTTACGAGAAGGGCGGCAAGCCTTTCGATCTTATTTTCATGGACATTCACATGCCAGTAATGGACGGGCTTGAAGCCGCGTCGAAAATCGCCGTGCTTGGCCTGGAAACGCCCATTGTTGCAATGACTGCAAATATCATGATAAGCGACAGGGAGCAGTACCGGACGATAGGAATGCACGACTGCGTGGGCAAGCCTTTTACCTCGCAGGAACTGTGGCGTTGCCTTCTGAAATACCTCAAGCCCGTGGAGCGAAAAACCGTCTCCGAGCATTCGCAGACCGAGGCGGACGTGCAGCTTGAGAAAATGCTCCAGATACATTTTCTGAAACACTATAAAACAAAAATAGCCGAGGTTGCCCAGGCGATGGAGTTGAGCGATATAAAACTTGCGCACAGGCTGGTGCATACGCTCAAGAGCAACGCGGGGCAGCTTGGCAAGATGCGCTTGCAAGAGATTGCAAGGAATATTGAGGAATTGCTTGCGACAGGGAAAGCCGCGGACGCGGGAAAGCAGCTTGGGGTTCTTGAAAGCGAGCTGTTGGCAGTGCTGGATGAATTTTCCAAGTTGAGACTTGAGGAGCCAGATGATTCCGCTGGGCAGATCGCGGCTGCCGAAGAGAAATTTACCAAAGAAAAAGCGCAAGAGCTTGCTGAGAAAATAAAGCCGCTTTTGAAGAGTGGCAACCCGGAATGCCTGAGATTTATCGACAGCATCCGCGTGATACCCAGAAGCCAGCAGATGATTCAGCAAATGGAAGAATTCGATTTTGAGTTGGCGCTCGACTCTCTTGCCGAGCTGGAAAAAGGATGGTAACAGGAGATGGACATGGAACAGAAAAACAGCGTGCTGATTGTTGACGATGAAATTTCCAACCTGCAAGTCTTGAATCACATGCTGGGTTCGGACTACATGATATACACGGCGAAAAACGGCGTGAACGCGCTCGAAAAAGCCAGGGAATACGCGCCGGACCTTATCCTTCTGGATATTGTGATGCCAGGGATGGACGGCTACCAAGTGCTGGAAGAGCTTAGGAAAATGAAAATGACGAGCAAAATTCCAGTCATTTTCATCACGGGTCTAAGCAGCGTGGAGGACGAAAAAATAGGTCTTTCCCTTAACGCCGCCGATTACATCAGCAAGCCTTTCAGCCCAATGATCGTAAAGCTGCGGGTGCGCAACCAGCTTCAGATTGTCAACCAGCTTCGCACAATTGAGCGGCTGATTATGCAAGACCAGCTTACCGGCATGGCAAACAGGAATAGCTTCGACGAGCGCATGGAAATGGAATGGAAGCGCGCAAGAAGGGAGAACGTGCCCATCAGTATTTTGTTTATGGATATTGACAATTTCAAAGCCTACAACGAATTCCACGGGCACCGGCAGGGAGACGCTGCCCTGCGCGCGATCGCAAGCGTGATAATGCGATCGCTGAAGCGCTCGTCGGATTTTGCCGCCCGTTGGGACGACGAGGAATTCGCGGCGCTGTTGCCAAACACGAGCCTGGAAGGCGCGCTGAAAGTGGCCAAGGAAATACGCAGGAACGCCGAAACTGCGGAAATCGTCCACGAGAACGGCGCAAACTCGAATGTAACGATAAGCATCGGCGTAAGCGTGGTAGTGCCTTCATCGGCTTCTTCCGTGAACGCGTTTATTTCCAAGGCGGATCAGGCGTTGCGCTCGGCTAAAGCCGCGGGAAAAAACAAAGTCGCGTACGAGATTTTCTCTGAATAAACAAACCCCCGCCGCTCCTTGCGGCGGGGGTTTCGCTTGCCTTGCAAAAAAGCAGTCAAGCCGCAAAGTCAGCGCAACTGGAAGTGTGCGCATAAAACAAACTTCACCACTCCTGCAGCGAGGTTTCAATTTACACTGTTGCCAAGACAAGTGTACGAAACTAATCCAGCAACATATGATCGTTGAAATCATTCGTTTTCAGGCTCTTTTCGCATGTTACAATAATAACATTTTGAGCATATACCATAAATTGTGCAAATGCCATCTATCCATTCGTCAACTCCTCTGCAATTAATTCCGCTTGTTTTAGTACCGTTTCCGTGGCAAGCAATTGCATATCTGGAGGATAGCCATATTGATTTAAAATTCTCTTGACAGTGATTCTCAATTTAGCCCGAACGCTCTCCCTTATTGTCCAGTCAATAGAGGCATTTTCCTTGACTCTATGATAAAGAACCACCGCAAGTTCTCGCAGCTTTTCTTTTTCCATTAACTGCCTAGCACTGTCGTTGTTTGCAATGGCGGTATAAAATGCATATTCATACTCCGAAAGCCCCATTTCTTCTGGCTCTTTGTCCATGTTAACGATTATTTTCGATACATCGATAAGTTCGTCAAGAACTTCTGCGGCAGTAACAATCTTGCCGTGATATTTTTTGATAGAATTTTCCAGCATTTCCATCAAAGTCTTGCTTTGGATCAGGTTTTTTTTCATGCGAGATCGAATCTCATCATTGAGTAGCTTCTTTAGCACTTCAAAAGCGATATTTTTATGCTTCATGTTTTTTACTTCTAACAGAAACTCTTCCGACAAAATGGAAATATCGGGCTTTTTTATGCCAGCGGCATCAAAAATATCAACTATTCTTTCCGTAACGAGAGCTTTGTCAATTACTTGTCGAATGACCGTTTCGGTTTCATCATTCCTTTCTGCAGCATCCAAACCATCAAACTTAACAAGCCGCGACTTTACCGCCTGGAAAAAAGCAACCTTGTCTTTTGCGTTCATTGCCTGTTCATGAGGCACCGCTATCGAAAAAGCCTTGGACAAAGACGTTACTTCGTCGATGAAGCGCCTCCTGCCATTGGCAAGACCAAGTATGTGCTCTTCGGCAGAAAGAATTAGTGATAGTTTCTCGCTGGTGCTGGCTTCAAAATACTGTTCGTAATCGAATCCGTGGAACATTTGAGAAATAACTTCCAATTTTTCCAACATGAGTTGTGCGGCTTTTTCCTGGGTAACAGCAGGATCGCCCCTACCTCCTGCATCGGAATAAAAGGAAAGCGCATTTTTCAAGTCGGAAGCTATGCCAAGGTAATCTACTATCAAACCGCCAATTTTGTCTTTATATATGCGGTTCACGCGCGCGATTGCCTGCATCAAATTGTGCCCTTTCATTGGCTTGTCGATGTAAAGCGTGTGGAGTGAGGGAACATCAAAACCCGTCAGCCACATATCCCTGACAATTACGATTTTAAGCTCGTCATCTGGGTTTTTCATTCTGTCGGCTAACATGCGCCGCTGCTCTTTTGTCGTGTGATGCTTTGCTATTTCCGCTCCATCTGAAGAGACAGAAGTCATGACTACTTTTATAGCACCTTTCTTCAAATCTTCGCTATGCCATTCTGGTTTCAGCGCAACGATGGCTTTGTAAAGTTCGGTGGCGATTCTGCGAGACATGGCAACAACCATGCCTTTCCCGTCTATCGCTTCCTGACGTTGCTCAAAATGCGTGATTATGTCTTTTGCGATTTGTTTTATCCTGTCTGTGCTGCCGATAATAGCTTCAAGCTGTGTCCATTTGGCTTTTGCTTTGTGCGTTTCAGATGTTTCTTCCCGATCAAGCTCGTCATCAAGTTCATGAATAAGCTTTCTACCTTCATTACTTAGTTTGATTTTAGCAAGACGGCTCTCGTAGAAAATACGGACTGTGGCACCGTCAAGAACAGCCTGTGCTATATCATATACGTCAACGTAATTGCCAAAAATCGCTGGCGTATTGACATCGGCACCTTCAATGGGCGTTCCTGTAAAACCAAGATATGTCGCATTTGGCAGAGCATCCCGCATATATTTTGCGAAACCATAGACGACTTTCTTTCCTTTCACATTGCCGTCTTTATCTTTGTCATCAATTGTTTTTGCTTTAAATCCGTATTGCGTTCTGTGAGCTTCGTCCGCAACGACTATAATATTTCTTCTGTTTGATAGCTCCTCATAAACATTTCCTTCTTCTGGCTGGAACTTCTGAATTGTCGTAAAAACGACACCGCCAGATGCAACTTTCAGCAAATTCTTTAACTTTTCTCTGTCTTCAGTTTGAACAGGCTCCTGCCGGAGCAATTGCCTGGAAGCGGCGAATGTGTCAAAAAGCTGGTCGTCAAGATCGTTGCGATCGGTAATTACAAGGATCGTGGGATTGTCCATGGCAAGAATAATCTTGCCCACATAAAAAACCATCGACAAGGATTTGCCAGAACCTTGGGTGTGCCAGATTACGCCGCCTTTTTTATCACCGACTGGTTGGGACTCCACGTCATGCAGCCCATAACCTCCAGGAGCCTCGCGTGCTTCCGATACTTCAGGATAATAATCAGTTTTTTTGACATAACCGGAAGCACGGAGCGTTGATGCGACAGCCTTGTTTACCGCATAGTATTGGTGATAAGAAGCCATTTTCTTCACGGTTTGAATTGTTATGATGCCCGTATCTTTATCTTCTTTCTTGGTTTTTTCAAAGACAACGAAATGGCGAATTAAGTCTAACAGTGCTTCCTTGTTCAACATTCCTCGAATCAAAGTTTCCAGTTGACCTATAAGCACAGAAGCTTCGGCTTTACCATCAGACGTCTTCCATGCCATAAAACGATTGTAGCCAGCAGAGATCGTTCCCGCTTTTGCCTCGAGACCATCGGAAATAATCAAAAAGGCATTGTATGCGAACAATGATGGGATAGTCTGTTTGTAGGTTTGCAATTGATTGAATGCAGAATGCACAGTGGCGTTTTCGCCAACGGGGCTTTTTAGTTCTATTACGACAAAGGGCAACCCATTGACAAACAGAATCACATCTAAGCGTTTATTGGCATGATTCTCAATAATAGTATATTGATTTACAACTGCAAAATCGTTTTTTTCTGGGTTATCAAAATCAACCAGCCACACTAAATCGCCACGAGTGTTCTCGCCTTTTTGGTAAGTAACATTGATGCCTTCGGTCAACATGCGGTGAAAGATTTCGTTGTTGGTTGTCAGGTCTGGCGAATTTAGGCGTTGGACTTGTCTTATTGCATCTTCTCGTGCACTTTCTGGGATCGTGGGATTTATGCGGGCTACTGCGGTTCTTAGTCTTTCTTGCAGAATAATATCCTCAAAAGAAGATCGCTCTGGAGCTTCACTTCCCAGAGCAATGTCGGGACCGTATATGTATTGGTAGCCATGATTTTCCAAGAGTTCAATGGCTAAATTTTCGATGTTTGATTCTGTCATCTTCATGAGTGCCTGCCTTTGCCTTTTATCTTTTTCGCAATGCTTTGCTCGAATACGGCTATTCTGTCTTTTACGACAGAAACTATTTTATCAATTCGAGCTGACTTCAGTTTTTCGTTTTTTTGCAAGCATTCTGTTACAATATTTGCAATGCAATTACGGTCGGCATTACTGTACCATTCGGGATATTCTATATATTGCAAATTTAACCTATTGCTATCGCCAAAGGATTTCCCCAAAGTATCAATGCCCCAGTTCTCCATTTCATCATTTTCGCTGTCATAAAAAAGGCAATTGCCGTTGTCAAACATAGGTGCTATTCGTAGCCATTCAAGCGTGCTAGCGTTTCGCAGTATGCCAAAATTACCTTTGTGTCGATCAACGTTGCCCATGATAAAGTCTAACGCAATCATTTCATCGATAGGTGTTTTCGCATCCTTGATTCCGTTGTTGCGGCACATCTCCAGAAAATGCACATATTGCTCTTTTCTGTAATATTCCTCAGTATTCATCACATATTGAGCGTTAATGTATTCGGTATCTTTGGTAGCCATGCATTCACATTCGCTATACGGGATATTTTTATCCTTTGTTCTGCCCAAGTCGTAGCGAACATGATCGATGCCGTACTCGTCAAGAATTTGGGAGACGATCGCTTCATTGAACGGTTCCTGCATGCGGTTATATAAGCTGCCCTTTAACAGTATCCTCGCTCCGTTTCTGACGATCCACCTCTTTTCTATGCTGCCATCAACACACAAATTAGGGGACTGCCTCGCTACGCTTTCGTCTATTTCTGGATTTATTCCTTTATCTGGTATCACTTTATCAAATAAATTATCGAAATAATTTCTGTCTTTCCATGTCATATCAATTTTTGCGTGATGAAACCAGTAGTGGTCTGTTAAATTTAGCCCATAAGCTTTCATCATTAGCTCTTTTGAGCTTTTGGCATGGAATCTGTTTTTTACATTCTTAAAATCCCTCCTCGATTCTGAAATCCCTCTACCTGTTAGCCAATTGTTAAACTGGATGGCATATTGTGTTTTATTTCCCCTGTCTTTTAAACCAAATGGCAATCTGTCTTCTTGCAAGACTTCTGTTATGTCAAATAGCTTGAAATTTTCATCGTCCATTTTGAAAACCATGACGGGTATTTCTTTGTGTTTTAGGATATACTTTACAATCATAACATTACTCACATCTTTTAGTGCTGCTCTCTGCTAGTATCTTAGTGAGATAATCAAATGCAGCCAGTTTGGCTTCACTTGTAGATTTGTATTTTCGTTGGCTCCATTTTTCAAATGTTTTATCTTCACTTCTTATTAACGCACTCCAATAGCCCTCCTGTTTTTTCATAACTACAATATAGCCATCTGTCTTGATATAAGGATTACCCCTTTGGGAATTTTTCCATCGTTTGTTATTCACCCATCGAAGTCGTTTGGATGCACGTTTTCTCATAAAATCATCTCGTAATTTTGCTCCTAAATAATCTTCTTCCATTTTGCCAGCACAGACACACCCAACACCAAGAATTTTTTCATATTTTGGATGTTTCATATGGTGTACATAGCGAATTTTCTGATGCTCACACATTTCACAGGTACCTGAAACTTCTTCTAGATCTTCAATATCTATACAAGTCCACCCTTTGTGAGGAACATTAGGACTAGACCACTTACCGTATTTTTTTCCGATAAATTCTGTTTCTTTCATAATTTAACCCTCATTTCACCATTCAAAAGTTTTGGTAAAATGGTATTTCGAAATTTTTCAAGTAACATAATCTGCTTATTATTAAATAGTATTTTTTCCCACCAATTATTTGTTTCATGAACAAATAATTTTATTTTTTTTGCCCCTGGAACCTCAATTTCAAGTGATTTTAAATTTTCTTGGTTTATTTTAGGCTGAACCGCACCTGTCACAATGTGGGAAATGGAAGTCATTTTCAAAATAGAATACAGCATGAAATTTGAATATGGTTCTTTTGCGTTTATTACATGAGCATGATTATTAACCCAAAATTTTCCTGTTGCCATCTGTAAGATTGGAAAACCATCATTTGTTTGCACGGTTCCATCTTCACCTAGCAATAAAAATTCACCATCAAAAATGTAGTCGTTAATATAATCCATAATCTTTGCTGCACCATAATATGGATACAGCGTCCCAGATTTTTTTTTATCTCTTTCTGTACTTGATAATGGGATTCGCTTGTTGTCAAATAATTCGATTATGTCACCTAACTTTACAATTATAGTATCCGCTTCCTCCACAAGCCACTGCCGAAACAATGCCTCTGCCATGGCTTCCAGCGTCTTGTTTTGCCTGTGTAGTAAATCTATCTTGTTGTTCAAGCTGGAAAGCACATCTGCAATGGCTTTTTGTTCGGCGAGAGGAGGAAGAAGCAAGGGAATACTTTGGACAACCTTTCTTTCAGCGATATTTATCTGTACAGAACCATGTGAAACTTGAGTTAGTAGCTCGAATCCTTGTTTTGAAGAGAGAAAATAATATAGATATAGCAAATTTATTTTTAGGGTATCTGGTCGAAGGATTAAAAGAGCTTGGCTGATTATTCCTTTTGGATCTTCATCTTTTATTATCGAAATTTTTCCTACAGTTCCAGAACAACTTATTATCAAATCATTTGTTCTGACTTGAAACCTCGAAAGTTCTTTGAATTTTTGTTCGCCTATAAAAAAGCGAAATGTACGATCACTGTATATGGCATTCTTTTGCTCATACACGGGTATTCCACAAGTTTGCATTTCGCCACGCTTTAAAGAAGAGCCAAAGGGACCGCGAATATAACCTTTGTCGCCTAGAACATTCTTTAATAGTACTTCCTTCCATTCGCTCATCTTCCCCCCTTTACAGAAACATCTACTTTCTGCCTTGTATTTTTCTTCCCAGCAGGGATGTCAATACCTGTTGCAAGCCGAGCTTCAATTTCCTCGATACTCGGAAGCTCAGTTTTTAGCTCCTTAGGCAAAGATGCTACAAGCTGATATTCAGCGACACCGATAGGGCTCTGGACATTCCGCAAGGCATATTCGGCGATAATTTTATTGCGACTCTTGCAAAGCAGCAACCCGATTGTCGGGCGGTCGTCTTGTGCTTTAACTTGTTCGTCAACTGCGGTAAGGTAAAAATTCAACTGTCCTGCATGTTCGGGTTTGAACGCTGTAGCCTTCAGCTCAATTACGATATAGCATTTAAGGCGGGTGTGGTAGAACAAAAGATCTATGAAAAACTCTTCGCCAGCAACCTCAAGGCGGAACTGCCGCCCTACAAAGGCAAAACCAACACCCAATTCGAGCAAAAACCGTGAAACATGCTGGATTAGGGCGTTTTCGATTTCCCGTTCGTGCGCATCATCTGCCAGACCAAGGAAATCGAAAAGGTAAGGGTCTTTGAGGGTTTCCCGTGCAAGCGCAGACTGCGGCGCGGGAAGGCGTTTCGTAAAATTTGAAATGGCAGCACCTTGACGTCTGTGGAGCTGACTTTTAATATTGCTTTCCAAAATTGAACGCGACCAACCTTCGGCAATGGCATGTGTGGCATACCATTCACGGTTGGCTGGTTGTGCCTTGGTCAAAATCGTTACGATGTGGAACCAAGGCAATTGGGCAGCAGCTTGCTGCCCAATTTGAGCAGATGGGCATTGTTCGGCAAAAAAACGCATGTATTTGAGGTTGCGTTCAGAAAATCCCTTCATATCAGGGAAAGCTTCTTTCAAGTCGGCGGCAAGGTGCAGGATAATTTTATCGCCCCAGTTATGCGCTTGTTGCCGCTGCAAAATATCCAGACCGATTTTGTGGTATAGGCGGATAAGTTCGACATTTACAGTTAGCGCGGCACGGGTGCGGGCAGCCTGGATCTTTTTCTTTAACGATTCAAGCCATGCGGGATAGTTATTCGGGGCGAAAGCGCTCTTGCCCTTTACTGGTGGGATGCTGGCAGCCGTGTTTGCTTTCTTCATATTTCCACCCGTGCCAGGTTTTTCAAGATAACTTTATTCAGTTTCGCCTCTTCCTTGAGCTGCTCTTCGAACTCCGCTTTCAGGCTGGTAAACCGCTCCTTGAAATCAAAATCGTCTTCTTCGTCGGGAAGCCCGACGTACCTGCCTGGCGTGAGCACGTAGTCAAGGGCTTGCACCCGCTCAATGCTTGCGGAATTGCAAAAGCCTTTTATGTCTTCATACTTGCCTTTGGGTTTGCGCCACTCGTGGTATGTCGAGGCGATTTTGCGAATGTCGTCATGCGAGAGTTCCCTTGTCCTGCGGTTGATCAGGTGTCCTTCGTTGCGGGCATCGATGAACAGAATTTCATCGGTTCGCTTTTGCCGGCTGCCGCTTGCCTTGCCACGGGACAGAAACCAGAGGCAGGCAGGGATTTGCGTGTTCAAAAAAAGTTTGGCGGGAAGGTTGACAATGCAATCGACAAGCCGCGCATCGATCAGCGCTTTGCGGATGTCGCCTTCCCCGGAGCTTTTCGAGGTGAGCGAGCCTTTCGCCAGCACGAAGCCGGCGATTCCGCTTGGGCTTAGGTGGTAAAGGAAGTGCTGTATCCATGCGTAGTTTGCGTTTCCGGTTGGGGGCGCGCCGTGCTTCCATCTGCCGTCGTTGCGGAGCAGATCGCCCGACCAGTCGCTGTCGTTGAACGGGGGATTTGCGATGACGAAATCGGCTTTGAGGTCTTTGTGAGCGTTGTTCAAAAACGAGCCTTCGTTGTTCCATTTAACCTGCGAGCTGTCGATGCCGCGAATGGCAAGGTTCATCTTCGCGAGCCGCCATGTCGTCTGGTTGCTTTCCTGCCCGTAAATCGATATGTCGTTGATTTTGCCCCTGTGTTCCGCCACGAACTTTTCGGACTGCACGAACATTCCGCCGGAACCGCAGCACGGATCGAACACGCGACCTTTGTAGGGCTGCAGCATTTCCACGAGAAGCTCGACGACGCTTCTGGGCGTGTAGAACTGCCCGCCTTTTTTGCCTTCGGCGAGCGCGAACTCTCCAAGGAAATACTCGAACACGTGACCGAGCAGATCGGCGCTGCGGGCTTTCGCGTCCCCAAGGGCGATGTTTCCGATCAGGTCGATTAGCCCGCCAAGGCTTGTCGGGTCGAGGTTGCCGCGGGCGAATACTTTTGGAAGAACGTTTTTCAGCGATGGGTTGTCTTTTTCGATAGCATCCATGGCGCTGTCAACTTCCTTGCCTATGGTGGGCAGTTTTGCCTTGGATTGCAGGCGCGACCAGCGGGCGGCTTCCGGAACGAAAAATATGTTTTCCGCTTTGTACTCGTCCTTGTCCTCGGGGTCGGCGCCGGCGTAATCGCCTTTTCCGGTTTTGAGCTTTGCGTATAGGTCTTCGAACACGTCGGAGATGTATTTCAGGAATATCAAGCCCAGGACGACGTGCTTGTACTCAGCGGCGTCGATATTCTTGCGCAGCTTGTCTGCGGATTTCCAGAGCTGTTTCTCGATTGGCTCGGCTTGCGCGGGTTCTTTTGGCGACTTTTTGCTGCTCACGGAGGCATTATAGCGCGCATGAGGGAAAAGGGCTATATTCCGCGCAGGCTCCGCTTGCGAGCTTGCCGTAACATGCCCGCGCGGCAATGCAAATCTCCCGCCTCCCCAAAAAACAAACCCCGCCGCTCACGCGGCAGGGTTTTCCTCGCTCCCTAAAAAAACGCAGCCTAGTCGTAAGGCAGCGCGCAATCAAGAAGATGCCGCGCCCTTCTCGCGCCCGCCACCTCCCCCAAAAAACAAACCCCGCCGCTCACGCGGCAGGGTTTTTCCTCGCTCTCTAAAAAAACGCAGCCTAGTCGTAAGGCAGCGCGCAATCAAGAAGATGCCGCGCGCTTCTCGCGCCC
>Ga0209755_10007376_pt1 | contig 11920 bp, 8 predicted proteins | sample TergutCo191P1_FD_187301 | JGI IMG/M metagenome (GOLD analysis project Ga0209755, IMG submission 187301) | Cornitermes sp. P1 segment gut microbial communities from Petit-Saut dam, French Guiana - Co191P1 (SPAdes) (version 2) | ecosystem: Host-associated > Arthropoda: Insects > Digestive system >...
CGGTCTTAAGCTTCAAGAAATTTCCCTTGGGCTTTGGCATAACTTTGGCGGAGTTGATTGTTATGAAACAGGACGCGAAACAGTTTTATCGGCTTTTGACAGCGGCGTCTGTCACTTTGATCTTGCAAACAATTACGGGCCGCCTCCGGGATCGGCGGAAATAACTTTTGGCCGCATTATGAAAGAAAACCTTCTGCCCTACCGCGATGAAATAATTATTTCCACAAAGGCAGGTTACGATATGTGGCCGGGGCCCTACGGCGAATGGGGCAGCAGGAAGTATCTTACCGCAAGCCTTGACGCGAGCCTTAAAAGAATGGGTATTGATTATGTCGATATTTTTTACAGCCATCGTCCCGATCCGCAGACGCCAATCGAAGAAACAATGAGCGCTCTATCTGATATTGTCAGGCGGGGCAAGGCTTTATACGCAGGTATTTCAAATTATAACGCGCAGCAAAGTACAGAAGCGATATCAGCTCTTCGCAGCTTTGGCGTACCATGTTTGATTCATCAGGCAAATTACTCAATGCTGAACCGCTGGACAGAAGACGGCCTGTTGGATGTCCTTGAAAAGGAAGGAGCGGGCTGCATCTGTTTTTCGCCGCTTGCGCAGGGCCTGCTTACAGGCAGATACCTTGACGGTAAAATCCCCGAAGGTTCGCGGGCTTCCAAAGGCGGCTTCTTAAAAGCCTCGGCATTAACGCCGCAGCTCTTAAAAAAACTGAACGAGTTAAACAACATTGCCAAAGAGGGAGGCAGATCGCTTTGCGCGCTTGCGATTTCGTGGATACTGCGCGACAAACGCAATACAAGCGTTTTAATCGGGGCAAGTTCTAAAGACCAGTTAAAGGAAAACCTCGCGGCAGTCTCTTATGACGCGCTTTCTGATGAAGAACTTAATAAAATTGAAAAGATTTTAAGCCGTTAACGCGGAGAAAAGGCTGTTACCGCGGCTAAAAGCGGAAAACGGGAGTCGGACCCGCGACATCGACCTTGGCAAGGTCGCGCTCTACCACTGAGCTATTTCCGCGTATTTTAAAAGCTTATCAATTTTAATTGACAATGTCAAGATGAATTTTTATCCGCAGGAAAGCAATATTTCCGCTTTTATGGTATAATAAAAAAAATTAACGATATATAAGGGTGTTATATGACAATTCGCCTAAGAGCTGTATTAGTAATTATTCTGACTAATTTAATTATTATTCTGTTCAGCGTTTTTGTCGGGATAAGTTATGTAAATTGGAATATCGATATATCACTGGAAACAGACCTTACCGTAATGGCGAAAATGGCGGATCGTTTTATAAGCAGTGAATTAAATAACTTAAAATTAAAAGCGTATATAACAGCGGAAAACCTGGAGCGGTTCGATGAATCAATGTGGCAGACTGCCCTCTTAAGCAGCGGCATTACGTATTCCGAATTTATCGGGCTTGCGGTTTATGATCTAAGTGGCAGGCTGATTGTTTCTTCCGGCGAAAGCCCGGCAGGCGTTAATGTGATCAACGATAAATATATAAGCAGGGCTTTTAACGGGCAGCTTGCAGGCGGCTCGGCGTACGCAATTTCTTCTACTGTAAAGGAAGGAGATGATATTGTATTTTATCTTGCGGTCCCTTTCATGTTTTTAAAAGACAGAATCCTGGTGTTAACCCTTCCGGGTTTATACTTCAGGCATCTTCTTTCGTCTTTTGTTATCTGGGATTCAGGGCATGTCTACATGAGCGATCGGGACGGATATGCGATTTCCAATCCGCGCGAAAACTGGATGTATGACCGGTTTAATTATATTCTCTCGGCCGATACAGACAAAGAATTCGCGGAGTTAGCTGAAACTGTAAAATTAATGACAAGCGGAAAATCCGGGACAGGCTATTACTCGGTTTACGGTATTCGGCGCACTTGCTCATACATGCCGGTATCCGCTTCTGATGAAGGCTGGAGTCTCGGCGTTGTCGCTCCGCTTCCTGAAAGCCCTGTCAAAGATATCGATATGGGCCTTCTTCTTGTCGGCCTTGTCAGTTTCTTTTTGAATGTAATCGCGGCTGTAATCGCTTCCAATTTTATAAAAAGACCGTTTGAGCAGATCGAGGTTTTAAAAGAAGTCGCGGAAAATGCGAGTAAGGCTAAAAGCTCTTTCCTTAGCACCATGAGCCATGAAATCAGAACGCCGATGAACGCGATCCTCGGCGTAACAGAAATACTTATACAATACGAATCGCTTCCGTCGGAAATTGAAGAAGGGCTTGGGAAAATTTACAGTTCATGCGATCTGCTTCTTGGCATTATCAATGACATTCTGGATTTCTCAAAAATAGAAGCAGGCAAGCTGGATATAATCCCCGCGCTGTACAAAACAGCAAGCGTAATAAACGACTCTATTCATTTGAACATGATGAGGATTGGCAGCAAACCGATTGAATTCGAACTTCACATTAACGAAGATGTTCCTTCTAATATTATCGGCGATGAACTTCGCATCAAACAAATATTAAACAACCTTCTTTCCAACGCGTTTAAGTACACGGAAGCCGGCAGGGTAATCCTTACAGTTTCCTCAGAGACCGGAAAGATGACAGATAACGGACAGGACATAACGCTTTTAATCAGCGTGCGGGATACAGGTTATGGAATGACAAGGGCGCAGCTTGACAAGCTGTTCGACGAATATTCGCGTTTTAATCAGGCGAAAAATTCCAGCGTAGAAGGCACAGGGCTTGGGCTTGCGATAACGCGGCGGTTAATTTCGCTTATGGGCGGAGAGATTAAAGTAGAAAGCGAGCCGGATAAAGGAACGCTTTTTGAAATCCGTCTGCCGCAGACAGCGGCTGATTCTGAAACGCTTGGCAAAGAGGTGGTCGAGAACCTAAGACAGTTCCGCATGAATTACATGACGCAGAAAAAATGGGCGCAGATTACAAGAGACCCGATGCCTTACGGAAGCGTTCTTGTTGTTGATGATGTTGAAACAAATATTTACGTCGCCGTCGGCTTAATGAGGCTGTACAGGCTGCAGATAGATACCGCAATGAGAGGACAGGAGGCTATCGATAAAATTAAGAACGGCAGGGTATATGATATCATTTTTATGGATCACATGATGCCGGAAATGGACGGAATAGAAGCGGTAAGGCAAATACGAAGCCTTGGATATAAAGAGCCGATAATTGCGTTGACAGCTAACGCCGTTTCAGGGCAGTCGGAAATTTTCCTGAATAACGGATTTGATGATTTTATTTCCAAGCCGATTGATATAAGGCAGCTGAATCTTGTACTGAACAAAAACGTCCGCGACAAACAGCCGCGGGAAGTGATAGAAGAGGCGCGGTTACAGAATCAGAAAATTTCCGGTTCTGATGGCTTGTTTGAACAGGGAGACGCGCTGAAAGAGAAAACGTCAAATTTATTAAACAAAAAAATTGACGGGCTTGACATGGTAAAAGGACTGCAGCGCTATGAATATGATGAAGAATTTTTTATAAAAGTTCTGCGGACATACGCGTCGAGCGTCCGCTTGATGTTTGAAAGCATCGGCAATGTAAACGCGGACAATCTTGCAGGCTACAGAATTAACGTGCACGGCATAAAAAGCACAAGTCTTGATATATGCGCAAAAAAAATCGGTGAAAACGCCGCGCTGCTTGAAGAAGCGGCAAAAAACAGTGACATGAACTATATAAATGAACATAATCCGGCGTTTTTTGAAAGCATTAAAAAATTCGTCGCGGATATTGATGATTTGCTTGTTTTGCTTGACAAAGAAAACCCGAAGCCAAAAAAGGACTGCCCTGACAAAAAAGAGCTTTTAAATCTTCTTTCCGCCTGCAGGGAATATGATACAGACGGAGCGGACAACGCAATGGAAGAGATTGAAAAATATCAATACGAGACAGATAATGAACTTGTGTCATGGTTAAGAGATAATATTGACAGAATGAACTTTAGCGAAATGATAGAAAAGCTGGAAAAATACGAATCTTCTTAACAAAAGAATAAAAATGTGATAAGATGTTGTATATACTTAAGCGCGATTATATAACTTTGATATAAGGAGGGTTGTCTTATTGGAGAACCTCAGTTCTGCATCAACGCAAGAGTCTTTTAAGAGCAGAAAAAAAAAAGTTATATATGTTGATGATATCGCTTATAATCTTATAACAGTAAAGAAGGGCCTGAGCGCCTATTATGAAGTTTACCCCGCTGACTCCGTTGCAAAAATGTTCGAAATACTGGAAAGAATAATACCGGATATTATAATACTTGATATTAACATGCCGGATATTAACGGCTATGATGCGGTTAAAACTTTAAAAAACGACGAGCGTTATTCAGGCATTCCGGTTATTTATCTGACGGGGAAAAGCGCGAAAGAGGATATAATCCAGGGCTTAAGCCTTGGCGCGTCCGACTACCTTTTAAAGCCTATCTCGTCTTCAAAATTGATTGATTGCATCGAAAATAATTTAAATGTGGAAAAGCGGTTTAATACAATTAATAATAACGACGACAACGATAAACCCGGTATTCTGATTGTTGACGACGTCACAAGTATGCTAAGATCGATTCAATTTCATTTACAGGATCAATACAGGATTTATCTGCTTTCAAAAGCTGGTGATGTTATGGAATTTTTACGGTTAAGAAAACCCGCTTTGATTCTTCTTGATTATCTTATGCCTATACTAAACGGGTTTGATCTTCTGCCCATGATTCGATCTCTGCCGGATTATAAAGAAACTCCTATTATAATAATAACAACAGAAGGAACGCTTGAGCATGTAAACGAAGCGAAAGCGCTGGGCGCTACGGATTTTATTATTAAACCGTTTCATGACAATGAGCTTCAGGATAAGATTTCAAAATATTTAAAGTAGAATCCCGCGCATTATGCAGCGAAGCTTCCCGCGCATTAATCTTAGCTTCCGACCCAGAAATTATTTTTTCCAGTTCTTCGATTTTTCTGACTTCCAGAATGACAGCCCCCTGATCGTCCTTTACCTGTCCTGTGACAAGCAGCGGCTGCTGATCAAAAAGCAGTTTATTATAACGTTCATACACCTGCGGAAAAACAACAGTCTCATACATCGCTGTTTCATCTTCAAGGCTTAAAAAACTCATTGTAAGCCCGTCCTTTGTCCAGACATCTTTTTGGGTCACAGGCCAGCCGATAAGGCAGACATTGCGGTTAACGTACTTGTCAATATGAACCGCCTTTATTCTGTTCTTGGCGGCCATTACCTTATCCCTCCATAATACAAGCGGATGCGCGTTTCTAAGAAAGCCAAGCGCTTCGTATTCTTCCGGCAATACTGATTGATCAATCTTTAATGAGGAATGTGAAACAGGGAGCGGGGAATGGAAAGCGGCGTGTGAAGTGTTCTGTGAAAACAACTCGCCGTTTGCTTTGCCGTTTTTTACGTTTAACGTACCAAGTAAATAACGCGCCTGCACCGGACGCGGAAGGCCGCCTGATATGCTGTCAAAGACCCCCGCCGGACAAAGCGATGTAATGTCGTCGCGTGAAAGTTTAACTCTCCTTGAAAAATCTTCGATGGATAAATAATCGCCTCTTTTATCCCGCTCTTCCATAATTAATTTCGCGCCTGTCACCGACAATCCTTTAATTGCCATAAACCCGATCACTACAGTTCCGCCTGTCCCGTAATAATGCCAGTTAGAAAGATTGACATCCGGCCCTTGCGTAGAAAGTCTCATGCGGCGGACCTCCGCGATATACGCGTGAGGGCGGTAATAGCCGCCCTGATTGGAAAGAACAGCCGCCATAAATTCCGCAGGGTGATGAACACGCAGATAAGCCGATTGATATGAAACCATCGCGTAACTTGCGCTGTGCGGTTTGCAAAACGAATACCCGTCAAAGGAAAGCATCATTGCCCAGATTTCCTTTATTGTATTTTCGTCAACATTATTTTTCCGGCAGCCGTTAAAGAACTGCTTTTCGTACACTCTCAGTTTTTCCGCCCCGGCTTTTTTCGCGATGATCTTTCGCAGCTTGTCGGCGTCCACATCGTTAAAACCCGCCAGCGCGACCGCCGTTTTGCTTACATCCTCCTGATAACACAAAATGCCGTATGTTTCATTCAGTATTTTTTTAAGGCGCGGGTGCAGCGCCTCCCATTTTTTTCCTTTAAGCCGCCTTACGTACTCGGAGATAAATTTATTGGCGGCGGGGCGGATTATGCTGGAATGAATAACGATGTGATCAAAATCGCCCGCTCCCGTTTTTTTCTGAAGCTGGCGCATCGCGGGGCTTTCGATGTAAAAAACGCCGATACTGTCGCCCCTTGCAAGCGCATCGATTGTCGGCTTGTCATCAACAGGCCGCCATGTGTTTTGATCGATATGCACTCCGTTTTCTTCAAGATTATAAAGCGCGTCGCGTATGACAGCTAACGATCTGTTGCCGAGCAGATCGATCTTTACAAAACCGGCGGCTTCTGTCCCTTCTTTTTCCCACGCCAGAAGCGGAAAACCCTCAAGCGATTTTTCGATTGGCGCGTAACGGTTTACCGGCTGCGGAGTGATTACGATTCCGCCGCAGTGCATACTAAGTCCGCGGGGAAGCCCTTCAATCTGCGCGGCGATTCTGTAGATTTCCATCCAGAGCGGATCGATGTTTTCCTCTTTTTCGCGCAGGTTAAATATTTTTCTTTCAAGCCGGGATATCGCCGCGTCGGTAAAGCCGTAGGCCTTCGCGGTTTCACGTAACGCTGAACGCGAGCGGAAAAAATTGTGATTGGCTACCCTTGCGCAGTAATCGGCGCCGAAATTTTCTATTACCGCTTTAATGATTCCATCACGCTCATCCCACGCGAAATCAACGTCGATATCGGGAGGATCGGGGCGCGCAGGATTTAAAAACCGCTCAAAGTACAGATCATACGCGATTGGATCGACATTTGTTATTCCAAGCGAGTATGAAACAATTGACGCGGCCCCCGACCCGCGCCCGCATGTTCTGCCGCCGCCTTTTGCGGCAGTCATACTGACAATGTCGTCCATGCGCAGAAAATAGGGCGCGAATCCCATTTTGTCGATTATATCAAGCTCGTATTCAATACGTTCAGTTTCCATGTCGCCAAGCTCGCCATAACGTTTGGCTGCCCCGGAATAAACCCTGCTTCTCAGTTCGGCTTCCGGTTTTTCTCCGTATGAAGGAAAAATTAAACCTTCTGATATTTTATTATACCGGCAGATTTCCGCAATTTCTTCTGTTCCCTTTACCGCCTGCGGCCATGAAGCAAGAAGGTTTTTCAGTTCGGCGTTTGTTTTAAAAACGCCTTTTCCTTCCGCGATTGTATCTGAAGGCTCAAGACTGCCGACAGTTTTATTCAGCCCGATTGCGCGTAACGTTCTGTGAACCTCCATGTCGGACTTTTCCAAAAAAGCCGATGTGTCAAGAAAAGCCAGCGGAAGATTCAACTCCTTATGAAGGCCAAGCGCGCTTACATCATCGGGCGTGATCGCGCAGTACAACTTTACAGGGCTATTCTGCTGCGCTCGTTGCTTTAGCTGCGACTGCTGCGAAAGCGCCATTAATGCTTCTTTGCACGCCGAGGCAATCACAAGCCCTCCGGAATCTTCGTGCAGCAAAGACAGAGGATCGAATTTTTTCGCATCTTTGTTCCGTATGGAAAGAATCTCACAGAACCTGCTGAATCCTGCGCGGTTTTCTACAAAACAATAAAGAGAATTAGCAGCGCAAACTGAGGCATGCGTAGTTTCAAAAGTAAGAGCGGCTCCGATTATTGGCCGAATTCCGCGATCCTCCGCCGCTTCCAGAAACGAATGAAGCCCGTAAAGGCTGTTTATGTCGCAGATTGAAACTGTCTTTATACCGAAAGAAGCCGCCCTGTCAAGCAGCGCATCGGGTTTGTGAACGCCGTAGAGGAATGAATATGCCGATATAAGTCCAAGCCTGATTTCCATAAATAAATACTATATATTTGTATAGTTATATGTCAAGCCTTGTAAATTGCTGCTATAATAATTCTAAATATATTTGACAATTATATTATTTTAAATTTATATTATATATAGTAATTTATGCTTGAATTTGAGTGGTATTCAGAAAAGGAACGGCTTATTGCCGAAAATCATGGTCTTGATATGGAAAAGATCAAGAAAATTTTCAATGATCCTTTTCGGATTATACAATATGATTTAATGCATAGCGGTCTGGAAGATAGATGGCATATTTTAGGTAAGGTCAATGAAGTTTTATTTGCTGTATATACAGAACGAAAAGATAAAATTCGTATTATAACAGCAAGAGAAGCAACGCCTGAGGAGAGGCGAATTTATTATGGAAAAAGCAATGAAGGACACTGGTTTATCCCCTGAACAAAAGGAAAAGATAAAAATAGCCCAAAAAAAACAATCAATTATTGACCCTGGCTGTGAAAAATTAACGCCGGAGGAATATATCAGATGGCATCCTATTGGCGGTATATCTTGGGAAGAAAGAACACGCCTGATGAAAGCGGCAGGAGCTATAGAGAATGAAGAAAGTCATGATATAAAAAATCATGCGCATCAGCTCACTGCCGTATCATGAAAGTTATACGGCAGCCGGTAAATTTTTTTTATTCATTGCAGCTAACACAAGTCCGCGCGTGACTTTGCCGGTTCCGTAACGGCCCTGAATTGAATCGACCGCCTCCTGCAGCCTGCGGTTTTTTGTTTCTGTTTCCGGCTCGAATAAATCAGGCTCGAAACCCAGCGGCGTAAATCCTCCAAGGGAAAGGGAGGCTGACCTTATTCTGATGCGGCGCGTAACCGCTTTCTGAAAAATTTTAAGCGCGGCCAAAGCGATATCGCGATCAAGAAAGCAGGCGCAGCGCAGTTTCTCTTTGCCTTCCGCCTTTACTCCGTCCGAGTAAAAAATATTCAGGCTGATTTCCGATGTTCCAAGTTTATCCCCGCGCATTTGCAGTCCCGTATGCTCGGCAAGGGAAGTTATCGCTCCGCGCATAACAAGCTCGTCAATCACATCGTCCTGAAAATCGGCGCGGCTTTCGATTACCCTGTTTCCGGTTATGACAGGCGAATTGTCGATGCCGAGCGCGTTGTCGCGTAACAAAAGCCCCTTTTTCCCGAACAGCGAAAGCGCCTCGCTGTCGGAAAGACGGGCAAGCTCGCCGATTTCCGAAAAACCTGTTACGCGGATAGTTTTCATTAACGAAGCGCCGAGCCCCGGCAGAAGAGCGATGTCCTGATGCGAAAGAAAAGCGGCCTCATCCCCTGGGCGCACTTCGATCAGTCCTTCGGGTTTTATCGTTCTGCTTGCCACCTTGCAGACCAGTTTGCTTGTCCCTGTTGCGGCGGCGGCCTCAATTTTTATTTTTTCAAGAATTTCATTTTGAATGCGGCAGACGCAGTCGGGAGGAGAGCCGAAAAGCCGCCTGGTTCCCGTGATATCAAAATAAATATTTCCGGCTCCGTCATTCTGCCACGATGGCGCATAACGGCTTATCACCCCGTTAAGAATATTGTTAGCCTCCGCGCAGGCGGCCGGATCGGGATCGATAACAGTCAATCCCTTTACAAGTTTCTGCGCCGCGGCAAGAGTCATTCCGTTTGTTACGCCTTCCTTTACCGCGGCGGGCGAGACATCCGCTGCTACCGCCTGCCCTCCTATTTTTCCCGCAATCACAAAGGGGCACTTTCGCAGCGAAGGCGTTTTAAAAGCCGCTATCGTCGCGAAAAAATTGATAAAGTTTATGTGAGCCAGGTTTTCTGTAGAATGGTTATTCATTGTTGTTTAGTAATTCTTTCAAAACAAGGGCGTTTTTTACAGCCTGTCCCCTTGCGTGATTGTTAAAATAGACGAGTATTTTATCGGCTTTTATTACAATGCGTTTTATTCTTTCGGCGGCGGCTTTTAGTTCGTCGTCTTTGTAAAGATAATCGTACCTTGCGCGGCTGTCCGAGCCCCACCATGTGTCCGCGTTCCGTCCGTGCAGGCGGAAGTACGAAAAAGGCGAAGTGTGAACATCCAGAACGCAAGGCAGTCCTTTTAAGTCCGGCGTATCGGTGCTGACATAGGCGACCTCGCGTTTTTTCAATTCGTCGATAACGCGGTTGCTTGTCCACTCGTTGTTGCGGAATTCCACCGCGGAGGGAATGCCGCGGAACTCGGTCAGAACATTCGCGAGGTGGCGGCGGTTATCAGTTTCGTAATGAAACGAAAAGGGAAATTGAAACAAAACGGCGTCCAGCTTCCCGGTTTCCCGCAGCGGCTCAATGGCGGAAATGTAGGTTTTTGCCTCGTCACGCCATTTATTTGGGTCTACCTTGTGCGTTATGGTCTGAGGGACTTTTATCGCGTAGGTAAGATTTTCCGCCCCCGGCGTCTGAATCATCCTGGTAAGCTGATCCGCGCTTGGCATGGTATAGTACGAAAAGTTAAGCTCGACAGTAGAAAAACTGCCGGCGTAAAAAGCCAGAAAATCTTCCTGTTTTGTCTTTGGAGGATAGAATGGGCCTACCCATTCATTGTAAGAATATCCGCTTGTGCCAATGGCGATTTTTCCCATACTGTAATACTATACTATTGTATAGGCTTTGTCAAGAGTATCGGCAGCGCAAGAGGATGTCTTTACAGCCGTTTCTTGATTATCACCTTCAATTAAGTTAAAATGAAAGAAAATGATATTAAAAGAAGATTTGGATAAATGCGCCGCGATTATTTCCGAGTGCAGAAAAGAAATGGCGAAAAAGATTGTCGGTCAGAGGGAAATGATAGACGGACTTTTAATCGCCCTTGTGGCGGGTGGTCATATACTGCTGGAAGGCGTGCCGGGGCTGGCGAAAACACTAGCGATAAAGAGCCTTGCCGAAATTACCGGGCTTGAGTTTAAAAGAATACAATTTACTCCCGACCTTCTGCCCGCGGATCTGACGGGCACGATGATCTGGGAACAGGCGAACGCGCGGTTTTCAGTAAGGCGAGGCCCTATTTTCGCTAATTTGATTCTGGCGGACGAAATAAACCGCGCTCCCGCGAAGGTGCAGTCCGCTCTGCTTGAGGCAATGGAAGAAAAACAGGTGACAATCGGGGAAACAAGCTACACCCTCCCCTATCCGTTTTTTGTCCTGGCGACAGAAAACCCGATTGAACACGAAGGAACTTATTCGCTGCCGGAAGCCGAGCTTGACCGCTTTTTAATGAAACTGCTTGTAGTTTATCCGCAGCCGATAGAAGAGCTTAACATCGTAAAAAACAGCACGCCTCTTTCCACAGGTTACGCGGGAACGGGAGCGGGCCTTGCGCCGGTTCTGGATACCGATAAACTAATGTTTTTACGCAACGCGGCGGACTCAATTCATGTTGACGAAGAAATAGTCAAATACATTGTGTCGATAGTGACGGCTACGCGGCCGGCAAAATCAAAGGAAGGAGTATACCGTTATGTGTCATTCGGCGCTTCGCCCAGAGCTTCTATCGCGCTTTACAGATGCTGCCGAATACTTTCCATGTTTCAAGGGCACAATTATGTCAGCCCGGAAGATGTAAAAACAATGGCGCTTCCAATCCTGCGGCACAGAATCGTGCTTAGTTACGAAGCTGAAGCCGAAGAAATGGATACCGATGCCGTAATCGCCAGAATTCTAAGCCACGTTCCGGTTCCCTGAAAAAAACTTTTGTAAATTAGGTTTAAAAAATGGAAACCGGTGATTTACTTCGCAATATTATTATCAGCCTTCCTCTTCTTTCAAGCGGCCTTGCCGAAGAAATGCTTGCCGGTAATTTTAAGTCAATTTTCAAAGGGCAGGGAATGGAATTCGATGAAGCCCGTCATTATGAACCGGGCGACGATATCAGATCGATAGACTGGAACGCAAGCGCACGTTTTGGAAACCCTTTTGTAAAAATGTACAGGGAAAGATC
>Ga0209755_10007378_pt1 | contig 11919 bp, 14 predicted proteins | sample TergutCo191P1_FD_187301 | JGI IMG/M metagenome (GOLD analysis project Ga0209755, IMG submission 187301) | Cornitermes sp. P1 segment gut microbial communities from Petit-Saut dam, French Guiana - Co191P1 (SPAdes) (version 2) | ecosystem: Host-associated > Arthropoda: Insects > Digestive system...
TTGTTTGCAAAAATCCTCATCTATAGATGAGGATTTTTGTTTGCAAAAATCTCAGCGTTCTATTTGTCCCAGAACCTTTAAAATTTAGCACTTCTTCTCAAGAGCGGCGTTTGGTGTTTTTTGCCCAAAAGAACCCCGCACGCCGTTCTCGAGAAACTCGAAACAATCTGCGAAAGTCACGGGTTGCGTCATCTGACGACGGCGAAAACAAGGAGGAATACAAATGAATGAAAAGACGAATGAGGACCCACGCGAGTTGTTGGTAGACTGGTTGATCCCAGCTGGCGCTAGTGTTGCTTTTATGATCCTGACGTTATGGTTCCAGTTTAGCCATGCGTCTGTGTTGGCAATTTCTTGCGTTTTCGCTATTACTTTATTGCTAGTCGTAGTGGCAATCATTGTTTTTATCCTTGTAGACCACAACAGGATTTGGGAACCAACTAGTAATTTTTATGCTACTGGTTATTTTTGGGGGGCGTGTCTTTTTGCATTTTTGGCTCTTTTTCCGATAAGTATTGGCTATCATTGGTCTTTTGTCGTCGCGTTCGCCATTATAGCGATAGGACTATTTCTCTGGGCGATACATGCTTGGTTGGGCCAGGCGCTTGCTGGCACGATTGGAGGTTTGATTGCTTTTGTGTCTTCTTGCGTTTTTGCGTCTTTGGGCCCAATGGGAATTATTTTTTCTGATTTTACAAGAGGATTAGCAGTATTTTCTATTTGCGCAGTATTATTTTTTGCCGTAGCACTAGTATATGTGTTTTGGGAGGAGGACGGCCCTAGTCTACCTGTACCCATCAAGATTTTTATGACTTTGCTTGGGGCAATATTCAGCGCCATGATTGTTATAGCGCTGTATTATTGGTGGATTTGGTAGTGCTATTGGTGATTAGGGGCGACAGACCAAGTCGCTCCTTTTTTATAATCTTTCGCGTTGGAGGATGAAGCCGGGTTGGTTGTCTGGCTGGGGGACTAGGAGGTAGAGCCAGCGGTTGTTGCGGGTGAGGGCAAGGTCGAAGCCGCTGGCGATGGCGGTGAGCTGGCGGCGGTTGGCGCCGTTAAAATCGACAATGGTGAGTTGGTCGCCTTGGTCGGTCCAGAGGATGTAATCGTCGAGCCAGTTGATGGGGGTGCCGGGAAATTCGTAGTCGTAGCGTTTTTCGAGCTCGGTGTCGATGGCGGTGATTTGCTCGGCGGAGGACGCTATGAGGAATCGGCTGGTGGGGCTGGCAGTGAGCAGACTAGGGGTGAAGTCGAGATCGTTTTCGGCGATGATGAGGTTGCCGGCGCGTACGAAGAGACGGTTGTCTAGGTGGTAAGCGATCCAATCGTTTTTCCAGTTGTCGCCGAGAGTGATGCCATAGGTAGAAATGTCGCTGGAGATTTCTTGGACGATAGTGCTGCTGCCTTCGCCTTCTTCGTAGAGGCCGACGACGCGTTTGTCTGCGGCGTCTTTGCCGATGAAGCCGACGGTGTTTCCACGGGCGGAGAATTTTTCGACATTTGCGACGAAGACGCTGGATATGGTGGTGTTGTCGGCGTGAATGAGGCGAAGATTGCTGGATTCGAGTGCCCAGATCTTGGTCCCGGCGGAGTCGGCGATTTGTAGATCGTCGAAATTCAGTATGAATTTTGCGGTGAGGTTGATGCTACTATCGGGCTTTGCGATGTCAACTAAGTACCAGTAGACGGTGCCGCTAAACGTCCATTTGAGTAGGAATTTGCTGTGGTTTTCGTTCCACTGTGCAATCTCGAGATCTGTGGGGACAAAACCTTCGGTGGTGTCGACGACGGGACCGTCTTTTAGCAGAAAGGTCATGAGGTCGATGTAGCTGTATCTGATATGGTCGGCATGGATGTCGATGAGCTGTAGATTTGCGGAATCTTCAGGAAGGAGGGCTAGGTAATGATTGTCTGGCGAAGCGTTGACCAGGCGGAGGGTGGGGTAGGTGTGGACGGTTTCGACGGTCCTTTGCAGGGGGAAGAGGCGAACCCAGTCGATGCGCGTGAGCAGCCCGGCTTCGATATGGACGGTGGCGTTCCAGGTGCCATAGCCAGACTTGGTGACGATGATGTCGTGGTTGCCTTCTGGGAGGGTCTTGCGCAATTCGGTGCGGCGAAACTGGGTTTCGTCATTGATCTCAACGGTGGCACCACTAGGAAAAGATTTGATTTGGATGAGGCCGGATTGTTCTAGCCCGCCGTCTTTGTTGAGCGAGTAGCCCATGGCAAACAAAGTGAGGATGCCGGCGATGGCGATGACTGATATGACCATGAAAATATTGGTGGCGAGAATGCGGATATTGTAGAGTTTTTTCTTTTTGGCTCGTTCCATTTCGAGCTTAATTATAACATAGAAGCTGCAGAAAATGCTTGATTTATTTGCGCTAGCGGTTTATGCTAGTTCTAGCAGGTTAAAGCGAGGAATAAATGGACAACATAAAAAAGTCTCCGGGCAAACGGGTTCAGCATCATCCCAGCTCGACAAAACACAGGATTCTTCAGAAATCTACGACTTTGAATCGTAAATTTGTGAAACGTCCGGTGGCAAAGCCGCAGATTTTGAAGCGACAACAAACGGAGCGGGAGGCTTTTTCTAGGCGTAAGGCAGTTGCGGAACAAATGGATCGTGCGGGACAGCTGATTGCGCGGAAGATGCAAGGTGGAGTGAGGTTGGCGCCGGTGGCTGCGAAGGTGGCTACGCCGGAGGTCGCTGCTGCCAACAAGAAGCCAGCGGCTAGGCCGGTGCCCCATGCTACAGTGGTGGAGACCAACGCGCGGGTGGCAGCACGCAAGGCGGCGCCTCCCCGGCAACTGACGGCGCAGGAGATGAAAGATCGAGCCATTCAGCAGGCTTTGCGACGAATGGCGACGGCAGACAGCGACGGCGGAGTGGTGGTTGAGGAGCAGATGGTGGAGGTGATCACGAAGAAGCGCGGAGTGTGGAAAAAGCGTAAGTTGTTTGTGGCGCTGGCGATGTCGGTGGTGTCGGTATTTCTGCTTGGGTACTTGGTGCATTTGAATTTTCCGGATTTGTCGGTACGGGTGGCGGCGATGCAAAGTGGGATAGAAAGCGCGTATCCGTCATACATCCCGAGGGGTTTTAGGATGGAAGGGCTGGTGGCAGAAAACAGCGGCAAGATTACGATTGATTTTAAACACAAAGACGGCAAGAATTTTAACTTGACGCAAGAAAAGTCTTCTTGGGACAGTGCAGCTTTGCTGTCGCAGTTTGTGATGCCGACGTGGGGCGAAGATTATACGGTGATGAAAGAGCAAGGTCTGACTATATATGTAACGAAAGAGGGGGCGGCGTGGGTGAATGGTGGGGTGTTTTACCACGTGGATGACCCAACGAATAGTTTGACGAAGCAGCAGTTGCATGATGTAGCGGTGTCGCTATAAGCTCTCAAACTTTTCTTGGGAAGAAAAGTTTGGCAAAAGAACCTAGAGTGAAAATTGCTTGAAAAGCGTGGTTTCCAAGCAATTTTTGATAATGTATAGTAGTAAAGATGAGATTCTGGAATGAATTAGAGCGCGGGTTTAGTTGTTTAGCGCCGATGGAGGGGGTGACGGATATTATTTTTCGGCAGGTGGTGGCGAAGGCGGGGCGGCCGGATGTTTTTTTCACAGAGTTTACGAATGTGAGTAGCTATGCTAGCGAGAAGGGGCGGGCGAACGCTTTGGCGCGACTGAAGTTTTTGCCGGAAGAAATGCCGATTGTGGTGCAGATTTGGGGGGTGAATCCGGAGCATTTTGAGGTGACGGCGCGGGGTTTGCGGGAGATGGGTTACGGTGCGGTGGACATAAATATGGGGTGTCCGGAGAAACATGTGGTGCGGGGTGGTGGCGGTGCGGCGCTGATCAAAACTCCGGAGCTGGCGGCGGAGATTGTGGCAGCGGCCAAGAGGTCTGGGCTGGAAGTGTCGGTGAAGACGCGGCTGGGATATCTGCGTACGGAAGAGTGGCGGGGGTGGCTGGGGTTTTTGCTGGAGCAAGATTTAGTGGCGCTAAGTGTGCATTTGCGTACGAAAAAAGAGATGAGTAAGGTGTCGGCGCATTTTGAATTGGTACCGGAGATTATTGCCCTGCGGGATGAGGTGGCGCCAGGGACGAAGCTGATTATGAACGGCGATATCAAGAATGTGACGGAGGGGCGGAGGTTTGTGGAGATGGGGGCGGACGGAGTGATGATTGGGAGAGGGGTGTTTAGCGATCCGTTTTGTTTCCGGGATTCTGATGGCGACTTTTCGGAGAACGGGGCTAAGAAACGGATCGAATTGCTGAAGTATCACCTCGATCTGTTTGATCGGTATGGGACGGGGTCGTTTGAGCCGCTGAAGAAGTTTTTTAAGATTTATGTGAACGGTTTTCCGGGTGCGGCGGGGGTGCGGGGGAGGTTGATGGAATGCAAGGGAGTGCAGGAAGTTCGTGCTATACTGGAGACATTAGAGGAGGAAAAAATATGAAACCGATTATTTATACGACGCCAACTTGCACGTATTGCCATGCTTTGATGGATTGGCTGGACCAAAAGGGGGTCGAGTACGAGGAGCGGGACGCTTTGAGCTTGGCGGTGGACGATGAGGTGGCGAAGAAGTTTGACTACAAGTTTGATACTGTGCCGGTGACGGTGATAGGTGATGAAGTGATTGCGGGGTTTGACCGCCCGGCGATATTGAAGGCGCTGGGGAAGGGTTAACTACAGTCTCAGCGTGGGTTTGTTTTAGAGTAATTCCTGTGCGAATTCTGACTTTTTGGCGAAGGTTTTGTCGAAGGTCCAGAGTGGCAATGCGTCGTTTGTCATGGCGGACTCTGCCAAATAGCAATCCTCGAAAGATAATTGGGGATTGCCGACGAAAACTTTTAGCGCTCGGCGGATCAAGCCGCGGTTGAAATTGAGATTTTTGGTATCGAACAAATTGCTGAAAATATTTGCCACGTTTTTTCGTGAACATTGGTAGTGTTTTTGCAGAACGAAGACCAATTCGATTAACGCTGCGTCTGAGACGTGCAGGGTGGCACCTGACTCGATGAGTCGGTCGACCTTTTTTGTTTGTTCTGGGACATCATTAACTAACCATCTGGCTAATAAATTTGTATCCATTGACCCCATGAAATTTGCCATATTAAATCCTTGGCTTTCTGGTTTGGTAGAATTTCCTGGTATTCAGAAGAGGGGGTATGCCCTTTTTCTTTATTTCGGTCGTGAGTTGGTCTCTGCGTTCTTTTGTCGTCATGCTTTTGTTTACTTCTATTTTGCCTAGGCCGTTGACTTCGAATCTGATTTTGTCTCCGACTATAAAGCCGAACCGCTCTCGTAGTTCCGCTGGTATTACTATTTGTCCTTTTTTTGACATGGTAGTCGTGTACATAGAAACCTTTCGTTTATGCTTTTCCTACAGTATATGTTAGGTTTTACGTCTGGTCAAGTGTTTTACCTGGGATAATCCGTTTTACTGATGACTTTGGCGTAGATTTGTTCTAGGGCGTGGTAAGTTTGCTTTTCGCCTTAAGTGTGGTATGATTGAAATGTTAGAGAATTTAACTTTAACGCGAGTTAGATTGCGAGTCGGGAGGGGGGGGATAGTGTTGCAGGTATGCTGTTTTATTGGTTTGCTCTGTGTGCACAGAGCTTTTTTCGCTAGAAAAAAGCGAGAGCTGGCTTAAGGGACGATCTGGAACTTTGAAAATTTGACGCTCCTTTTGAGAGCGGCGTTTGGGGTTTTTGGCTGACCAAGAACTTCATGCGCCGTTCTCAGGAGACCTGAGGCAGTTTGTGCGATAGTGCGAATTGTGATACACGACGGCAAAAAGGAGAGCCTTATGGGTACGAACGAGGGATATTCCGATTCTGTTTACAAGGAAAAGCTTAAAGAGTGGAGAGATCATTTCGGTTGGAAAATACCAAACAGTAGAATCAACGGATTAGAGTTTCCGTCACGCGCGGGCTGTAAAGGAATTACTCTCTTTTTTGGAGAGGATCGGCGAAAGAAGGGTCTTGTTAAAAACTTAAGGATTGTAATGAAAGTATTAAGATATGAGCTGAAGTTAGTCGGCATGAAACTCGAGCTTTGCGGTGATCTGGGAAATTATTCTTATTTTCCGGGTAGCGAGCCGAAATTTGATAAGGATACTTGTAATGGCGTCACGTTGAGGCCAGCAAATTTAGGTTGCTGCGTGGCGATAACGGGAGGTCTTTGTATTGATGACTTTCGCACCGGTGGGCAGAGCTGGCCGGGGCTGGAAGTATTTTGGTTGGTGGCCCTCAATATCAGTAGGATTTTTGCCGAGATAGATCGCGGAGAAATTCCTGCCGTCTTGGTTCCTGGCTTTAACACACGCTCTGGATGGTCACCGATTATATGTTTTTTCCCCGGGGTAGTAAGTATTGGCAACGCTAAGCAAGATTTTCGTCGTTGCGACGCCGTTGCTTTTGCTTGCAATGGTTGAGGAGCGCTGGATGAAAGAAAATACCCCTGGCTTTTTGTAGTCGGGGTTATTTTTTGCGGTTTTTGGCGATGACTTTGGCGTAGATTTGTTCTAGGCGGGTGAGGGTGTGGTTGATGTCGTGTTTTGCGATGATTTTGAGGCTGGAGCGGCTCATTTTTTTCTGAAGGGTGGGGCTGGCGAGGATGAGGGTGGTGGCGCAGGCGATGGCGGTGGTGTCGCCGGGCTCTACTAGGAAACCGTTTTGGCCGTCTGCGACTAGTTCGGGGATGGCGCCGGCGCTGACAGCGATGGCGGGGAGGCCGCTGGCCATGGCTTCCATGAGGACTATGCTTTGGGTTTCGGTGGTGGAGGGGATGACGAAGACCGCGGCGGCGCGGTAGATCTGGACAAGGTCGTCGCCGACGATGCGGCCGGTGAAGGTGACGGAGCTGGTGATTTTTAGTTCTTCGGTTAGTTTTTCGAGGCGTTGTTTGTCGGAGCCGTCGCCAACGATGACGAGCTGGGCGGTGGGAAGTTCTTGGAGAGTTTTGAAAAAAGCCTCCACTAGGACGTGGAGGCTTTTTTCTGGGTCGATGCGGCCGATGTAGAGGGCGAAGGGCTTGTCGGGTAAGCCGCGTCTCGCGATGACGTCGGGATTGGCCTGGCCAGGGCTGAATTTGGAAAGGTCGATGCCGTTGCTGAGGGCCTCGACGGGAACGCGGAAGCGGTGGGGGTTGGGGATGAGTTCTTGGATGGCGATCTGCGTGGGCATGGTGGCGTAGGCGCTTTTTCGTAGGAAACTGGCGCAGTAGTGGCGAGTGGCGGCGTTGAGGGGATTTTTGAGTGGGCGCGGGAGCCGGAGCTGGCCGGTGAAATTGTCGGGGTAGGCATGGGCGGTAGCTACGATGGGGATGTGGTGTTTTTTGGCATAGCGGTAGGTGGCGATGGCGATCGAGATGGGGGTTTGGCTGTGGATGAGGTCGGGCCGAAACTTGCCTAGGACTTGTTTGATCTCTGAGTAGGGGTTGAGGCTGAGACGGAGGCCGTTTTTGTAGGCGATGCGGGGGAGTTTTTTGCCGAAAATGGTCTTTGTTTTGGGGATTTGGTGGATCTGGTCGGGGTAGAACGGGAACTTTAAACTGGGGAGGCGGGCTACCCGGAAGTTGTATTCGGGGTCTTTTTCGATGTAGAACTTGCCGGTGAGGCTGGGGGCGAGCACCATGACTTCGTGGCCGCGCTGGGCCAGGCCGGCGGCGAGGTTGCGCGAGAAAACGGCTACGCCGTTGATCATTGGATAGTAGAGCTCGGTAGAAATAGCGATCTTCATGCTAGAATAATTATATGTCAATGACAAAAAAGAACAAGTCGGCAGCAGTGGTGAACGCAAGGGCGCATTATGATTATGTGCTGGGAGATAAGCTGGAGGTGGGGATGGTTTTGTTTGGCCCAGAAGTGCGGGCGATGCGGGATCATCATGCGCAGATTAGGGGCGCGTATGTGGTGGTGCGGCGAGGGGAGCTGTGGCTGGTGGGGATGACGCTGGGGGCGGAGATGGTGCGCGACGTGAAGTTGCTGGCGACCAAACGGCAGATTGCGGGGCTGGTGCAGCAAAAAGTAGCTGGCTTTACCATTGTGCCGGTGAAGCTGTTGCCGATGGGGCGGCATATCAAACTGGTGATTGCGTTGGGGCGGGGCAAAAAGAGGTATGACAAGCGGCAGACGATCAAGGAAAGGGATCTTTTGCGGGAGAATAGGAGGGCGGCGAAATGATTGGTGGTATTTCCCTGTTCTCTTGGAATGTGAATGGGCTAAGGGCGGTGCTGAAAAAAGGCAGTTTGCGGGAGTTTGTGGATAAGTTTTCTCCGGATGTTTTGCTGATGCAAGAGACGAAGATTTCGGAGGCGCAAGTGGCGGAGTGCGGGGTACGAGAAGAGTTTTCTGGCTATGAGCAGTTCTATGGTTTTGCGAAAAAGCCGGGGTATGCGGGGACGGCGGCGTGGGTAAAGAAGGAGTTGGCGGAAGGGGCGGTGCGGGTGGCGGATATTGACGGCGATGGGCTGGAGGATAACTACGGGGATTTGCTGAAAGAGGGGCGTTTGACGGGAGTGGAACTTGAGAAATTGTATGTGATTTCGGCGTATGTGCCGAATGCGAAGGATGATTTGAGCCGGCTGGGGATTCGCGAAAAGTGGGACAAATATTTGACGGGGGCTTTGGCGGAGCTGCAGAAAAGTAAGCCAGTGGTGGTGGCGGGGGACTTTAATGTGGCGCACCAACCGATTGACTTGGCGCGGCCAAAGCAAAACAAAGGCAAGCACGGCTATACGGATGAGGAGCGGAGGGGGTTTTCGGAGTTGCTGGTACGGGCGGGCTTGACGGATAGTTTTCGGGCGTTGCATCCGGACACGCAGGAATATTCGTGGTGGAGCTATTTGGCTCAATCGCGGGCGCGCAATGTGGGCTGGCGGATAGATTATGTGTTGGTGTCGAACGAGTTGAAGCCGGGAATAAAAAGTGCGGAGATTCATCCGGAAATTTTGGGGTCGGATCATTGTCCGGTAAGTGTTGCGCTGGAATTGAAATAGTATGGCAAAAAACAAGCAACAAAAAAGAGATTCGTTGGTGATGGGGAAGCTGCTTGGAAAAATTGCTCCGAAGATTGGGGCTGAAGTGGTGCTGGAGCCGAATTGGGAGATAGCTGGGCGGATTGTTTTCAAAAATGGCAAGGTGTCGTATTTTTGCTACAATACTTTAGACGTTAATCATATTGGGTCGGCAAAGATTGCGAAAGACAAGGGTTATGCGAATTTTTTTATGCAGCGCTTGGGCTATCCGATTGTGCCTGGCAGTAAGGTTTTTTTCTCTGAAAAGTTTGCTAGTGCGATTGGCGAGACGGATCATGGGCCGGCGGGGGCGGCTAATTATGCTCGAAAACTGGGTTTTCCGGTGGTGGTCAAGCCAAACAGTGGTAGTCAGGGTAGTGGGGTTTGTGTGGCGACGAACGGGGCGGAGCTGGATTTGGCGCTGGCGGAGGTTTTTGCGGTGAGTAACGTAGCTATGGTGCAGCGACATTTGGTTGGTCGTGATTATAGGGTGGTGGTGCTGGGCGATAGGGTGGTTTCGGCTTACCAGCGGGTGCCGTTGGCGGTGGTTGGCGACGGTCGGTCGAGCATTGCGGATTTGTTGCAGCAAAAGATTTCGCAATTTATTAGGGACAGGCGTAATTGTAAGTATGATTTTGACGATCCGCGGATAGACGTGAAGCTGGCGCGGCAGGATTTGTCGCGCGAGAGTGTGTTGGCGAAGGGTCGGCAGGTTTTTTTGTTGGACAATGCTAATCTTTCGTCTGGCGGGACATCGGTCGATGTGACTGATGATGTGCATCCGGAGTTTCGGCGCCTATGTGTTGATTTGACGCGCCAGATGGGGCTGAAGTTGTGCGGTGTAGACTTGATGATTGACGGCGACATATCTGCTGCGCCGGAGGATGGAAGGTGGTGGGTGCTGGAGATTAATGCTTCGCCGGGCTTGGATAATTATACGAGATCTGGGCGCAAGCAGGAAGATTTGGTGGAGCGGCTGTATCTGGAAATATTAAAGGAAATTGAGCGGAGCTGAGCTTCGTGAAAGTAAGAAATCATATTTTTTACCTGTCGCTGGGCTTTTTTGGCTCCGTGGTAATTATAGGTACTATTCTTCCTGCAATCACCATGCTAATAGATTTAGCTCGACCCATGGCCGAGAGATGTGATGCGTATTACTACAGTCCTACGCTGGAGCAAGCTGAACCCTATCCGGAGTGTGCTAGAACGGATTTGCGTATTATGGATTTTATTGCCATGCAGGCTTTTCTTTTGCCTTGGCTTTTGTTGTTGATTGCTATTTTGGCGCGGAGTCGCAGCAAGGAGAATATAAGACCAATTTTGATGACATCCATAGCAATAATCCTTAATTTGCCTAGCTTGCTCTTGGCTTTTGATCTAAGCCGCGGCCAAGATGGAGGAAATTGGTGGGCGATGTTCATATTCACCGCACCATTTAATTTGGTAGCATTGATATTTTCGATATTGAGTTTTAACAGAATAAAGCGAGATGCGGGTAATTACGTCCTGGCCAGAAACATGTTTGTAATATCGCTTATTACGAGTCTCCCGCTAGCACTTTTGATTTGCCAAATATTATTTGTGTCGTCTTGGGGTGATAATGTGAATCCTTTTCCACCTTAAATATTTTTGTTCGGAAAAGCGAATATTCTTAAATTGGGCTTATTTCGACTTATAATAAGAATATGGAGCAGATGAAATATTGGCGTAGGCAGGGGAAGAAACCGTTGTTTTCTGGCGTAGATATGGAGCGGCCGGAGCAGAGGCAGCAGGCGGGTAGGTTGCTGGTGGTGGGTGGGAGCCAGGGGAGTTTTTTTGCAGTGGCGAATGGAGCGAGCAAGGCGCTGGAGGTGGGGGTGGGTGAGGTAAAGACGTTGTTGCCGGATAGCTTGAAGGCGAAGATACCGGCGAGTCCAGATGTGATGCTGGTGCCGAGCGAAGCGTCGGGGGGGTTTGGCAAGGGTGCGGCGAGATTGGCGATTGCGGCGGCGGAAAATGCGGACTACGTGTTGGTGATTGGCGATGTGGGCAAAAATTCCGAGACGGCGGCTTTTGCGGAGCGATTGGTGGTGGAGTGTAAGAAACCGGTTTTGATGACGCGCGATGCGATAGATTTGTTGGCGCCGAGTGCGGGCGAATGGTTAGAGAGGGATGGTTTGGTGCTGTGTGCTACCCTGCCCCAGCTGCAAAAGATTTTCAAAGCGGTGTATTATCCGAAGATGATTACGCTCTCAATGCCGACCAATCAGTTGGTGGAGACTTTGCATAAGTTTTCGACGACTTATCCGATGGTGGTAGTGACGTATCATAATGGTCAGGTGGTGGTGGCGAGTGGTGGCCAGGTGGTGACGACGGACATTGCGGACACGAGCTTCACGCCGATTAGTTTGTGGCAGGGCGAGCTGGCGGTCAAGATGGCAGCGCTGGCGATATGGAATCCGGATAGGGGTTTCGAGTCGTATGTGACGGCGATTTTGATGTAAAAATGACGTTTTTGCTTGTGCTTTTGAAGTCGTTTGTGTTAAAATGGTTAGAAGACTCAAATTAAACGGAGCTTACGATATGTCGCGAATACATGACGCGCATCGTCATGATACTCGAGAGGTAGAGGGAGAAGAATTAAGCTCTCAGCATTCTGAAGGTTTGGATTTAGCGCAAAAGTTTGTACCCAAAAAGACATTGTTTTTGATGTTGGCGTTTGTGGTGCCGGTGACGGTGGGTCTGACTATTGCGTTGACTTGCTATATTGATATAGGGTCTGCCCTCGCCTCCTTCTTCGTAACCGATCCGGTAAAACCTCTAAACATTGATCGTGGGTATTCGGTAGATAGTACCAGTCAGGTAAACGTGTTTGATGATGAAGCGGTGAATGGATACATTATCA
>Ga0209755_10007379_pt1 | contig 11919 bp, 3 predicted proteins | sample TergutCo191P1_FD_187301 | JGI IMG/M metagenome (GOLD analysis project Ga0209755, IMG submission 187301) | Cornitermes sp. P1 segment gut microbial communities from Petit-Saut dam, French Guiana - Co191P1 (SPAdes) (version 2) | ecosystem: Host-associated > Arthropoda: Insects > Digestive system >...
ATATATATATATATATATATATATATATATATATATATATATATGCACATTAAGGAGGCACTAATGCTTCTACACTTTCACTAGCACCTGCAGCAATTATGTAGCCAGTGGGCTTAACTTTCAGATCCACGTGAATAACGTTTACCGTGTTGGAATTTTAAAAATGAAAGAAGGCAACACAAACATAATCTGTACTCACACAATCCACACTGCGATTTTTCAGTAAAGTCTTGTCTTTATTCTTGTGATATGTTTTCTCTGTAACGGCTACAGGAGATACCTACAAAAATTAGAGCTTAATGTGAAATTTGATAAAATTTACAGGAACAAGAGTCTCACCACGTTTACTTCTTACTTCTAATTCAACTCCACAGCTTTAGCTTACTCTCCCTTGTAACAGTGCGGTAAAATGGTAGTTGCCACGTTTTATAGCAAGCAATAAAACGTGGCAACTACGTACACAAGCAAATATGAGTTTTAGTACATCCTAAAATGATGCAAGGATTGTGCGGGGAGGAGAGCAATTTTTCTCGTATGAAATCACTGGATTTACATTAAAGAAACAAAATATTTCTACGCTGAAGATCATGAGTCACAGAGAAAAATGGAAGCGGCAATAAAAGAGTCCACGCGGTTTAGGACCAAGACATAAAGGCGTATTTAGGAAGACAGGCGAACTTTCAGCCATCCTAAATTTGGCACTGTTTAGAAGTTAATGATTCGTTTCAAAATGCATTCACTTGAGATCCAGAGTAAGAGAAGCCGGCAACATTGTGAGCCACAGAGCCGCTCTCAGTGTCACGGCGAAGTGAACCATCTCTGTCCCTAATGGAAAACGACCGAAGTAGTTCAGCCTATAGCCACTCATTTGCTGACCTCTTGCCTCTCTTGCGAGAATAAGAGAAGGGCAAACAGATTACCCGCCTGTCACAAACTAACAGGAACTCTTACTATAAGTTCCGTGCCTCTTTTAATGAAGTGACTGGTAGGCCAACTTCACCGAAAGACGGGGTCCCAGGTCAAATATCGACACGGCTATCAGCTAACCTAAGTTAGGTATTTGTAGATCTCTAAAATCATCCAGGAAGATGCCGGTATGATACCGCTTCTTTCCAAATACACTTCAGATCATTACTATATCATCGTATCGCCATTCTGCAATACACTCTGAGATTTATCAAGGTCGTTAAAAACAATAAATATATGGATTAATGTAGCATTCTCCTTCTCTTTCTTATAGTGTACGTGGTATAGAATTGGCTTTTAAGATAGCCACTGAATAATTAACTGGAATTACTGTGGAAGAACACAATCCAGGCATACGCAGAACAAGTTGCCAGAATGTCCTAGGGTGACCCAGGAAAGCCGCAAATACTTCACTCAGTTTGGTTGATCTTAGTGTCGAGAGGTGAACCTGTAACTCCGGAATAAAAGTCAACTATACAATTGGTCTTCAGACTCTATGATATCTGTATAAGTCTAGTCAAAATATCCGAATTATCGCTGAAAACCTGCAGCGTAAGAAAGCACTTTTGGGTGTAAAAATAAAATTTAAAAATGTAAAGAGCTTATATTTAAAAAATAAAATATTAAGACATTTATTAAAGAACGAGGTTTTATAATGCAATTAACTGCAGGAAGCACAGTACTTTCTCAGAAACTAACAGGTTCTCAGCTAGTCAAGAAATTCCCCGCATTTTATGGAAGCCGAAGGTTCATCACCGTACTCACAATTACACACCACTCGTCCTTATTTCGAACCTGATTAATTGAGCCCATTCCTACAAAACCCGCTTCTCGAAGACCCATTTTAATATTATCCTATCATTTACATCTAGTTCTTCAAAGTAGTCCCTTTTCCTCAGATCTCCAAGTCAATACAAAAAATGCAATTACCATGAAATTACAAGCTATAAAAATTTGAGGAAACTCATTATAACCGAAATGTGCTTGCGGGAACCCTGGACGTCGCCCGCGGAACCTCAGTGGTCTGCGGAACAGAATTTGAATATCACTGCACTCTACTGAGAATAATGTATAGTGCTGAAGGTCAGAGAAAACTACAAAACTCCTAAATCCATTAGACACGCCTACAAGCTTCGGGGTTTGGTTAGAATTACTGCATACCTTAAAAATTACTCAGCCACGAATGCTTCGTGACATGTCAGAATTCCTGATCACATCTCTTCTCTTTACAGTGAATGGACTATAATTTTTACCTCAAGGGTATTCAATGACACAACACAGTTCTGTGTAGAAATTTATCGACGCCTACGATGCCGTAACTTTTGAGTGATGTTTTAAACGTCGAAAACTAAACAAAAAAATAATTAGTACTTTCTGTCAACAAACAGTGTAACACAAACAATCTGAGAATAAATAGTTACTAGTGGAAGCATACTAAATTTAATGTTTTCACAGCGGTGCTCATAAAGGTTAGAGCCTTCAAAGATATGGCGCTATGTCGATTGGTAAATACACATAGTAACAGAAGTTTCGAACGAGCTTTCTGCATCCATCTTCAGGATCAATGCAGTATTCAATGATATGGAGTCATACCTAAAAAATAGTGCTCGTAGTTGAAACGTGTTATTTCCTAGACATAATAAGCAATGTTACACTAAAAATAACACCCAACTGGAATAACTAACTTTATCACTAAATTCTGATGGTTCGAGTATGATGGAAATACAAAGTTGAGAAGTTGAGGACGATGCTGGCAGATTCCATTCAGCAGTATCCTTCTTAATGTGCCAAAATTTTCTCAGTCGGCCAGAAAAATTCGCGGCGTTTTAAAAAATCAGAACATTTAATGCAATTTTTAAGGTATTTGTTTAAACCGTGTGCACGTTTTATAATAATAAATAACAGACCATCCATGTACACAAAATAAATATAAACGCCGCATCATAATTTGAAGCGTAAATGATACTCTACAGTGATTTTCATATTTCTTGTAGAGCTTGGTTGAAGTTCTATATAAGAGATTTCCTTATAATTCCATTGAGCAGTTTTGGGTTTCGTGAAAATGGGCACAATGAGTCACACTTTTCTTAAGGATGTAAATAATATTTTGCTGCATTGTCCACATTTTTCGTCCAATTTCTATAAAAATTCCGTACAGGAGAGCACAAGTTTCGTGAAAATCGCTACAGTGAAAGCCATATTTACGTACATAAAAGTATTTCTATTCGTATTTTCGATATTTACTTCTCGAGTTATATGAAATTCGGTATACGAGATCTCAAAATAATGCTGTTGAACATTTCTGAATTTCGTAACAATCCACGCAGGAAGTCTATAGACCTATTTCTATTATGAACGTAATTTACATTATTCAAAATCGTGTACCTTACATTCACACCATATTAATAAAGTAAAGTAAAGAACGCCTTAGCAAACTATGTACACTACATCACAGGGTTCCTCTCTTGCAGTCTTGCTAAATAATACGCTGTACTAATTTCGCCATTCTAGTGACCCTGATGGACGATGTCGTTTTGCTTAATTACAAAACTTGGTCATCAGCGTACGAGCTTCTTAGGAGCTGGGGCATTCGCTCTTTTGTGACGTTGCTCTTCGTACGTTGGCGGTTGTTTACCGAAGTTTCGGAACGGCACATTGGTCCCATCTTATAGAGTAAATCATTCTTCTTGGTTTGTTTGACCCTTGCATGTGGGACCCGTAGAGTGTAAGGGCACGTGGCACACAACTACCAAAACAACTTGGCTAATATCGCAAAAGAACGAAGGCCTCAATTAAGCCGCGAAGGTAGCTTTAAATCTTACATCTTATGAGTTCATTACAGTTTGCAAAACAGTTCGGCTCTTGTTCATTTCCTGAACCAGACGAAATTATTTTCACAACCTCCCATTATGTTTTGTTAACAAAATATCCTTGCAGACACTTAGTCAAGTGTCAATGCTTCTCTGCTTAGATATAATTTGGGAAGGTGGCAATATTTTTATCTTCTGTGTTCAATTACAAAGGAGAACAGGGTCTGTGCCACGGCTCAGGTGGTTAATCACCTCGAAGGATCGGTTTCAGCCCCAGTTTCCCTGCTTAGTTTCTCACACAGCGACACCAGGATCTATTTATTTATGAGTTTCACTTTCGCCTGTCAATCATCATTCCAGCAAAGCTCTATATTCGTTTATCTATCAACCAGCAGGTTCACAATGGATCCACTAGAGGTCTCAGTTCCAAGATACACACTCACGAGCACCCTCAACCCCCGAAAAACAAAAAATAAACACGAAAGATACGAAATGGATTGTATTATGCGAATCTGGAATGCTGGCCTTCATATCAGTAATGCATAAAACTTCAGTTCTTGGACAATAGAGAATAAACTCCGTGCCCAATTGAAAGAGCGCTGCTAAGGAAAAAATTCGATATCCAAGGTGAAATCATTCGCACGAAAAAAAAACACACAAACACAATGTGTGGCAAAGTGCTGAGTTTCTTAATATTAGGCAGGTGGTGCACATCTTTATCACTGAGCTTTAAAATGTTAATGAGCCCTGTCGTGATTCAGGCGGTTTGTCGTCGGCTTTTCAACGCACACGCCCGGATTAAATCCCCATCCATTCCACGTGAGACTTCCAGCAACGGAGTGGCACTGGGACGGGTTATTCTACAATACTGTGAATGTACCTCCTCACTGTCATCCCACCAGTGCTCCACATTTATTCTTTCGTATCACCAAACATATATAATTTGAGCAGTTTACAGAGAAGTTCAGTGGCGCACTTAAACAAAACTCTCCCTAAGAGCCTCCCTGGAAAAAAAAATGTGTATATTCTTACTACATAAATAATGTATAATAATATCAACTTAAAATCGAAATAAGGGGGAAAAATAAATCTTCTACTTTTGCTCCTCTTCACATTATCACACTTACTGCCTACTACCAAATGTCAAATTAGGTGCGTAAATATTGTGAACTGAAAACCGGCTTCGAGTGCATCAACGCATATTGTTTTTATCTCTATACCGCCGGTATGAATACATCGACTGCTTTGTTGTCTCCATCAACTGACCATATTCTACTGCCTGGGGCATGAGAATGTCTGAAATATATATGACTATCATAAATAGGAATATAGTGGAAGAAAAGCAGCACGGATATTAGCACAATATAGTGCAAACGTATGTCAAAGAGACAGAATGAGTTTCATGATAATGTACATGAAGAGAAAACAACATTTTGTATCCTCGGTTCTGAATATCAATAACAGGGCGGACTATACTTTACCAGGATAGAAATAGGATTAAAATATTCAGTAATCCTTAGGGCTCTGCTTGAATTACGAATACATGAAATGTGTAGGATATTTTAATGACCTTGTGAGGTAAAGTTGAACATACCTAGAAGTAATAGAGATAGATATTACGAAAAGTACAGGATCGTGTTTTAAAAATGAAGCATATGGACCAATTTATTAATATTTGCGGGTCTAAGCGAACAGTGAAATGTTTTGGATATTGAAAAGAAATTCCATCTTTTACTGACAATTTTTAATTAAGTTGCCCATTTTATGCACTTATGTAAGGTACTGGAATGACATTCTTAAAATATATGTGTTACTTAACAAATTACATTCCTGAAAACTTAGAACTTAATGATTTCCGGTTCCATATCTTATAAGGGACTTCGTTACAGTTACTGATATTAATCAATATTACGTAGCGTGAATTGCCTATACCTCTGTTATATTCTATGGATAAAAAAAATGTACACAATTCCGAAGGATATGGTTCACTCGATTTTTCTGTGGTATAATTTCTAGAAGTACGGAATATATGATACGTAGGAAAGAAAAACTTCTTCTCTTCCTACAGGCAGGCTAACCAGTGTGCTTCTACGTAACCAACGGCTGTTACATTCAGAGCCCATATTAACTTCACTTCAATTTCTACTTTGTCTGTCGCTGTTTTGGAGAAACAAAACTGTAAAAGTCAAATATCCCCAATAAAAGTGTTAGTGGCACTAAGACAGTATTTCGGTTTAGCGTGCTGGGACAGCCTCACGCTTCGGCCACTTGTTCCCAGGGAATTACACGCAGCTAAGATTTAACATATCCAATGTTTAGAAAACTGTAATTCCTGATGGCTACATTTAACCAGTGTAAACGCAGTAACTTAAATATTGTGGTACGATACTCTGCTGCTTATTTCTATAGTGAAAATCCCACATGTCACACAACTTTTGATTTGTGGTTACAGATACGAAAACACTTCTGGAATAAATCTAAAAAGTAGCCCTCTAGTGTTGCACTTTACCTTGTATTTATAATAAAATTTTATAAATTGAATAAAACAAAGCAGTACACCGCGACTGTGAAATAACCTAAACAGTTTATATTTTATGTATGCAATGTTGTATTTATGTACACTTCTCGTTGCGATTGTTGTAATTTTTTATAATGTCCCTTTAAGGGCCGAACATGTCAGAGTTTTGACCCTTCGCAGTCAAATATTTCTGTGAATTGCAGTAGTTCTGTCCACATTAATTTTCCAGAAAACTTCTAATCTTCTCTGCTAAAAGAGCAGCATGAATTTAGGGAAAACAACATTAACATTATAAAAAAGGCGTCGATTGGAGCTCAATAATGGGCTTTGTGTAAAACGTAACGCACTGTCGAGTGCAACTCGATGATGAACCGAAAAGAGTTATTATAATGTCGGTTATTAGGGGTCTTCCCTAGATGTAGTGTATTTGTTGGTTTAATGTAATTTACTACGTTAGGTGGTAATTCTCCTTCTGCTATTATGGCGTTCTGAGATGTGAAGTAGAATGATGTGTAGTAGATGGGCAATAGAGTTGCAACTAACTTATCTTCAAAGATTTACGTCCCCTAAGAAAACATTTTTAACACATATCTACAGGTTCGTGTTTATAAAATATGCGTCTCTCAGTCACTTTCTCAGCTGGTGATAAATACAAAGGCAATTCTTCTTCATTTCTGTGTTTTTTTTCAGAAAGCTTCGGCTAATGGCCTAATTCCTAGATTATGAACTCAAACTTTGTTAGTTACTTTAAATAATTTATGCATATTAGTTCTCGTTTCCTCATGCTGTTACGTCACATAATGACGATTTATTTATATGGAGATTTTCTGCACTTCGTAAAAATTCTGAAAAAGACAGCTCGAAAATTAAAAGTGACTTGTGCAAAATCAGTAATTCATTGAAAAGCAAATCCTTACTAGCGCTCTCTGTGTTAATGGTGATATTTTGGTATTCTGAGGCCTAGAAATATTTGAGTGATTTAAGAACTACTTCGGAATCTGTGAGCACTAAACTGTCTAATATAATTTTCTTGCCAAAATAATAGTAAAAGTCAGTGTTTGTTTTAATTTTAGGGTAAAGAGAAACTATAACATTTGAGAGCCGAAGAAGTCAGAAAATTTAATACAACTTGTGCTGGCAAGATCAAAAACTGCTTCCTACAACAATGTGGTTTTTTGCGGCAATATAGCTTTTTTTAAAAGTATGATCCAATATTACGGTCTACATTTCTTTAAGGAACACAACATTTATAATTAAAATGTAACCGCATAAAAATTCCAGAAACAAGAAGGTGTGATACTATTATTTAATTCTTACAAGTATATATAGAAGTGTAACTTAAGATTTTCCTGTTTATAGCCACTGAACGTACACAGAATGACCTAAAATGTAAAATTTACTCCATCCCTTGCCAAAATAAACGGCAGTTATGACCGGCGTGATCATGTATGGCAGGAGAGCTTTTGGATATGTCTGTGATTCTCGTAAGTCAACTTGAATGTAATATTTATCTCAGTAATTAACCAACTTGATGGACAAAGTTTTTGTTTTACAATAAGTTTATTTCATGCCTCTACATGTTTCGAGCACATGTGTTCGAAAAATATAGAGGCATGAAATAAACTTCTTGTAAAACAAAAATTTTGTACATCAAGTTGGTTAATTACTGAGATAAATATACTGAGATGCACGGTCAGCAAAACGTCAAAATTTGAATGCAATAGTTTAGATGTTAGTCCGCCTTGAAATCGTTACATATTATAAACTGCGATCTTATGAGCAAAGAATCTTCACCTTGATCAAAAAAAGGAGAAATATTTCTTATAATATATGTTTATCTCATGAACATAAAAGTTCCGTGTTTAAGAGAAGGAATCTGGTATAGAAGTAAACGCTGAGAAAAACTAAATATACAACGTGATTCAAAAAGATGGACTCAATTTTGTACGTCTATATTTCCTGAACTATGTAAGGTATGTGAATGATGTAACAAAATTTTAAAGAGGAAATCCTACATTTTCAAATACTAGAGCGCTCGCCTAGCGCAAACCCGTGCAGCAGCGTCAGTTGAGAGCAAAATGGCTACTAAGCAGCACAACATTTTTTTGCGTTCGTGAGTTCATTAAAACTGAGCCGGCGACTGCTGAGCAGCGTGCTTTTCTTCTAAGTTTCAACATTCACATTGAACATTTATAAACTTCATTGTGAGTATAATCAAATGTAATTTACGTCATATTTGTCACTAGTTCAAATTTTGAAATATAGACTTACGAAATTGAGTCAATTTTTCTGAAAATACTGGTTTCGAAGAGGAGTGACAGGAGGCAGACGAAATATGCATCACGATTTGTATTTCTCACCGGATACTTGGGGTGATCAAATTAAGGACGACGTAATAATTGGGGTACATGGCACGTATGGGGGGATAATAGAAATGCAGTACATGGAAAGGTTTGCTGGGAAATCGGAAAATAAAAGAACAATTGGATGATCTAGATGTAGAAAAGCGGATAGTGTTAAAACGAGGGATTTTAAATAAATATGGTGGAGGGTGTGGACTTGAATCATGTGGTCCAGGGTAGCGACCAGTAGGGAAGGGTGGGGGGTTTCTCGTAAACCAGTTAAAGAAACTTCGTGTTCTACAACACTAGTGGGGAGGAGGAGGAGGCGTGTATTATTTCTTGACTACATGAGAAACTATTAGATTCTGAGGAAAAACTCTAATGGAGTTAGTTTACTCGTTAACACGTATTTATGTTACTGCAGTAGTTGACTTGCAGCAAATAAGTACGGCAAGAAAGCGAAGTGGCCCCAACGAGAGACTAGAATAGCAGTGGAGCATTGATCTGAACGTTGTGTAGGGCAACTGGATCGATAGCACAGACAGTGGGCGTCGAGACTGCCACGCCCGACAGCAAGGGGAAACCAAACCTCTGGTCAGTCGGTATCTTCCGAGACGATGCAGATGTGTCATCAGCATTACTGTCGCCACTTCAGTGCTACACTCTTCGCAATTAATTTGTTAAAAACCATAATAAATCTCTGTTTTTGTTTGTCGAATATCTGTAATTTTTATTACAGAAAAACTGTACGTTGATTTGGAGTGTAAGAAGATTTTAATAGACAGGCCTACCTTGTGCCATGTATTCAGCCATTTTCAAAAGGATTTTTGTTAAATTTTGAATATATTTTACCAGCATTAACGTCCTTAACAATAAGGGAACGCAAAATTCACTTTACATTCCGTTTAGGTGTGACATAAGCGTGTGTTTATGGGCTCTGATTGTTTAAAATGTCACGTACAACACTGAGCCAGACAAGGGAAAGACCACATCCTGCAGAATAACAAAGAGGAATTCTTAATCAGTTTGGCGAAACATAGAGAGGCGAGGGCCGAGAAAGCAGCAAAACAACTATTAGAGGAACAGATGAAAAAATACAAGAGGCCAGAATAAGGGCAAAGCATAGATGACATGGAGTCCAATAAAAAAGGAGAGATAAAGGAAAAAAGGAAGAAGAAATTTAGTTGAAAAACAGGGAAACAATAAAAATATATGAAATGAAGCGACAAATGAAATATTCGAGAAAGCTTCAAAATGTAAACAAAATCAAAATTTTAAATTAGCAAATAAATAATATACGGTAACAGACATCAGCAAAATAAAGTGCCTTACATGAGACGAAGACTAAAACAAATACTATAGCGTAAAGTTTGTCGTTGAATTAAACTTATTTTTCTACTGGTTAACATTAATTTATTTGGTTCTATACAGTTTTTTGTATATTCCATTGCAATACTGACAAAGATACACGAACGTCTAGTGGGTAGAAAATTAATTAATCACAGAAATGAGTGTAGCACGAGGGTCTAATTCATTTTAATTAAATACATGTACATCTACATGCACAACAAAGATACCAATTTTATTTCGCGGTGCCATACTGTAAATTTGCCACGCAACTAGTAATATGCTTGTCTATGGAACCAGGTAGGCCGAACTGTTACAACTAACTACGGAATGCCTATACAGTTTAGTAGCAAATTATAGTGCCGCATTATAACGTAAGGTACGCTACAGAGCTGTGTAAGTCTTGGTACACCTCCAAGATAAAATTCAGCGCGTAAAGGTTCACCCTATAACCTGCCATGAAAGCACAAGAGGGAAGTAGAGAAATAGCTCTACTTTCTTTTTTCAATCTCGGCGCTAGATAGGGGTGGTAGGTCAACGACACGCCGCGGCCGTTTTACCCCAGGAAATGACCCGGTACCCATTCTATAGGAGGCTGCATCGGCCTCAGGGTCGGTCTAAACGGGTGCCGAAAAACTTGCCCCATCTTGATTCGATCCCCGGACCGTCCAGTCCGCAACGGGTCGCTATACGGTCTAGGCTATCCCGACCTTTTAAATGACGCGTGCTGATAAATTAAAGGTACGTGTGATATCTCTGCGAGTGGGCAGGACATTCATGAAGGAGATAGTTGCTTCGTTTGTATGGTCGTGTAAGCAACTATCTGCAATCAATCTTACAAAGTCGCCGATATACAAATATTGATATCTCTCTGCGATTTTGACCATTATCTGCTGACAGAATGAAAGTACGTGTACACGATGTGGAAGTTAAATTATAGCGAGGGTTTACAACGTCAACATTTCTGCTGATTTGGAGAAACTTGGATGTTATCTATGTATGGAGCTTGAGTAAGGATTACACAGGATATTTTATCCATAGGGAGATTTAGGTCATTACACGCTCTAAAATGCCATAAAACACGTATGAACCAATAGTCTTAAAAATTAATAGACCAATGTAAGCAGTGTAAGCTGCAGTAGTTGCAAAATCAAAGTGAGAAGACAAATAATTTCAATAGAGTGAAATGAATAAGGAGACTGATACATCTTATTCTTGGAATGCATAATTAGTAAGAAGGAAGCAACCGAAGAAATAAGAGCACTGGATATATGGTCCTCAATGGTTTATCACAATAAAGATAACCAACGTAGAACTTCGTCATCATCATTATAAACACCAAGGATTGGATCCTTTGATCCGTTACGTCTCCACAGTTACAGCTGCTCGTGCCAACGCTTCTTCGGTCTTCCAATTGTTCTCCTTCCTTGTCGTCTGTAGTGGTATGATTTCAAACGGATTCGGTTTTGTGGCATTCTTTGCAAGTGTGAAAGCCAGTTCCTTCTGTATTCATCTATCTTGTCTAGTATGCCTGTAATCCGTAGTTCGCGGCGCATGTAATCATTTGTTTTGTGGTCATAAAGGATGTAGCCTGCCAAAGGTCTCAGTAACTTCATTTCTGCCGCTTCAATTCTTTGTCTTTGTAAGGCCGTTAGAGTCCAATTTTCTGACCCATATAAAAATGTAGGTAAAACTAGTGTGTTGTATATTTTCGAAATAATTTTCTTTCTCACTTTCTTAAAAATAGTTGTCTTAATAGTACCTATTAATTGTAAAAATTTTACTAATTTAAATTCTACATCATTGGAAAATTGGTAAGATAAACTGCAACCTAGATAAGTAAATTTGCTAACTTGTTCTAGTGTTTCATCATTTATAATAATTTTTGTTCTTAGGTGATCCGTTCCAACGAAACCAAATACTTTCGTCTTTTTTG
>Ga0209755_10007380_pt1 | contig 11918 bp, 7 predicted proteins | sample TergutCo191P1_FD_187301 | JGI IMG/M metagenome (GOLD analysis project Ga0209755, IMG submission 187301) | Cornitermes sp. P1 segment gut microbial communities from Petit-Saut dam, French Guiana - Co191P1 (SPAdes) (version 2) | ecosystem: Host-associated > Arthropoda: Insects > Digestive system >...
TCGTGCACCGTTTCACGAACCGGTTTTGGATGTGAAATTTGATTTGATTATTGAACCAAAAATGTCGTTCGGAACAGCACATCACGAAACAACATCGCTGATGATTGAATGGCTGAAAACCGAGACTGTCGAAGGGAAACGCGTGTTGGATATGGGTTGCGGAACTGGCGTTTTAGCGATTTTGGCGAAGAAATTAGGCGCAAAATTTGTAGAGGCGATTGATAATGATGAATGGGCTTTTGAAAACACAAAAGAAAATGTGTTGCGAAATGAAACGCCCGAAATAGTAGTAGAATTAGGCGATGTAGAAAATTTAAAAAACAAGAATTTCGATTTTATTTTAGCAAATATTAATCGCAATATCTTGATTCGAGATATGCCAATGTATGTCGAAACACTGTCGAAAAGTGGCGTTATTTTGTTGAGCGGATTTTACAAATCCGATTTAGACGCTGTTTCGGAATCCTGTGCTAATAGCGGACTTCACTATATTTCACACCTTGAAAAAAACAATTGGGTTGCCGCCAAATTTGTCAAACGATGAGGCGGTTTTCGCTCATATTTTTTTGTGCACTGTTCGGGATAAATTCTCTGAATGCACAGCAATTTAGGGCGTTTACGTTGGATATTACAACATTTACAGAGGAGGTACAACAGTTTTTTTTGAGCGATCGCAATGCTGACCGACGCACGCAAGCCCGTGCTACGGCGTTGATTGAAGAGTTTTCACCCTTCTTCGAGATGTTGATTGATCAAGAACAAGAAGCGTTTATAGAAATGGCCAATGCCGCACTGCGAGCGAATATGCGACCGTTTCCTGCGTTTGAAAATTTGCTTCGTGCAACCATCAATTTCTTTGAAAACGACCAACTCGCAATGAGTTTTAATCACTTCATTCGCTCACTCAACCGAATTGCTGAAAACCGCAGAATACGCGACTTTGAGCAGATGCTCATAAGCACAAATCGCATGTTTGAAACGGGTTTTTTGCATGAAAGCTTGTCGGTGAGATGGCGCGTGGATGGCGAAAGTATTTTTGAGGATTTTGATGAAAGTCCGCGCTTTGTTTTTTTAGAAACCAACCTGATTGGCTACGCACACGGCGATAGCACGAGAATACATTACACGCAAGGTGCGTTTTTTCCACTCACGCAAACGTGGCAAGGTGTGGGCGGATTGGTTGATTTTACACGAGCCGGTTTTGATATAACGGAGATGTTTGCGCAACTTGGATTGTACGAAATCAATCTTCGGAGATCGCGATTTGAAGCGGATTCCGTGCTTTTTTTTAATCGCATTTATTTCGAACGTCCGTTGCTCGGACGTCTGGAGGAACGCATTTTGGCAAACGTTCGGCAAGGCGAAGCATCGTTTCCGATGTTTGTGTCTTACGATCACAGTTTGATTATTCGCGATATTTTTGAAGGCGTTGATTTTGAAGGGCAGTACACACAAGCTGGAAGCCGCGTGAGAAGCGGAAGTGCAGATGATTTTGCAACGCTGAGATTTCGTCAAGGCGATCGCACCATTCTAACGGTTTCTGCACGAAATTTCTTGTTTGGTCGAAACAGAATTTCTACACGAATGGCGGAAGTCCGCATTCCCGTTGGCGATGAGGAGATTCGACATAAGATTGCAGAAGTTCGCTACGATGATATTCGTCGTGAATTAGTTATTTTGCATCCAGAAATGCACGCGTTTCGAAACCCAATTCACAACACGTATCATCAGTTGGATATGTATGTTGAGGCGATATATTGGTCGTTGGATTCGTCGTTTATGGATTTTCGTATGTTGCGAATTCCGAACAATCCAGGCACAGGAATTTTTGAGTCGAGAAACTTTTTTTCGCAACAAGATATGGAAGTGCTTTTTCAACACGAGGATCATAATCCGTTTCATTTGTTGCGTAGATTGTCGGAAGAGAGAAATACGAGAACCTTAGGCCTGCGGGAGATTACAGGGTTTTTTAGACAAGACGTTACACAAACCCGAATCATGCTTTTTCGAATGGCATCGATGGGTTTTTTGCACTACAATATCGACAGAGAGGAAGCCGAATTGTTGCCGAAATTGTTTCATTTTTTGCAGTCGTCTGCTGGACGAACAGACTTTGATGTACTCCGAATCGTTTCACGAGAAGTGGATGCTCCAAACGCACGTCTCGACCTTGATACACGGGAGTTGCAGATGTTTGGCGTGAGTCGAGTTTTGTTGAGTTCGGCACAAAATGTATATGTCATTCCGAACGATCAAACCATCACAATGAAACGAAATCGCGACTTTTCATTTGACGGACAAATTCGCAGTGGACGCTTTCATTTTGTTGCGGAGCGTAGTTTTTTCAACTACGAAAATTTTACCATTTCGATGGACACGATTCAAACAATGACATTCTCTATAAGGCACGGCGAGCCTGATATTTTTGGCAATTTCCAAACACGAGCTATGAATGCATCTATCGAGGAATTGAGTGGTGTGATTTTCATAGATAGTGCAATCAATCGTTCCGGACGACAACGGTTTGAACACTTTCCAGTTTTTGAAAGTTTCCAGAATTCGTTTGTGCGATACGAAGATCCAGACATTCAACGTGGCGTTTATTTAGCCGAAAATTTTTATTTCACCGTTTTTCCATTTCGCCTTGAAAATTTGCACAACTTTGAAACCCACAACATCAGGTTTGACGGGCATTTGACGTCTGCTGGAATTTTCCCAAGAATCTACGAAAGTTTAGTTGTTATGCCCGACTTTTCTCTCGGATTTACAACACTGCCACCTCAAAATTATTGGGAAATTTACGGTGGAAGAGGACGATTTTTTGACACATTACGACTGAGCAACGATGGACTAATCGGTAGCGGACGAATGGATTTTATGACGTCAACAAGTTTTTCAGATCAGTTTGTTTTTATGCCAGATTCCACAAATGCAATCCTTCAAACGTTTGATGTGACGGCACAAGCGATAGGTCCAGAATTCCCGAAAACACAGGGGCAAACAGCGAATTTACATTGGCAACCGCATCAAAATTTATTTTCTGTGACAAACACTGCCGATGGTTTTTCAGTGTTCGGTGATGAAGTCAGGTTTTTGGGCGAACTCCGACTTTCCGACAGAGGAATGATTGGAACAGGAACGGCAACTTTTGAAAATAAAGCAGAGATGAATAGCGAAAATTTCATCCTTCGAAACAGAGATTTATTTTCGGATGATGTTACATTCGCACTCAAAAGTCAAGGTGGGCGAAACGTCGCTATTCAATCCGAAAACTACAGTGTTCACGTGAGTTTCGACGAACGACGTGCTTATTTTGAAAGCAACGATCCGAACGTGTTTTTGGAATTTCCATACATCCGTTTTTTGACATTCACGAACGAGTTGGAATGGGACATCACATCAAATATGGTGTACTTGAGAAACGCACAACGCTCGTCATTTTCCGACGAACAATTGGATGCAATGAGCCTGCGTGAACTCATTGCAATTGGCGATGATTTGCCGGGTTCGAAATTTATTTCGTTGCATCCAAGACAAGATTCGTTGACATTTATTTCGCCACGCGCGCAATACAATTTGGAAACAAACGAACTAAACATTCAGCAAGTTCGCATCATTTACACGGCGGACGCGGCTGTTCAGCCTAACGAAGGACAAATTACTATCGGATCAAATTCGGAAATTCTACCGTTTGAACATGCAAACCTTTTGGTGGATACTTACAATCAGTTTTTTGAAATTTTTGAGGCAACCGTTGAAATCCACGGTCGGAGCAGGTTTACAGCGAGCGGAACATACAATTTTACCGATGTTGCAGGTCAAGTTTTTCCGATATTTTTTGAAGATTTAAGACCCAATCGCAACGGTGTTACAACGGGAAGTGCAACGATTGAGTACGAAGCGGATTTCTCGTTAAGTCCTGCGTTTGGTTTTGTCGGAGATGTTACATTGACGGCGACTAATCCGCATTTGCATTTCGCGGGAAACTCAATAATCAACCACATTTGCGAAGAAGAAGATGAGCGTTCTTGGTTTAGAATTAATACGCAAATTGATCCTGAAAATGTAAGAATTCCGATTGACCCCGAAGTAACGATGAGAGGCGGTCGAACCATCCGACGCACCGAAGGAACGGGCTTTTACATGACAGGCCGAGGCGATTTATTTCCTGCGTTTTTCACGCCGATACGAACTACGGACAGAGCCGTTTTGACACGAACAGGAACATTGTTTTTCGATGCCGAACGCAATGCATATATTATCGAGCCTGACGAAAAACAAAACGAGTCGGATGTCTTGATTTTTAGCACAACAGATTGCACGTTCACATTGTACGGAGCACCTGATTTTAACCTGGATTTGGGACGTGTGGGCTTTTGCAGTTTTGGTTTGTTGCAACACGATTTTAGAAGTGGAGCAACGACGTTTGATGCTGTTATCGGATTGGATTTTTTCTTTGAACAAGGTGCATTGAATATCCTTACGGAAAGTCTGGAATCCCTGAATACAGGCGCAGATCAGAACATTGACAAGTTTGTAGATTTTATTCATTCGCAAGTGCCGCAACGCGAAGCCGAACGTTTGGAAAGAGAAATTAGCGCGTTCGGATCGATTCGCAGATTGCCATCAAATTTGGAACGCACAATTCTTTTTTCAGATGTAAACTTGCAGTGGGACGAGCGCACACGATCGTTTGTATCCGTTGGTACATTGGGCGTTGCGTCGATTGGATCAACGCAAATTAATCGTTCGGTAAATGGCGCTTTGCAAATCATACGACGTGCGAGAGGTGGCGACGTGCTCAACCTTTATTTTGAAATTGGGCCGAGAGAATGGTTTTTCTTTTCTTACAGCGATGGCTTGATGCAGGCGATCTCGTCGGAAGATGAATTCAACGATTTGATCACGGAGCAAAGACCTTCGAGGCGCCGAATGAGAGGCGGCGAGGGTAGGGGACGTTTCGAGTTTGGAATTTCCACCTTGCGACACCGAAATTTATTTTTGTCGAACATCAATAACATTCGCCAAAATCTTGCGGAATTTGATGATGATGACGACGATTAGAAAAAAAATCGTATCTTTGCAAAAAATAAAGTTATGAAAAAATTAGTTGTTTTCACAGGAGCAGGAATTAGTGCAGAGTCTGGTATTGCTACGTTTCGAGCGAGCGATGGCCTTTGGGCAAATTATCGTATTGAGGATGTTTGCACGCCCGAGGCGTTGCTAAATAACCGTGATGCGGTTATTGATTTTTACAATTTGCGTCGCAAAGAAGTGTTGACGAAAGAGCCGAATGCCGCACATTTGGGCTTAAAAGACTTGGAAAAACATTTCGATGTACAAATTATTACGCAAAATATTGATGATTTGCACGAGCGTGCAGGCAGTAAAAAAATCTTGCACGTTCACGGCGAAATCCGCAAACTGTGCAGTTCTCGAGATGTTTCGCAAACCGTCGATCTCGAAGGTTGGGAGCAAACCAAAGACGCTCGACATCCCGATGGCTCGCTACTTCGCCCGTTTGTCGTGTTTTTCGGCGAAGGTGTGCCGTTGCTTGGCGATGCGATAGAACTCACGGCTCAAGCCGATATTTTTGTCGTGATTGGCACATCGTTGCAAGTTTATCCTGCCGCATCGCTGCTGAATTACACACGTCCGAATGTGCCGGTTTACGTAATAGATCCGGGCGTTTTGCAAATCACGTTGCCGAATAATCCATTGCATATTATTCAAAAATCTGCAACCGAAGGAATCGTAGAACTGACGAAACAACTTGTAAAGTGAGCACGCGTACGGTAGAAATTATGTCGCCCGTTGGCAGTTACGAATCGCTGTATGCCGCGATTCAAGGCGGTGCGGATTCGGTGTATTTTGGTGTGGGACAACTGAATATGCGTTCACGTTCGGCAAATAATTTTGACTTGGATGACCTTTGCAAAATCGCTGAAATCTGCAAGGAGCACAACATTCGCTCGTATCTCACATTGAACACGATTGTGTATGATCACGAATTAACGGTGATGAAAGATATTCTGAACACTGCGAAAACAGCGGGTGTTTCAGCCGTTATCGCATCGGATTTGGCGGTGATGATGTTTGCCAATTCCATAAATTTTCCCGTGCATATTTCAACACAATGCAACATCACAAACATCGAAGCGGTGCGGTTTTTCGCACAGTTTGCGGATGTGATGGTCACCGCACGAGAACTGAGTTTGGCACAAGTTGCGACGATTATTCAACAGATTTCTGACGAAAAAATTACAGGCCCTTCGGGGCGTTTGGTAGAGATTGAAGTGTTTGCTCACGGCGCGCTGTGTATGGCGGTTTCGGGGAAATGCTATTTGAGTTTGGACAATTATAACGCTTCCGCGAATCGTGGTGCGTGCTTGCAACTTTGCAGGCGTCCATACAAAATCACGGACACGGATGGCGGCACAGAATTGGCGGTTGATAATGCCTACATTTTATCGCCAAAAGACCTGAAAACACTGGACTTCTTGGATAAAATTATCAACGCAGGTGTGAAAGTTTTGAAAATCGAAGGACGCGGGCGTTCGGCGGATTATGTGAAAACCGTAACCCGAATTTACAAAGAAGCGACCATCGCCATTCTTGAAAATAAGTTTACAAACGAGTGTTTAGAAACTTGGAACGAGCAACTGAAAACCGTTTATAATCGGGGCTTTTGGGACGGCTACTATTTAGGACAAACGCTTGGCGAATGGACAACAGATTACGGTTCGCAAGCCACCAAACGCAAGGTTTATGTGGGCAAAATCACAAACTTTTTCAAAAACGTGAATGTTGCCGAAATTAAAATCGAAACTGGACAACTTTCTGTTGGTGACGACATGCTGATTATGGGCGAAACCACAGGCGTTTACGAGGATACAATTTCTGAAATTCGTGTGGATTTACAACCCGTTCAAACCGCCGAAAAAGGCGTGTTTTGTTCCATCGCTACACGCGAATTGATCCGACGCGGCGACAAGGTTTATCGGTGGGATGATACCGAATAATCGTGTGACTATTTGGATATTTCAAAAAAAATTCGTATCTTTGCACTCCTAAAAATTGGAAATCAAATTAAAAATCATAAAAACTTAAAGTTATGGCAATTACTGCAGCAGATGTAAACAAACTTCGCCAAATGACGGGCGCAGGTATGATGGATTGTAAAAAAGCATTGACCGAAAACGGTGGCGATTTTGAAAAAGCAATCGACTTCCTTCGTGCGCAAGGGCAAAAATTAGCCGCAAAGCGTTCAGATCGTTCGGCGAACGACGGAATGGTGTTGGCGCAAAGCACAGCCGATGGCAAATATGCAACAATCGTATTGATTTCAAGCGAAACGGATTTTGTAGCGAAAAACGCTGATTTCCAGAACTTCGTAAAAGAGGTTTCGGATGTGAGTATCGCAAATAAGCCAAAGTCTTTGGACGAGGCGAAAGCAATGAAAATGTCGGACGGACGCACCGTTGAGGAGCACGTGACTGACCTTGTTGGAAAAATCGGTGAGAAAATCGAATTTGCACAATTCGAATGTTTGGAAGATGCAAAAGTGGTTGCTTACAACCACCACGGAAACCGCTTGGCGACTGTCGTTTCGTTTAGTGGCGACATTCCGCAAGAGGCAGCCAACGATGTGGCGATGCAAGCAGCGGCAATGGCTCCGGTTGCTCTCGACCAAACGAGCATTCCACAAGATGTTATTGACCGTGAGTTGGAAGTAGCTCGTGATCAAGCACGTCAAGAAGGAAAAATTGAGGACAAAATCGAAATGATTGCACAAGGTCGTTTGAACAAATTCTTTAAGGAGTCAACATTGACCAACCAAGAATTTATCAAAGACAACAAGCAAACCGTTGCACAATACGTGAAATCACAAGCGAGCGGAACTACAATTACGGGTTTCCGTCGCGTGATGTTAGGTGCGTAATTTTTTGTCGTAATAAAAAATGTAGGGGTCGAAAATTTTCGACCCCTACGTTTTTTTTATTTTTGTTCGTTTAATTACGTCGCCGCCCGTCGCGACCAATAAAACGAAATCCCAAGCCCAGAAATAATGTGCCAAATGCCCCACCAAGCGGTGACAATCATCATCCCGCCAATCGGTGCAATCGGAACGCCATTCACCAAAAACAGATTGAACAACAAGACCAAACCTAATCCGGAATTTTGAATGCCGGTTTCGATAGTCAAGGCGCGTCTATCTTTTGCCGATAATTTGAAAAGTCTTGCCAAACTCCAACCCGTACCCAAAACGGCAGAATTGTGAATCAAAACCAAGATAAAAATATAAACAAAAACGCCACTCCAAAAGATGTCAATGTTGTTGCTGAACGCAATGATAACGATGGACAAAAACAGAAATATCGAAAGATATTGTAGCGGTTTTTTGATTTTTTGTGCGATTTTTGGAAGGTATCTTACCGTCAAAAGCCCCAAAAATAGCGGGATTCCGAGTAAAAGCAGCACCAACCAAAACATATCAATAAAACTGATGGACAACTCGCGTAAAGCGCCAGCCGCTTGATTGTTCACAAAATTGATGTACATACTTCCCCAAAACCAAAAATTGAACGGCGTCAAAACGGGCGTTATCACCGTTCCGATGGCGGTCAAACTGATTGAAAGTTCAGCGTTTCCTCGCGAAAACTGCGACATAAAATTGGAGATATTTCCTCCCGGACAGGCTGCAACCAAAATCATACCCATCGCAATCATTGGTGTAATCCAATTGTTGAGCAAAACAACCAACAAAAATGTGATTGCCGGCAATGCTACCGCTTGCGCGAAAAGACCAACCAAAGCCGCTTTTGGATAAAGCAGTATTTTTTTGAATGTCTGCGGTTTAATGCCCAAAGCAACGCCATACATCACAAACGCCAAAATAAAATTGACGATGGTCAAACTTCCCGGCGAAAAGTTGATGCTGATGTTGTCTAAGGCTTGTAATTGCTCGAGCATAGCGATTTTGTTATTGGTGTAGGGGCGTATTGCAATACGCCCCTACAATTCTACTCACCAAGGAATGCTTTTAGATGCTTACTTCGCGACGAAGTTTTCAACCGACGAATGGCTTTTTCCTTGATTTGACGCACACGTTCGCGTGTAAGGTCAAATTTTATCGCAATTTCGTCCAACGTGTAACCGTGTCCGTAGCCGATACCGTAAAACAAATTCAGTACATCACGCTCTTTTTCAGTCAATGTAGCCAACGAACGCTCAATTTCTCGTGCCAACGATTCGCGAATGAGCAACGAATCCGTCGTTGGGTTATCCTCATTGATATACACATCGATAAAGCTCGTTTCCTCGTCTTGGATTAGCGGTGCATCCATTGAAACATAGCGCGTTGTGATGTTCATCACCTCAGAAATTTTGTCTTTCGACAAATCCAAAGAGTCCGCAATTTCGTCGATAGACGGCGTACGCTCAAATTTTTGCTCAAGTTTAGACGTTTCTTTCTTGATTTTATTGAGCGAGCCCACTTGGTTGAGTGGCAGACGTACAATACGCGATTGCTCAGCCAAAGCCTGCAAAATCGACTGACGAATCCACCAAACAGCGTAAGAAATGAACTTAAAACCACGTGTTTCGTCAAAACGGCGTGCCGCTTTAATCAAACCAAGATTGCCTTCGTTAATCAAATCCGGAAGGCTTAAGCCTTGATTTTGATATTGTTTGGCAACAGAAACCACGAAACGCAAATTTGCTCTGGTGAGTTTTTCCAAAGCACGCTGGTCGCCTTTACGAATGCGTTGAGCCAAAAGCACTTCCTCCTCAGCGCTGATCAAATCCTCTTTACCAATGTCTTGCAGATATTTATCTAATGACGCGGTTTCGCGATTGGTAATGGATTTCGAAATTTTTAATTGCCTCATATCAGATGATTTTCAAAAGATTAAAAAATATTTAGCCGAAAGTTAGATTTCGGGTTTGCAAAGATACGGTATTTAACGGAAAAAACCAAAAAAAGTTTCATTTTTTTTTCAACAATTAACTTTTTCCCCAATTTTCGCGGTCAAGTGAGCGAAAATGAATGGCTTCCGAAAGGTGATGGATGTGGATTTTTTCGCTATCGTCCAAATCGGCAATGGTTCGTGAAACCTTCAAAATACGATCGTAAGCACGTGCTGTCAAGCCTAATTTCCGCATGGCTTTTTTGAGAATATCCTGACTAACTTCATCTAACTCACAATGTTCACGCAGATGTTTCGGAATCATTTGTGCGTTGCAATGAATGTCGGGCTCTTCCGAAAATCGAGCATCCTGCTTTTTTCGAGCGGCGATGACACGCTCACGAATGGCCGTACTGTTTTCGCCCAAAGCCGGGCCGTTTATGGCGTTTTCGTCCACGGGCGTCACTTCCACGTGCAAATCCATGCGGTCCAAAAGCGGCCCCGAAATCTTGTTAAGATACTTTTCCACAATGCCTTGTGCACAGGTGCAGGTTTTCCACGGATGGTTGTAATTCCCGCAAGGGCAAGGATTCATCGCAGCCACAAGCATAAAACTCGCGGGATAATCAATCGACATTCGGGCACGAGAAATGTTGACAACTCGGTCTTCCATCGGTTGTCGCAACACCTCTAAAACCTGCCGTTTGAACTCGGGCATCTCATCCAAAAACAGCACGCCATTGTGTGCCAACGAAATTTCGCCGGGTTGTGGCACAGAGCCACCGCCAACCAGCGCCACGTCGGAAATGGTGTGGTGCGGTGCACGAAACGGGCGCGACGAAACCAAGCCACGCTGTTTTCCCATTTTTCCTGCAACGGAGTGAATTTTAGTGGTTTCCAAAGCCTCGTGAAGCGTCATTGGTGGCAAAATCGACGGCATGCGCTTCGCCAACATCGTTTTCCCAGAGCCGGGCGGCCCAATCAAAATCACGTTATGTCCGCCAGCTGCAGTGATTTCGAGGGCACGTTTGAGATTTTCTTGCCCTTTCACATCCGAAAAATCCCACGTGTAAGATGCTGCACTGTTGTGAAATTCCTCGCGTGTGTTGATTTCAGTGGGTTGCAGCGAATTTTCACCATTGAAAAAACGGGTGACATCCAACAAATGTTCCGCACCGTAAACCTTCAAAGAACTAACAATAGCAGCCTCTTCAGCGTTTTCTTTCGGAAGAATAATCCCCTTAAAACCTTGCCGCAAGCTTTCAATCGCAATCGGCAAAGCCCCTTTAATCGGGCGCAAACTGCCGTCAAGCGAGAGTTCGCCCATCAGAATATAGTCGCTGACATTGTCACTTTGGATTTGTTCCGATGCGGCCAAAATGCCGATGGCCAGCGTCAAATCGTAGGCCGAGCCTTCTTTCCGAATGTCGGCAGGCGCCATATTAATGACAACTTTTTTCCCGGGAAACCGAAATCCGTTTTGCGAAAACGCAGATTCGATGCGTTGCTGACTTTCTTTCACCGCGTTGTCGGGCAGTCCGACCATCGCAAAATTCACACCAAGTTCGACACTTGTTTCTACCGTAATGGTAATGGCATCAACGCCATAAATGGCTGAGCCGTAGGTTTTGATAAGCATAGTTTTTTTTGTTTTTTAGAATTAATACTGAGTGATTAGTTTTGTTTTTTAAGGTCTAAAATCATTTGTTTCAGTTCGTCAACCTTGTGTTCTATGGTGTTGTTGCGTGGGTCATCGGTTATTTCACGCTTTATTTTGAGTATGCCGAGATTTAGTTCGGCCGATGTTTTTGTTGTACCTTGAGGAAATGCAGAAAGCAATAAATCATTGAGCAATCCTCCCGTTCTTTCTATCACTTCGGGCTCGATAACTTCGGGCTCTACTGAGTTTAGGTAGGCAATGTTGTTTGATAATTGCCTTAGTTTTGTGAATGCCTCTACAATCGCTATTGTGGCTTCTATTGCTCGGTCGCTTTTTAAGATTGTAGCAAG
>Ga0209755_10007382_pt1 | contig 11916 bp, 7 predicted proteins | sample TergutCo191P1_FD_187301 | JGI IMG/M metagenome (GOLD analysis project Ga0209755, IMG submission 187301) | Cornitermes sp. P1 segment gut microbial communities from Petit-Saut dam, French Guiana - Co191P1 (SPAdes) (version 2) | ecosystem: Host-associated > Arthropoda: Insects > Digestive system >...
GGGGTAAATGCAGCCGAGGCATGAACTTGACATTCCCTCCCATCTAGTATGAAGGCTATTACATGAAACAATATATTAGCGCCCCAGTATTTGTGAATTGTGTGCACAGGCATTTATTATCTGTACCTTTATTCATGGGTGTTGTGTTTAATGCTGCTGTCAAATAGATCAGACCATTTTTCATCAAATGGTAGAATTATTAGTGGATAGTAAATTGGAAAGGTTGTGAAGGAAGTGATCATAGACTGATTTAAAGTATTCTGCCAGAATTTGACTGGAGGGACTTTGCAGTACCAAAACTAAGTTATGGGAGCCAATCTGTTGGCTGAGATTCAAACTGTTGTCTTCTATATCAGTTTAGGCTTCTCTGTCCTTTATGCCATTAATGTTATTTGAAATTAAGATACTTGACTAGGTAAACAGTAGTGGCTGATAATGCAATGTCAAAACAGGGGACTTTACTTATTATATATACTGTTGTGTGAGACACCATTCAAAGAAGAGGTCAAGTTCCACCTATTCTTAACCACAGGACATACTTTTCATGGTTATCCTCATACTCCAGTGCTTTCACTTAAGACATGAATACCCTGTTGATGGGGGTTATTTATTTAGTGCTGTAAACTCTGATTCATCTCTGTTTAGACTGTGCAATAGAAAAGCTTCCTTTGCGACGGAGGGATGGAGCTCGTGTGATAGATGGCAGTAAACATGCACATAAAGTCACTTGTGATCAGGATGAAACTGTGTATTTGAAAAGACCTGAAGGAATTGAGAGGCAGTATAGAATGAAATGCAAAAAGTAAGTTTCTTGTAATATACTGTATTTTAGTGGAGTGGCTGAGGAAATCTTTATCAGTTTTTATGTAACATTTTTCACTGTGTCTGCCATGAGCATTTCACTATGATTAAATCAGTACACAGTACACTTGTAACTATTTGTTTGGATTAACTGTCACTGTTTTTCTTTTGAATTTTCATTAGTAGTTGATATTGTTGCTTTATAAAACTGCTCTGTTTTGTGCAAAGTGCATATGACAAGTTCTGCTGTTAAAAGTGTGCATGCAGCCATTTACAGGACCTGTGAACGTAGTTTTAAAATGAATGTGTGCAATGATTCTGTTTTTGTTTGCCATGGTTGCTTTCAGTGTGATTTCATTCTCACATTCTTGTTCTTTTTTATTAAGGTGTGGACTGCTACTGTATTATAAACATGATCCAAAGAGCAATATTAATTTCATAGTTAAAGGAGCAGTCATTAAAAGCTCAGGTGAAGGCCCCATGACAACTATTTACAACCAGGTTGCTGTTGAAAAACCAAAGAAGATAATGGTTACGAAACATACGAAGAACATGGGGAAATTCAGCTCAGTAACTGTATCCACTATAGATGAAGAGGAGGATGAGATTGAAGCTGTAAGTGTTCAGTTTAGGTGTATACAGTGATTGCAGTTTGGATGGTACTGTAGTCTCTTGAAACAGTACATTAAAATTATGCCAGTCACTACCTTATCTTTTCTGTTTCATTATGCTATGATCATATGATTCAACATTGTATAATTTAGTGACTGAATGCACCATTAAAGAACCAAGAATAAATAAAATGAGTTTGAGGTCTTAATTTGTGTTTCGCCCAGTACATTTGAGCTGTTTTTACACAGTTTAATCTGTCTCCATTCATTCTAGAATATTGTTCATACCCAGAAGTACATCATTAAACATGTGAAACTAACTTTTTGTTTGGGATGTATTTCTTTACAGCGTGAAGTGGCTGATTCATATGCAAACAATGCACGCATCATTGAGAAGCAGTTGGAAAGAAAAGGCATGAACAAAAGAAAGATGGTTGTGCAACAGACACAAGCGGAAATGGATGCTAAGCGTAACAGAGTACGTGGGACACTTATTGATAAATGAAAGAAGACCCTGCATCGTAGAGGCATGGTTCCAGGTTTTGCAGTTGTAAATTTGTATATACAAATGTACAAATTATCGTAAGCATTAAAATTAATGTAACAGAAAATACTGTTCCATTATGTTTCATCCTAAGTCCAGCAGCTACTGGAATTGCATTTGAGCAGATGCTTAGCCAGCTGGCAGTTAACATGCTGTCTGCTATGACAGTGACACATATACAGTTAATTTCCATTAACCATTGCAAGTTTGTTGTTGTGGCTGGAGAACCTTGAGCATTATTTGTGTTCTGCGTCCAGCACCATAGTAAGTATGCTACTGAACTGTGTTACTTCACTGTTGAGAATTTAATTACAAGAACATTCTGGAGGTGTGTCTAAATTGTTGTGGTAGTTTGTGGATTCAGTTTACCCAGTAAACTGTGTTTCAGAACTGTTAAAAAGGGCTTAACACTAGATCTGCTGCTAAGAGATGTCAACTAGCATGAGTACTGTTGCTACAGACTCACCAGAGTATCTAAAGTGCTCAAATCGGGTCCAAGAAAATCATTTTGGAAACTATCCCACGAAACAGGTGTGTCTGATGTATCGACTTACAGAATAACAAAAATTCTAAAATTATGAAACCATGTGTGTTGGTGTGTGTGTACATATCACCACAGCTGCACTATTTGCATAATTGTGCAGGAGTGTTTCAAACACTACCCAGTATTTTACATTCGTTTACTGTGCTTGTCAGTGATAACTATTACAAAAAAAAAACTACAATTTAAAAATTCAAAGTTTTTAGTCTTCACCAATAAAGTTATTGCTCACACACTGTATGACATAAAACTAATGTGTTTGGAGACAGCAGTGTCCATCCAGCTACACACGAGTGTACTGACACTGTTGATGTTTTGTGGTGTGACAAGAGACAACACTATTTTACTGAAGCACCTTATTTATTTAAAATACACCACTGCATTATGCCCTGGATACATCAAGACTTGATAAATACACAATAACTCATATAAAAATAAAAATGTCATATCTGAAGTAATACCATGACACATTGAATACAGGTTTAATATCATGAATTTGAAAATAAAATGCTTGTTTGGTGACTTCTGTATTGGACATTTTTAAATTTACTTATAAAACAGTACTGAAAATATAAAAGGAACCTCAGAATTCATAAAAAATGTTACACATGTAAACATAAACATACACAATGTAGATATTTTCATACTTAAATCACATTTACAAGCCATATTGCACATTTATATATTACACAATGAGTTGAAAACACTTGTTAACTAATGCCAGTTGAGATTCAGTCAAGCAGGTATGTTATGAAGAACATTAACTTTCGTCCCTAGTTTCAAACCAGAATAACTTGAAGAAACAGGTTCATATACAGTACAGACTATGGTACCATCACATGACAAACAACAATGCAAACAGTCTCATCTTTGGAATTACTAAATCCTACTAATTTTGTATGTGGAAACTGTAATGTCTTTAAAACTGTAAGGGCGGGTCACTGAAAAGAACCAGTTCACATGTAACAAAGAGACTGCCCCGTGGGAGGTTGCGAGGCATGTATTCACCAGAAGCACAAATGCTAGCAGCCTTGTGTCAATTACATAACAGTATTTTGCCGAGAGGTTTCAAAGTTCATTTCCGATAGAATGCCTGTTCATGGACATACAGTATGTGTGAATTGTAGAAATGTTTAAAAGAGGAGAGTAGTTGGATTTCTTGTATTTCATTCATATCAGAAGAGTGGACAATATGAATCAGTGGAAAAGGGCAACTAAATTATACAGAGACTTACAAATTGTGCAGGTTTTTTTAACCCAAGGACTTCTTATATTATATAGCACATATGATCACTATAAATGATCTGCAAATGAAAAAGTTCAACTGCATTTAATGCAGAAAATGTACATGCCATATATAAGTAACTGCATGAAGCATGTAATATATTTGTGCCTTTTGCACTCTGAAATGTAAATTTATTTCATACTTGTGCAATTTATACTTATGCAATAAATATATTATATGGGTATTAACCACACAAATGTGAGTATTTAAGATTATAAATAATGTTAGTCATTACCTTAAAGCATAAGAAAAACAGGAGAACAAATATGACAATGAATGTCTGATAGATTAAACCTTAAATATTACACTCACAATTTGACAGGCCACACTAATACTGTAACAAAATAATAGATATGAGCAAAAGTATGAACAACTTGGTATATTAACAGAAATGTCCTCATTACTTGAAATTTGCAAAAGTACTTTTATTAAACACACTGGTAGATCCCAAGTGTGATAAATTCACTGTTAAAGTAGCATTTCAATGTCAAGATATTTACCAAGTATTTTCACTTTTTTCAAGTTATGGTTCACAGTTCAAGAGCCTTAAAGCTGGCAGAAGATGGCACACTTATTTCATATTTTTGAACCACTCATTTAGTAAAACATTTAACAAGTAACACATCACAGATAAAAGAAAAAGTTGTATAACATCATTATAGAATCCCTCAAATATAAACAAAACAGGAATGTTAAAGGCAGAAGATGACTAGTAACACCCAGAAGACACACAACAGTCCTTAAGGTACCTGCATGACATAATGTTCCCACACTTATTAATGTGTTGTCATGTTATTCATATTTGTGCAGCACTGGCAAAACACAGACAAGTCAGATAAAAGTTAGGTAAGTTGTCCCTGTCCATACTATAAAAGCATATTGGAGGGATAGAGGTATAGCTCCACACATTCTTATCTTGGTGACAGTTGAGGTGAGTGGTCAACTACATACCCTGGCCACTTTACCTCCAGGGCAGAACCACAGTACTGACTGAACACACAGCTTCACTTAATGTTATTAATTTAAAGGATGTGTTAATGACATAATTACTTCCTTTACTAAGACGTGTGTGTATATACACCATTCAATGTTAAATAAGTGGGTTTTTCACTATGTTTTGCATTCTACTGCAAACGTCCAAGCATTTTATGACAGGAGGTGCAGAAGGGGAGAAGGAACCTACTGGCAAGCTCTCAAATTTCACCACCTACAGATACCCTACATGTATCAACTGTAGCTATGAAAGTGGACACACTGGCACATAAGTTATTAACCTATTTGTTGTTGAAATACACCACAGAATCAGTAACTATCATCTGACTGAAAGGACCTAAAGGAATTCTACTATGGGCAATTTCTTTACATTGCCTGTACCTGATTAACACCAACTAGAATTACCATTAAAATAATGAGGCACCTCATCTATTCTAGCCAGAAGCTACAGCCATGGTAGTAACAATAAATATTACGAGCATTTGTCCTTAGCTTCATAATAGCTGCCAGTTCTTAGTGATTAATATTTTCCTAAAATCTTTTGATGGATCCAACACCTGTACTGATTTTCCTTACCATGTCTAATGTTGTTACGATTAATTTTGCTAAGTACTTTATCAAATAAAATGCACACTGGTAAATGAAATGAAAAGTCTACCAGTTGTGTTGAGTGCTTTGACTATAATTTCCAGGCAGCCAAGCATATGAGAACATATGCTCAAAACTTAAATTCCAGGTGTATTTGTATAATGGGGCGGGATTAAAGACAAACTTTTCTCTTGACAACCATTTACCAAGCAAATAATCATTAATATACATCTGGATATAAAATTAAATTTTTTGTAACGAGATTTCCATTGCACCTACACAACTAACTTTTTTGAAAAGCAGTGGTCAAAATCTGAACTTTCTTCCTAGGTACTCTTTGGCATGAATGCTGATGGAAAAATAACAAATGAACAACTGCAAGATTCTGCGTGTCTAAATCTGAAAAATAATTGTTTCATAATTGTCTCTTATTGAAGGAAGCAGAAAATTTTTGAATGACATTCCCAAGACTTGTCTCAGACCATCAAGTTTGACTTTTTGGAAAGAGTGAGTTTTTAACAATAGTTAAATTTACAAAGCATGCTTAGAATGTTCACACACTGTGAATTACACCTCTAGGTTTTAAAGAAAAAAAGGCAAGGAAAAGAGGAATCCCTTCTGAATTAAAAAAAAAAAGCTGTATGTGGGAATATAAGCTCTGTAATCCTCAGAACACCTCAGAACACATTTAGGAAAGAAAGGAAACGTACTAGTCATACCAGCAAGTGCTGAGCATATAAAAGAACAGAGAATAGGTACACCATATTTTTTTCACTGAACTTGACCACAACATACCAAGAAACAGACTGCTGAAGAAATACCTCGAGGCTGGCTAACATACAAAAACGGACACTATACATTTTGCAGGACAAAATGCTTACATTAAAACCCCAACAGGAAACAGTATACAACAGTGGCACGTCTGGTCTGGCCTTCATTACGAAATGATTGTGTACCTGTGTTTTGCAAACTTTAAAATATATTGTTATGGCCATCATTTGACAAAAATACAAAAAATCATCCCTTGCATGACAACATTATTTACTCCTTTCTTCTGCAAGTTCTTAAAACGAAGCTCTAAAAGTGTTGTAAAATAAACCCACAGTGAGGCACACCAAATGAAATGGGTCAGGCCAGGAAATATAACAAAATGTATGAAAATACAGGGTACACATTCCGTATGCATTTTATGATAGTCATGCTGCAAAGTATGGCACTATTTCTGAGTGGATTTTAATTATACCTTCCACATATATTCATATCTGAATGGAATATATGAATACATGAATATCCTCTGAATTTAATGTGACTAAAACTGCCTTCCTGTAACTAAGGTCTGGCAAATGGCAAAAACATGTTATTCATAAAATCATGCATGCCTGCACACACAGATGTGACTGATTTGTAGTCTTCTAGGAAATGTTCTTGCACAATGGCTGTGGTAATACTGCACTTTAACAAAGGTCACCAAGGGCAAACAGTGTCTACAATGAACTTATTTATAATAAAGCTCAGAGAATAGAAAGGGCCTTCAGCCTAATGGTCACAGAAGACCAAAATGTACACTTAATAAAATGAGGTCACATACAGACATGAGACATTCACCGCAAGACGTAGTCAAGACCTGCTTGCAATATAAATATATGTAACATATATAAGGTGTGATACACAGATGAGAAAATTCACTGTGGAACTCAGTGCAACTTGCAACGCCAACTGGTTAAGAGGTGACAAGACAAGAAACTCAACATTTTCCATGAGGGCAACTTATGTATTAGTATATAGTGGCTTTCCTTGTTTAATGCCAGACAAATTCACACTGGCAGCATAAAACACAAAAGGAGATTAAAATATATTATAATCCATTACAAAATTTGGGAGGTAAATTCTTTAAGGGAGAGTTTTTTTTAAAATTAAAAGCAATACTAATAAGCAAAAGAATGGGTCTGTATCCCACAGGAAGATGGCACTGTAGCAGTTATTGTATTATTCAACAGCAACACACAAATCTTTAGAAGAATCAAAGGAAGAAGATGCCAGCGATACACGGGTATGAAGAACACAACCCTTACCCCACACACAATGTAAATGAACTACAACTGGGGAATCTATACCAGAGCACTGGCACAATAAACGACAACCTACATTACACAACATATTTGACTGATTAGGTGCATGTACAGAAGGGGCCTCAGTACAATACACTTTGTTCAAATGGCACTTCCTACACAACAGACCTAATATTTACCAAATATACTTTTGTTCCTTGCCTAGTACAGACATTTCATAAAAGAAAATTTTAGGACAAAGAACATAATGGGTTCTGACTTCTGATGTGGTGATGCATGATACTTTTTAGTTTATAACCTGTGATGGACCCAGACACTAGGAATCAGTAAGGGCTGTCACTTCATAGCATGATGGACGAAATAACATTTTTTTATCTGTACATTAAATGAGAAGGAAGGGAGAGCAAGGAGTGCAGAAAACTGAATCACAGTAGAAAGGCACTGTTCAACTGCATTTACTTTTTTAACTTTGGTAGATGGGTTTATAAATGCAGGACTTCATTTCTGCTGCTGAGTGCCATATAACAATTTTCTGCTGAAAGATGCAAGAAAGTAATCCTGACACACTGCACCTGCTAACTCTGTATTTCAGGACATGGAGAGGCCTAAATGGGAGACCTCAAAACAAATCAGAAACATTTCCATAGTTCCACCATGTCTGCCCTGCAGTACTACAGCCAAACTGTTGAGTGGGACAATAGTAACATTCAATCAGGAAAATCATATTAAAATTATCTTAGTCCTTGTAACTGATCAATTTTACTTTATGACACAAAGAATAATATTCTATAGCCACTTCCTCAGGGAAAATGTTTGCACAGGGATAAAATACCTCACTAACATTTGCTGATGTTTCCACAAGTTCCTGTTTTCAAAGGGTTCCTTAATTTCTCAGTCATCTCTTACTTATAAAAGCGTTGCAAAATGCAAGTGAATGTACCTCAAGATACTCAGACAAAATCAGTTACATACAGTATACAAGATGTCAGTTCACACATGTACACTACAAGAAGGTACCAATGGTTTTATGTGCAAATAAGTACATTAGAATAAAACAATTTAAGGACATATACCAATTGGTGATAATAAACTAATGGAGTACTTCACCAAGAAAAGTGAATTATTTTAAGTCTGATTATTCACCATAATGAAAGAAATAACCAGTTTTCCATTCAAGTCCCTGCTGGCTGTAGGTGAGTTGGGTACAGGCAGCCCTCTTGACACATACTTGTGCTATCCACGGTTTTATTTCAATCTTTCCCCTTCACCTGAGCAATCCAGCTGCTCAGTAACTCCTGCAGCCATCTTCCTTAAGTAAGATCTAGCCCCATTCAAAGTTATAATTTATTAACTACAAACTGATACATTACTTTAATGTTTGTAATTTTATTTATTTTTTCTGTGTACTTCATGCTCTGCATAACTATTTAGGCCTACTGCTTGTGTCTTAATATTTACAGAAAGTATAGTGTACTAATATTTTTTACAATCTGCAAATATTGAAATTTTTGTGTGTTCAAAAATTTAAACCCCATTAAAATGTTATGAATTTCCAATTTTACACATTTTCAATTTATATAGTTATTTTTTTAAACAGAAACACCATGTATAAAGAAAGTCACCTGCAAGCCCTTTCTACTTCCTCACGTTCTCACTAACATTTCCGAAACCTTAAAAATCTGATATTTCATACCCTAAAATAAGCTGTCATAAATGTCTGAAATACATATATTACTCCTTTAAGCATTCATGTAACTTTTCCTCAGTAACTTTTGAATATTTACATACAAATTGAAGATGGCATCTTGACTAGTTAAAACTGGGTGCCTATTTGCAATATAATGTACCAGTTTCCTTTCTGACAATGTTGCTGATACACCAAATACATGCATAAATACACATACACACACTGTCTCCCCATAATATTATAAAGTTAATTTGCCTATGATGCCATGTATTTTACAAGGAAAAACATATAATGATGCAATATTATAAGTTGTACTGCACAGAATTACATGCTTAAGCTAAATCTGCATCACATTCAAGTGTATATGTTACACAGCAACAGATTTTACTTATTCTTGTACATTATCAACATTAGGTTTCTTTAAAATTGTTGGTTCATCTTTCAGAAAAGTGCCCGAGCGAGAACCAACACTAAGCGGCTTCTCCTCTGAAGATTCCCCTCTCTTATTTGGAGTGGAAACTTCATTATTGTTCTGTCTATTCTTACCATGAACAGAACCATTAGAGATCACCTTCCTGGTAGCATTATTATTAGCCTTACTTACATCCGAAATTCCCCTTCCTCCTGTATTACCTCTTACTGCTTCCCTTCCATAGTTTCTGGAAACTCCTCTTCCAGGTTCACTGCTGCTCTTCACTGGACTTGCAAGTGGTTGGTTGCGGGTTTGAAGTCTAGAAGGAGTACGCTTAGTTGCTGAAGTGGTAGCAGATTGACCACAGAGAGATTTAATAAACTTCTCTGGTTTAGCAGTGTTTGATGTCATGTTGTTTCCAGAAGTAGCATTGTCATTTGTGGTTGATCTAGTTGCAAGCAGTAAGTTCCTTCTCACTGAAGGTGACCCTGTGTATGGAGAGGATGTGACACCAGATCGCAGTCTAAAGGTAGGAGAATCACGGGGAGAAACTATTGTCTGTCGCATCACAACTCGCCTTGCAGCAGCTGCTGGTGACCTTGGTTGGGTAATTTCATTTTTTGTTTCTCCATTCTTTGCTCCTTTTGCCAAGCTTCCTTTACCGCCATCAAAACGAGTACCAGTTGATTGTGACCCTTTAGAAGTAGGCGATTTAGGAATGGGAACGGTCTTTGCTACTTCAATCTTCCTTACTGTGGAAGTTTCACCAGTCAAAGATTGTTCACTAGCAGCTAAAACATCAGTGGACACCGTCGCTTCCACGCCTATCTTGCCCAAACACCTTCTTCCTCTATCTTTTATGGGTGGGGTATCTGGCCTTGTAGATCCTAAGCTGTGGCTAGGAACACTTGCAATGGCCTTGGTCTTTGCTGACAACTTCTCTCCACTAGTTACAGATTCTGTTAATGAATCTGCTGACATAGCTACTTCTTCTCCAAGCTTTTTCCTGACTGAAGGTGTGTCTGGATGCGTGCAGATGCAACTCTGACTAGTAATACCATGACCTACATCTTTTGCTGAATGCTGGTCACCACCATTTGACTGCACCTCACTAAGGGAATCTGTTGACATGGCAGTGACTTCACTGTCCTTTCTCTTCTTGCTCCTTATTTCCTTTCCTGGCGGAGTTTCAGATCGTCTAACCAGGTTCCTGCTTCCCACAGTAGCAGCTCTACCCCTACCAGACCCTTCACCACTTGATGTTGAGCGCTTCATTGCTGGAGATGATGTGCGAGATGAGTCAGATGATGAAATCACAGCTTTTCCTGCCCTTCGTGGCATAGCTCCAGGCTTTTCTGGTGTTCCCATACTTGAAGAACTTGAATTGGTTCTCTGCTTTGCAGACTTAGATTTGTTCTGTAATAAAAAATGTAAAAACCACATGTTCCACCCAGCACCTCAATACACATAAGCAGTAGTCAACAGTGCCTTCACCTGACACGAACAGTTGTCTACATTTCTGAACATACAGACATACAGCAACCCATTTTGAACATCCAGAAGAATTCATAGAACTGCTCTAAAAAAAAAAAATTTGACAAGACTTTGAATACAATCATATGGCATACAAAATTAATATTTTATATCTGTTCTTCAGGAGACAAGGCTTTCTAATCTTCACATTGTTTAAATAAAGTAGCATTAATTACACTCAACAAGAAGAAGGGGTTGGTCCCAAGAGATTCACAAAACACCTGCAACCTAACTAAACCACTGCAAAAAAAATGTTGGTATATTAACTCACATTAATTTAACCTAAATTTGTTTAAAAAACATGGTAATCATTTAATACTACACTGCAAAATTTCATCCGAATCCCCATGTTAATCAATACTATTAAGCTTTGTAACTGTAATTGTTTTCCTCTCATATGTATTTGCTACTAGTTTCTGATGTTGGCTTGTTAAAGTATTCAGCCAAAACACATAACATGTAATAGACAATAGAGAGAACTGTCTAATAAACCAGGTGTCATTGACAACCAAACATCTTCTTTGTAAAATAAATACTGTACATTTGGTACCGGAAATATGCCTGTCTAATTATCATGAATAAGCCTACATTATTGACTGATTGGAAGTAATAAGAAGAAATCATAAGGAAGAAAAATCCACTTACTTCTAGAACCCTCAATGGCCAAGTTTTTGGTCTAGAAGTTGGTTCTCCATTTTCTGACACAACTTTCTTGGCCTGCGATGACAATGTTTCAGCCTTATGTGGTGGTACATGTGTGCTTGATTGTGACTTCTTTGCAGACTGCAAACGGGACTTGCTATCAGCTTTCAGCGTGGATACACGTCCACCAGACGCTGCACGCCGTGCTTG
>Ga0209755_10007383_pt1 | contig 11915 bp, 7 predicted proteins | sample TergutCo191P1_FD_187301 | JGI IMG/M metagenome (GOLD analysis project Ga0209755, IMG submission 187301) | Cornitermes sp. P1 segment gut microbial communities from Petit-Saut dam, French Guiana - Co191P1 (SPAdes) (version 2) | ecosystem: Host-associated > Arthropoda: Insects > Digestive system >...
TGCTATATTAGGTGTGATTGATTGGGTGCTGTTTAGAGGTATAACAGCTTTATTTTAATTAATTGTAAGGTAAACGATGGCTACGGGTTGGTATGTCCTGCATACATATTCAGGATACGAAAACAAAATAGAAAAAACCATTCGCATGATGACCGAAAGCGGTGAGCTTGAGAAGAGCGTTGTCCGTGACGTGAAAGTTCCAAGCGAAGAAGTTGTTGAAGTCAAGGATGGTAAAAAACGCACTCAAACAAGAAAATTCCTTCCCGGATATATTTTGGTAGAAATGGATCTTCCTGATGCCGATCAGGGATGGAAAGTCCCCTGTACAAAAATTAAAAAAATTCAGGGTGTAACAGGTTTTGTCGGCACTCCCGCCGATCGCAAACCGCAGCCCCTTTCCGGTGATGAAGCAAGAGCGATATTGCAGAAGTCGGGTGAAATCAAGGGAGAAAGAACAGTTCGCACAAGGCAGTCATTCGCCGCGGGTGAACAGGTTAAGATTATTGACGGACCCTTTGAGTCATTTGTCGGAACCATCGAAGAAGTTAATCACGAAAAGAATAAACTTAAAGTGATGGTTGGCATATTCGGCAGAAATGCGCCTGTAGAGGTAGATCTCTTGCAGGTAGAAAAAGTGTAGTGAGATAAGAAATAAGAAATAATTAATAAGGAATACAAGAGAACAAGTGTTACCTAATTTATTATTTCTAATTTCCTATTTCTAATTTTAAAAGTGGAAGAGGTTGAAAAAACCTCGTTAGTCAGTGTCCGCCAGACAATGACGCACCACATAAGGAGTAAAAATGGCAAAGAAGAAAGTAACAGCTTACATTAAGCTGCAATGTCCTGCGGGAAAAGCCACTCCGGCGCCGCCCGTAGGTCCTGCGCTGGGACCTCATGGTGTCAGCGCGCCGCAATTTGTCCAGCAGTTTAACGACAAGACAAAGAGCATGGAACCGGGTCTTATCATTCCGGTTATTATCACCGTTTATGCGGATAAATCATTTACCTTTATCCTCAAAACCCCGCCTGCTTCTATTTTAATCAAGAAGGCAATCGGACTTGATAAAGGATCAAAAGAATCCCACAAGGTTAAGGTCGGCAAGATTTCCAGAAAGCAGCTTGAGGAAATCGGTAAAACAAAAATGGCAGACCTTTCAGCTAACGATCTTGACGCAGCCGTAAAGATTATCGCCGGGACAGCCCGGTCTATGGGTGTTGAGGTGGAAAAATGAAACACGGAAAAAAATACACAGAAAGCGCCAAAAAATACACCGCAGAGAAAGTATACGATCTTACAGAGGCTTTAACGCTTGTTAAATCAATGGCGTTTGCCAAGTTTGATGAAACTATCGATCTCTCTGTAAAACTCAATCTTAAAAAAAGCCAGTCGGTGCGCGATACCGTTGTGCTTCCTCATCAGTTCCGGGGCGAGAAAAAAGTTTTAGTATTCTGCAAACCTGAAAAAGAAAAGGAAGCGCAGGATGCGGGAGCATCTTTTGTCGGCGCTGATGACTTAATCGAAAAAGTAAAGGGCGGCTGGACAGACTTTGATGTTGCTGTTGCAACTCCTGATATGATGAAAGATGTAGGTAAGCTCGGTATGGTGCTTGGACGCAAAGGTCTTATGCCAAACCCTAAAACAGGAACCGTAACCTTTGATCTTAAAGGTACGTTAGCTGAACTTAGAAAAGGCCGCGTAGAATTCAGAGCCGATAAAACAGGCGTTGTGCATCTTGCGGTTGGAAAAGTTTCAATGGAACCTGCGCAGGTTGCGGAAAACATTACAATTGTAATGAATGAAGTCAGACGCAAAAAACCTGTCGATGTAAAGGGTGAGTTTATTCAAACCGTTTCAGTAGCCAGCACAATGGGACCCGGCGTATGGGTTGCCATGAAAGACGGCGAGTAGGAGGATATATGGCAATTATAGCGAAAAAAATACAGGAAAATAAAACTAAAGCCATCGGCGAGCTTAAAGAATCTCTTGGTAAAGCAGGCGATTATATCTTTACAGAATACCGCGGTCTTACAGTAGAGCAGATTACAAGTTTAAGAAAGCAGCTTCGTACTAAAGATGTTCAATACATGGTTATGAAAAATAACTTTGCAAAGATTGCTTTTAATCAATTGGGAACGCCGGATGTATCAAATTACCTTGTAGGTCCTACAGCAGTAGCAATTATGCCGAAGGATCCCAATGAAGTTGCAAAAATTTTCTTTGAGTTTCTCAAAGAAGTTCCGGCTCTTAAAGTTAAGGGCGCGCTTATCGGCGGAACTGTTTATGATACAGCAAAAACCGAAGCGTTCTCCAAACTGCCGGGCAGACTGGAATTAATTTCCATGCTTATGTCTGTAATGAACGGACCTGCCAGAAATCTTGTCGGCGCCATGAACGACATACCGTCAAGACTGGTACGCACAGTTAAAGCTGTCGCGGACAAAAAAGGCGCGTAAGCGCAAGTTTGTGAACAAACTGTCAGGCTTCGGTCGTCATGTATGACGAGTGCTGCCGTTCCTGTCAGTTTTTGATAGAAGAATGCGCATCGTATGAAGCGCGTAACAAAATTATTAGGAGAAGATAATATGGCAGCCACAAAAGAAGAAATTTTAGAAGCGATTGCATCAATGACAGTTCTGGAAGTTTCAGAGCTCGTTAAAATGATGGAAGAAAAGTTCGGCGTCAGCGCAGCAGCTCCTGTAGCAGTTGCAGTAGCAGGCGGCGGAGGCGGAGGCGGCGGAGCTGCTGCCGCATCAGAAGAGAAAACAGAATTCAATGTTATTCTTAAAGCGTTTGACGAAGCAAAGAAAATCGCGGTTATTAAAGAAGTCCGCGGCGTTACAGGTCTCGGTCTTAAAGAAGCGAAAGACCTTGTCGAAGGCGCGCCCAAACCTCTTAAGGAAGGCGTATCCAAAGACGAAGCCGCAAAGATTAAAGAAGTTATCACCGCAGCGGGCGGTACTGTTGAGATTCAGTAATCCGTCATTAAAGCCAGCGCCCATGTATTTGGGCGTTGGATGTTTTTAGTAATTTTTACATCGCCTGACCGTTTAATTTAAGCGGTCGGGCTTTGTGGTAGTAAGGGGAGAATGATGAATAAGGTAAAACAAGCCGAGAAGCGTCAGTACATTGGAAAGGATATCCAGGATGTTATGGATTTACCGGACTTAATTGATATTCAGCTCAATTCTTATGAGCGTTTTTTACAGAGAGATAAAGTAAGCAAGCGCGAAAAACTCGGTCTTCAGGGACTTCAGGAAGTATTCGAAACCACATTCCCCATTAAAAGTCAAAACGAAGAAATGAGACTCGAATTTGAATACTACACTTTTGACGAAGATAACATGAAAGTAACGGAACTTGAATGCAAGCAAAAAGGACTTACATATTCAGTTCCTTTAAAAGCGCGTGTTAACCTTGCGTTTACGCAGACAGGTGAAATACGCCAGAAAGATATTTACATGGGCGATATTCCGCTTATGACAGAACGCGGTACATTTATTATTAACGGCGCGGAACGCGTAGTTGTTTCTCAGATACACCGCTCACCCGGCGTTATTTTCAGCCACGAAGAAGGAAAGCAAATTTATTCTTCGCGCATTATTCCATACCGCGGAAGCTGGCTTGAATTCGAAATCGACCAGAAACGCGAATTGATTTACGCCAAGATTGACAGAAAAAAAAGAATCCTGGGAACAATTTTCCTTCGCACGCTTGGCTTAAGCACCAGAGAAGAAATTATTAATGCGTTCTATACGACAGACACTCTTAAAATAAAAGACGACCGTGAAACCAAAGAAAAAATTTCCGGCAAGGTTCTTGCGCAGTCTGTTATGGGAAAGGACGATAACGGAAACGAAAGAGTAATCCACCGTGCAGGCGATAAGCTTCATCCGCACAATGTTGATGAGCTTATTAAAGGCAATATTAAAGAGATTTGCTTTATAGATTTTGAAGCGGAAAATTCGCTTAACTCAACAATGATTTTAAATTGTTTTGAGCGTGAAGATATTAAGTTCGTAAAAGAAGCGGGAACCGAACCATCAAAAGAAGAAGCATTAATGGCTGTATATTCCGTATTAATGCCCGGCGAATCGATGACGCCCGATCAAGCCGAAAAAGATCTCTTGGGAATGTTCTTCTCGGATCGCCGCTATGACCTAGGAAAAGTAGGACGCTATAAATTAAACAAAAAATTTAACTTAGACCTTCCTGTTAATAAATTTACCCTTGCCAATGACGATATTATTGCGACCATGAAGCACCTTATTAAAGTTTATGTAGGCGATGAATATATCGACGATATCGATCATCTCGGAAACAGACGTATTCGTTCTGTAGGCGAGCTTATGGCAAACCAGATGAAGACAGCGTTCAGCCGCATGGAAAGAATTGCCAAAGAAAGAATGAGTCTAAAAGAAACTGATACAATTAAGCCGCAGGAATTAATTTCCATTAAGCCGATTGTTGCAGCTATCAAAGAATTTTTTGGTTCAAGCCAATTGTCCCAGTTTATGGATCAGGTTAATCCGCTTGCAGAGCTTACGCACAAGAGACGCCTTAACGCCCTGGGTCCCGGCGGTCTTTCGCGTGACAGAGCGGGCTTTGAAGTACGCGAAATTCATTACACGCATTACGGCAGAATGTGCCCAATCGAAACGCCTGAAGGTCCGAATATCGGTCTTATTGTATCGCTTGCAAATTATACGCGCGTTAATGAATACGGCTTTTTGGAAACGCCGTACCGCAAAGTTAACAAGGGCGTAGCGTCAAAAGATATCGAGTATCTTTCGGCAATGGACGAAGACAGATATTTTATCGCGCAGGCTTCTGCAAAAGTTAACGATAATGGTTCATTCGCGGATCCGCAAATCTCCTGCAGAAAACAGGGTGATTATATAACACGCGGACCGGATGAAATTCAATTTATGGACGTTTCGCCGAAACAAATTATTTCTGTGTCGGCTTCGCTCATTCCTTTCCTTGAACACGATGACGCAAACCGCGCCTTGATGGGTTCAAACATGCAGCGTCAGGCAGTTCCTTTGGTTTTCCCGGAAGCGCCGCGTGTCGGAACCGGTATGGAAGGAAAATGCGCTTATGACTCAGGCGTTCTTGTAAAATCGCGCAGGGGCGGAACCGTTCTTCGCGTAACATCACAGGAAATAATTGTAAAACCTGAAAAGTCAGGTGCAGCGAAACCTGCAGCTCAGGTTTCTGTTGATGAAAACGGCAACGATGTTTATCAGCTGATAAAATTCCAAAGAACAAATCAGGATACATGCTGTAACCAGAGACCTATTGTAAAAGTAGGTGAAAAAATTATGTCAGGTCAGGTTATCGCGGACGGCCCTGCTACGCAGAACGGCGAACTTGCGCTCGGCAGAAATATTCTTGTAGGTTTTATGCCGTGGAACGGATATAACTATGAGGACTCAATTCTTATTTCTCAGCGCGTAGTAAAAGATGATATGTTCACTTCGATACATATCAAAGAGTTCCCGATTGAAGTGCGCGAAACAAAACTAGGACCAGAAAAAATAACGCGCGATATTCCCAATACTTCAGAAAAAAGTTTAGATAATTTGGACAGCGAAGGTATTATCCGCATCGGCGCAAAAGTGCGTTCAGGCGATATCCTTGTAGGCAAGGTTACGCCAAAGAGCGAAACCGAAACAACGCCTGAATTTAAACTGTTAAACTCAATCTTCGGCGAAAAAGCAAAGGAAGTGCGCGACTCGTCACTAAAGGTTCCGCACGGTATCGACGGCACAGTAATTGATATTCAGCGTCTTAAGAGGACAGAGCATGACAGCTTAAGCCCCGGTGTTGATGAAGTTGTAAAAGTTTTAATCGCTACCAAACGCAAATTGCGCGAGGGTGATAAAATGGCAGGCCGCCACGGAAACAAGGGCGTTGTCGCAAGGATTTTGCCGGAAGAAGATATGCCGTTCATGGAAGACGGAACTCCGCTTGATATTTGTTTAACTCCTCTTGGCGTTCCATCCCGTATGAATATTGGTCAGCTTTTGGAAACAGAGCTTGGCTGGGCAGGTTCAACTTTGGACGAATGGTATTCAGCGCCTGTTTTCCAGTCTCCGTCAACTGAGCAGATAGAAAGCAAACTTAAAGAAGCAGGTCTTCCTGTTACAAGCAAGACTGTTTTAAGAGACGGAAGAACCGGAGAAGAATTTGTAAATCCGATTTTCTGCGGAATTATTTACTTCCTTAAACTGCATCACCTTGTCGATGACAAGATGCATGCGCGCTCCACAGGTCCTTACTCGCTTGTTACACAGCAGCCGCTCGGCGGAAAAGCTCAGTTCGGCGGTCAGCGCCTGGGCGAAATGGAAGTATGGGCGCTTGAAGCATACGGCGCCGCAAATACATTGCAGGAGCTCTTGACGATCAAGTCGGACGACATGACCGGACGTTCAAAGATTTACGAAGCAATCGTAAAAGGCGAGCCTTCTACGACCGCAGGCATACCCGAATCGTTTAACGTACTTGTTCAGGAATTGAGAGGACTTGCATTGGATCTGTCAATATATGATGTTAAAGGCAAACAAATACCGCTCACCGAAAAGGATGAGGAATTGATAACTAAGTCCGGAAGTAATTTCTAAGAGGGGAGTAATAATGCGCGACATACAAGATTTTGATTCGATAATGATTAAATTGGCTTCACCGGAAACAATCCGGTCGTGGTCGTACGGCGAAGTAAAAAAGCCGGAAACAATTAATTACAGAACTCTCCGCCCGGAGAAGGAAGGTCTTTTCTGCGAACGCATATTCGGCACGACCAAAGAGTGGGAATGCTACTGCGGAAAGTTTAAATCGATCCGTTACAAGGGTGTTATCTGCGACAGGTGCGGCGTTGAAGTTACACACTTTAAAGTCCGCCGCGAAAGGATGGGGCATATAGAGCTTGCGGCTCCTGTGTCGCATATCTGGTATTACCGCTCTGTTCCAAGCAGAATGGGTCTTTTGCTGGAGCTTTCTACAAGTCAATTGCGTTCTGTTCTCTATTACGAAAAATACATCGTAATTGATTCGGGCGATACAAATTTAAAAAAGGGTCAGCTTCTTTCCGAAGAAGAATTTTACGAAGCTCAGGAACGTTACGGCGGAGGATTTACTGCCGGCATGGGCGCAGAAGCTGTCAGCGTTCTTTTGGAAAACTTAGACCTTGATCAGATGGCTGCCGAGTTACGCGCAAAAATGATCGAAAAAGGCGCAAAGAGCGATAAACGTCTTCTTAAAAGAATCGACATTGTAGAAAATTTCCGCGGTTCAAGCAATAAACCGCATTGGATGATTCTTAATGTAATACCTGTAATTCCGCCTGAACTCCGCCCGATGGTGCAGCTTGACGGCGGACGCTTTGCGACAAGCGATCTTAACGATCTTTACCGCAGAGTTATAAACCGCAATAACCGCCTTAAAAGATTACAGGCGCTTAACGCTCCTGATATTATTATCCGAAACGAAAAACGTATGCTGCAGGAAGCGGTTGATGCGTTATTCGACAATTCTAAAAAGAAAAAGGTTGTTAAGGGTCAGTCGAACAGACCTCTTAAATCAATCAGCGATATGCTTAAGGGAAAGCAGGGACGCTTCCGCCAAAACCTTCTTGGAAAACGCGTCGACTATTCGGGACGCTCGGTTATCACTGTAGGACCCGATCTTAAAATGTGGCAGTGCGGTATCCCGACAAAAATGGCGCTTGAATTATTCAAGCCTTTTATAATGAAGAAACTTGTTGATAAAGACGTTGTGTTTAATATTAAAAAAGCGAAAATGCTTGTCGAGCAGGAAACGCCTGAAGTATTCGCAATTCTCGATGAAGTTGTAAAAGAGCACCCGGTGCTGCTTAACCGCGCGCCGACTCTCCACCGTCTTGGTATTCAGGCGTTTGAGCCTGTGCTTGTGGAAGGAAAGGCAATTAAACTCCATCCGCTTGTTTGTCATGCGTTTAACGCTGACTTTGACGGCGACCAGATGGCGGTTCACGTTCCTTTGACGCAAGCTGCGCAGATGGAATGCTGGACGCTTATGCTCTCTGCGCGAAATCTTTTAAATCCCGCCAACGGAAAAACAATTGTGTTCCCGTCGCAGGACATGGTTTTAGGTATCAACTTCCTTACAAGAATTAAACCAAACGCGAAACGCCCGGGTTCTGAAAAAGCGGAAACCAAAGACAAGATTCCGTATTATTCATCGGTAGAAGAAGTTTTAATGGCAGTTGAAAGAAAAGCGCTTGATTGGACAGCTGCAATACGTCTGCGTCCGCCCAAGCTTCCGCTTTGGGATAAGGCAGGTCATGAAGTAGCGCCCGACGGCAAAGGAACAATAGTTACATCAGCAGGAAGACTTGTGTTTAACGAAGAGCTGCCAGAAGATCTTCCGTTTATCAACTACGAGCTTAAAGACAAGGAGCTTCGTGCGCTTGTTGAATATATCTTTAAAGAAAAAGGTTCGTGGACAACTGTTCAGATGTTAGACGCAATTAAGTCTACAGGTTACCGTTATGCGACAGTATTCGGCGCGACAATCGGCGTAGACGACATTGTAATTCCGAAAGAAAAAGCCGAAATGATCGATAAGGCGAACAAAGACGTTGATTCAATTCAGAAACAGTGGCGCCAGGGTCATATCACAAACGAAGAACGTTATAATAAGGTTATCGAAGTATGGAATAAAACAAACGAAGACCTTACCAATATTACAATGAAGACCCTCGAATCCGACAGGGACGGCTTTAACTCAATTTACATGATGGCAAACTCAGGCGCGCGCGGAAGCCGCAACCAGATACGTCAGCTTGGAGGTATGCGCGGTCTTATGGCAAAACCATCCGGCGATATTATCGAGCTGCCGATTAGGTCAAACTTTAAAGAAGGTCTTTCGGTTATCGAGTTCTTTATTTCAACTAACGGCGCGCGCAAAGGTCTTTCCGATACCGCTCTTAAAACTGCAGAAGCCGGTTATCTTACACGCCGTCTTGTAGACATTGCGCAGGATATGGTTGTAAACGAAGATGACTGCGGAACGATTAACGGTATTTCCTATTCGGCTATCAAACAGGGTGAAGAAATTGTTGAACCGCTCAGAGACCGCATAGTCGGACGTTTTACACTTGAACGCGTAAAGCATCCCATAACAGGCGAATTAATAATCGACGTAAATGAAGAGATTACAGAAGATATTGCAGCTGCAATTGATGCGGCGGGCGTTGAAACTGTGCGTATCAGAACAGTTTTGACATGCGAAGCGAAGTACGGCGTATGCCGCAGATGCTACGGACGCAATCTTGCAACAAACCGCACTGTCGATATCGGCGAAGCTGTCGGTACAATCGCAGCTCAGTCAATCGGACAGCCGGGTACTCAGCTTACAATGCGTACATTCCATATCGGCGGCGTCGCGACAAAGATAAGCGAAGAAAATCGCATAACGCTTAAATATCCTGTTTATATAAGAGATGTTATCGGCACTCACATTAATCTTGATAACGGACATCTCCTCTTTACAAGAAGAGGTTTTGCCATCGTTAATAAAGTAATGAAAGAATACAAACTGGAACGCAGTGATAAACTCTTAACTGTAGACGGAAAGAGAGTAAACCGGGGTGATGCAATCATTAAGCGCGGCTCGGAAGAAATTCACTCTCCGGAAATTGCTTATGCTCTTGTAATAAAAAATAAGGACAGCGAATCTTTATATCTAATCGGACAGGATCAAAAAATTGAAGTAAGAAACGGTTCTAATTTTGAAGCGCAGAAAGGTTCTGTTGTTGAAGCAGATAAAACAATTGCGACGTTTGATCCGTTCTCAGACCCTATTATCGCGGAAGCAAGCGGTACGGTAAAATACGAAGATATTATTCTTGGTTCAACACTTAAAGAAGAAATTGACGAAGACACAGGCAATATCGAAAAGCGCATAACAGAGTTCCAGCATGAAAGCAAACAGCCGCGTATCTTTATTGTCGATGACAATGAAAATGAAGTAGCCTCTTACTTCCTGCCTTCCGGCGCATATCTTCAGGTTGATGAAGGCGCTCAGATAAAAGCAGGACGCACAATTGCAAAAACTTTAAAAGAATCCGCAAAAGCCATGGACATTACGGCAGGTCTTCCGCGCGTCAGCGAATTATTCGAAGCGCGAAAGCCGAAGAGTATCGCGGTTCTTGCTCAGGTTTCCGGCACTGTTTATTTCCGGGGCATTGTAAAGAGCAAACGAAAAATTGTTGTAGTAGATGATTTTGGAAGAGAGTTTACTCACTTTATTCCGATGAACAAGCGTCTTCTTGTGCGCGACGGCGATGCTGTTGAATCCGGCGAACTGCTTTGCCAGGGCGCAATTAATCCTCACGATGTTCTCTTTATACAGGGCGAAGGAAAATTGCAGCGTTACCTTATGGATGAAATCCAAAACGTTTACCGCCTGCAGGGTGTTTCGATTAATGATAAACATATCGGCGTAATCATAAGACAGATGATGCGCAAGGTAGAAATCCGCTTCGTAGGCGATACGAAATTTATTTACGGTTCTTCTGTAGATAAATACCGTTTCCACGAAGAAAATGCCCGCGTAATGGCGGAAGGCGGACAGCCTGCAATTGCGCAGCCCATGTTCCAGGGAATTACGAAAGCATCGCTCAATATCGATTCTTTCCTTTCCGCAGCGAGTTTCCAGGAAACAACGCGCGTTCTTACAAACGCTGCAATCGCAGGCTCAACGGATTATCTTCGCGGCTTAAAAGAAAATATTATAATCGGTCATCCAATTCCGGCAGGTACCGGTATGAAGCGATACCGCAATATCAAACTCTTTGATGATGAAAGCCAGGATTTGGATGAAGACATGCATGAAATCATCGAAAGAAGAAAACTGGAAGCCGAAGCGGAAGCAGTTGCCGAAGCTGCAGCAGAAAGTGCGCAGGAAGAATTTGCCGCAGAGGAATCAGAGGATTAATGCAATACCGTATAGACAAGAAAACCGGTAATAAAATTTCTATACTTGGTTTTGGCTGTATGCGTTTTCCAAGTGCGCATAAGGCGGAAATTCTTGTTAAACACGCTGTTGATAAAGGCATTAACTTCTTTGATACCGCATGGATTTATGCCGGTAATGAAGAAACCCTTGGGTCTATTTTGCACAAGAATAATCTCCGCAGTAAGGTTTATATTCAGACAAAGCTGCCCGTTATTTTATTTAAAAGATCGAGCAGCTCAATAGATTTTGACAAATATTTTAATCAATCTCTGGAAAGACTCAGAACAGATTACGTTGATTATTATTTATTGCACATGATGACTGATATGGATCAGTGGAAGAGACTGAAGGACTGGGGAATTGAAAACTGGATTGCGCAAAAAAAGAAATCCGGGCAAATAAAGCAAATCGGGTTTTCGTTTCATGGTTCTGGAAGCGAATTTATAAAAATTCTTGACGATTATAATTGGGAAACAGTTTTAATACAGCACAATTATTTTGATGAAAATTTCCAGGCAGGCGTTAATGGGCTTCGCGCCGCTTCTGCAAAAATGCCGGTGTCAATAATGGAACCGCTGCTTGGCGGAAAGCTTGCGACAGGTCTGCCGAAAGAAGCTGCAAAAATTTTTAGAAATGCAAATGTAAATAACGCGAATGGTGAACCTTTATCGCCTGCGATATGGGCGTTTAACTGGCTTTGGAATCAAGGGGAAGTTACAACGGTTTTATCAGGAATGAACACTTTGGAGCAGCTTGAAGAAAATATCAGCGCGGCTGAAGTATCATATGTAAACATGATTGATGATTCTAAAAAAGCTGTTTATAAGGCGGCTTTAGAAGCGATAAACCGCGCCTGTAAAAACCGCTGTACGGGATGTAATTACTGTATGCCATGTCCTGTCGGCGTAAATAT
>Ga0209755_10007384_pt1 | contig 11915 bp, 5 predicted proteins | sample TergutCo191P1_FD_187301 | JGI IMG/M metagenome (GOLD analysis project Ga0209755, IMG submission 187301) | Cornitermes sp. P1 segment gut microbial communities from Petit-Saut dam, French Guiana - Co191P1 (SPAdes) (version 2) | ecosystem: Host-associated > Arthropoda: Insects > Digestive system >...
GCTATAACATCACGCAGTGGTCAGCTCCTGATGATGGGCACATGGTTGCCCGAAACATGTAGAGCAACTAGTAGAAGAGAAATAAAGAATACAAAAGTGACATCTAGTTGGTTTTTCTTATCCACACTGAAGTATTCGTGGTTTACCGTTTACAGCCCAGTGGCAACAATATATACTTTCAGCTTTAACAGTAACAGGTTCTGTATTTTCCCCACATAGTGTATTTATTTTCGTTGCGATTCTTAAAACAAACGATCATTATATACTTAAACAGAATTAACTGCTTTGTTTGAAACAACGGTATTAAATGCTTTCCGTGAGACAAAGGCTGAATCTTTATATTTTCCATGTAATTCGTGTTCCAGAACATCCATTTAATAGAAATGCCTGTTCTGCCGATATGTAAAAACCAGGCTTAAACCTGTAAGCTAACAGCGAAATCTCAAACGAAGTATATAAGACACAAACATGTCCGCAATTAAATTAAAAACATGCATTTAGAATTATTAAGTAAACAATGGTTATTATGTGTATTATACGAACTTACACATCTTTCTGGCAGCAGCTACCTTTCACCGAAACACTTAACTGAATAAAAAGTCCCTTAGTTTACGAAAGTTTATTTCCCTACCTCGAAGTATATACGTACATTTTAATTTACTCTTTAGATATGCATGGAATAAATTTTATTTCTCTTCAGTACAAGAAAAACTGGTGTGATCTTTGGATAATTGGTTAGCTGAGGTAAGAAAGATCATTCGTCGTGTGGAAGAAAGCTTTCCACTGCTACAAAACGGAAGGACAACCACAGAATGAGAAGGATCCAGCTGGTGATGTAGACATTTGTGAGGGAAGATGTTATCCTTTGCAGCCAACAATGTAACTGATCCCTCCGTCATTTAGATTAGCGATCGGACAGGACCCCTAACTCTCACAAGGGGTATACACAAACTGGCCTTTCGTAAAATAAATCTTTTGACATACCTATTTCAACAAAGATACCCAGTAAGTTGCCTCTGGCTGTAACGCTGCTAGTTTGTGTTCACGAGATCCCCAGTTCGAATCGTAACAGAAACACGGATCACAATGACCGAAGTTAATTCTTCGCTTGTTTCCTCAGGCTCTCCAGATAAGTACTATAATAGTACATCACACTATAGCATTACTACTTCCTTTCACATCCCCAGCAATTCATTATTCATTCATCATAATATCATAATACCATTCAACGCAAAAGACGCAGAATTATAAGCCTAACAGTCTCTTCACTGTCCCTTCAAAGCCTAATAGTTAATATATGTACCGCCACATTTCAACACTAAAACTGCGTATTTCCATTAACACTGTATTTGTGTGTTCCGTATGATTATTACAATACACAGCTATAATTTCCCTACTTGACTTTCGCCGATTCGCCTTTCTAATGGAAACACGCTATGTTCTCTGACAGGTACGAACTAAACCTTTATCTATACGTGTGTAATGCAGACATGAACCAGGCGGTTAGTCACCGGTCGGTCTCTGACCGCAAAGACCCTCTTCCGATCCTAGGACAGTCCAAGCGATATTTGTCGTAGAAAAAGCAGCACTGGGACAGGTTTCCGTCCGGGTACTTCATTTTCCCTGTCAATATCATTCCGCCAATGTTCCATATTCCAATTTGCGTAACATGTTGCTCTTACCTGAAGGACAAACGGGCATAGTCTGGGAACCTTCCAAAAAAAGGAATGCTCTCTCGAAAATCTGGGAACATTGGATAAGAAAGTGCAATTTATAAAAGACTAACATTCATCTTTAGAAAGTTAACAGTTACTCAATCATTAACTTTACTTTTAGTTTGTAGTACTGTAAGTTTTACAACTGTGTAGCCTGACATGTGGCTGCCAGTGTTTCGGAAGAACACACCACGTCCATCGTCAGGGTTTGTAGTCACAAACCAGACTACAAGGGGTCATAACCCAGAATCCAAAATACGCGTCCTTACTACAGTGAACACTCCCATCTCGTGAAGTCTGCTGCTGCAATGAGACAAGAGCTCATTACTATGAAGCAAGAGCGCTAGGTATTATGTGTCCAAGAACTCGTTCGCCGGTCCCAGTGGCCGCGCGGTCTAAGGCGTAGGCTGCGGCCACTCGCCTGCTGAGATTGTGGGTTCGAATCCCACTGGGGGCATGCATGTCTGGCTGTTGTGAGTGATGTGTGTTGTACAAGTAGAGGTCTCTGTGACGAGCTGATCACTCTTCCAGAGAAGCCATACCGACTGTGGTGAGTCGTGTGTGATCTAGAAATCTCGGGAATGAGGAGGCCCTGGCCTACTGGGGGGCTGTCGCGCCAAAAACAAAACAAGAACTCGTTCCCAGTGCTGCTTTAAGTAGACTATCTACACTCGGATTTGTGTAAGGCTTCTATAATCCTTTTAAAATTTGTGTCAAATCCCACGTTTCAGACACGTAAGTATGCGTGTTACTATTCCTGTCTGAGAGCCCAGGTTCTCACGGAGAATAATATTACATTTACTACGATTTGACATCATACAGTCTGGTATATCGATACAATGCATGCAGGTAATCAACGGCTTCCCACAGCGGAAGCTCGCATTAGAACACTTCAGAGATTTCTGGTGGAAAAGGTGGCACTGGAAATGGTTTTTCCACAAGCACTTCGGGTTTCCCTTGTCAGTTCTCACTGTACCAATACTCCACATATATTGTCAGTTCTCACTGTACCAATACTCCACATATATTGTCAGTTCTCACTGTACCAATACTCCACATATATTGTCAGTTCTCACTGTACCAATACTCCACATATATTGTCAGTTCTCACTGTACAAATACTTCACATATATTGTCAGTTCTCACTGTACCAATACTCCACATATATTGTCAGTTCTCACTGTACCAATACTCCACATATATTGTCAGTTCTCACTGTACAAATACTCCACATATATTGTCAGTTTTCACTGTACCAATACTCCACGTATATTGTCAGTTCTCACTGTACCAATACTCCACATATATTGTCAGTTCTCACTGTACCAATACTCCACATATATTGTCAGTTCTCACTGTACCAATACTCCACGTATATTGTCAGTTCTCACTGTACAAATACTCCACATATATTGTCAGTTTTCACTGTACCAATACTCCACGTATATTGTCAGTTCTCACTGTACCAATACTCCACATATATTGTCAGTTCTCACCGTACCAATACTCCACATTTATTGTCAGTTCTCACTGTACCAATACTCCACATATATTGTCAGTTCTCACTGTACCAATACTCCACGTATATTGTCAGTTCTCACTGTACCAATACTCCACATATATTGTCAGTTCTCACTGTACCAATACTCCACGTATATTGTCAGTTCTTACTGTACCAATACTCCACATATATTCACCTAACAACCGCAGTTGATACATAGGCCCATTCGCAGCCTCAGTATCAAGGGACCCACTGTCGCCCCACCCTGTGAATCAAGACATAAATAAGCACCAACTATTCGGGAAAAGCTGTCTATTCCATATGAGTTATTTTGATTATATGAGCCTACATCTCTGCAGAAATGTCAATCCCCGAATAACAGAAGAATGAATACGCTGCATGATAATTAACAGAATAAAACCAGGTTACTCAAAGCAAAATCCCTCTCGGTGCCACTCCGTCCACCACAAATCCCACACGGACAGCCCTAGCGCCTAACCGTCTGATACCTTCATGCCCTGCTCAGTCAGCACTTGTCTGAAGAACGACACGAACACTGCTGAAACTTCACAGGCCCAAGCACAGACGGAAACAGACATTAGGTACCCGAAGGGGAAACAGCACGACCAACAGGACAACCACAAATTGTAACTAACGCATTTATCTTGCCTTATTACATTACTTCCAACGTTCTACTTATCTGCCTTGCGTGACATATCAAATCTGTTTTGTCTTACACATTCATTTCTTCCCTGGTAAGAGCTAACACAAAACAGATAGTCCAATTAACACGTGTTTATTACTTCTTTCTCAAAATTAGTTTTCGATTTCACTGGCGTCCGACCCTTCTCAGTCTACTTTATTATTTTCTTCGCGTTAATTTTAACAGTTTGAATGCCAGCACAAGATGCATATTTCAAAAGCCTGATACTTCCAGTTTGGCTTTATTTGGCATTCGAGGAAGTCAGTGAAAGAACTGTGTCGCGCCCGACCGGTAACTCGAAGGGGATATGCTAACAGAACCAAATTCCTTCAGAAAGACATGCAGTTGTAACTAAGGGCAGAATGGCTTCTTTTCACTAGACAGACTTTCATATAAGGAAAACATCCAAGGGATTTATAACTTTTTTTATGCCTCGAAGGCCTTAGTGGGTCAAGGTCTCCTCAACCAACATACAGGCTTGTAATAAAATAAATTCTTACTTTGTGTCCCTAATATTCGGTTCTAGGTGTACTCTTGTTAGGAACGACCGTCATTCCCTCTTTAGATAAAGTAAAGAGCCTCGTTAGAATAGCGATTCGGAACTAAACAGGCACTTTCTACTAGCACCTCCGCTCATTTCCCTTCCCTTATTAGGGTTACAAATGTGCCCAAATCCCCTTCCCACTACGCCAGTTAAACGCCCAGCTTCAAAAACCCAAAGGTTTTTGACGCTTGGCATCTGGGACAAGGTGTATGCATTTTCGTATACTGTGCACCCCTGTTTCTTCCTGCAAACACAAACAAGCAATCAAAACATTTAACAAATGAGCATCGTGATGCGAGGCGAAGTATAAAAGAAAACGTCATTGTCATTGTGGCATTTTTGGTATAGGATCTGTAGGATCAGTGAGGGGAGAGGCAGGATTGATGGCAGAGAGCAGTGAACAATATAATCATTACACTAATCTCCTGACAGCCGTGAGCTGCGCTCAAACCCGTAGTCGTCACCTGCGCAGTTCCACCTCAGCACCAGGCATGTAATTGTTCTGTGCATGCCGGTAATGAAACCAATGCTGCAGGTCAGCAAACAGAAAAAGATTTCCTTATGTATTTTTTCCCTTTTATAACTGTCATCCTTTATCTGCAGTTCTTCTTCTCCTCTGTTATTTTTGTGTCTCAGTTGCTATGGTAAAAGCTACTAGCTGCGCGACCGAGGAATCGGTGTTCGATTCCTGCAAGGGAAGACATTTTTATTGTATCCATAGCGACCGAACCGTCTCTGTAACCCACCCAGTCAGGGCCGACCTTAGGCTGACTGGACCGATTTGACGCAATCGAGCCCCACGCTTACGGGACCCCAGACTCATGAGGGATTCGCGCACTAGCAATTTTTAAAAAGACACAGTGTGGCATCACACAAATTCCTAGGACTGATTTTGTAATGAGCGTACAAAATAATTGCTTTAAATTTTTTAGATTAAATAAGTAATATATTTGACTAATTGCTTGATTAAAATAAATAAACACGATAAAAATGGATCATTTTAACTTTTCATCCAAACTTACGTCAATATAACAACGAGTCAGTTCTTTTTTTGCTCTGCATAACAACTTTTAGGGGCCCGCCACAAGGATCACAATCGGGCCCTGCTTTTGGTACGGCCGGTACTGCACCCATTCTACTGTCGAATGTATATAGGATGATCTTCCCCTACAGCAAGGGGTTAGTCACGTGAATGAAGCTGATCACCCACCTTCATCCTGGAGCTATATACGCTTTCCTCCACACGTTATCAAAATGCGGTCATTAACTAAGCAAAAGAGACATTCTTTCCCTTAAACTTTATTCTTACTGCTCATCCTCTTAATTTCCGAGATCCTTCTACGTTTTTTCCGAGATGGGTCTACGAATTTTCTGTACCATATGGTGGATCCCCGCACAAATGTGAGGGTATATGTATTATAGATTTAGGTTTAATATCGTAAATTTAGAAACGCTTAAAACTGTCGGGGAAATTTCACTTTGGTTGTACCAATCAAATACAGACTTAATTTACCGTCATATAAAAGTCAACTCGAGCTTCACTTGTTTTTTAAAAGAACAGTAAATCATACACAATATTTGGCATAAGGAAGGGATGTATCTCAACACCTCATTACAGTCTTAAAGCTTTTATTTGAAACATTACTCGATAAAATATGCTCATAACAAAGCACGTCAAGCTCTTCATTTTTTTTACTTTTGTTTTATAGCGGAATACCACAGGTTGGAAGATATACTAATTTCAAAATATAAACTAAATTCCCAGTTCCTGGTCTTTCATGTTTCACGAGTTTAGGTAACGACAGAAAATTCCACGTATTTCACTGTCAAAATTAGTAACGTGGAAAGAATCTGGACATTCCTAACCTCAACTGGCTGGTGACGCGAGACAAAATAGAAGCAGAGATGTGTATCTAGGCGAACACAGCGACAACTTGCGGCACGTTACGTCATTAGCAACAGGGCCACAATTACGTGACAAATGTGGCAACAACTAACGCATAAATCTACAAGTTTGCATCAAAGTAGTCTCACAATTTCATCTCTTCTATTGGCCTTAAAATTCTTCTCACTCTCTATTAATCGAGGAGAATGTGATGTTCACGATTACATAATTTCTGTCGAGAATGTGTAGAGATTAAAGGACTTATATGAGGCACTGATATTCTGTAACTCATTATGAGACCGCCTTTAAGCGCATTTTACAGCAGATTCTTACCGATTATTGACATCGTTACGTGCAGTACGCTGGTCCGCTGAAACAACTAGGCGCTGTAAATAACTAGTCCAAGTTCAGCATACAACGTTGTTACCCGGAACAAAGTAAGATAAACGCACGTGGATAAAGGGATTATGTGGCCGTCCGTGGTGAATTTTCAGGGCGCTCTGCCCCCTTCACAGACACCGTAAACAATTAATTTTGAAATAAGTATAGAACTTCGACGGAGAATTCGTATCTGTCTGATGACCGAGTTTAATTCCGAAGTTGAGAGCGATGTACTTTGAGGTTAATTCGGAACTGATATGCTGGTAGAAGCGATAGCGTATATTCCAGCCTGTCGAAGAACTACTTTGCATGGGTTAACTCTTCAAATGTTACGATCGAGGTATGTTACCATGTATCTTGCGCTTCTTTCACGTCATTCTTCTGTATGGGGAATTCTTGAGGACAGACCTGGAAAACGGTCCTACAAATTTCGTGCGAAAACAAAAAACAATGTTGGTATATGTAAGGTAAACCCCTCTTTAACACTTACCCTGCTAACGTAGAGAATATGGTGATCTCCTAATAATGCCAGCAGATGGCAGATGGGATTTAATTCGGCGTTTAAAGGGTTATAATGTTTTTTTAATAATATAAATGAAAAGTGACTGTCATTATGTGTGTTGTGTTGAGACCTACAAGCTTAAATATATTCAAAAACATCACACGTAAGAATATTCAATTAATGTCCATTTCAAACGTTTTACAACGGAAATTACAAGTACTACGACATCCACTGTGAAATGCTTTGCAACACCATTCCGAGAAAGCTTATTCCAATAAAACATTTCCAAAGACCGTAGACTACCTCAATATTGCCTAAGAATATAAAAATTAACCGTTCTCTAAATCAGGGCGTGCAGGGAGTTAATTTCGCCCATCAAAAAGTAAAAAACTTCGGATATTTAATATGAAAGAGGTTAAGATTTTACACCTGTTAACCAAGTGAAGAAAAATGCACTCGTAATTTCAGCTACAGTACCGGCTGGTCTGACCAACCCGCGTTTGGGATTCTCAAAAAAACCGTAGGATCTCTTTTTCTACGGCGTAACAGCCCCTAATGGGCCAGGGTCTCCTCATTATCGAGGCGTCACGATCACACTCGGGCACATCACAATCGGTAGGACTCCTCTGGAAATGTGATCAGCCCGTCGCAGAGACCTCTACCTGACAACACACAACACTCACTGGAGTTAGAGAACCATGTTCCCGGCGGCGACTAGAACGCACAATCCCAGCAAGCGAGAGTCCGCAGAACCACGCCTTAAACCGCGCGGCCACTGGGAACAGCATCTGGGAATACCGACCTTAAATAATGTGAATATAAAATAAGTCAACGTGGTAATTAAATAGAAGACATAGGTGCAATGAAATCGATTAAATTTATGCCATGGACCATATAACAGAAATTTATTATCGGTTAGTATTACCTCTTACAAGGCTGTCTTTCTTGAATAGAATTGTGGTATCAGAACTACCGATGTAACATAACACATTCATAAAAGCATACAAAACTACCGCGTATATCTCGGAAGACCCTCTATATCAATAAACACGCCCAGCTATATCACCACTAAACCGACGGACCGACAACGAAATGTTAACACGTTACTGAACGAACGAATGAATGAATGAATAAATTTACAAATAAATTTAACAGTGAGTTTTCTATACAACACAGCCGTGAAGCTAATGTGTGTGGAATGGGTCGGTCCGAATCAAAGGGAGAGGCGTCCGACTCTTTCACCATTCCGAGATCGCAAAATGGAACTCGCTAACGATTGGTTGTGTTTGAAAATAACGTGCCGAGAAGAAAGTTCGGACGTGCAGGAGGGTGTGGAGTGTTGTATAACGAAGTGTTCCGTAATTTGCTCTCTTCAATAAACACTAACGGAGCGATCAAACAGAGGAATTGAGATGGGATGGAAGTGTAGTGCGCAATGGAGAGACAAGAAATTAATAGACACGCAGTATTTTAAGTAGTGAACCTGAGGGCCATGAGCAGCTGGAAGGCCTAGGCGCTTTTGGGAGGATAATATTAAAAGGTAGAACGGGTAGAACAGTCCCGTTGCAGACCTGGACAGGCCCAGAGAGTTCCAGGAAGTGAAGGTTCTCAGATTTCGTGACAACGGCACAGGATGGTGGTAAGGTTGTCAGCCTTACGCACCGGCCGTTTTTACTCCCAGGAAATACTCCTGGTAATCATTTCTGTTAGAGGCTGAGTAGACCCCAGGACCATAGTACGATCGGAAGGAGTTTATGTCAATGAAAAATCCACTGACACCAGATGGGATTGAACCAGCGATCTTCCGATTTGTAGCACAGCATCTTAACCACTGTGCCACAGCGAATATTAAAACGTACTGTAAATAAATAGTTTATGACGCGGAGCACTGGGGGTATTTTGTGGATACGTTAATGAACCTTCGAGGTTCACAAATGGCGAGAAACTTCCTGACTTGCTAAGTGATTAGTAGTTTCTCTGGAAAGGGCCGGCTTCATCGAGTAGGTTATCCCAAAGTGAGTATTCAGAGAAAATTACAACAAAACAATAAATGTTACATTAAAAATAGTAGACAATTAGATATGAAAACATTAACAGTGATACAAGTCTGTTTGGGTGGCTTCAGACCACAAGCCAAGTAACATTCAGTAAGAACACAAGTGTTTCCTGCTGATGACTGTCCAAATAAATACGACCAACTTTTTATTGTTTTGTTACTCAAGAAGAAAGCAACAACTTCTACTGCTACTTCTAAAACAAAAAGTAAACATGAGGAAGAAACAAGAGAAAGAGAGGACAAAATAAAAGAGCAGAGATAAAAGGCATGTTGCCACATTGTTGGGAGTAATTTATAGTTCTAAATATTAGGCTAACAAGAATCGTGTAGGTAAATCATGGAGTGTGGGAGCAGGATGGAAGAAGGGGCGGGCGAAACACTGACTACAAGCAAAAGACAGGCACCAAAATGAAAAATTTTTATAATAAACTCCTTTCACTTACGATAAGTGTAGTGGTCCAGTGGGTTCATATTAGCTTTAATATTAGCTTAGATTGACGGTAATGTTCCTGGAGCAGGGATGGGAAAAACAGCTTCTGGCAGTACTCATTAATTGTTAACAAAAGACCTATGTCTTGTCTTTAGTAGGTTTGACTCTCCTCTACATACTGCAAACAACCTAGGAGTAATAACTCTATATAACAGAACCTCTCAGAAGCTGATAGTCGGTCAGTTGGTCAATAAATCTCGCGTTCCGTTTACATACAAAACGATAATTACGGAGTCCACAAGGGCCGGATACACGTAATCCCGAACCAAGAATAACAGGACCTTACCCCCGCCCCTCTCCATTGTACAAACAAGCAAACAAACAACACCAACGTTTTGCAGTAACGTTTGTCGCATTGCCACATTTCCTCCAGTCATAATTGGATATGAACGGTGTTTAAATAAAACATATAGGCCTAAAACATATATATATATATAAAACTTGAAATCATTATGTCGTTGACTGTGGTGATACTGTCTCCTTGGATGTGAGGTCTTGTATTCTAGCAGATATGTACTGGAGATTCGGAGGAACATGCTACTTCCAGCTTCAGGGTAGGTGGGTATGTGGCTTCGAAAGGTCAGTGTGTATATATATGATGGGAAAGTTACAGTATGCCATACCCCAGAACGCAGTAATATTTCTAGTATTTAAATAAACATGCCTGTCACAGCGTTTAGTAATTACCAAGAAAAATAAGGTGCTGTACACACGCATAATTCACGAGGAATGAGGTGTTAGTCGACAGCGTCGTGGCAAAAACAGGCCCATATTACTGGAAAATGTTGACTACAAGCCAATGCTGTAGTGCCAGAGATAGGCACGAAGAAAAAGACTTTAACATGGTAATTTTGGCCAAACAATAAATCCAGCTATTTCCGATTAGCTAACCATGATTTTAGTTTTCCCCTTCATCTGATCAATTATTCAGACCCAAAACACAAACAATGCGTCACGATTTCAAACTCGACAATAAACTTTTTTTTAAACAACTGTGACCTTTCAGACAAATGGGAGAAGTACGAAGACACAGTAAATAGAGTAATTACGTTCTCCATGGCGCAATAACCCCATAGTGGGCCAGGGTGTCATTATTGCGGCTTCACGATCACACTCACACACCACACTCGGTAGGACTCCTCTGGGTGAGTGATCAGCCAGACGCAGAGACCCCTACATGACAACACACAACACTCATAGGAGACAAATATCTATGCCTCCACCGCGACTGGAACCCGCAATTCCAGAAATCGAGCAGTAGCAGCAGCAGCAGCAGACCCACGTCTGAGACCGCGCGGCCAGTGAAGTTGACAATTATTGGTTACAATCTTTCGAAACACTGACTGGCTCTACACATCCTGTAACTTGATGATATTCGGGAAAGGATTGCTCATGACTACAGACATGAGATCCATTAAAATTCAACGTCAGAGTGATAATCTGAATGGGAGACAAAGGACACTACGTAAACAGAACTTCTTGATTTATGTGTCTTGGATATTCATTTCCAGAAGCTTATTATGGCACACACGTATGTTGGGTGGAAGAAACAACGAATTCATACAGATTATTGGTGTGAACCTTCAAGCATACAGAGAGGAAGGTTGAAGATAATATTAAAAACTCAAAGTAGGAATCTGCCTATGTTTCAGCACTGCTGGCAAGGTGTACGTGGGGAGTGGAGATAAAATTCCGCGCATTTTTAATCTTGGTACTTAATGAAAGTGCACGGTTAGATTCGTTTTCATTATAACATTGGCTGCACTGGCAAGAGCACATATGGGTAGATAACCTTAAGAAGAATAGGAAGTCCGTCCCAAGAATCAAACTCCAGCTACTAACTAGCTCGATAGTCATTTCGCTGACGTCCTCATCCATATCAGTGCATCTCAAGCAAATAAGATCCTAAGATACGTTCTATAGTGAAATGCCTCGGATTCTTTCCTGTTTCATGCTCCGGCATTACAGGTACTGAACCTTTTTTAATTTCTAAGTTGCACTAAAAGAAATAAATGTCAAAATGTTGTGGTGTCGGAGTTAGGTCAGCCGAGCTCAAGGGTAAGATCTTGAAACATGACAGTCTTACAGCTCTGTGTGTGTCTATTTGTGCGTCATTCCGTCAATGGATCGCCGTCATA
>Ga0209755_10007385_pt1 | contig 11913 bp, 9 predicted proteins | sample TergutCo191P1_FD_187301 | JGI IMG/M metagenome (GOLD analysis project Ga0209755, IMG submission 187301) | Cornitermes sp. P1 segment gut microbial communities from Petit-Saut dam, French Guiana - Co191P1 (SPAdes) (version 2) | ecosystem: Host-associated > Arthropoda: Insects > Digestive system >...
CCCAGTTCTTCTGCAACTCTTTCAATAGTTTTGCCTTTATCTTGTGTCTGTAAGGCTGCAAGGTGTTTTTCCACAGAAACAACTACTTTCTTCCTCCCTCCATTTGACTTATTAACTAAAAAGTCACTACTTATGAGAAATTAGTAACTTGTGTCAACAAATTGAAATTGCAGCTGTGTAATCAAAGCTAGTAATGAAAGCACACTACAGCAACTGATAGTGAGTACTTACATAAAATGTGGACACTAAAAAATGTATATGCATAAGCAATGACAATATATAAGCACATGAATGTAGTGGGGAGTGTAATTCATTCTATTACACGGTGAACTGATTGCTGAAAAAATATAATGATTTTTGTCAAATAAATATTGATCAAAATTTTACAGTGTCTTCATGACACAGCACATAGGACAACCGAAGGTCACATAATCGGAACTCTACTGTACTTAGAAACGGGCATGTAGGTAATGTGAGAAACAGAAGTGATATTATGTGACACAAAACTTTTTTACTTCCAGGTGATCCATGGTATAGTGAAGCTCTTCTCACCTAAGTAACTGGCACTACAATGAATTATTTGCAGTATAGAAACAATAAGCTTGCATGCAAATATTTGCTGGCTATTAGTCGATAACCAGACCTACTAGGACTGGCACAAGTTAAAACTATATGCTGAATGAGTTAAGAGATGAATATTATGAACTCAGTAACTACTGGTATTACACAATTAAATGAAAATTATACACCTACATGACTGGCTTAACATTTGCTTCAATATCATACTCGATCAAAGCACTACATTAAAAGACTACATGATGTGGCAGAAAAGTAATGAGACTGATTTTCTTTTAACCATGAATTTTATTCTTTTTACAAATCAAGTTTATCCCCTTCAAAATAGTTCCCTTGGGCAGCTACACAGTGATGGAGGTGTTGTTTCCACTGTTCGTAGCAGTGCTGGAAGACTTCTGCTGGAATACCATTACGCTCTTCTGGATATTATCCAAAGTACCAAAATGGTGCCCTTTAAAGTGGTTTTTGAGCCAGGGGAATAAAAAGAAGTCACAGGGACTGAGATCCAGTGAATAGGGGGGGGCTGAGAAACCACAGGAATACTTTGTTCTGCCAAAAATTCATTGATGGAGACTGCTGTGTGACATGGGGCGTTGTCGTGGTGCAGCATCCATGTGCATGCAATGCCTGGTTGCATACGTGCCACCCTTTTCCTGAGTGTTTCAAGGACTTCCTGATAAAAAGTTTGATTGACAGTTTGTCCTGGTGGCACAAATTCCTTGTGGACGATCCCCTGACTGTCAAAAAAACAAATGAGCATTGATTTGATTTTGGATTTGCTCATTCTCGCTTTCTTGGGACGGGGAGAGTTTGCAGTGTGCCACTCCCAACTTTGGTGTTTTGTCTCGGGGTTGTACTCTAAAATCCATGATTCACCTGTGATAATGTGACTGAAGAATTCTGGATTCCTCTCAAGGCAGTCCAGAAGATCAAGACACACATCCCCCCGATTGGCCTTCTGCTCAGACGTGAGGTTCTTTGGAACCATCTTGGCGCACACTTTTCTAATGTCCAAATCCTGTGTTAAAATTTGATGGACGGTAAACCAGTTCAAATTTAACCCACTACTGATCATTCTCAAAATCAAATGACGATCTGACCTCACTCTTTCCACATTGTCATCTGTTTTTGAGGTTGAAGGTCTTCCCACACAAGGTTCGTCTTCCACTTGTTCTCGGCCTTCTAAAAAGGACTTGTGCCATCTGAACACTTGTGCCCTGGATAGGGAATGTTCTCCATAAGCCCTTTGTAATTTTTATAAGTCACAGTAGCATATTTGCCACGCTTTACACAAAATTTGATGGCACAATGTTGCTCAAACTTTTGCCGGTCCATTTTCGTAACACACCTCATAAACACAACTTCACTTCAGACGCTCTCAACGATCATGTAGCAACTGTAGCAAGTTCAAACTTGTACTGAGTCTATGGCAGGGGTTAACCTAACTGCCATGTGAAGGGGGAGGCAGCAGTGTTGTCGGTTCATGCACAGCATTGCCAGTCTCATTACTTTTCTACTACACCAGTAAAACAAATCACTCTTAGCTAAAGTCTAAATACAATCTAACACTTCTTTTCGTTTCCACACAGGAAGACAGGATGTTTGGAACAGCCCATAATGGAGTGTTATTCCTTGATGAACTGCCAGAATTTCCAAGAATTGTGCTTGAATATTCATTATTCAAACAAATTACAAACCATATGCACAGTGACCCTTTTATTTGTCACCCAAACAATAAGTTATACAAAAAATTTACTGGACATAAAGTGTGTTCCATTCACTTCTCACACTTTTGTTCTGAATATTTTTCAATCTTAGACTCCTTGAACTACACTTAAGATGGAGGTAGCAAGCTCCTATGAAATGCTGGTACATATCTACTCGAACCAACCCACACTGCATCACATTGCTAAAGACAAACCTTCGTCACCACCACCACCATCGTAAGAACCCTACATCTCATAATGGCATGATGTTTCACAAATATGACATTTAAAACTGTTCACACATCTCTGTACCGCAACACTTCCTACGTGGTATTTATACAAAAATTTCATAATAATAATAATACCCACAATTTTGTTGCAACAACACTTCACTGTACTACAATCTGGAGGAATACTAGTAGTCAATACATACTTCCAGTGACTCCCATGTTAAGACTAGCTGTTGAACCAAAGCTCCCTGCAGGTGTTCTCTGTCCACCAAAGTTAGCAAACGGTGATCCTGTTGGACAGTTATTTGCTACAGGGCCTGTGATATGAGCATAACTCACATTCAAACAGCTACCACTAAGTGGATCTTCAACAATTTTTTCAAGTATCATTTCACAAGCTTTTGCATTACATTCTGTATCACCTGAAAAATGAAAAGCACGTAAATTTATTCAAATATGTGTCAGGTTATGATGTAATACAAATTTTGTATTTATGATACCTTAGAACATGACTTTTCTTATTTAAGTTGAAAAGTAAGCATAAATCCTCAATAGGTGAGCATTTCCCTGGTGTGGGGATCAAAAGCTGCTCTCCCAAAGCAAACACATTAACTTACCAATAACTGTGATGCATCTTTCTTGAAGTATTTGATCTTTTGCTTTCTGGGATAACTGAACATATGAACCACTGTCTTCTTTTATTTGTTTTACATAGTTTCCTCCCTTACCAATGATCATTCCTGCTGTGGTGTTCGGAACTAGGATTTTAAGCTGAGAACAAGAATTAAAAAAAAAAAAATTCCTTTCAAATATACATTTTCCGTGCATACATAGGTAATGCTAATCAAGACAAATTGCCTGTTTTATAATATAACATACACATTAGAAAAATAACCCTAAAATGTTCATGGGTTCAGCATATACACTGAGTGGTTGATCGGACAATGAATGATATTTTGTTCAAGTTAACACTCCGTTCATTGATGGCATGCAACTGAATCATGCACAGACCCTGCTATCACAATGCCAAGTATGCAGCTTATTTGCATCAATGAATGGTTAATCTTGTGAACAGACTGTTACCTCTGGACATTCTTTGTGGAGGGTTCAGCAACGGTAACAGTTTTATGATAAATTCTGCAAAATTTCACCAGCAATGCCCAAAAACCTCCAAAACAAATTCTTAAGAGGAATACAAAAATGACATAAAACCAGGTTAAGTAGGAATCAACCAAAGCAGGAGAGTTTGCCAGCACACATAAAAAATTATGTGGGCTTCGTAAATTGTTTCAGTTGAACCACCCAAGCGCTACAGCCACTATGTTCCCTGGATCTGTGTGCAGATTTTTTTTGTGGTGTAACTTGAGATAATTAGTTCACAAAAATAGCATGTGCACTGTCCAGGCTTTAGAGATTAAAATTCAGAATGTTAGTCACGAGGTCACAGACAGTGAAATCCAAGCTGTGAAATGTGTATGTAAGTCCATGGATACCACTTGCAACAGCTACTATAGTAACACAGACATAAGATGAAAACAGTCTTCCAACATGGATTCAACCTCCAATCATATCACAAAGTAGCATGTGACTTCCTAATGCCAGAGAAACTGGTCACCAGTTGATGTCTCACTAAATAAACATGTTTCAATATGGATGGAAATGAAGACAACACTACTGGTAATGTTTCATAGAATTTACAACCACCACATCAATATAAAAACATGGGGCACTGTTGCCATGTAAGTTACAGTTCATTAATAATACAAGCAGCCTCTATAACAATGTCCTTCCTTAGCGAACATTATCAGTTATATTACTGCATGCTACCTCAGTGCAGCTGCTTACAAACACTTTACATGCTCATCCTACTATACATTTTTGTGCTCATCTGCACTTGACATACCCTTCCCTCCTTTTATATACTTCATAACATACTGGTATAGGCACAACACTTAATTTTTTCTGTCAAAGAGAAAAAGGACATTACGTCCTATTTCCATGTTTCCTATTCCTGCAAGTACCTGGTCTGCCCCAGTCAATACACGAACTGGGAAGTTCCAGAATACAAGGAGAATGTTAAGCATTACACCCCATTACAAAGAAATAAATCCACTGTCCTCTACACAGGCACTACATGAGAAATTAAGTGCTGTAAAATAAATTTATCCACAATGCAATAACAGACATGGTACATACAGCAGATATCTAATCAGCATTCCTTTCATGCTGGATTCTAAATCTCAAAATATGGATGTCTAAATGGTGTGGTAAAATTCTGGAGGCATGGCACCAGACCAAGATGTATAAGAAAATACAAATAAAGCAGAGAGAAAATTGACGGCAGTCAACAAAATGGTACCTGTATATCTTCAGCAGCAGACCTGTCGTAAGGCGTATCTGGTTTGTCCCTGATTTTCTCCATAATAAACTTGACAGCCTTCATTATGGAATCGATATTCCCTGTTATCAGACAGATCCTCTCCGAAGTTCCTGGAAATGAACCTCAGATACATGCCAAACTTGGCCAAGACTTGATATCACACAATTCAGTAACATAAAATTTCAAGTACCTGGGTAAAAGTCATTAGCCTTAGACATTTTGATTCGTGTCCCTGCATCTTTCTGCAGTTGCGCTATTGTCTCGCCCCCTTTTCCAATGATTGCTCCTGCTGCTGTGCTTGGAACAAGAATCTTGAAGTGGTAAGACACATCTCCACCTAGAAATTTATGAATATCACTGAACATTACAGTATATGCCAATTCCAAGGCACACTGATAACCCATGCAACCAGTCCACACATTAAAAATTTACCTATAATAGACAGCTTGTAGGACAAAATGCAACAATGGTTAAATACAAACTTAAAAACCTTATTGACATGTTTCCTAATAATTGCTGCATTCCTGCAACTACATTCTGGAGCTGTAATTTGTTTCTTTGTTGAACAACGGACACAAAATGAGTGCATGATGCAAAAGCCATGTCTGAACACACTTTCAACATGAAAACTACTTAACAAATTTTAAAAAATTTGGAATGGGGAGGAGGGGGAGAGGCCAAAAATTGTTTCAAATATAGACATAAATGGTACAATTATGACTTTCAAATATCTGGCATGTATCACTGGTGTCATGGGCAAAGAAATTGATTTTTTTAACAACCCTGTGCACCACAAAACACTGAACTCCATCTTTAATAATGCAATGATTTCTTGAATGTTAAAATGTGTGATTTAAGTTTCTCTGCCACATAGCAGTTTGGACTTACATATTGACTGAAATATAAAATAAAAATACAAGTTTTCACAAATGATGAAATTGATTTCCTCAAAATTTTCCAGACTGCACTTAATAACACCGCCTTATAGACCAATCAAATTAAAGCGTGAAATGCTCCTGGGAAGAGAAAATACACAATGAAGTCTTATACAGTATATTTCTTGTCAGGAGGCACTTTGTGGACACACTTTTGGCGGTGTTCAAAGTGATTTTGTATAGGTGATGCTTGGAAATTTATGATAACAAAAACCAAAATGCAGATTTTCTGCACTCTGGTATGTCTGATGAAATAAAATTAGCCTTCTACCGAAAAAAATCAAGTATGGATCAAACAGCTGTAAGAACTGGACAAATGTGATAAGCATGGTCTCAATAACTCTTTAATGGATTCGTTACATACATACACACACACACATACATAATTTGTTGCTTTGTAATATCTTGAGAGCTCCAAGGCTCTGTATGGATGTAAAGCACCTCATACAAAACAATAGAAAGACAATCAACTAAAATAGTTGGAAGTCATAGAAGAAGCCTGTCACACATAAAAAAAAATATATACAAGAATTCACCGATAAACAATGTGCTAGCTATAACCACACAACAACGACTTAACACATTAAAACATATTTAGCAATTTATGAATTGCTCAAACTTAAGATTGAATCACACCTCATCTGCCCGAGTGTTCATTCATATATTCATCTACTGAATAGAAGGCTTTTCCTAACAGATACTTTTTAAATTTAGTCAAAAAACTTTTGTTATGCGAAATCAGTTCAGCTATATTGTGTGGTAATTTGTTAAAAACTCCTACACTTTCATAATACAAGTCTTTCTGGTATATAGTTAATAGAGATGAAGGCTTATGTAATAGAATTCTATTTCTTGTATTGTAACTGTCGACAGTGGAATTAAATGTATAAAACTCCAGGTTTCGAGACAAGAATCTCATCGGAGAAAATATGTACTGAGAAGGCAAAGTCATAATACCTAACATTGGGAATAAAGGTCTACAAGATGTTCTGACACTAGACACAGTCATTAGTCTGATTGCTCTTTTTTGTAGTTTAAATACTTTAACACTTTCAGTAGAATTTCCCCAGAATGCTATACCATATTCCAGCAGTGAATTGAAATAGGCAAAGTATATCACTTTAATAGTGGTTATATCACAATAAGATAAACATATTCACATCTTACAGAGAGAAGATTTAACATAAGGATCAGTTGTCTGTGAATACTGTAAGGGTACTCACATTCCCACCCTTGGTGACTCATCAGAAAGGCAGAAAACAATGCCATGATCATAGACAGTGGCAAAGCCACCCTGTGGCTCAGCCTGCACACAACATTCCTGTTGTATGAGGTCACATATTTATTACACTGTTTCCTACCATACCATGATCACAGTTGAGAGCTTCAGCCTGCACATAATCTCCATACAATATAAGCTAATTATATATTCTACCCTGAGGGTAATAATATTAAAACACAGTTTGATCTATTACAAACTTGGTACCTTGCCTTCAGTCATATTTTACAATACCAACTTCTCCCTTTCTGTAAAGCCTCATTCACATCAGCCATGGTGCATGAATTCAAGCTGTTTGAACATGACTTTTGCGAATGGAGTTTGAAGTTTGCTCAAGGTGTAATGAGAAGACTATTTCAAGTTTCAAGTGTAGCAGAAAGAATTTTGACCTCTTACTCAATTTGAACTCATCTGAATAAAGACATAGAAAAGGTGAACTTCAGCCAACTTGAGATAAAGGAATGAGCAAATTATTTAAGGAATCCCAATCAGCATCCCACTTAAAGGTAAGCACCTTCCCTGTGGGTAAAATAACCAGGGCATGAAAGGGACAGCTCACCTCACAACATGTGTCAAGGTTCAGAATGAGTGGAACTACACATTTACTCCCAATATACTGGCTTCAAGGTGTGTAGAGGGACAACTCAGTACATAGCTGAATTGATGGCAGATTGTGTTTAACAAGAATTTATGTGATCAGAAAATTTGATGGTCAGTAAATGAACAAATAGGGGGACCGCGGTAGCACAGTGGTTAAGGTGCTGTGCTACAAATTGGAAGGTTGCTGGTTCGATTGCAAATGGTCTCATTGGACTTTTTCATTTACATAATTCTTCCGATCGCACTATGGCCCTGGGGATGACTCAGTCTCTAACAGAAATGAGTACTAGGAATATTTTCTGGGGTAAAAGCGGCCGGTGCGTAAGGCTGACAACCTTACCACCATCCTGGGCCATTGTCACATAATCTGGGATCCTTAACTTCCTGGAACCCTCTGGGCACCTCAGGCCTGTAATGGGACTGCTTTACCAAATGAAAAAATAATTATTTACACAAGCCAAAATTAACGTAGTTTAAAAAAACTGATTATTTCTCATGAAATGTAACTACAGCAGACTGCTAATAACACCTGTGGCAGAAAACAGGATACTGCATTTTCTGTTAGGCTGGCATTGCTTCAAGTCAATCTGTCCTATATTTCCAGCCCAACTGTATGTAATACTACATTAAAGTTTCTCATTCACATTCTTAAGTGATTTTTATGGGCTTCTGTACATTCTAAAGCCAACACCCTAATAAGTGACATCTTTCATTAATGATCATTCTCGCCAAAATAGATCCCTCTTATCAATGCATACTAAGCCTGCATCTATTGTGAATTTACATGCTGTTTTATCATGCAGTCCACCTGACCTCATCTCATAGAAGAGTCTTGACATACTGACCTCCAGCTTCTCAGCAGACCTCACACCTTCAGAAAACATCCCTTAACACACAACAGAGATCCTGTCTTCAAAGAACAGCAATCTTTCTTCAAATACCATCTTTCAGTTTTGGGAAAGAATGTAAATTGTGTGCACACAGATGCTATCTTTCAGCATGACAAATAACAATCATATGGATACAAATCTTGAGGTCTACGAAGCCACAATACATAACTATTTACTGCCTGTTCCAGAAAAATGGGCTGCATAATTTTTTACATACTGAATGCACATTTAAGGTTACGTACAGAAGCATCAGGAACTGTGGGGAATTTTCATTAACACCAATATATGTTGGATGTTTACATTCCCACAAAATGTAAACCATGCCTCATCCAAGACAAATACAAGTTTCTATATCTTACATTTGTCCAGCACTGAACTGCCATTCAAATTTTTCCACTATTACATACACTTTTCTCTTACAAGGCACTGCTGATGCAGGATTATTACAAAACTTTTGAGGAATTTTTTTCTATGACACATATGTACTTTGCAAAAATACTGCAAAAGAACACTCTCTGCTTACTGGACAACACTTCTGACCATCACCAATCTTCACTACACAACACACAAACCAGGGAAGACATATTTCAGCAAATGACTCAATTCATGACTTACTCACTTTGGCTGGGTTCATATTTCCTTGTTTTCAGGAAAATGATTATAGATACGCCCTGTATTTCAATAAGAGGGCAAAAGCTAAGGAGACACCAGCATGCAAGAATGCCACTTTTTACTGACATGTGAATTTGGTTTAAATATGACCATGGACTTGAAATTAAATACCGACATTCACGAACTCTTGAACTTCGGCCACCTGATTAGCGTGAACAAGACAAACCTGCATCAGAACCAATGTAGAGTATGAGCAACAATTCACACATGAACCATTATTCCTGTATTATTGTTTGTACTGGATTATATTTTGTTGGGTGGTTTACTACAAAAGAAAATTTGAATGCCCCAACATGCCGATTTTGTTTCCAGTGGGTTAGTCTCTGTGTTTGCAACCCTTTAACATGACGTAATTACCTATGACCGCGAAAAATACTAAATGTTCAACGGCTCATAGATATTTTGATTAACATGTTCACTTATAGTACTGCTTTTGCTACAGAAATTTGGATGCTTTCCAAGTGTTAGTGGAGGACTGTCAAGTTACGTATTAAAGAGAAAATTAGCGTCACTTCTGATCTACGTATGACATGTCCAGTAGCACAAATGTGCTGCAAGTCACCATATTATTCAGTTGGTAATGAGACCAACTTACAAATAACCACTACACAAAGAAAATAAATTACACAGAACCACATGTCTGTCATACATAAACATATGTGACCACCAAAACGCTACTGTTTTCACGCAATGCTGTTCAATGTGACAAAGTAACACGATTAATCTGCTTTCAAGTGTAACTGGATCGCTTTTTTTAAAACATTTTATAATGAAGTCATTGTACAATCATACACTTACTCCCTCCGTAATGCGATCTTTTTGTTGTTCCGTTTTCAGAATCACCGTCCAACGGTCGCTTTCTGGAGTCTGATATTTCTGGTGAAGGACACGTATCCATTACAGACTCGGCCGCCATATTTGATGCCATGGATCAGAGGTGGAAACCAAACGCCTATAACTAATGCAGAGCGTCCAACGACGGAGTGAGCAAACCACAAATTCAGTAATCTTTATGACCACTAAACCACGGATTACTACTTGCTTTCGACGTTTCCGAATCATCGATTACCGTATTCGTCATTCTCACGGATATTTTCGTCCCCACTAAATGAGCTGTGGTTTCGTACAATGCGAGGATGTGTGATGTTGTCGCACCTGAACTGCAGGTGGAGGATCGCTAGTGCTTTGCGATCCTAATGTAATGCGAGGTGTAATAAACGTTAAGACGTGGTTGGTTTTGTTACATGTTGAGCCCCGGAAAGACGAGCTTGTAATTGTGTTCGCTGTAGAGCATACATGTTCTTAAACGAAATGGAAACAGTTCCACGATCCTTTGAGTGGCCATATGAGCGTAAAATTCTTGTAGTTTGTTTTTTAATTAGAACTTGTGTTCGGTAAGGTGCCACTTAACAAGCATGGACGTGGGATGAGTACGAGAGCCGTTACTTTGAAACATTATTAAGCTTAATAAAAATGGTGTTTGGAAAGGTTATTCAACTGAGGTATTCCAAACTAATTCTGAACAAAAGGTGGTTGACAGATGCATCATATTGGTTTTGTCAGACCACTACGTCATTTTTTTCCAGTTGCCAAAGTAACAGAACGAAGTATTCCTCGGCATCTACAATTTATGCACTTTCTTCAGGTATTACGAAATGTACTAACATATTAAGACACTGACAAATGTATCAGATTGAAAACAAACTGCCTACAAATACGGGATAGCGTAGTCGGTATAGCTACTCGCAACGAGCCGGTCGGTCCGGGGATCGAATCCCGGTGGGGGTAGGGCGAGATTTTCAGCACCCGTCCACACTGGCCTTGGGGCCCACCTAGCTTCCTGTACAATTGGTACCGGGTCTCTTTTCCGGGGGTAAAGCGGCCGGGTCTTGGCGTTGACCACTAACCGCCATCTAGCACTGAGGTTAAAAATATAGTAGTGTTATACTTTACTCCTCCTCTGGGCCTTCATAGCCTGTCCTAGGGTGAACACAAATACAGTACTTACAGAAACATATCCTCAGAACAGAATAGACTACAGTAGGCTTCATTGCATAGTTAAATTATGGTTTCTTGGCATTTTATAGACTAGCTAAATTTACACTGCACATATAAAAGTATGGTAGGAGGTACAATACACAAATACCACATGCTCTTAGTTTACTGTCTCAGGACATTTCAGATAAGTAGAGAATATTTAAATCTACAACGCATACAGGTGTAACTATATACACAGTTAAGAATCAGACACATGTTTGTGGTGTGTTAATCAAGTGTTACTAATATAAATTTCCCAGCAAAGTACCGTACAAGGTGTGACTCAAAAGATATTCTTTCTTTGGTATTTAAAGTTAACTGTTAACTGTTTGTAATACTGATGATAAGCTTATTATATGGTTCAATCCCAGAATAGTAGACTCATTGTTTAGAAGACCATAAAGCAAATAGTATGTGTTTACATACATGGTAAATTTTTCTACAGGTACATATATAATGAGGAAATATTACTTTATTAATTTTCAGGTATTTAATTTGTACTTTAATGCATGAACACCATTTTTGAAATTTTATTAGCTGTTATTTTGTATATATTAAAATTTTAATTTTTCAGGACATGGCAAGTGTGGAGTTGCTGTAATTAGAAT
>Ga0209755_10007386_pt1 | contig 11912 bp, 3 predicted proteins | sample TergutCo191P1_FD_187301 | JGI IMG/M metagenome (GOLD analysis project Ga0209755, IMG submission 187301) | Cornitermes sp. P1 segment gut microbial communities from Petit-Saut dam, French Guiana - Co191P1 (SPAdes) (version 2) | ecosystem: Host-associated > Arthropoda: Insects > Digestive system >...
GTCTGTACTTCTGCACCCTGTAATAATTCTAATTATACTTCTTTGTATTTAAAAATTTTTGCACTATGTGAAGAGTTTCCCAAAATATTATTCTGTAGTTCATAATGGAATGAACATAGGCGTAGTGAACCCTCTTCAGTGTTTCTTGTGAGATAAGTGATTTCATTGCATAGCAGGCTGCACTTAATTTGTGTGTAATTTGTTCAACACGATTTTTTTATGTGTGTAATTTGTTCAACACGATTTTTTCAAGAGAGTGTAGGCCTACTGTCTACATATATTCCAAGAAATTTTGTATCATAAGCTTTATAAATTAATTTGTTAACATAACTAATGTCCAGATCAATTTGAGGCTTATTTTTAATTGTCACTTGCATGAAATGGGTTTTATCAAAATACAATGAGAGTCTGTTGGCTTTGAACCATTTATTTAGGATTCAAATTCTATTTTTATACTATGTTTAAAATCTTTGAGATTAGAATAGATAAATATAATACTAGTATCATCTGCAAATAAAGTTGGATTAGATTTCCCTTAAATAATTTTTGATAAATCATTTATGTAAAGAAGAAGAAGTGGACAACCTAAAACTGATCTTTGTGTAACACCTAGTTTTGTAACTCCCCAGTCTGAAAATAGCTTGTGATTGATATTTTTATTATTTATCTTCACTCTTTGATACCTATTCTTATGGTATGATGTGATCCATTCATAAACTTTGCCAGTTATTCCATGAAAATTTAATTTGGACAGTAAAATATAAGGATTAACACAATCAAAGGCTTCTGCTAAAACACAGAAAATCTGTCCCACTATTAATTTGTTACTAAGAACACTTACTGTTCCATTACTTAATTCATGGGTTGCTTTTTCAGTTGTTAGATTTTTCCTAAATTCAAATTGTTCTTTAACCAATATGTTGCTATCATTTAAGTGTCTAAGTATTTTATTGTACATAGCCTTTTCAAAGACTTTTGAAGGTGAAGTCATTAAGTATACTGGTCAGTACTTAGAAATGTAATTTGTCTCACCTTTTTTATATAATGGTTTCAGTACGGAGTATTTTAAACACTGAAGAAAAAATTTCTGATGTTGGAGACGTATTATATAGGTGAACTAATATAAACCATGCATATTTTAAGTAAATCAGTAGGAATTTCGTCATATCTGTATGTGGTTTTAGGCTTAAGGTATTTATGTTTTTAAGATTCAGAAATGGATAATTCGGAATGTGACAAAATCACAAAGTAGGGATTCTTGCAGACAGTTGTTTAAAAGACTAGAAATTCTGCCTTTACAATCCCAATGCATGTTTTCTGTGTTATTATTTGTGGTAAAGAATAAAGATTTATATACAATCAACCACAAAATCCACAACGTTACCACAAGACCGAATACAAATTTACATCCTCCAGTGTGTAGCTTGGCTGTATTCCAAAGGGAGCTTATTATTCTAGTACAAAGTTATTCATCCACCTACCACTAAAAATGAAAAGTCTTTCAAACAAGATAAAATTATTTAAACCTGTCTTAAAAAGGTTTCTTAACTTACATTCATTTTATTCAGTGAAAGAGTATTTAGAATACAGTTTTAATTAGGAAAACATGGTTTATATATAGGGATCAATGAAAGTGTATTTTTAACTCATCTCTAATAATTTTAAATTTTACAGTATATAAATGTTGTATACTTGAAATATATTTGAATACAAATTACTGTTTAGCAGCAGCAAGAATGATAATTAACATGTAAGATAAGCTGTTTTGTATTAGATATATTTATAACAATATGACAATTTCTATATCTGTAATGTTTTTGTAACCTAATTTGGATCTATGGAATGTGAAAACAAACAAACAAACAAATGGTGTTTTCACTTTCTTTGTTATTGTAGATTTCAGTTTTATATTTTAAAACAAGTTGATAAAGTTTTTAATAAAGAACATAATGTAGTGTATGTATTATCTTTATTATTCCTATTACTACTATAATCACTGCCATCATCATCATTATCATTATCAACACATCTTTTCTCAACCAGTGAGAGAAAATATTCATTAAATGCATTTGCAGTTGCTTGTGGATTGTTAGTAGATTTATCATCAATATTTAAAAGTTGGTAGAACTACATGTTGGTGGTGTATATAAATCTAGGAGTCTATATCTACACAGAACAAAAGACTCAGAAAAACGTGGATACTTCACAGATCTGTTGTCATAGTGTTGTGAGTAGACCAGGATTATGTTTGCCCTAAACTGAGTGGCCATGTTGATCCTTCATTATATTCTTAATTTATTATGTTTTTGCAGTATTGTTATCTATGAGGGTGGCAGTGTCATGAGTCAAGCCAGGTCACTGTGGCGACTAGAGTTGGCAAGAACCAAATGGGCTGGTGGCTTTATCAATTGGTATCATCCGATGAGAATCCGTCACCTTACCACCGGCCGATACTTGGGCGTTAATGAGAACAATGAGCTGTACCTAGTGAGAAAGTATGTTAACAGTTTTATGTAATATGTTAATATAGTGATAAATATATAAAGATAATTTAAAAAGTATAAAATATGAATATGAGAGGTCTATGGAGCTGGCTCAGCATTTGTTTCCAAGTGCAGACTAGTATAAGAAGTTCTGAACCTCTGGAATCTGCTGCTGGAGAAGTGGCTTATTTAAACCATTTATATTGTTCTGTACTTCAGGTCGCTTGCTCTAGGAAAAGTAATTGTAACTCTAATGGTTATATCTTGAGTATGAATTGCACATCATTGGTCTCATAGATGTCATGTGCAGCATCTAAAATCAACTGAAGTGTAGTGTCACAATAGAGCTTCCAGATAGTGGCAGAACCATTTCAGGCAGTCCATCACATTTGATATCAGTGGGGCTGGGTTCATCATATATTAAAAAGAATCATCTAATGTCGTATATTATCTGAACTGCAAAGGTGGTGAAAAATACTCTGTGCCAGTTCCTCAGAGTCTGTTTCATTTGAATTTCTATGCTGTATCTGTTGTGTTCAATACAGTTCTTGACTGTCATGTAACATTGATAGTTACAGATATAATCCTACAAGGGAACCCAATGATAGAAACTAGAAGGTCCCTAACAGTTTATAAGTCTTCCCAGAACCAACTGTATTTGCTGAATTGCAAGACAAGGTTTTATCTTTAATTGGTTTGGTTTGGTTTGGTTTATTTGTTCATCCACTTAGTCACACATATAACATTGGACACGTCAACTGCAGTTTACAATTTATATATTACAACATAACTTATATGGACATCCACCCAATATAGTACAATAAATAACAATACAAAATTTAAAGGCAAATTGGAAGTGGAATCCATAACTACATCTAGATATATGTGTATTTATATAAATATATCTAAAAGTTAAGAATTCAAACTAAAAGTAATAATATAGAATGTTACTGAGTTATATTACATGCATGATTATTTAGGCAGCACTTAAATGGCACTTAAATGTGTGACATCATCTTAAATTTACATATGAAGCGCTGAATCGGACCATGCAGTGTCAAACCAAAGCCTGCATCACAGAATCATCATGTCTAAACAAAAGAGAGAACTTAACATGACTGAAGGTAACTGACGCAATCGTCTTTTTAAGAACTTTGTGCATTGTCTAAGTTTTTAAAGAAGCATGATGTTTTGGAAACCAGTGCTGTTTCTGTCTTCAAGCAAAGAAGCACCAAACCTGGTTGAACCCTGAGATTGAGGGATTCTCAGTCACTGGGAACCATAGAAACAGTAAACTTGTTAAGATATGTGCCTGAGAACAGATTTAGTCCAAGGCTAATAACAAGAAAATGGCTATTGAAAAATTAAAAACTAACTACAAGATGACTCAAAAATACAGCCTGGACCAATACACAAATTAAAAACCATAAAAAGAACCATAATCTCAGACTGATCAGATCACAGACAACACAATGATCCAGAACATATGTATTTAAAATTCTTAACTACATTAACACCAACTGGAGAAAGTTATGAATCTTCATGAGTTCAGGTAAGTTTAAAACCAAGAAATACAAATGTATTATTTAGTTGGTGTGGATCACAACAGCATGGCAGCACATCTCACGAGAATTGACTGTGAAGGGTTTTAAGAACTGCTGTATATCTAGTGCAGTGGACGAGAGCTGAAAATTGTATGTTGTAGAAGGAAAGTGAAGAAATGGGGATGTTAGGAGTGAGTGTGAGGAAGATGAAGGCACTGACTGTGAAAATGGAGTCAATATCACTAATTGGTAAAGGTAGATAGAATCTGACATGCTTTGTGTATTATTGTATGGAATTAATAAGAAAATATTTTTTCTAAACAGATGTTTTATATTTGGGGGGTCATCTTGGATTTGGATAAATACATTTTCCCTTGGCAGACGTGTTTTATTTGGGGGGGTCACATTAGATTACAGTCGTCTTGCATTCAGGTAATACTATAAAATGTTCCTGAATTATTTTTGCACATTTGTTTCTTTTTCTTAGTGTCAGATTATAAGGGATACAGACACAATGCAACGTAACATTCAAAGGTTATGGTTGTCTGAATGTAATGCAGATATGTACCTCCTATCAGTGCCTGGAGGGCATTGGCAGCATATTCCTGTGCAGTGTTTGTAGAGTCCAATTGAAACATGATGGCACACGGTGGTGCACAAGAGGGGAAGTGAAGGGGAAACAGGTGAATGGAGTGGGTAGCCAGTAACCTTCACACCACCTCGGTTCATGGTGTATTCAGCATTTCTACTGCTGATGCGCACACCTCGGCTGCCAGTAGTCAACTGATCTAATACCCCTGCCGATTTAAATGGACTCATCCGTTTCGCCGAAAGACTAAATCTGGTTTCTTTTCATGTGCCATCACATTTCAAACCCAGTCTACCTACTACAGAATTACACAGCATCACATCTTGGAAGACCATAACGAACATATGCATGCTGTAAGAACCTCATATCTCACAACATAAACATTTTGAGGAGCATTTGCAATAGATCAATTTTTGTTAACTTTTATTTCGGGTGGGATGGGGGAGTTACAAAAATGAGTCTTGAAAATTCCTTTGTAGTTAAAATTGGAGCAAAATGTCAGGCACTTTACAGGAGAACTTTACCATGGTTGCCTTTGTTATTAGGGTTATTAAACTTGACATGGTTGGTACTTTTCCCTTTGTTACCATGGTTACCATATTTACTAACATTATACCAGTGATTTTGTGGTTACCAACATTATGTTTGTTCCTTTGCTGATATAGTTACTGAGGTTACTAATATTTGTTGGTTGCTATGGTTGGAGAGACATGGCAGAAATTTTTCTCTGTGCAGAAACTGTTTTATTTTGGACTCTCGCAACAGCATCACATAATAAGCAGGCTTTTAGAGAAATGTATTTAAATTGGAGCAAGGCTTTAAGGAACTCTGTTTCCAATCTTCTAATTAGCAAATAGACTGGATATATAGATCTGCAGTACTCGATATGCTGGAAGATGAAGAAATGGGAACATTTAGTTTTTATGTGTTACATACCTGAGCATTAAATTATAGCATATAGTAAACCAACAAATGCACTTTATAACAACAGGGAGTACCTATGACTTTAACCGTAACATCAAGTGGTTTTCATCTATGCAGATTAACAGTTTATTGTACACTTTATTAATATTCTCTGAGACACCCTGATGATGATTGCAAGCACGACCAATATATGTTGGTGATTATCAGTATGCAGTAAAGTACATTTTACCGAAGTATGTTGGTTGATTTACTGTATGTTATAAACAGGAACATTCCATACATGTAGAAATATAATTTTCTGTTGATTGAGGCAGGATTGTCCTAATACTGGCCAGGTTGTGCATTTTATGACTGAGTAATTAGGGTTTGATACACAGCAGAGAAGAAAGTTTGGTCTCTTTACAACATTTGTGTCAGCTGTGGGGTCCACCAAGCCTCTGCATAATGTGTAAAAGAGACCATTTATCCAGGAGTACAGTGGCTGGAATGTAAAACTGTCCATTCTTCTCCATCTAATGTTGCAGTTAAGAAATAATTGTTTTATACCTCCACTCACTTGCATCTCTTCATTATGTGGTGCCAAAGGATAACTTTGTAGTTACCTTTGCCTTTACCATCCATAAGTGTGCAGTTTTCACTTTTAATGCAAAAACACTCTCTTATATCATTAATCATATTTATTACCTGTGATGACTTTAAACTGTAAACTTTCTGTTGTTCAGACTTACTGCTACTCACAAATGACTGTGTTTTAAATTTTATGCATTTTCTGTGTTCTTGGACTGAAAAGAGTTACAAGTATATAATTTATGGTTTATGTATTAGGGTAGTGGTATGGACAACTGTTCATTAAATATACTGTACATGGACCATTTTATACTTGTGCACACAGAGATGATGCTACACTTGCTACATCCACCTTCTGCCTGCGACAAGAGAAGGATGACCAGAAGGTGGTCCTGGAAGAAAAGGATCTGGAAGTGATTGGAGCCCCCATCATCAAATATGGTGACAGTACAGTCATTGTGCAGCACTCAGAATCAGGGTTATGGCTGTCGTATAAGGTTTGTGTATCTGCTGCAGCTATTACATTCATCTCATGAGAACAACTTTGCCCTTCACAACACTGAGCACAACAGAATATAATAGTATTAAATCAACACACACAAAATATAACTAAATTTTAGCATAGTGTATTTTTAACTGGACTATGTCAGTTATTGTTTATAAACAGATAATGGCCCAAATTCCCTGAGAAAACAATAGGAATATGAAAATTGTTCTCTGAGTCAGGCTCAGTGACTGGAGCGCAATTGTTACAATGAAAAGTCCGGCCTTTGCTTTTCAAGTTATTAAGTTCATGTAGTGTCAAAATGTGAAAAAATTTGGATGAAAAGTTTAAGGTTGTGATGTGGATGGACTGTTGACAGTGAGAATTCCAAGTATGCCTGGTAGTCTTTTACAGAGAGAAGTACAGTGATATTATAATGTATAGTGACACTGAATATTGTCTTACTGAAGCTGATAAGACAGATGATTTCAAACATCTGAAGAATACTGTCTTCTGGGATGTAATGCCATGTAGTCTGGTATAAACTTCCTGACATTTTGTGGGAACCTGCTTGTGTTGCCTTCAAGTTTGAAGAAGGAAGGAACAGGTTCCTACAAAATGCTGGTAAACTGTCTACCAGATTACATATTGTTACATCTCAGAAGACGGTGTTCTTTATAGTTGCCGCTGTGAGAATCTTAATTCTCACCTAAGTCTTCTTTTTTAAAAAGGAAATCCCCTGTTGGTGTGGCAGTTGTTGTGGTACAGAAAAATACTGATGAGAAGAGACTGGTAAATCTGTGAGATTTCTTACTTCAAAGAAAAGCAAAAAAACATGTGATTAACATATATTAAACTGCTTAATTATTAGAAAATATAATGAAGCCAGTGTCAGTTAATGAAAAAATATTTTTAAATGTTTTTGATATTAACAGATTTTACCAATGTGTAACATTCACCCAAAGATAAAAATATTCCGACAAACCAACTGAATATTTGGTTCTGCCATTTTGTTTCTCTTTCAGTCATATGAGACAAAAAAGAAGGGAGTTGGTAAAGTTGAGGAGAAGCAAGCTATACTGCATGAGGAAGGAAAGATGGATGATGGCTTAGATTTCAGCCGCAGTCAAGAAGAAGAATCAAGAACAGCCCGTGTGATTCGGAAGTGCAGTTCTCTCTTCACGAATTTTATCACGTATGTAACCTTTGTATGACTGACAAATGAAAACAGAACAATTTACTTCTGTTGAAGTAATGATAATTTTACATTTAATCCTGGAATACCTATCTTATTAGACGTTAGATCAGGAATTAAGTCTTCATGCAGTGTACTGTTGAGTCAGGTTACTTAAAGTGAAGGAAATAAAACTGTAATTTTAATATTTATTGTATCACATACTTAAATTTATGTGTAATGTGTACAGAGTTTATTGCAAGAACGTGGGTGAGTGAATGAGTGAGTGAGTGAGTTGTGAGCAATCGTGATGCACATGCAATTATGAAGGCACATTTTATATTTAGCCAGATATAAGATGACCCCGTTCCACAATTTTCAGTTTCCAGAAGAATACTAGTACAAAAAGTGTGTACTCTTGTGTGCATTTATTAAGTGACCTGCAATTTTTCTGATGTTGAATTGGGAAAAATTATTGTCTTATATTTAGGTGTATATATAGTATGCAGTGTGTATACACGTCTTACATTCTCACATGCATATTCATATGTGAATGTAGATATCATGTACAGGCAGTTTGTTTATTTCCTGTGACATCCAAAGAACTAATTATACTTGGCTTCTTTTTACAGGGGCTTGGAAACTCTACAAGTTAACAGACGTGCCTCCATGTTCTTCCTGTCTGTGAATCTCGGTGAGATGGTGATGTGCCTTGAAGACTTGATCAACTACTTTGCTCAGCCTGGAGAAGAAATGGGTAATTAAAGTTTAAATTATTAATAATCATGTTCTCTTCATACCCTGTGTACCAACATCATTTCTTTATTACAGAGTATTCTCAATATGTAGTTGGTTAAAACACCAACACAGTACACATACAAATTTATTTTGCTGAAAAACTGAACAGTAGTAGTTGTGGTTCATGTGAGTCTGTGAATGGCAGGATGTGGAAATGTGCAGACTATTTTTTAAGTTTGTGTTATGTACTACATATGGTAACTAGAATGACTTAGTTTAATTGCATTGCAGCTACAGACAGTGTATATTCTTTGGTTGTTCAAAGAAGTTTCACTTTTTACATATATCAAAAGCTGACCACAAAACATTTAGACAGAAACAAAGGAATTAATTTTCATACCATGTCATAACTGCAGTGTTAATAATCATTATATTGACATATGTTTTCTGGATTTACAAATTATATGAAAGATCTAAGTAAGTGTTTATATTTCATTGTTTCAGCTGTATTTATATTGTGTTAAAAATTACAGAACATGAAGAGAAACAGAATCGTCTTCGTGCACTAAGGAATCGACAGGACCTGTTTCAAGAAGAAGGAATACTTAATCTAATTCTAGAAGCTATAGACAAAATTAATGTCATAACCTCTCAAGGTTTCCTAGTAGCTTTGGCAGGTGATGAGGCTGGCCAGAACTGGGAAGTTATTTCTGGTTACTTGTATCAGTTGCTTGGTAAGTCATAAAAGAGAATTTTTTTCCACATTTATTATAACAGCTCATAATGTAAAGCAATCATCATTTTTAATTTTACATTTTGCTGCTGAATTGAATGCTTCATACCATATATTTACCAAAGAATACCATATTTTCCCAAATATGAGACAACCCCCCATCACAGTGTTCAGTTTTCCATATATAACCTACACAGGTCTTGTTTAAACTCTTACACAATTATAAGGCAATTCTCTATATTTAAGACAGAGAATTGGAAGGGCAAAACTATATTCAGGTAAATGTGGTATTTGACATAGTTTTTATTTTGGTAACCTTTGTCTATATGTTTGTAACAGAGACTTCAAAGTAGAAAGGGCTGATGTATTATACGAAGCTGGCTTCAAAGTTCCTTGCAATACAGCTTCTTTCTTTTAGAAAATCTGTACAAGACTTGTATAATTGACAAAATGTTTCAGACTTGTCAGGCCATTTCCAAGCCATCTACCATAAGTAGTTATTACAAATACTGTATATGGGTTCAGAAGTGCTGTAAGATTACTCTTGTGTAGAGAAATCTGAATACGCTCTGCTACCAGTTACTTGAGCAAATGCCTGTGGTTTTAAGATTGAGCATTTGATGACAGAATATATTTACATGTCCTCATCCCAGATCCTCCCTGTTTCATCTTTGAGTATGTTTCATTGTGGCTGTTTCTTATTGTTGCTTATAAGATGTAGTATTTACTGTATTGACATTAGTAAGGTCCTATAGTGAGTGGAGCTTTTGAGATGTTTAAGTAAAGACATGCTTAGCCAAAGCCAGTTTCCAGTGAATATTAGTTGGTTTGCACGTTTACTGTCATAAATCAGAAAATTAAAATATTGATTACTTAGTGTCATGAAGTTACTGGAAAATGACTGTCATGTGTGGTATGATGCCATGTATTTTTTTAAATAGGCCTGTCTGAAATTTTGTACCTGTGCACCAATTTACACAGCATTACACATCAGAAAACAGTAATCATCATGAGAACCTCAGATTTCACTTCTGATTGAATATGAAGAAAGGAATCTTGATGTATTATTCTTGTTTTATGCAGCTGCAATCATCAAGGGAAATCACACTAATTGTACGCAGTTCGCCAACACAAACAGATTGAATTGGCTTTTCAGCAGACTGGGCTCACAGGCATCTGGTGAAGGCACTGGAATGCTGGATGTACTTCATTGTGTTCTAATTGATTCGCCTGAAGCTTTGAACATGATGAAGGTAAGCATTGCCTAGTATCTGAACAGAGAATGCAAAGCTAGTGAGACTTGCGTAGAGCTTTTCTGTGTTAAAGGAAGTAATCGTAGTAATTTCTACAGCGCACAACATTTGCGTCTGATGTGTGGAAAAATTTTGCTCTGTGTGTCGGTGAAAGGTGAAAGAATATCAATCTTTTGAATGCTATGTGTGGGTCTCTGTATAAAGGAAATTTACATTTGCAAACATTTAGCTCAATAATTATTATTTAGGCACATTTTAAAGACTTCTGATACTATTCCAACAATGTAATATGGTATGAATTTTTAAGTTTCCAGTGTATGAGGAGTTAAAAAAAACAGGAATTGTAAGCTTGTCTTGAGTATACTGGTGAAAATAAACATTTTAACCTCTTAGTTTCTCTCTGTTTGAGAATTACAGGATGTGAAATGTAAATAATATAGTTTTTAAACAATTCATGCTAATTGTTCAAACAAATTTGGTTTCTTTTTCCAAAATATAATTTTAAAGCACCATGTGGCCTGTTGTACAATTTCAACAATTCCTGCTTCTGTACAACAGATTGATGTTACACATTATATTATGAGTTTATATCTGCTTCTTTTCATGGCAGGATGAGCACATTAAAGTCATTATCTCTCTGCTGGAAAAGCATGGACGAGACCCCAAAGTCCTTGATGTCCTGTGTTCACTCTGTGTTGGTAATGGTGTTGCTGTCAGAAGTTCACAGAATAATATTTGTGACTTCTTGCTGCCAGGGAAGAATCTGCTACTGCAAACACAGCTGGTAGACCATGTTGCAAGGTGAGTGAAAAAACATTGCTGATTATTTGTGTACAACATGTAAGAAGATACTTTTTATCCAGTAGTTTATGGTTAACTCAAAAGTTTTTAACTAGAAGGTTAGCACACTGTAGTTTTATGTATATGCTTCAAGTTATTTAAATTACATTCCAAATATTTGGAGAGGTATTTAAAAGAGTATATTTCCAGGACTCCCTTCCCCATTTTAATTGTATCTTATGTTTGAAGCTTTTGTAGGCAAGTTCATTCTTTAGTTCAGACATGCTATGTTGATGAGGTCAGATTCTCTACAATAGCAACATTTTTTCTGGGTATTTTTAATATTTCATTATCATCTGATGAAAAAGAAAAATCTAGATAAAGAGTGCATTACCAGTTACAAGGCAAGGGTTCTGGGGTTTCTGTTATATCATGCAAGAATTAAAATTCCTAATTTCTAGATTCTTACTGCAGAGGCCCAGGTTCGATTCTGGTGCCATCCATTTGGTATTTTTTTGGACTAAGTATCACTGGGACAGGTACTTTAATTTTTACATGTCATTTACCATTCCACCAGTGCTCTGTGTTGACATGTGTTTCTAATGTTGATTGTATAGTGTAGAATACAAAACACATATTAAAC
>Ga0209755_10007387_pt1 | contig 11911 bp, 12 predicted proteins | sample TergutCo191P1_FD_187301 | JGI IMG/M metagenome (GOLD analysis project Ga0209755, IMG submission 187301) | Cornitermes sp. P1 segment gut microbial communities from Petit-Saut dam, French Guiana - Co191P1 (SPAdes) (version 2) | ecosystem: Host-associated > Arthropoda: Insects > Digestive system...
CTCTTGCCGGGTTAACCTTAGGCTGGATAATTAGATGGCTTTATGCCAGATTTCAACTTACGGCATCGGAGCAATTTGCAGAGAGAATAAAGCATGATGCAATAAAGGAAGCGGAAGCAAAGAAGAAAGAGATTCTTCTTGAAGCAAAAGAACAGGTAATCCGTGAACGGAACCAGCAGGAGAGAGAAACCCGGGAACGCAGGGCTGAGTTACAGCGGTATGAACGCCGCGTTGTGGTAAAAGAAGAGACGATAGATAAAAAAACCGCTCAAATTGAGCGAACAGAGCAGTTATTCGTCGAAAAAGAAAAAGCATATCAGGTTCGCGAGGATGCGCTTTCCAGAGAGGAACAGCGTTATCGTGCCGAGCTTGAGCGCATATCGGGATTAACTTCCGATGAAGCCAAAGCATTAATTATTCAAGACCTTGAAAATGAGGCAAAACACGACGCCCAATCGCTGATTAACAAAATCGAGCAGGAAGCCAATGTCGCGGCGGAAAAAAGAGCCCGCGATATCCTTGTAACAACAATTCAGCGGCTGGCAACCGAAGTCACAGGCGATGTAACTGTTACCACCGTTACCCTGCCCAATGATGAAATGAAAGGGCGGATCATCGGCCGGGAAGGCAGAAATATCCGCACTCTGGAAACATTGACAGGCGCGGATATTATCATTGACGATACGCCCGAAGCTGTAGTTATCTCCTGCTTCGATCCTGTCCGCCGCGAAATAGCGAAAATCGCTCTTGAAAGGCTCATTCTTGACGGGCGGATTCATCCTGCGCGTATCGAGGAAATTGTTATCAAGGTAAGCAAGGACATTTCGCAGAAAATCTTTGAAGAAGGCGAAAAAGTCCTCTTTGACATGGGCATCCACAATATTAAACAAGACGCTGTCCGCGCGCTTGGGCGGCTTTATTTCCGTACTAGCTACGGTCAGAACGTACTGCACCACTCAAAAGAGGTGGCAGTTATCGCCGGTATGCTGGCTGCCGAAGTCGGCTGCAACCGCGACATTGCCAAACGCGCCGCGCTTTTACACGATATTGGAAAAGGCACAGAATCCGATTCGGATCTTAACCATGCGGAAATCGGTATGGATATGGCGCGCAAAATGGGTGAAGATCCGCGGATTATTAACGCAATCGGCAGCCATCACAACGACATTGAACCGACGTGTTTGGAAGCCGTTCTGGTGCAGATCGCGGACGCAATTTCCGCGGCTCGTCCCGGCGCGCGCAAAGAAACGCTCGACAATTACATGAAACGCCTTGAAAACCTTGAAAATATCGCGACGGGTTTCAGCGGAGTTGATAAATCCTTCGCCATTCAAGCAGGGCGCGAACTGCGAATTCTTGTCAACAATGAAGCGCTCAATGACGACCAAACCCGCGAGCTGGCAAAAGAAATTGCCAAGAAGATTGAAAACGATCTTCGTTATCCGGGACGCATCAAAGTAACGATGATTCGTGAAACGCGGATAACAGAATACGCAAGATAATTTTACAGAGCGCCGGATGAGAATTCGGCGCTTTTCTTATGCCGGAATAATTTCATAAATATTTCTTTAGTTTCTTGATAACATTTTCAATGTCGATTGGTTTGCCGATGTGGTCGTTCATGCCGGCGGCTAAACAGTTTTCTATATCTTCTTTAAATACGTTAGCCGTCATTGCGATAATTGGAATTTTTTCGTCAAAATTGCGTATCTGCCGGGTTGCTTCAAGACCGTCCATTTCCGGCATTTGCATATCCATAAAAATAATATCGTAAGCGCCTTTAATTGACGCTTTATCAAGCGCTTCTTTGCCGTTTTCCGCGGTTTCAATAATAAGACCGGAATCGTCTAAAAGCGAAATTATAATTTCGCGGTTAATTTCGATATCTTCCGCAATTAAAAGTTTTTTACCAAAAAAATTACTCGGCATACTTTCCGTAGTATTTTCGGAACTTGACGCTGCTTTTTGCGGATGTTCATTGTCAATTTTAAGCACTACATTGAAAATAAAAGTTGATCCTTTGCCAAGTTCCGATTGAACTGTGATATCGCCGCCCATCAATTCGATAATACGTTTTGAAATTGCAAGCCCAAGCCCTGTGCCGCCGTACTTTCGCGTTGTTCCGCTTTCTGCCTGTTCAAAAACGCGGAATAATTTCTGCTGCTGTTCGGGAGAAATGCCGATTCCGCTGTCCGATACTTCAAAACGCAGATTGCAGTGTTTATCATCTTTACTTACTAAAAATACTCCAACGCTGATATTACCGTCTTCGGGAGTAAACTTCGCCGCGTTTGAAAGCAAGTTTACAAGCACCTGAGTCAGCCGCTGATCGTCACCCATGTAGAATAACGGAATATCCGTATTCATGTTCATGGAAAAATTATGCTTTTTTTCATCCATGCGCAGACGCACAAAAGAAACCGCTTTTTGCAGCAAGCTTCTTAACTCGATATGGACTTCCGAAAGCTCAAGTTTATTCGCTTCAATTTTAGACATATCAAGGATGTCATTAATAATCCCAAGTAAATGGTTGGAAGATTCTTCCACTTTGCCGAGCGCGTATATCCTGCGTTCTTCATCGGGCGTTTTTTTCGCAATCGCCGTCATACCGATAATTGCGTTCATCGGCGTTCGCATTTCATGGCTCATGTTGGAAAGGAACTCGCCTTTAGCGCGGCTCGCAAACTCGGCTTTTTCCTTTGCTTTGATTAACTCGGCTTCCAACACGCGTTTATCGGTCAGGTCTACGCAAATTGCGGCAACCATTCCGTCATTTAAAAGAAAACTTGTTACTTCTGATATGCGAATCTGTCCGTTTTTGCATAATATTTTTACTTCATGCTTAACAGTTTTTTTCTGAACTGTCTGAGGAATGTAAATATTTTTTACATCATCAAAGGTTTCATCATCTAAAATTAAACCGAAGCCGCCTTCGAGCAGTTCTGATTCTGAATAACCTGTAACGATGGAAGCCGCAGGATTTACGTAAGCGCATTTACCTGTGTTGTCGGAATAGAAAATCATTATGGGAGAATTTTCTACGATAGATGTTCTTCTGCTCATCGCTTCGCGCTCAAATACCCCTGATAGAGTGCTTGCGAAAAGAGTAACAAGGCTTATATCACTGTCGCTCCACTTATGAGCAGGGCCATCGGATGCAAAATCCAGCGCGCCAATCATTTCGTTTTTATTAAATACAGGCGTAGTTATATAATTTTGAAAATGCAGCCTATAAGGCTTCATGGCTTTATTAATAACAGGATCATCGGAAGATAAATAGGAACTTTTACCGTTTCCGGGTTTTAAATTTTTAATGATCGAGAGCATTGGCTCTCTTAAAAACATGCTGCTGCCGATGCGCGACGAGATGTCAAAATTCGGATTCATCCATTCGTTTGCGCAGACAAGCGTAATGTCGTCATCCTGCAGCTTGAAATATAGCATTTGCGAAATATTCATGAACTCGCCGACCATCTGCATCGTTTTTGTAATTAAAGTATCGGTTTCAGAATCGGTTAAAAAAATCCGTGATATATTTGCCATTAATATCTGCTGATTAAGCTGCTTCTCGGCAAGGCCGGTATATTTTCTTTTAATTCTGCCTGAAACACCGAAAAACGCGGCAGTTACTAAAAGACCCACTATACCCGCGATAATAATTAATATATTCATTAAACGCTGATCATTTAAAGTGGATTCAATATCAACTCCGGTAAATAATATTCCGATTGCTTCGTCATTTACAATGAGAGGCGAATAACAGACTCCGTACATTTTTTTATCTAATTTTAACTGCCCAAGATATTCTTCTTTGTTAAGCAAAACTTTTTCAGTAATAAAATCCGGCGCTCTTACACCTGTCATTCTTCCGCCGTTTCCATCGGTAAGCGTGGTGGAAATACATTCGTTGTTCAGAAAAATCGACGCTTCGCATCCGGTTTGTTCCTTAAAAATATCGATGTATTCGCTTTTTGCCAGATCGTAAATAATGTTAACTATTCCGATAAAATGATCACCGTCATAAATAGGCGCGCTCGCGTAAATAGACAACGGCGATTTAATAGTATCTATGCTTTCTATCGAAGTTGCGCTCTTACCGGTTTTAACAACTTCAGAAACAGCTTTAAACCTGGAAATATCATCTCCCCATATTTCACTATGAGATCTTGCAAGCACAACTCCGCGTTCGTCGCAGATGCTGGAAAAATCCATACCCTGCGAATAATTAATTAAAAATCTTCTAAGCAAAGCATGGTCGCCGGATTTTATATAGGGAACTATTGATTCATCGCTTGAGATAACACCAGTGCGTAAAATCAGTCTTTCTTCAAATTCCTGTAAATAATTAACAAGGCTGACCTTCGCCATCTCTACGCGATCAAGAGTAAGCTCTGTTATAATGTTGTTTGTCTGATACTGAACAATAAAAACAACAGCACCAAGAGTAATAACAAAAATTAAAATGAGAATAATATTTAATTTTTGTTCTTTTGGCGCCATTTTCCATCCAGTTATTAACCATCCAGCATCACCAATTTGTATTGCCTTTTTCCAAGCCCGATTCTTTCCGCATGTTCAATCGTCAAAAGTCCGTTTCTGGATTCGATCCGTTCGATTAAATCCTTACCGTCTTTTGCCGCGTAAACAAGATCAACACATGCCTGATCCAGAGCAACAGGATCAAGAGAGGCAAGTATGCCAATATCTGCCATTGTCGGTGCCGCGGGATTACCGTTGCAGTCACAATCAACAGAAAGATGGTTCATAATACTAATATAAAGAATTTTATTACTGTTGGCATCAGAAATCGCCTTTGCGGCTTCCGCCATGGACTCTAAAAAATCGTTCTGCGCGCCGCCCCACGGTCTTGTTTTACTTTTGCCGCCTGAATGTATCCACGCTTTTCCGGCTGATGAAGCGTAACCAATGGACATATTTTTTAAAGCACCGCCAAGCCCGCCCATCTGGTGCCCTTTAAAATGCGAAAGCACAATGTGAAAATCAAACTCTTTAAAACGCGCGCCAACAAAATCTTCCTTTAAATGTTTTCCGCCAATAACAGGAATACTAATATCTTCCTTTTCATCCATTATGACAACTGGCGCTATTGCCGCAAAACCATGTTCCCTTGCAACCTGGTAATGCGCAGCGGTGCTGGCGCGCCTTCCGCCGTAAACTGTATTACATTCAATAATTGTACCGTTTACATGCTGGACAAGATCCTTTATAAGAGCAGGTGAAAGAAAATGTTTGTTTCCCGGCTCTCCGGTGCTTATTTTTACACCGACTTTCCCGCTTGGTTCACGCCCAAGCGCGCGGTAAACTGCCATTAAACCTGCAGGAGTAATACTGGTTGTCATAAAAACCGAAACTGTGCCGTCATCCGCATTTGCCTGTCTCTGTACAGGCGCGGCAGGCTGCTGCTGTGTTCTTGGTCTTGTCTGCGCTTGCGCTTTTTGAAAACAACCGGCAGAACACAACACAAAGACACATAAAACCGCGATAAAAATACCGTTAATGAAATTAGATTTTTTCATTTTCCCCACCTTTATTACAATAAGTATATACTATTTCTTTTAATCTATGTTGTACCGCCTGGCTATGTACTAGCTACAAGTATGGGTTTTTGAAAAAGTATATATTTCAAGTATTGATGAAAATGGGCAGGTGCGAAAAGTCCCATGTGACGGGTGACAGATAACTTTCTGTTGTTACCTTATCGTCCAACCTATAGCAAGATCTGGTTTGAAGTAAAGAGGAAATACACCATTTGGTTCATTGGTTGATAAAGCAAGATTGAAACCGACAAAACCACCAGTGCGAAAATATATACCTGACCTTCTTAAAACAAATTTATAACCAGCGTTAATACCTACTATAAGTGAATGAGTGTCATAATAATCACCGTCATAATAGCGGTCAGTTATCCACGAATAACCTACCCCCCCACCCAAGTATGCTCCTCCAATACGACTATGCCAGAAATAATTAAATGTAGACAAAAAACCTAGCCCAAAACCATTAATTGGAATTATAAATAAATTTATCTCACTATTAAAATTGCCTTTACCAAGTTCAAAATTAAGTAAAATCCCACATTGTTTAATTTTCATGTAGAACCCCTTTAATTAAACTAAAATGACTATTTCCTATCTAATAGCATAGATATTACTATATCATATCTAATAACACAGTGTCAAGTAATTTATAGGCTAATAACATATAAATAGCGGAAATTCAATCAAACTAAAAACGTAAAGATATGAAAGGAGATATTGGGAATTTGACAATACAGGATATATTTATCGTTAATTTAAAGGCATACAGAAAGATGCATCATATTTCTCAAACAAAATTGGCTGAACTGTGTGATTCATCAACCGGCTATATAGGTGAAATTGAATCCGGTAAAAGATTTCCTTCTGTTAGTATGATTGAACGAATAGCAGCTGCGTTAAAAATAGAATCCTGGCTTTTGTTTATGAATAAACCGATTTCCTCTGCAAAAAATGATTTAACAACTGGACTTTCTCCCACTCAAAAAGAAGATTTTATGAAAATGGCAAATTCAGCTCTTCTAAAAATTATTTCAAATTATTAAAAGTGTCAGTCACCTCAAAAATACTCCCAAAAATTCAAAATAATAAACGAAATATAGCGATTAAATTCTCTTAACGATCCTCATTACGATCTGTGCAGAATGTTTAGAAGCAATCGGTAAAAATTCATTAAAGCTCATCGGTGACTGTGCGCCTGCAATATCAGATAAAGCGCGTATAACAAGCGCGGGAACGGAAAAAAGACTGCAGCTGTGGGCGATAGCCGCTCCTTCCATTTCGACTGCCGCCATGTCCGGGAAAACCTTGCAGACACCTGCGATGCGCTGCGGTTCGTGCATAAAAACATCGCCGGAGCCGATTAAGCCGCGGCAGTGATCAAAATCCGCAGGCAGAATTTTTTCCTGTTTTAATTCATCAACGGCTTTTTCGGCAATTATAACGTATTTTTCGTCTACAGGGAAAATTTGCGGCTGCCCCGGAAGCTGCCCCGGTTTGTAATTAAAAGCCGTAACGTCGACATCGTGGTAAACAAGTCCCGTGGAGATAATCGCATCGCCGAATTTTTGATCCGCTTTAAGACCGCCGGCTGAACCTGTGTTAACAACAAAGTCCGGCTTAAACTGCTGGATCAAAAGAGCGCAGCCGACAGCGGCGTTTACCTTTCCGATTCCGCAGCGAAGAAGCGTTACATCCTTGCCTTCAATTTTACCTGTAAAAAATTCAAAAACACCGTTTTTATAGGTTTCGTATTTTCCCATAGTTTCGCATAACAGGCTCATTTCGCCTTCCATCGCACCGATAATACCTATCATAACAATCCCCCTCAGGTTATCGAAAAATATTCGCTGATTGGACGGCGCCATTCGCTGTCTTTATCTTTCTCTTTTACTTCCCATTCAAATATTTTCTTTATGGAAAAATCCCGCGTATCAGGCGGATTGTTGTAATGAATAATTCCAAAACGACCGCCGCCTATGTAGCAGACACTGTCGTTAAGTTCCAGTTTTTCCATTTCTCCGATACGAGTGAGTACGCAGTCAAAGTGAACAGGACGCCCGGATTCCTTATCGGAAATGGCGGTTGTAATATCTTTAATCGGTTTTCCGCACCATGCGCAGTCGGGGGTTGTAATAGGGTTCGCGGGCAATTCGGGCGCTGTCCATTGAGGGCGCTCGTGCATACTCATTTTGTTTTTTTCGAATCTGCCGTCGGAAAAAAGACTTTCGCCGTTATTTAAAGGTGTATTTTTTTTAGAATGTTTTGGAGGTTCGTCTCTCCGCCCGGAAAAACGCTGTTTACCGTGCAATTCGCGATTCTTACGGCTATTTCCGCCTTTTCCGCTGCCGCTCATTTCTGCCACCTTCCGTAGTGATTTCCATTAGCTCGTTGCTTAAAACAAGAGCCAGTCTTTGAATGGCGGCATGCAGGTAGTTATCATCATTAATGCGCCGCCTGATAATTTCCAATCGCTGAGTTTTCAAAGCCTGTTCTAACATCATACACGCTCCGTGAAGGCTGACGCAAGATGGGTAACCTGGTTCCCTTCGGGACCCTTATTATTTTTGATGAATACAACATCAAATCGAATCGACATCTTACTATATTTTCGATTTTCTGACATGAAATACTTAGCTGTTTTAATAATTTTCCGCTGTTTTTTAATATCAATCCCGTATTGCAGATCCTCAAACCCGAAAAATTGCCAGCTTTTAACCTCTGTAAATACGATTGTTTCTTTATCCAGGGCGATAATATCGATTTCGCCAGTTTGCCTTCCTGCAAGTTTTGAGCGGTAATTTTTAGCGATTATTTCCATTCCAGCTGCCTGTAAAACAGCTACAGCCTGTTCTTCCCCGGTTTTCCCCAGAGCTGCTGTATTTACATTATTCGGCATATTCCGCGGGATCTATCGCTTCCTTAATAAACAAGTTTCTGTCAACAAGAAGATCGATCTTGGGCAGATTGCTGGCTGCGTGGACTTTACCATGCTTATCCATCAGCATCTGAATCACCGGCCGCAGCGGGGCATCGGTATGAATGCTCAGAACCCTTGCGACAGATTTATCGTTAAGACGGACAATGGAACCGATGGGGTAAATACCCATTATTTTTGTAAACGCAAAAATGACATTGGGATCAAAGCGGCGCGCATTGTCGGCAAGCAGGTTTTTCAGAGCCTGATACCCAACCATCGAATTTCTGTACGATTTTTTAGTTACCATAGCTTCGAACGCGTCAGCTACAGATACAATCCGCGCGCCGATATCAATCGCCTGACCGATAAGCCCATCGGGGTAACCCTGCCCGTCCCATCGTTCGTGATGATGAAGAGCGATAAGATTAACTTCATGCGGACCGAATAATTCTTTGGTAACAATTTTTGATGTATGCAGGGGATGGCTTTTTATCTGTTCAAGCTCCAGCTCGGAAAGCCCGCCTTTTTTTTCGGTAATACCCTTACTCAGCCTAAGCATACCGACATCATGAAGCAAAGCGCCGGAAACAATATTGTTAATTTTATGGTGTGGTATTTTCAATTCCTGCGAAATCAAAGCTGAAAGAATCGCTGTATTAACGGAACTTTTTGCCAGCTCGTGTCCTGAAACTTCGCCGCCGAGAATAAAGCCGACAAAACTGTCCGGGTTCTCACGCAAATCCTGAAGCAGCTGAACGCTGATATTGTCTATTGCGCGCATCGGAACATCGGTTCCTGATTTTAAACCCGCAAATATCGCGTTTAACTTTTCGATTAAATTTTTATACGCGCGGTATGGACCGGAATTATGCCGCACATCGCTTATGGAAAATTTTATAATCGCTTTTGGAGCAATCGGCACAGACGGTGCAGCAGGTTTCTCTTCCGTTGTATCTATTTCGAAATCCTTAACAAAGTCCTTCATTATATCGTCTAAATCAGGAACACTATTAGGATCCCATTCCTTTGCCGCTTTCTCTATTTTAACCATTTCCTCTGCAACTTCCGCTTCATCAATTTCTTCTGCTTCATCAATTTCTTCCGGTTCTTCAATTTCCTCCGGTTCTACTAATTCGCCTTCTGTCCTGACATGATCAATCCCCAGCGAAACCAGAACATCAATATCCTTTTGGCGAAGCGGGGACATAGCGCTTACCAGCATACAATCGCCTTCAGAAAAAACAGGTGTAGAAAAAATTTGTCCGGGCCGAAGATCATCGGTATTTATAACATTCATCTTGTTTCCTTAGAGATAGAGCTCCTCTTATGAATTTCGGCAAATAAAAGGCAGAGATCAAGAAGATTTTATTAAAATTTAGAGAATATTATTCTTTATCGGCGGCAGCCGCGGCAGGAGCTTGAGCGCTTTTGGAACCTTTCTTGATGATAAGCTCTTTGATTTTCGCGCCTTTCCCGATTTTCTCGCGGATATAATACAGCTTCGCGCGTCTGACTTTACCGGGACGCACTACTTCGACTTTAACAATACGCGGTGAATGAATCGGGAATACCCTTTCCACGCCTACGCCGTAAGAAATTTTTCGTACAGTAAAGGTTTTTCCAACCTTTGAATTTTTCATGGCAATGACAAGACCTTCGTAGATCTGCACACGTTCGTTTTTTCCTTCTACGATTTTAAAGTGAACTTTAACTGTATCACCAACCTTAAACTGGTCAAGTTCGGATTTCATTTGAGCGGCTTCGATTGCCTTAATTTCGTTCATCTTTCTCTCCTATAAGACGGTCTATAATGCCGTTTATTTCCTTGTTAAAAAGCCTAAGTTCTCTGCCGCGTTGAATCAAATCAGGCCGTTGCTTCAGGGTTTTTTCGACCCGCTTTTCAAGACGCCAAAGCCGTATCTGTTCATGGTGCCCGGACAGCAGCACTTCAGGGACTTTTATTCTATCAAAAAGTTCAGGGCGTGTAAACTGGGGATACTCCAAAAGTCCTGAAGAAAAGCTCTCTTCGTCAAGCGATTCGGCGGTTATTACGCTGTCCACCAGCCTATAGGTAGCGTCAATTACAGCCAGCGCAGCCACCTCGCCTGAGGACAAAACATAGTCCCCAACAGATATTTCATCATCGACATATAGGTCGATAATCCTTTGATCTATACCTTCATATCGGCCGCAAATGAGGATTAATTCTTCTTCTTTTGCAAGTTCTTTGGCTAAATCCTGATTAAAAGGCTTCCCGGATGGAGAGAGATAAATTACTTTATGGGTGTCTGACACCTTTTTAGCTGCATTTATCGCCAAACTAAGCGGCTCAGGCAGCATTAACATCCCAGGACCTCCGCCATAAGGCGCATCGTCGCAGGTTTTATGCTTATCCTGGGCAAAATCGCGGATATTTATGGCTTGATATTCGATAATCCCCCGTTTTATAGCTTTCGCCATGATGGAATTCGCAAAAAATGCGTCGGTGATTTCGGGAAACAGGGTTAGAACAGTGTATTTCATGATGATATAGCCTTTTTGAATAGCGGCGGTTGCGAAAAGTCACACTGGCGACATACGACGTGACTCTTTACAAACAACACGCGGAGCGATTGTAAAAACAGCCACGCTCGTCCGGAGCCAGCGGGGCTTTTCGCAACCGCCGCTGTTTTAAGAGTTAATGTCATTCCAGTATCCATAGGTTTTCTAACACTATTTTACCTTTCTCCGGGGAAATGTCCGGGAAGAATTCTTTGCGGAGCGGGACTAGACGGGTTTCGCCGTTTGTCAGTTTGATTTCCATTAGCTCTCCGCCGCCGCCTTCGATTATGTCTGTAATTGTACCTATTTGTTCGCCAGAGCTGGAAACCACTTGTAATCCTTTTAAGTCTTCGATGTAGAACTCGCCTTCAGCTAGCGGGGCGGCTTGGCTGCGGTCTACAAGCAGCTGAGCGCCGTTCAGGGTTTTCGCGGCTTCGGGGGAATCAATACCTTTGAAATGAATCAGCGCGTTGGGTGGAGCGGAGCTGATCTCTTCAATTTGAAGAAGCCGCTCCTTTCCGTCCTTGTTGATTTGTACCGATTCAAGTTTTAAAAGGTGCGCTATTTCGCCGGATAACGGACGAACCTTTACAAAGCCTTTTACGCCGAAAGGGGAACCGACTATACCTATGATGAATTTCTCAGTCAAGGATTTCCAGTACTGTGTGTTTTCCGCTTCTGGCGCTGGCTGCCTGCAGCACCGTTCTGATTGCTTTGGCAATTCGTCCGTGCTTGCCGATAACTTTGCCGATATCGCCTTCCGCCACGCGCAGTTCCAAAATTGTCGACTTTTCACCCTCTACAATATTAACCTGTACCTGGCTTGGATCGTCCACAAGAGACTTCGCCAGATATTCAATTAGATCTTTTTCCATTGTGTTACCTGTTATTATTG
>Ga0209755_10007388_pt1 | contig 11911 bp, 7 predicted proteins | sample TergutCo191P1_FD_187301 | JGI IMG/M metagenome (GOLD analysis project Ga0209755, IMG submission 187301) | Cornitermes sp. P1 segment gut microbial communities from Petit-Saut dam, French Guiana - Co191P1 (SPAdes) (version 2) | ecosystem: Host-associated > Arthropoda: Insects > Digestive system >...
AGCCTTCCTGCAGCCACGGCACATACCAACACGAGGCGATAACATCACGCAGTCGTCAGCTCCTGATGATGGGCACATGGTTGTCCGAAACATGTTGAGTAACTAATAGAAGAGAAATAAAGAATACAAAAGTGACATCTAGTTGGTTTTCTTATCCACACTGAATTATGATGCACAGGCAACCACACATCAGGTTCTTATATCTGTACTGTTCCTTCAACTTTTATCATCTGATGAGACCTTATGCTAGTCTCTGTGTGTCTGTTGGTAGTAATTTAAATGTTCATGCTAAGCCAGAAAACCTCAGGCTGTTATGAGATATAACTGGCATTTATATCCTTCTCCTAAAGGTTAGTTACTTCCAGTATCCACACTGCTGCTGAGAAGCATGTGGGAACAAAACTTACACCAGACATGAAACAGGATGGTCAGAGAGACTGTCACAACCTTGCCTCGACAGGCCTACGATGTAACCGGTTTTGGTTATTATTTTCTTATGCTATGCTGCATGTCCACCGTTTTCACACAATGTTTCTCCTGTGCTCCCCACACTACCTTGCTACAGTCCCAACCATAATGCAAAGCATGTGAACTTACCTGACAATGCAACACAGAATATGATGGCTGTCACACCTTCAAAACAATGAATCCATTTCTTCCTTTCTGACCTCTGACCTCCAACATCAAACATCCTGTTACAAAAAAATTTACAGACTGCATTTTTACTAAACGCTGCTATTACTCTGGACACTATGTGTCATCTGAGGGTCTCCCAAATCCACTCTTTCATAAATTCAATCTGCTTCTGTCGCCAGACACAAAAACTTCCCAATCTGCCCCAAAGAAAGAGAGAGTCTCAGTCATGGCAATGAACCAAGTTTTAACCACAGCACATATTTTACAATAAGTATGTGAAACTGGTGATCTTATAAACTAACTAAACTGACTGGCAAGAATGACAACTGTAACTCATATATTACTTTCACAAGTAACTTCATAAACTCCCCAAAAGCCAGTGGTGACATTCACTTATCCCTGATCATACAAATGAAATATATATTCTTTAGAACTACACATTTCCTGTTCAGCTAGTGGTGAAAGTAATGAGTCACCAGTTATAAAGCTGACACATTTATTATTCAGAACCACAGAGTTTCCTGTTGTTTTTCATTCATACTTACTTGACATACATGTGCTTTCTCAACTTCAATAATAAACTGGTGTTTGGTGCATAAAAACCGACAAGCATGCACTACACTTGTAAGATCTTTTAAAATGTGACAAAATCACTAATTGTGGGTTTGGAGGTTTACACAGTGGTGTAACTACAGACTCCAGCCTGCCGCAATATGGTGCTGTTCCACTGTGCGTGCGGTTCACAGCAATCTGAAGGAGCACGTTGCCTTCACCCTCAAGGATCAAGCGGTCATGTTCCTCCAAAACACTGAAAACCACTCCGCCAATGACACAGTATCACATCCCAGTGACTTTGAATAACTTGTCCCTTGAGGATGAAGTCAATTTGTTCCATTCAAATGCCTGGAACCACTCACATGTCAACACAGCACCACCACCCAGAATAATCAGAATCCTCAAGTGACGTGGGAGACTGTCACGAATTACAAAGTCTTCAGTCACTGTTACGCTTGCTCTTATGCAATTTATATTTGCCTTTACAGATACGCCTGACAGTCCTACCTTGTGTCAAGAACAATTTCCTGGCACATTCCCACAAAGGCATCATGCTGAATAGTACTTCCTCAGCTACAGCCATTCGAGAGGTGCAAATAATGAACTGGTTTAAGTTAAAACATCATGCCAGGGTTCACGTTTGTGTTTAGAGGCTCTCATACTGAATATCTTTGACACCAAGAACAGTAGCTAAGATGTTCAGTGTTGCACTTCACCTGCAGTCTACATCCAAAACTCAAAAGTATGACTAGTACCCAGATACTCAATTATTACACCAACCACTGCACATATATAAAATTTATAAAATTTACACATTAAAACATTAAAAACGCTCCGACATGTTTCGGTCCTAAGACCATCCTCAGGGAGCTATATCTTCCTTGCTAAAGTCACACTAGAAATAGGCACATATTAATTCCGTTGTGCCAGTTGGGTATTGTGGCAGCATGCCGTGTCGTGTAATGTTATGTTGCAAAGAGTACCCTGCTATGGATGTGCATTCTGTGCTTCGTTGCATTAGAATACACATGCTGGGATGGTAACGGTCTTGTCAAACCGTATTGGTGATGTTGCTTTATTGATGGTTATTGCTTGGATAATTAATTTTGGTAGTTGAAGTTTTATTTATTATTTGGAGTTTTTATCAGGTTCTGTTGAGATAGAGTTGATTTCTTTTCTTGTTGTTTTGGCTGCTATAACTAAGAGTGCTCAGATTCCTTTTTCTTCTTGACTGCCTGCAGCTATGGCTGCTCCTACTCCTGTTTCTGCTTTAGTGCATTCTTCTGCTTTGGTTACTGCGGGTGTTTATCTATTAATTCATTTTAGACCTTCTTTTAGTTATTGATTGTATGTTATTTTGTTGTTGGTTTCTGGGTTGACTATGTTTATGGCAGGGCTAGGGGCTAATTTTGAGTTTGATTTGAGGGTTATTGCTCTATATACTTTCAGACAATTAGATCTTATGATTATGACTATTTCTATAGGTCTTTCTGGTTTAGCTTTTTTTCATTTGTTAACTCATGCATTGTTTAAGGCTTTATTATTTATGTGTGCCGGAGGTGTCATTCATTGCATGGGGGATTCTCAGAATATTCGTTTCATGGGTGGTTTATCTATTTATATGCCATTTACTTCTTCAAGTTTAATGGTTTCTAATTTTGCTCTTTGTGCTATGCCGTTTTTAGCCAGATTTTATTTTGGAAATGTTTTCTATGAGATATGTGAATATGTTTGGCTTCTTTTAGTTGTTTGTTTCGACCGGTTTGTTGACAGTTTGTTATTCTTTCTGTCTATTTTATTTTGTTTTGTGTGGCGATTTTAATTTTGTCCCTTCTTATTCTATAGTTGAGACTAGTTATAATATAGTGTTTGGTATAATTGGTTTGTTGATTATGTCTGTTTTTGGTGGTAGTTCTCTTATGTGATTGATTTGTCCTACTCCTTCTGTGATTTGTATACCTTATTATTTAAGGTTTCTTACTTTGTTTGTTGTGTTTATTGGTGGCCGACTTGGCTATGAAATTGCCAGATTTTTTATGGGTGATGGGACGTTTTCCATTTATTTTTATGGGGCTTCTTCATTTTCTGGTTCTATGTGGTTTATACCTTTTTTTTTCTACTTGTGGTGTTTCTTTTGGCCCTCTGGGGGTTGGTTATACGGCGACAAGGATTTTTGATTCTGGTTGGATGGAGTATTTTGGTGGCCAGGGTATATATTGAATTCTTTTTAATCTTGGTAGGGCCAATCAGTGGTTTCAGTATAATAATTTAAAGGTGTTTTTAGGATTTTTTGTTATGTGAATTGTTATTCTGTTCTTTGTTCTTATTTATTACTTGGATAGCTTATAGTTTAGAGTGTGACACTGAACGCAGCGAAGCACAGAATGCACATCCATAGCAGGGCACTCTTCGCAGCATAACATTACACAACACGGCATGCTGCCACAATACCCAACTGGTACAACGAAATTAATATGTGCCTATTTCTAGCATGACTGTAGCAAGGAAGATCTAGCTCCCTGAGGATGGTCTTAGGACCGAAACATGTCGGAGCGTTCTTAATGTTTTAATGCATAAATTTTATATATGTGCAGTGGTTGGTGTAATAATTGAGTAACTTGACAACATGCACAGTTTTTGCTCAAACATTACTTTTCGTTTGTTCAGCTTGCTTCTACCACTTGAACTACACTTTCAACCCCCACTTAGTACAGTTATACTATATGAGTATGGGTGAAACAGGTCACTGCCTCATACACTGAGAAGCGTGCCCACACAAAAAACAACCTACGCTCCAGCTCCATCCCTACTGGGATGCCATACAGCAGCAAATGGAATAACTGCAGGTGCCTGAGCATTAGATACTTTTCTTTTGGGTAAAATGCATCCTGTTGTGATATTAGTCCGGTCGACACGGGCTACATGTTTCCGCCACACTGGCCACCTTCAGGCATTAAATATGTCATATTTAAAACTCAAAATAAAATGCATACATACATACATATATACTTATTTTGAGAGATCTCGCACACTGGCAACTGTAAACACTTTTTAAAAGCAGTAAACGGTCATTGTGCCTTCTTCTCCATTGGGTTCAATGCCCACTCTTTAAAGGTTTGCGTTCGTAGGTGAAGTTAATCCGCGCTATTTACATTAGGTTTTCTTGGTATATACTATTATCGTTATTATCATTGTAAAATCAGTTTACAAACTGCTCCCATTGTCCTGTATGGTGCTGTCCATGTGTCTCGCAGCAACATACTGCCAGACGTTTGAGCTGTATCATGTATTTAATGCCTGAATATGGCCTGTATAGCCAAAACACACAGCACGTGTTGACAGGACCAAAATAATTTGTTGAGGCTGACAACAATGCAGATGTCAAATTTAAAAAATTATTGCTGCTACTACTGCCATTACTATGGTTATGGAATGAATTGCTTATAACAGCTGTATACACCACCAGCGACTTTTTAAAAAACACCAAGGAGAGTCACTGATGCCAAATATGCTTATTACATTCACTTATCTGTGTGGTGATATTAGAGAATCACTTGCGATGATGTAATGGTACCATATTCCCTACTTTTAACCTTTAGACGCCTAATGTCAACTATAGTTGACATATCGCACCACTAACCTCCAAAGTTACATTTTATATATTTATTCAACAAATATAGGTACTGCATATTTTAAACAGGGTGTATACTCTCCGTCTTTTTCTCTTCAAAATGCAGTTTGTTTCATAATTCTAACTTGTTTGGTTCCTGTATTATTCACATTTTATATACAAGGTGTGCTAAAATTAAAAAAATTATTCCGGTACCAAAAGGTTTAACAAAAGATGGTACCATACAGCAAGATCAGAACTCATCACTACACATGTAAAGAAGCTGCATCTGCAGTTATCTAGACAAAGATCAATGTATTTCAGAACACAATTCAATTAAGTAATACCGCAATTCATACGAATATGACTTACTTGAAGCGTAAGCCCTTAAAGGAGAAATGTGTTTCAACAATGCCTGTGGTTTTCACCCTCGTCCTGAGGACATCCTGCTGTGTAGGAATATAGTTTGGTTGCGATATTCTGTCCAGTGCATTCAGATAATATGCAGCCGAATCATTCAGCTGATACTCTCTAGAACGAACGAAGCACAGCTGAACTCCAGAGTCTTGCCACAGCCGTTTCATTAACATCACCAGTTCTGGAGTCAGTTCTCCTTCTTCGGCTGCACTTGCTAACGTGAAGAACTGACGGGCGTGGTCCTAAGCACAGATTGAAGAATAGACATACCAAGCAATTCAGAATTCCAGACTTCTGGGCTATGATAATGTCTCGTTGGATCAAAGGCAACTGTGTGATGAAGACACCGACTGATTACACTTAAGATATAGACATTATAATCCTTCAATACATGAGGAACCTATCGCCACTGATACGGCGTCACATCCCAGAAGAAATTAATCCTCAGCTACACTGTTGTGAGAAACCCCGATCTTAAAATCAGGGTGTTACTTTACTGTAAGCACACTCATTCCTCTACTTACAAATACCCACGTCACAAACAACCCACACATATGAACTGCCACCCATTAAAAATGTTATTATTTAGTTCTCACCTGACTCTTATTCTGAAATTAATAAATGTATTTATCTTTTTTATAAAAAACATTGGATATACACAATTACCATGCTATTCTGGCTGACATTGTGGTTTATCTCCCACAAAATGCTGGGAATGTGGTTTATCATCCACAAACTGTCATTTTTTATTCTAACTGAAGATACCAACAATTTGCATATCCACACGTTGGTCTTCATCAGCACAGTGACGGTATCAACATCAGTAATCCGTTTGACCAAGTCTTTGCCACGTTAAGTGGCTTACGTATAACTCACGCTGCTTCTAGCAGTGTAAAACGTAATTCATACTTCCCTCCTTCGGCTGTTGGCATTCATTTGCCACCTGCCTCAAGTCTGTACTTAAAAATTATGGGTATTCGTACCTAAAAATTGCCTCAATTACAGAAAATTCATAGTCTTTCTACTTATGACTGGTCTGGAGCACTTCTTAGCTGGATAACATCTACTAATAATTAACTCAGAACCAACAAAGTATTAGAAAATCTTTCTCTTCATTTTGGGTGGGGAGGCGTACCTCTATCCAGCTTAACACAAGGCAGCAGTCAAATTTTCATCAACCCTTGGCTCACTTGAAGAAGTATCAATTGGGACCCTACTATAAGGGGAATAAAGTTGTTTAATATTCTCCCTGCCTCTATAAAAGATGAGTCTCACAATCCACCCAGATTTAGGTCATTTTAAAAAAATTTTTTCATTGGAGACAACATTGTACTCGTTGGATGAGTTCTACAGTAACTGTAAATCTATGAAATCCTAAATTAAAATTTGATGAAGAATAAGTCTTATTTTGAGACTTTTACACAATCTGTACTGAACCACCCCATTACATTTGTGTATTTTAGCGTTAAATTCACGCTAACTTATACTATTGTTATTTTTACTCCTAGAATTTAGTAAGATTTTTTGTAACATTGACTATTTCCACATCCAGTTGGTCTCAGCCTTGTAATGGATTCAAGGAATGTAAAAGTAAATAAATAAAAATATATAAGACCATTACTTATTTACCTCAACCTTGCAAGGTGCGCTACTTGGTTACTGTAGAGGTGTCAGAGTGCTCTGATCTGCCATCAATGCACTACCACACACTTAACACATATTTTAGAGAACCTGTGAAATAAATAAAGCCCTAACCTAAAACTGAGTGCAACAAAGACAAATAAAATGGTAAATAACTTACCGCCCTCCCGGGGTCAGCAAAATCAATCCTCAACTGTCCCATTGCTCTTATAATTGCCATCAGGCTCTGAATTGTGTTACTATAGACTACCGGGCGGTACTGCTCGCATTCTTCTTTGGAGTAACCAGTCTCATGAATGATCTTCATCTGTTTGACTATTGTGCTCTTTCCAGACTCTCCAGCACCTTTTTAGAATAAAATACAACAGTTAACAAACACAAATACGAAAATGTGACAGTTTTACACTGTTAACTGTTCTTTGGCCCACCTATTCTTAATACTGCCTGCCATCTGCCAGGCACATCGGTTTTTAGTTCTTTTCTTAATGAATTGAATGGAATCTCATCTGCAAAACATCATCCAATTTTCCACAAATCCCATTTCACAAACTTTTCACATCTCATAAAATAAAATGTGAAAGCTTCAAACTTCTGTCAATTAAATGAAGCCTCAAAACATAATGTTAAATGTCTTTGGTTTCATAATGTATCTTTTATACCGTCACCTGACTCTGTGACAGTTCTGTGTTGGTAACCCTGATGTATGTGGTGCAACATGGCGTCAAAGGTATGTGACAAGAAGTTCTGAAGTCAGTGGGGAACATATGTATCATATGCACACAGCACTTCTATAAAATTATACTGCTGCCTGGGATAAGCAGTCACATTTGGAGATGTCAGCAAAGAATGGATTGGAAATGGTTGTGTGTAGAAAATAACAACTTGATATTACACATTTCTGTACAATGGATACACAAGATTATATTTATTACCAACCAATTAGTATAATCTTAATGATAACATGCTTTTCAACCCCTGCCTAGAATGCAGAGTTACTGACACAGAAGCAGTCACATTACACCACAACACATGCCAGTAGGTACAAGGAGGAAATTACTAAATTTATGCATACAGAGAATAACTCTATTACAGCACACTTTTGCAGAGACACTACTTTGCCAAAAACCGTGACTGATTTAATCTCTAGGAGACTTACCGACCCTGTATCAACTGCAGAGCTTCTACTAAACCTACTGGTGTGCTGCAAATATTTGGAAGTCTTACCACTATCACTACTAGACATGTCACTCTTAAAAAGGCACTTATATGCAAAACGCTGAACACATCTGCTTAAATTCTTATACTTCAAGTGTCCTTACATAACAATAAAGGTATATGTCGAATGACATCCTTAATGCCATGCCATGTACCTTACCTAGCAATAAAAGTTTAACTTCTCTGGCAGCTCTTTCTCCATCCGCTCGCAGATCTTTATCTATTTTCTTAGATCTTTCTGCTGCTTCCTTCTCTATCGTTGTGCTGACAGCACACCCCATTCTGAAGTTCGGCACTTGTTGCTTTAGTAAGGCTCCACCCGGTTGCTAAGCAAGGAGAAACACAACTGTGTGCAGTGAATTCAGGTTACTTTAATAAAAGTACTTGCTTGTTCAACACGCAGCGCGTACAGACAGAGTTTCAAAACAATCCGTAATGAATACTACACCATCTAATATTGCACTACGGAAGTTCTTTCGCTATCTTCTGTCATGTACAAACAATTTATTTTTAATCACTAAAGACAACAGACGCACATTCAACCCAAGTTTCGTCACAACACGATTACCAACTACGAAACGGTATGTAAATCAACCATTCGTACGTTCCAGTTTATACCCTATCAAATACGGGCACTGGTAAAGATTTACATTACCAGCCACTATACGAAGACATGCTGACTACTATAATAACATACACGGAAACGTTATCATTTAAAATTTCACACAAAGCGTCTATTAACGAAAGCGTAACTCCTACACATATTGCCTACACTTGATCCGTTGTGCCAACACTACTGAACTTCAATTCCCACACACGCCATGCCTTCTAATACTTTGAATCCATTAACAAGATACGGAATCACGAAAATTGTAATAATTAGCCCCTCATGTATTCAATAAATTCAATATTAGTAGTAGTTTAGTTTAATTCTTCCGTTTTTGAACCTCCGATTCATTAGGACGGTTTACGTGTTCTAATTATTAATGTTCTAGCAATTGGGCGTTACGTTTCAGAAATCATCATTCAGTAACACCTCGACTTTTCTGTAATGAAAGCAATATATTTTAATGAACATGATAACGTCAGCAAAACATATTATTGCGTGCTTTCTTGTAATACTTCCAGTAGATGATCTGTGTTCAGTACTGCACGTTAGACCACAGCTGCCAACACAACTGTCAAACACCATCAAAACACGGTATGCTACTCCTCTCCCCCAGCAAAAAATGATTTGACTACGCTGTTCTCAATTTACGGTTTACAAACTCTTCCAGCATGGCGGCTTCCACGTTCATTACAAACAAAATTAGGCTGTACGATATTCTGTGAAAAGAAATTTAAGTCAAAAATAGTAATTCTTTTTTGTTCTACCACAGTTAGGTTCTCAGATTTCATTTTACCTACAGCCACCAACCAACACACCCAGAAATAGTTTAATCGATCGAGCATGAGTTTGGTTATTTCATTTTTGTGTCATAAACTTCAATTAAGCAAGAGAAATTATACCATGAACATTTCCTATAATCACTGCAATGCTGCATAATATCCAAGAAGTAGGCAGATCTCAAGTATAATGATTACAGAATTTTCCTGGTATTACCTCTTTCTGGAATAGATTTTTATTGTATCAAGGTCTTGCAACACAACATAGAATTTCACTTCAGTAAATTTTCACAGTTTGAGATAAGTGTTGGCAGTTTGATCTAAATTGTCAGTGAATTTCTCATAAATGGTGCTCCAGTATGCTTCGAATGTACAGCATGTCATTACCTTTCAGTACTCTCCACAGCAACTGACTTATTGTATGGATGAACAAAACCAGAAATTTAAATAAATTCCCCACTTCTCATAATAAAGATGAATATTTAGTTCTTGGCTTTATTGACTTGTGCTACATGACGACTGCAAACTGACAAACCTCAAGAGCTGTCTTACATCGAATGGGGCCAAATTTTACACTTTCAAGCAATGCCATGATTTCTGATTAAACACTACTCATGTAATGAACTTTACCTTGTTATTTTAAAACTACAAGACATTAAACATCAATAAAACCTTGCTTCTTGTTCCTGTCATAAGCAAGACTGAAAATTTGTTTTCATACAGATTTAATGTTTCAGAACCTCCTTCACACAGAATTAATGAACTTTTTATTCAGACCACAAAAAATTTTAGGTTGCAGTGTCAAAAATGCAATAAACCTTTTAAAGCCTACTACCAGTAGGCTTTAAAAGGTTTATTGCACCGTGATGCACCAACAGTTTAACATTCAACAACTGTACGCTCTGCCCACACTGTATTTATGTGTTTTGTATTTATCTGAGAATAAACAGTGACTTGTGCCACTTACAGCATAAACTGATTGGTTTTTGTAACCGAGATGAAAAGTGTTTACTGTGCGGTACGGACTGGGTCTTTAAATAAAGCGGTCTACCAGTTACATGATGCACAAACAGTTTAACATTCAACAACTGTACGCTCTGCCCACACTGTGTTTATGTGTTTTGTGTTTATCTGAGCACAAACAGCGACTTGTGCCACTTACAGCACAAACTGGTTGGTTTTTAAAACCGAAATGAAAGGTGTTTACAGCATGGTACGGACTGGGTCTTTAAATAAAGCAGTCTGCGCTTCGTCTTTAAAGGGTTAAAATGCTTCCAATAAATGATACAATAATTTTGTTAAATACAAATTTTACCAGTCAGGATGAAATACCAGTACACCGTGCAAAAGTAAAACCATGTGAAAACAATTATACAACTACAGTTCATGTTTCGTGTCATAATTGAAAGTTTATTTAAATAATTTACAACTGATAATGCATAAATAACAATTTGCTTCTCATGAGTAAACTATGGAAGAGTGATAATCACACTAGAATTCCTCACAATGTTAGCATGCAGGGAACTAAATGCTATTATTGTCCACACTTTACGAATATGGCATCTTCAGAACAGTACACAAGTGCAACAAGATTTCACATTTATCCTGAAATAGCCAATTATTCACTAAACCCTCAGTGTAAATAAACTTTATTCTTGAAATAACAGAAGTATAATATTAACCCTGCAGAATAGAAGAGCTATTGCGTTGTGGAATAAAATAATTCTCCATGTCGAGCCCATCTCTTCCCAGGATCTCCACCCCCAAATAATTACAAGCAAGCAATTAAAAAAAAACCATTAATTAACATTGATATTCTTGTCACTCATCAAGTCAGTATTGCTTAAAACAAATCTCACAAGAAGAGTGGGCAATGCATGCTACAACCGCGAATCTCAAGGATTTCACACTGGTTAGTTGATGGTTCTGGACTTCTGGTATGATGCTTTGTCACCGAATTATTGGAATGTAAGTGCCTCAGTCTTCAAAGGTCTAGGGATTCTTGATCCTTTCAAATAAATGTACTGCCTTCACCTTAAAGTATCAAGGACCCCCTCCACCCTTGAAGATGCTGGCATTATGTCCGCCTGCAAAGTCAGCAACCACTAACCGAGTGACACTGCATTATGTCCCAGAACATCCAAATCCTCACATTATAATTAATAACAGTAGGCTTTTTTGTTCTAAAAAATAAAAAAACCTGTAATTCTGCAGGGTAAATACACTTCTGCCTGCATGCAATGCGAGACCTTGGGTTCTCACAGCGGTGATTATAAAGATTCAAATCTTGTGGGATAGGAGGCCATGTTGACTAATAGAGTTACTCAACAATTCTTGAATTTCTAGGAATGTAATGTTTGACGCAGCAAGCTCCTCTGGAACTTCTGTTAACTATATACCACTAGGCATACCATCATATCCCAGAAGACGTGCATCACGATATTCAATATT
>Ga0209755_10007390_pt1 | contig 11908 bp, 10 predicted proteins | sample TergutCo191P1_FD_187301 | JGI IMG/M metagenome (GOLD analysis project Ga0209755, IMG submission 187301) | Cornitermes sp. P1 segment gut microbial communities from Petit-Saut dam, French Guiana - Co191P1 (SPAdes) (version 2) | ecosystem: Host-associated > Arthropoda: Insects > Digestive system...
CCCTAATGGCCCCCCCCCCCTCCTCCTCCCCCCCACCGCCGCTTCTTTTTCTTCTTCTTCGTCTTCTCCGCCGCCCTCGCCGCCCCCGGCTTGACGAGTTTGGCCAACTCCCCCATCATAATGGGCCAAAATGCCCCCTCCCCTAGGGCCTCCACCAACTCCCTCTGCGTATTTATCGGCTTTTCAAACAAAGTGGCCGCATAGCCAATTTCATCCAAACTGTTTCGAGCGTCGCTGCCCCCTATGCCTGGAAGGCGCATTTTCTTGGCCATCTCCATGGCTTGCTCATTCGCTCCAAGGCTGACAGAGGGGTTATATACCTCAATGGCACAAAGGCACTTCAACGTTTGTATGTGCTCGCGCGCGGGGTAGGGGAATTGCGCGTCAAACGGGCGCGCAGCAATAATGACCGCCCCCAGAGACTTCAACTTGGGCAGGCACTCCTCTATGCTCCAGGGCCTCTCCCGGTTGCTCCCCCACATTTGGACGGGCTCGGGCGCTGAAAGCGGATTTTCAAAAAAACAAATGTATTGGCCCTTGTCCGTGTCGAGTTCCATCCCAACAAAAACCTTTATTTTCGAGCTCTTCCCCAAATCCAACAACTCTTCACAGCCATCTTGAGTGTTCTTCTCTGTGAAGGCAACCCCGTCAAGTCCGTGCAATTCGGCTCGGGCCAGCACCTCTTTGGGGTTCAGGGAACAGCCACATGTCAGATAGGAATGCGCGTGTAGATCAATCAGCATATAAAAAAACCTCTAGCATGTTTTGACAATCCACTTCACTCCTGTCATAAAGCATTCATGTTCACGGGCGTGAAGGTTTTTTCTGCCACCAAGGCAAAAGAACGAGAAGAGTTGGGAGGCAATGTCTCCCGTTGGATAAAAAGTAACCCTGATCTTCAAATCGTCGACAGGGAGGTACGCCAGTCAAGCGACAATGAGTTCCATTGTTTCTCGCTGATTCTCTTTTATAAAAAACGCGAATCTTCATAATAACACTGCCAACCTTTGCGGTGGTCTTTAGAATGGGTGGTTTTGTCCGCTGAAGGGGTGGGTGTGTTCAAAGGAGCCCAAACGATGCTTGAAAGTCTGTGTCGGCTGCGCCACGCAAACCCACACTCTTTTTTAGGCCGTCATGTTGAGCCTTCGGGGGTTTGGATTCGTGCCTGGCGTCCGGATGCTCGAACTGTTGAGTTGCTTGTTGACTCGCAACATTTGCCCATGCAGGCCGTCGCACATGGCCTTTTTGAATGTTGCTTTCCCGAAAATACGGCCCCCCTGCACTACCGCTTCAAAATCCATTCCAACACTGGGCAGGAGCTTGTCATTGAGGACCCCTATCGCTTCCTCCCCTTCTGGGGAGAGGTGGATTTGCACCTCTTCGGAGAAGGCTCCCACCAACAACTCTGGAAAAAAATGGGGGCCCACTTCCTCCATGACTTTTTCGGCGCCAGTGGTGTGGCCTTCTCTGTCTGGGCACCCAATGCAGAAGGCGTCTCCGTTATAGGGGACTTCAACAACTGGGACACCCGCCTCCACCCCATGCGAAGCATGGGCGCTTCTGGAATTTGGGAGTTGTTTGTTCCCGAAATAACACCCGGTGCCAAATATAAATTCCAGCTTCAACTGCCAGGCGGAGCCACGCATGCCAAGGCGGACCCCTTCGCCTTCCAATTTGAAGTCCCCCCTAAAACCGCCTCCATCGTCAACCAAAGCCACTATGTCTGGGGAGACAACACGTGGCGTTGCGGCTTGCCTCAACAACTGCGCTCCGACAAACCCCTCTCTGTTTATGAAGTCCACTTGTCCTCGTGGCGCAAAATTCCCGAAGAGGACAACCGCTCCCTCAACTGCCGGGAAGCCGCGCATGCTTTGGCTGACTATGTCAAAGGCCTCGGGTTTACGCATGTGGAGTTGATGCCTGTCACTGAGCACCCCTTCAGCGGAAGCTGGGGCTACCAAGTCAGCGGCTATTTCGCTCCCACTTCGCGCTTTGGAAGCCCGGATGATTTTCGCTTCTTCGTCGACACCCTGCACCAACACGGCATCGGCGTCATTGTCGACTGGGTCCCCGCACATTTCCCCAGGGACCAATTCGCCCTCGCCTATTTCGACGGCACCGCCCTCTATGAGCATGCAGACCCCCGGCGCGGCTTGCACCCTGACTGGGGTACGGCCATTTTCAACTATGGCCGCCATGAAGTCCGCAATTTCTTGCTCTCCAGCGCACTCTATTGGATTGAGGAATTCCACATTGACGGGTTTCGCGTCGACGCCGTCGCCTCCATGCTCTATTTGGACTATAGCCGCAACTCCGGCGAGTGGATGCCCAACACCTATGGCGGCCGCGAAAACCTCGAAGCCATTGACTTCCTGAGAAACCTCAACGAAACCATTCAGGCCCGCTACCCCGGCACCCTCGTCATGGCCGAAGAGTCCACCGCCTGGCCACAAGTCAGCAGGCCAACCTCTGTCGGAGGACTTGGGTTTACGCATAAGTGGAATATGGGGTGGATGCATGACAACCTCAAATTCTTCCAGCGAGACCCAGTACACCGGAGCTTCCACCACAATGAGCTGACTTTCGGCCTCCTCTATGCCTTCACCGAAAACTTCGTCCTCCCCCTCTCCCATGACGAAGTCGTCCACGGCAAAGGCTCCCTCATCTCCCGTATGCCCGGTGACTTGTGGCAAAAGTTCGCCAACCTCCGCTCCCTCTATGCTTGGATGTGGGCTCACCCAGGAAAAAAATTGCTCTTCATGGGCGGTGAGTTTGCTCAATTCGACGAGTGGAACCATGAGCAAAGCCTGGACTGGCACTTGCTCGAGTATAACGGCCATAGGGAGCTTCCCGGGCTTGTCCGGGAGCTCAATCGCCTCTATCGCGAGGAGCCTGCCCTCCACCAAAGGGACTTTCGCTCGGATGGGTTTTGCTGGCTTCAGGCCAATGCCGCAGACGTTAACACCTATGCCTTCTTCAGACGAGGCGACATCGGCCGCGAAATCATCTGCGTCGCCAACCTCTCCCCCGTCATCCGAGAAAATTATCGCATCGGCTGCCCAACCCTGGGGCGTTTCCACGAAATCCTCAACACAGACTGGACTCGCTTCGGCGGCTCCGGCGTCTCTAACCCCCCGCAAGATGCGGCCCCTACCCCGTGGGATGGACAAATGGCCTCCCTCTCCCTCACCCTCCCTCCTCTGGGCGTCGTTTATTTAGCCCGTCATTAGGCTCCTGCCCTTCGCCGCAACCTTCGAGGCAAGCGCTTTGAAAACAGAGCGCAAGTCCAACTGCGGCGTCTTCATCAACAGCTGGACAAGCTTTGCCGTCCGCTCCGCCAAAACAGCCATATTCGCCAGCCGCTCCAGCTTCTCCTTCGGAGCATCCCCCAAAGCCAAAGCCAGGGACTTGGCTTGCTCAAAGTCACTGCATACGCGCTTCATGAGAATATATTCGCGCTCCTCCAATACCCGCCGCGCCATCTTGAGTACGTCTGTCTCCGCCCTGTAGCGCCAGGCTATTTCTCCCTTGTCTCTTACGCGCACCACCACCTTCCAATGCTCCAAATCCCCAAGCAACATGGAAACACCCCCCTTCGAAAGCCCAAGCGCCCCCCTCACCTCCGCCGCGGACAAAGGCTGGCTATATAAATAAAGCAACGCCCATACACGCCCAAGGTTCCGCTTGAATCCCCAAAACTCTATGACGTCCCCTACGGCGTCCACCGCTATCCCCTCCCACTCCTCCAAACATATGCGCGCCCCCTTGTTGGCCTGCCTCATGCGGCCCCTCGCTTCGGTACCATGTTCTTCGTGAAGTGCTTCGTCCACAAAACCAACTGCGCCCCACTGGGCGTCTGCGCATAGTCCCCCAATAACTTGAAGGCCGCCTCCATCTCCCGCTCCATCAACTCCATGGCTTCGTCTAATACGCCGGAGCACATGACGGCCAAACCCAACTCGCGCGTGCGCTCCCGCGTCACCGTCGGAAAACCCCACGCCTCTTTGAAACGCTTCATGACAGAGGGGTTTCTCTGCGCCGCTAGCAAAACCAAAAGCGAAGGCGTCTTGGACTGAATGTCTGCAAACTGAGGCTTGCCCTCGTCCACCCCCGTAATGTCCTTTACGTCATCCGCCATTTGGAATACCACCCCCAACTTGCGGCCAAAAGCATCCAACCGCGCCTGCGCAACAACATCGTTCGCTAAAATGGACGCCGCCGCCCCACACCAACCAAACAAAGCCCCCGTCTTCCCCTCCGCAATACGCAACAACTGCTCAACCGAAAGCAATAAATTCCCCCGCACCTCTACCTCCGCTATCGCCGCATGCGTCATCTCCGCTACCACCCGCAAAGCCGTTTGCGTCAGCCGGTTGTTGATGTGTGTCAACTTTAACGCCGCCCCGGACAACATGAGGTCCCCCCCCATCACCGCTACAATGTTCCCCCACCGCGCATTCACCGTGGGCAATGCACGGCGAAACATGCCATTGTCTACAACATCATCATGCAACAAACTCGCATTGTGTATAAACTCCGCGGCCACCGCTACCTCCACTTGCCTCTCGTCCTCCTCTACCCCCAACATGTCGCAAAATAAGTGCACCAAAATGGGCCGCACATGCTTCCCGCGGACAGCAAAAAAATCATTTAAGGCATCTACGAGTGTTCCGTTGCCCGCCCCCATCTCTGAATCACGCAACCAAGCATGAGACGAATGCTCAACACGTTTCAAAAAATCCTTAAACAACAACTCGGAAGTCATGCTGTCGATATAGTTCATGTCGTCGTGAACTGCATGCAGAATATGCACACCTGTTCTGCACGTAAACCCATTCAATCCGCTTGAGAAGCCCAGCACCCATGCCAAAACTCCAAAGAGCCCCCAGCAGAAATAAACATTTTAAAATTAAAATAAAACCCGCCGCTTGCGTTCCCCAAAGGCTTTGCGTATGCTCACTTCCTTGGGTGCGCTCTGTTATGGCTGCCAACATAATGTTGAGTATGCCAATGCCCCCAACCAACAAGGACAAGGCAGAAATGGCAAAAGTTGCAATGACAACAACGCTCAACTCTCTGCGTTGTTTTGTCATGAATTCGTAAGTCTCAATAAATAAATTTTTGTTGTTTATGGGCCTGGCGGCCCGCCCCCCTCTTAACTGAGAATGTTTTTATGGGCCTGCGGCCCGGGCTTTTTTTTGAAATGTTTCTCTTTGCCCTCCGGGCGGGTTGTTTAACTAAGAATGTTTTTTTTGGGCCTGCGGCCCGGGCCGTTTTTTGAAATGTTTCTCTTCGCCCATTGGGGCGTTGCTCTCTCTGGGCCTGCGGCCCGGGCTTTTTCGCCCTTCGGGCGTTTTGCCTCCGGCGGGGAACTTTTTGCTCGCCCAAAAAGTTCCTCAAAAACGGCTCCCTCCGGTGGCCCTGCGGGGCCTTTGGCCTCACTTGCAACCCTCTTGGGGCTTCCCTCCTTTGTTTTCCTCCAGCGAGGGTCGCGGGACACTGTGCAAAACTTGGAGCATGTCAGCAGTGCCGTTTGAAGCCACCTCGGAAAACACGCCTCACCCACAACCCTCCTGGAGCCATTCGAAACAGCCTCGAAAAATACCCTTCACTCGCAACCCTCTTGGGGCTTCCCTCCTCCGCGCCCATCAGCGAGGGTCGCGGAACACTGTGCAAAACTCGGAGGGTGTCAGCAGTGTCATTTGAGGCCAACCGCCTGCCTTCAGCAGGCGGCTATATTAATGTTGTTGGAGTGTCTAGTTTGCGTTGCTTTCTGTCAACCCGTGGATTGACATAAGGTAATGCAAAGTTGGCATATGGCTGTTTGAAAGCCTCGTGTCGAAGACACGAGGTTGAATGCAGAGAGCAGTGCTGACACCCTTCATATTTCGCACAGCGTCCCGCGACCCTCGCTGATGGGCGTGGAGGAGGGAAGCCCCAAGAGGGTTGCGAGTGAGGCGAAAAGCCCCGCAGGGCCACCGGAGGGAGCCGTTTTTGAGGAACTTTTTGGGCGAGCAAAAAGTTCCCCGCCGGAGGCAAAACGCCCGAAGGGCGAAAAAGCCCGGGCCGCAGGCCCAGAAAGAACAACACCCGAAGGGTGAAGAGAAACATTTCAAAAAATAGCCCGGGCCGCAGGCCCAGAAAAATGAGAATGAAGTGGCTGCAGGGTTTCAAATAAATGTAGCGACAACACACACTTGGCTGTGCCATGGTGGCGTGGTTTCCCTTTTTCAGAAAAGAAGAGTCCCATGTTCCACCACATTCCCCCCACCCTGTTTCTCGCGCTTTTTTTGTCGACTTCCTGCGCACACGTGAAGAAGGCGCCTCAAGAGGCGCTGAGAAATCCGGCAGCAGATTGGATTCCCATAGAAATGAACTGGGAATGGGGTTTCATCAACGCCCAGGGAGAGATGGTGGTTGAGCCGAGGTTTGAGAAAGCAACGGCGTTTGCCGCCAATGGTTTGGCGCGGGCAAAGGAAAACGGGAAATGGGGCTTCATCAACGCCAAGGGTGCGTGGGTGGTTGAGCCGAGGTTTGAGTGGACAGAGGATTTTGCCGCCAATGGTTTTGCACGGATAAGGGAAAATAAAAAATATGGCTTCATCAACCTCAAGGATGCGTGGGTGGTTGAGCCGAGGTTTGAGTGGATAAAGGATTTTGCCGCCAATGGTTTGGCGCGGGCAATGGAAAACGGGAAATATGGCTTCATCAACCTCAAGGGTGCGTGGGTGGTTGAGCCGAGGTTTGAGGATGCAAATGGGTTTGACGCCAATGGTTTGGCACAAGTCAAAGAAAACGGAAAATGGGGTTTCATCAACCTCAAGGGTGCGTGGGTGGTTGAGCCAAGGCTTGAGTGGATAAGGGATTTTGACGCCAATGGTTTGGCAGGGGCCAAGGAAAACGAGAAATGGGGCTACATTAACGCGAAGGGTGCGTGGGTGGTTGAGCCGAGGTTTGATGAAATATGGGGGTTTGCCGCCAACGGTTTGGCGCAAGTCCAAGAAAACGAAAAATGGAGCTTCATCAACACCCAAGGCCAATTTGTTGCACACATCGACAAAATATGCGGTTTTGACGTCCTCAAAAACGCACGTGGTGAAATGACTTGGCCGAAAAAAACCCCCGCCCAAATTTGCGAAGAGCCGTCGAAACAATTCGAGGAGTGCCATGAAGCTTGTTCTGCCCCAGCATGTCAACAAAACAATACACCCTGTCAACCTGAATAGCGACACCATGTCAAATAATACCGCCACCGCCACCCTATACCAAAACAGACGCCTCCACCTGCTGGGCCAACTCCAAAAACCCCTCCTGCTCTTCTCCGGCGCAGAAGTCCCCAGGAATGCCCCCTCCGTTGCCTACCCATTCAGGGCGGACAGCAACTTCCTCTATTTATTCGGCCCCTGTGAGCCGGGTTGTGCCGCATTTTTGGACCCGGACAATGCCCAAACCCGTTTTTTCGCCCCCCAACGTAGCCCCCAAAACACCCTCTGGACAGGCCCCCAACCCTCCTTTGAAACACTGAAACACCTCCTGGGGGTGGACGAAGTCCTCGAGGTGGAGGGTTTGGAGGAGTACATAGGGCGCCTGGGGGGCGGGCGGCCACTCCTCTCCCTGGCCGTGGCGGACGAGCGTAGCACTCAAAGGGCCCAAAAACTCACAGGCTTGGAGTTGTCCTTCGGCAAACCAGGCCAACTCGGCCCCCACGAGTTGCTGCGCGCACTGGCCCTCATGCGCCTATGCAAAGGGCCCGAGGAAATAGAAGCCATAGGCTACGCCGCGCAAGTGACGTACGAGGCACACCTCCAGGCCATGCGCCACACCCGCCCCGGCCTCTGGGAATATGAAATATATGCCCACCTGCTGGCCACTTTTGCAAAACACCACTGCCAAGAGGCCTATGCCACCCTCACAAGCATACGCGGCGAGGTGCTGCATAACCCCCACAAAACCAACCGCATGCAAGAGGGGGACTTGTTGTTGGTGGACGCGGGGGCGGAGGGGCCCTCGGGCTATGGCGCGGACGTGACGCGCACCCTGCCCGTTGGCGGCAAGTTTGGCGCGCAAGCCAAAGCCATTTATGAGGTGGTGCTGTCCGCCAACCAACGCTGCATAGAGGCCATATGCCCGGGCATTCGCTTCCACCACTTGCAACAGGTGGCCTCCAAAACATTGGCGGAGGGCTTGTTGGGGGTGGGGTTGTTGAAGGGCCCCCTGGAGGACATATTGGCCTCAGGGGCCCTCAGTGTTTTTTTCCCCCACGGCATAGGCCACCTTTTGGGTTTGGATGTGCATGACTTGGGGGGTTTTGAGGCGGTATTGGTGGAGCCCCCCCCCCCACCGGCCCCCCAGGCGAAAACACCGGGCCAACCCCAACTGCGCATGGACGTGGTGTTGAAAGAGGGCATGGTTTTCACCGTTGAGCCGGGAATATATTTCATCCCCTCGAGAATATATTCCCCTGAGTTTCGCAAAGCTTTTTCAGAGTTTGTCAACTTTGAGGCGGCGGAGCACTATGTGCAAATGGCCGGAGGGCGGGGGTTTGGGGGCATTCGCATTGAGGACAACGTGGTGTGTACCGCAACACAAGCGCACACACTCACCTCAAAAATTCCCAAACAACTGGAGGAGGTGGAGGCGTTGGTGGGCACGGCCCCTTGAGGGGGGGGCTTGTCTCTTTTGGCATTTGGCACTAACAGGTGGACGCCTATGTCTTGGTTTTCCAAAAAGCCCGGTATTGCGACGACGGAGGAGCCTTCACGCCGCATGGAGGGTTTGTGGGCAAAATGTGAGGTTTGCAGCGAAATTCTCTACCGTGCAGAGTTGGAAAAACAGTTGAATGTTTGCCCGCACTGCAACCACCACATGCTATGGCCGGCGAGGGAGCGCCTGGCGGCCTTGTTGGACGAGGGTATTTTCCAGGAAATGGACAAGGGCCTCCTTCCGGAAGACCCCCTCTCCTTCTCCGACACCAAGCGCTATAGGGAGCGCCTGAAAGCCACCCAAAAAACCACAGGGGAGGAGGAGGCTTTTGTCTCCGGCCTGGGGAAGTTGGGGGGCAGGCAGGTTTCCGTCGGCTGCTTCCTCTTCCACTTTATGGGCGGCTCCATGGGCTCCGTGGTGGGGGAGAAAATAACACGTGTTTTTGAGAGGGCCCATGAGTTGAAATGCCCAGCCCTCGTTTTTTCCGCCTCCGGCGGGGCCCGCATGCAGGAGGGCATTTTGTCCCTCATGCAAATGGCCAAAACCTCCGCCGCCCTAGCGCGCTTTCGCGAGGTAAAACAACCCTATATTTCCGTCATGCTGCACCCCACCACTGGGGGGGTTGCCGCCTCCTTCGCCTGGCTTGGAGACATTGTGCTGGCGGAGCCCAAGGCCCTCATTGGTTTTGCAGGGCCCCGCGTTATTGAGCAAACCATTCGCCAAAAGTTGCCCGAAGGCTTCCAACGCTCCGAGTTTTTGTTGGAGCATGGAATGGTGGACAGCATTGTGCCGCGCAAAGAAATGCGCCCGCGCCTCATTCAACTTTTGGAGTTGCTGGCCTAAATGCGCAGCGACACACAAAAAGCCATTGAAGCGCTCCTCCACCTCCCCTCCACGGGCATAAAACTGGGGTTGGAGCGCATTCAACAAGCCCTCCACATGTTGGGCCACCCCGAAAAAAACTACCCCTGCATTCACGTGGGCGGCAGCAACGGAAAAGGCTCCGTCTGCGCAACGGTGGCCTCCTGCCTCCATGCGGGCGGCTTGCGCGTGGGCCTCTATACCTCCCCGCACCTCTCCTCCATAAACGAGCGCTTCCAACTCAACCAAAAGCCGGTTGCAGACGAGGTGTTGGCCCAAGCCGTGTGCAAGCTGTTGTCCGTTTTTGAGGGAAAGCTGGAGTTGTCCTTCTTCGAGTTTGGGACGGCACTGGCCTTTTGGCTGTTTGCGGAACAGAAGGTGGAGGTAGCGGTTATTGAGGTGGGCCTAGGGGGCCGGTTGGACGCTACCAACGTCCTCACCCCCTGCGTGAGTGCCCTCACCTCCCTCTCCTTGGAGCACCGGCAATGGCTGGGCAACCACCTGGACGACATTGCCTTTGAGAAAGCCCACATATTTAAGCCCGGCATTCCCGCCCTCGCCAGTGCCCAAGCCCACGCCGCCTCGCCCATATTGGCAGCCCATGCCCAACGCATAGGCGCCCCCCTATGGCTGGAAGGAAGGGACTTTGGAATGCAAGCAGAGGCCGGGGCCGGCGGGGCAGCCAAAGGCCGTTGGCAGGGTTTTGGGCGGACAGTGGACAACCTGCAACTTGCCCTCAAAGGCGCGCACCAGGCCAGCAATGCCGCACTCGCCCTGGCTTGCCTGGAGTTGTCGCCGTTTCGTTTGAGTGAGGCGGCCCTGCGGGAGGGTTTGCTGAAAACGTGTTGGCCCGGCCGCTTGGAATATTTTGAAGGCTCCCCCCCTCTGCTGCTGGACGGCGCCCACAACCCCGCGGGCATGGAGGTGTTGAGTGCCGCCCTCACGCAACTTTGGCCAGGGAAGGAAATATACCTCGTTTTTTCCGTCCTCCAGGACAAGGAGTTGGAGCCCATGGCCGCGCTGCTGTTTCCACGTTGCAGCCACATATATTTGCCCCCCCTGGACAACCTACGGGCGCGCCCTCCGGAGGAGTGCCTCCCTGTGGCGCAGCGTTATTGCCCCAACACCCAGGTTTGCCCCTCCATAGGGGAGGCATTGGAGAGGGCAAGGGGGGAGGGGGGGGAGAATAGCCTGGTGGTAGTGGCCGGCTCCCTCTATTTGGTGGGGGAGGCCCGGGCGTATTTGCTGGGAGAACATACTCCCTAAGGTGGGCCTAAGTTTTTTGGGCCTGCGGCCCGGGCCGTTTTTTGAAATGTTTCTCTTCGCCCTCCGGGCGTTGTTCTCTTTGGGCCTGCGGCCCGGGCCATTTTTGGAAATGTTTCTCTTTGCCCTTCGGGCGTTGTTTTCTCTGGGCCTGCGGCCCGGGCTTTCTCGCCCTCCGGGCGTCTTGCCTCCGGCGGGGAACTTTTTGCTCGCCCAAAAAGTTCCTCAAAAACGGCTCCCTCCGGTGGCCCTGCGGGGCCTTTGGCCTCACTTGCGCCCCTCTTGGAGCTTCCCTCACCTGCCTCCATCAGCGAGGGTCGCGGGACACTGTGCAAAACTTGGGGCGTGTCAGCAGTGCCGTTTGAGGCCGCCTCGGAAAATATGCCTCGCCCACAACCCTCCTAGGGCCATTCGAAACAGCCTCGAAAAATACCCTTCACTCGCAACCCTCTTGGGGCTTCCCTCCTCCGCGCCCATCAGCGAGGGTCGCGGGACACTGTGCGAAATATGAAGGGTGTCAGCACTGCTCTCTGCATTCAACCTCGTGTCTTCGACACGAGGCTTTCAAACAGCCATATGCCAACTTTGCATTACCTTATGTCAATCCACGGGTTGACAGAAAGCAATGTAAAGTTGACACTCCAACAACATTAATATAGCCGCCTGCTGAAAGCAGGCGGTTGACCACAAAAGCTGCTGCTGACACGCCTCAAGTTTCGCACAGTGCCCCGCGACCCTCGCTGGAGGAAAACAAAGGAGGAAAGCCCCAAGAGGGTTGCGAGTGAAGGGTGTTTTTCGAGGCTGTTTCGAATGGCTCCAGGAGGGTTGTGGGTGAGGCGTGTTTTCCGAGGTGGCTTCAAACGGCACGGTTGAAGTGCCACCAGTTTCAGCACTGCACCACCCCGGCCCCCCCCGATGCAAGCAAATTGAGGAAAGCTCCGGAGGGGGTCGGAAGTGATGCGGAAGGCCCCGCAGGGCCACCGGAGGGAGCCGTTTTTGAGGAACTTTTTGGGCGAGCAAAAAGTTCCCCGCCGGAGGCAAGACGCCCGGAGGGCGAAAAAGCCCGGGCCGCAGGCCAAAA
>Ga0209755_10007391_pt1 | contig 11908 bp, 14 predicted proteins | sample TergutCo191P1_FD_187301 | JGI IMG/M metagenome (GOLD analysis project Ga0209755, IMG submission 187301) | Cornitermes sp. P1 segment gut microbial communities from Petit-Saut dam, French Guiana - Co191P1 (SPAdes) (version 2) | ecosystem: Host-associated > Arthropoda: Insects > Digestive system...
TAGCTACCTCGGGGTTTTATTGTCTTTTTTCTCTGTCTGGTAAATTTTTTAAATATTATAGCTTAGACTAGTTGCATTTAAAAGCAGCTAAATTGCAGCGTTTGAGGCATAAAAACGCCAATACTGAAAATAAATACCGACCAGGGCTTCTTTTGCTTTTTTTCTTCGTTTAGTAAATTTCTTAATATTTTCTTGAATTTTATAGCTAACCAGTGTCAGCTACTTGGATGACAGGAGGAGGGGCTACTTGGATGACACCATTGTTGACTGGCAATTTAATTTGTCCTATTACCATTGGAATTTGGTATGAGAAACCATAGTAGATCTCTTGCATAACCTGCTTTCTGATTTTGCGTTGAAACTTGCTTATGTTTCTCAAATACTTTAAGTATTCTGCGGTGCTCATCTGCGTTTCTCCTAAAAATTCCTTACCATAATGCAAGAGATCTAGTGCAGAACAGACGCAAAAATAGCTTATTTTGTGTGGCACAAATCGTGCATTTTTTGATATGCCTTTTGAAAACCAAGTAGGGAATAAGTGTCATCAACGGTTGCTGCTTTTGTTTTTCCATTGACCACCATTGATAATCCTTGCTTCATCCTGAGAATTAACTCTTGATCTGTTTTTGTGTGCTCTGCCCACGCGAGACTCCCCTGTATTATGGGCAATGTATATTTAACTTTTTTATCGACATTAAGAACTACAGGCTCCTTATCATACTGAAAACCAGAGGTAACGCTGACCTCGTCTGCTTTTTTATCGACATAACTGACCATTACATACGGCTTACGATCAGTTGTATAATGCTCACTTTTCTTCTTAGGATAAGACACGATGTAGCACACTTTTCCCCCATCTTCTAATGCAGTATACACAAGCCAATCTTTATATTTTTCTTTCAATTGCACATCACTAACCGATGCAAGAGCACTTACTGAAAAAAATGTTAAAAGTACAAAAAACCTACGCATGCAAGCCAAATTTTAAACTCTCCGATTGTATATGTTGTCTTACCTTACTCATCGCCTGTTCAGCTAGCTGTCTTACTCTTTCTCTTGAAACACCATATTTTTTACTAAGCTCATCTAGAGTTTGAGTGTCTTCAGACAAATATCTACTGACAAAGATGTCTCTTGACCTTTCATTAAGGTTTGCCAGTGCATTGTTTAAAACTGTTTCTTTTAATTCTTTCTCTTCGTAATTTTGGTAAGTTATTTCTTGACTAACCGAGTTACATGGAATCATATCTTGTAACTCCTTTTTAGAGTCATCACCTATCTTTATACACTTATTTAGCGACTGATCCTTACAAGCTAAACGGTAACCCATCTGTACAACATCCCCTTCAGATACAGAAAGTTCATTGGATATTGCCTTTATTTCTTCATTGGTTAAAGCTTCTCTGTTTGTATACTGTAAAATTCTTTTTTTTATTTTACGCAAACTAAAAAATAGCTTTCTTTGCGCTTGCGTTGTGCCTATTTTTACAAACGACCAAGATTTCAATATAAAGTCTTTTATTGAAGCTTCAATCCACCACACCGCATAAGTTGAAAAGCGAAACCCTAAATCAGGATTAAACTTTTTCACTGCATGCATCAAACCCATGTTTCCTTCCATGACCAGGTCCATAAGCAGCAGCCCATAGTTTTTGAACTTCATTGCAATTTTCACTACCAAATTCAAATGACTGGTAATCAACTTATGAGCAGAAGAAATATCTTTGTATTGGTGCCAATTTTTTGCTAATCGTACTTCTTCTTCTTGGGAAAGCATAGGAAATTTTCGCACTTCAGCAATATACTGCGTAAGATTAGTGCTACTGTTAACACATAAGCTCGCTGTTGGAATTAGCATAACAACTTAAATTAAAACTCCATGCATATAATATATTGATTTTCTGACAAAAATTCAAGATTTAATTTAAAAAAGTACGTATACCTCTGCATCCAATTAGGGCTTCAGATGTCCTGGCATTGGCTGCCAGCATATAACTCTATAAACTAAAGTAGCCTACATATGTCATTCCAGTGCTTAAAAACACTGGAATCTACATTTCTTTTTTCTAGGTCCCAGCACCAGTTGCTTGAATCTGGGACGACAAGAAGAGCTGCTAAGATGGACTAGAAGTTAAATGCTACTCCAGCTTCTGCACCAATAGTGCTGTAAAGGACTTTGAGTCCGTCTTTAGTAGGTTGTTGACTACTTGCACCTGTAGCAGCTGGTTTATCAAACTTAGCGCCGTAAGAACCAAAATAGCGAGCCCCAGCAAAGAGTTTGATTTCTGGAGTTACGTCATAACTGACACCAGCTTTTGCTTGATAAGCAAAACCGAATCCAGAATCTTTATCACCGGTAGCTTTTGTTGCTAAAGGGTTTTTGATGTACGCTGCACCAACACCAACACCAAGATATGGAGTGATAGGCATATCTTCAATTGCTACGTCGTAATAGACATTAACTAATCCTGAAATTGCTGATAACTTATCTGCAACTCCTGGATCAGTTGTTATATCTGTTTCGGTATTTTTGCTTAGCTGTGAGTAAAGTGCCTCAATATCAACTCTGATATCGTCCATTTTGTAACCAAATGCACCACCACCAGCCAAAAAAGAAGCCTTGAAAGGATCAACATCAGTAACAGCAGTAGCACCCTTTTTAACTGTAATGTTATCGATCTTTGTTTTAAAAGGTAAAAATTCACCGTTGTACTGCAGGCGAATGTAGTAGCTAGTTTCTTCGTCAGCTATTGGACCAACAGGATCTGAAAAAGCAGCATTTGATAAACTTAGCAACGTCACTAAAGCGGTTGCTGAAAAAAACTTTTTATAATGCATAATTGCCCTCGTTAAAAAAAAATTAAAATTCCACTTTAGCAATTTAAGTAAAAACTAAAGTTAAGTCAAGTACTAACTTAATAACATAAAATATTTGACATTTAAACCAATTTTTAAGGGGAAGGTAAAAATTTTATTAATAAAAAGATAATTATATAACTTTTTACCTTTGATTTTTTGGTATTTTCTTACTGACTCTAGTATTTCTTTGCTTTCTGCATCACTCCCTCACTACTGCGATTTCTTTTATCCTTGCATGACATTCCGGGTACATTATATGAAACAATTCTAGTACCAAAGATACAGAAACCTAGTTAGCAATACAGAGAATTTTTAAAAGGGAAGTTTAAACCCAGGCGGTAACCCCATCATACCTGCAAGATCAGAGGTCGCATTTGCCATGTCTTCCTCTGCCTTTTTAATGGCATCGTTGAACGCTGCTGTTACTAAATCTTCTACTATATCTTTCTCCTCGTTTCTCATAAGCTCTAAGTCTATGCTTACTTTCTTAGCTTTATAACTACCTATTTTTACAACTTCCACTAACACAGAAACTTTGCCACCCCCGGAAATACCTTGAAACTCTTTTCCAATGTACTTCTCTTGAGCTTCCGCAAGCTTTTTTTGCATCTCTTGTGCTTGCTTCATTATTTGACTAAAATCCACAACCTACTCCTTATTCTCTATATTAACTACCTTTGCACCCTTAAACGTATCAAGTATATTCCTGACTGCAGGCGCATAATTCAAATTACTTACTTCCCTGCTCATATAGCCTGCATCAACTGTGACAACCCATTCTTGTTGAGTCACTTGATTTAAGTAATTTTTCAAGTCATTACAAAAACTGTTGTCCAACCGAGATACGGCTTTTAATTTTAAATACCCAGGTTTGCAATCCACTAATTGTAGATTACTACATAGCTGTTTGTAAAGATAAATTTGGTTATTCTGTCGTAATAGTTGCAGAATTTTATCAAAATCGTAATTTTTTTGCTGTGCGCTCTCTGCGTTACGCATATTCCTTGGCTGGGTATTCTGCGTAAGAACTTTTTTGACTACTTGCTCAGGGGAAGGTAAATCAGAAAGATAACATAGGCTAATTAACATCATTTCAGCAGCAATATCGTTACATGTTGAAGTTTTTATATCCTGAACTCCCTTGAGCAACATCTTCCACAATCTCGAAAAAAATATTAAAGACTTCTTTGCACTTAAGTCTTCTATCCTGTTCTTTTCACATTCTATAACTGAACTATCGATTTCTTTTGTAATCAAATAACGGCATATTAATTGGATTGTTTGCAATAGACCTTCGAAAATACTGAGTGGGTTTGCTGTCTTTATTGCCTTGTCGAATACTGACAGAGCCTTCTGTAAATCACCATCTAATATTGCTTCCAGTAGATCAAATATAATATCTTTATCCACCAGACCGAGTATTTCTATCACATTCTTGATGGATATTGTGCCATCTTTGCTATACAATACTGCTTGATTCATTAAAAATAAAGCGTTACGCATCGAATTGCTACAGTGGTGTGCAATTAATTCTGATGCTCCATTTTCAATGAGATAATTTTCTTTTTGTGCAATGTCATTCAACCGCTCCACTATTTTAGCTGCAGGGATGTTATGCAAATCAAACCTTTGACAACGTGCAATAATAGTTATTGGTATCTTTTTTATTTCTGTGGTTGCCAGAACAAACTTTACACTGGATGGTGGTTCTTCTAGGGTTTTAAGCAATGCATTAAATGCACTGCTGGATAACATGTGTACTTCGTCTATAATATAAACCTTGAATTTAGAGCTTATAGGTGAATAGCAAATGTCTCCTAGGATTACTTTGATATCTTCAATGCTAGTGTGACTTGCTGCGTCAATTTCTATTACATCCGGGTGACTTGAATTCTTTATCGCTAGACAATTTTCACATGACCCACAAGGTTCAAAAGTTGGTCCCAAGGAACAATTCAAACATAAAGCTATTATTCTTGCTGTGGTAGTTTTACCAACTCCGCTACTACCAGAGAGCAATATGGATTGTGGGATTTTGCTGAGAGTAAAAGCGTTTTCTAATATACGCACTAATATATCTTGACCTATTAGATCTTTGAAGCTACTAGGACGATATTTTAATGCTATGTTCATAACTTACGATAAACAAACAGTTCAATAGGTATGCAACCCAAAAAGATTCTGATATGGCTGCTTCATCTCTGACCTGACCAAGTTACAGAGTTTTTGCCTGCATACCTTGTAAAATATTATACTTTTTTTTTTATTTAGCAAGGTATATCCTATGGTAGTCTATGATTAGTTGGGGTTGCATAAGTTACATATAGAAATTAATTATGATCTTATATCACTTCCCTCTTTGTCCATTCTCGCGAAAGGTTAGAGCTCTTCTCAAGGAGAAAAAGTTAGGTTGTGATTTAGTATACGAGAATCCATGGGAGAAGAGGAATGAATTTATGGAGATTAACCCAACTGGACAAGTACCAGTGCTTGCGGATAATAATTTTATTATAACAGACAGTACTGCTATTTGTGAGTATCTAGAAGAAACTTACAGCAGTGATATCAAACTGCTCGATTTGTCTACTGTTGTTAAGTCTAAAATACGTGCTTTGGTTAATTGGTTTGATAACAAGTTTTATAACGAAGTTACTAAATACATTATAAACGAGAAAGTAATAATTAACCGCAGCCCTGACTCTAGATTTCTTCATGCAGCTCAGCATAACCTATCTTGCCATATAGAATACATTGAACACTTAATTAGCAAAAACGTTTGGCTTGCAACCGATAAGTTCACTTTGGCTGACATTACTTTAGCGTCACATATCTCTGTAATGGACTATGTAAATAGTTTTCCATGGGAAAAAAGTAGAATTTTAAAGGAATGGTACTCTATTGTTAAGTCAAGGCCCTGTTTTCGTGAGATGTTATTGGAAAGGGTTTCTGGGTTAACTCCTCCTAGGCATTATGCCGACTTTGATTTTTAACTCATGTTAGCTTTAAAGCTACAGTCATCCCTTCATCAGTTGGAATCAACATAGAGTAATATTTTTCTTCGTCTGATAATCTACGATTAAATTCTCTCATAGCATGCCATGATTTTTCTGATACTTTCTTTGGAGGTGATTCTAAAAACACTGTGTTAAACAATAGAGTATTATCTGCAACAATTAGTCCATCTCGTTTAATATACAGCTCTGCCCAATCTAAATATTTAGGGTAACCACCTTTATCGGCATCAATGAACATCATGTCAAACGGTGCTTTTGCTGACAACTCATTCAGTTTTTCCAATGCGTCGCCTTCTATTAAAGTAATTTTATTGTCCAGATTGAAAGCACTAAAATTTTTTTTCGCTATACTTAAGTGCTCAGGATTATTCTCTATTGTGTATATATGGCCATATTCAGGTAGAGCTTTTGCCATACAAATCGATGAATACCCATATAACGTACCAATTTCAACGATACTTTTTACTTTATGAATTTTTATAAATAAACTGAGCAGTTTTCCTTCTTCAGCGCTAATTTGGATGTATTTCTTTTCTTCAAAAATACAGTATTCCTCTATTTTTTTGTACTTCTTTGCGAATAAATCTCTTATGTATGATAATTTCATGCTAGAGTTGTTGCGTACCATGTCTTGTATTAATGATTTAATTTATATAAAATTTATATATGTTAGCTTAAAATAATAAAAACGTTTATTTTAGGTTATTATTTTTTACAGCGTAAAATTTTAAGTGACAAAAATTATTATATATAATATTATAATTAACTAGTATAATAGTCGATAGATTGTCATACTAGAATTTGAGGAACTGCTCATGAGCATTTCTTTTTAGTTAAAATATAATTTTCATAATCAATTAGAGGGGGTTATATGTCTTATAATATTGCTGGTGAAGTTGAAACGTTAAGCAAAAAATCTAACAAAGATGAAGGGGTTACATTGTTACATAACCCAGCTTATCGTGAGAAATATAGGGAACGTTTTGATGAAGCCCAGAAAAAAGTTATGGATATGGTTCAATTTTATGATGGAACAATAATATTAATAGAAAACAAAATTGCTATGTATTATTACGCTTGGCACAGTAAAAAAAGAGAATTTGAGCGTAAGAAACAACAAGCAGTGGTAAAAAACGATAGCTCAACATAGGGGTTTTTTTATGATAAGCTACAGTGGTATCATTTCACTATAGCTTTTTCATATAGCTTATCTATCACATTAGTGAAGTATTCTAATGTTTTATATCCCTCGTGTTTAATTTTATTATATTCTGTATGTGATTTATCGCTGTTAAGCTTGATAAAAAATATTGGAGTAGCCATAATACCAAGCTTATTTATTGCCAGTGATTTATCGTTTATAATTTTATTAAACACTTCCTTGTTTTTCTTTTCATCGATGCATTGGTTAAACAGGTCTTGCTTTAAGTTACTTAGTGCAGCAACCCTTTGTAGTACAGTTAAATCACTTAAATCAGAGTAGTTCCACGAGTCTATTGAATTAAAAACAGCTTTGTTAAAATTAAAATAGTCTTCTTCTTTTTCATAGCAATAGCTTAGCATTGCAGCTTTTAATCCTCTATAATCCAAAGGAAAATGACGGAATATATATAACATTTTGCCCGTATCTATATATTTCTTTTTAATTGCAGGAAAAACCTCCTTATGAAAAAGGGAACAATGATAACAAGTGAGCGAAGCATATTCTATCATTAAAATTGGCGCTTTTGGATTACCTAGTGATTTGTCATCGGGCAATGGTAATAATAGTTCTTCTGCTGTTATTTCATCAGTTTTTTGAGTGTACTGGTTGTTGGACAAGTCTTGTTTAACAGCTGCATGAGAATTAACACTTATAAAAATTAGTAAAAGCAATAGTCTGAAAATCATTACAATATAAACACTAAAATTACTAAGAAAATTACGTATCTATATTAATAATGTCAAGATAACTTTTACTTAGCAAGATTCTCAACTCTTTCTTTGAATGCAGCAATTATTTTACTTTGTGTATATTTGTACACTGAGTTCAATAGAGTTGAAAGCGAGCTAGATTTAAACTCAAATTCTATGTAAAACTTCACCATGGTCTTATTTTCACCTATAGGAATGAATTTCCATTCATTGTATAAATGTTTGAATATTCCATTTGATGATACAGCTTTTATCCAACCTTCATTTGTTCTGCTTGGAAAAAGAAAGGTTACTTCTGATGTATATCTTCCTTTAATACCATGAAAAGCTGCTAGGAGATCCACAACCATTTGGCTATCGATTTTTTCTTTTATATAAACAGCTTTGCACCAAGGAACAAAATCAGGATACTTCTCAACATCAATTACAACTTGAAATATCTCATCGGGCGAGCAGAGAAAAGTACCTTGTTCTTTGTATCGGTAGAGCATAAATCTAAATCAACTGGAACAGGATCCGTATCTACCGTCAGTCTTAGTAGATTCCTGAGACCTAAAGTTAAAGTGGGTATCACGTATTAACTTCAATGAAATTAATAGAGGCAATTCCCTTGACTAGAAATTATCGCTCGGGAAATTTAACTTAACTCATAACGTATAGAACAGACCCTTATAATTATAGCTAGTTTACACAAGTTGTGTCTATATGTATATTGTAGTCAACAGTAAAACTAACTATCTTTATTAAACTTTGTATTTTGAGTGCTGTGGTCAATAAGTGTACCTTATGAATATTACTAAAGCTTTAATCATTATTGTTTTTGTTATAATTTCTTCAGGTGCTTACACCAGTTGTGCAGATCACAAAATTTTTGTGCATGCTATGAAGCAACAAGTGGATAGCATATATACAAAGGAGAAGAAAAGAAATCGGGAATATATATATATAAAGCTTCAGGAGATCATTCAAAACAATGTTAATCTCAAAGAAATATCCCGATTTGTAATGGGAAAACATTGGACTTTGACTGCCCAGGAAGAAAGAGAAAGTTTCTTAAAAGAATATGAGGTGTATCTTACGCGTTTGTGCGTCAAAATTTTGTATAAGTACATGAATAATAGCGAAATGACTATAATGGGCTCAAAAGCAGGTGATGATGGAACTTGCTTGGTTAGTACAAGATTTTCCTACGGCGACGAAGAATTTACAAATATTGACTTTAAAGTTGCTAAAAGTAACAGTTCTTTCTTAATAAATGATGTTGTAATGAATGGGATAAGTATTTCTATTAATCAACGTTCTCAATTCAGTGAAAAAATCGATACATATGGTATAGCGAATGTTATAGATGAATTAAAATGTAATAACAATCTATGATATACATGCCTCACTGGCCTAAGCCACTTGGCAGAAGACCAAAAGACTTCTCTCTTGAGCGCATGAAAAACTTTCTAAGTAAGTTAGGCAACCCTGAAAAAAAGATGCCTCCAGCAATTCACATAGCTGGAACTAATGGAAAAGGTTCAACATTATCATTCATAAGATACATAACGCAGGCAGCAGGGTATAAGGTCCATGCATATACTTCTCCACATTTAGTTAACTTTAATGAGAGAATAGTCGTTGCAGGAAGTCATATCGACGATAATGAATTATATAGTTTACTAGAAGAATGCCGCAGTGCAATTGCAGATCAGCCTATCACTTTGTTTGAAGCTGCAACGATTGCAGCATTCTTAGCTTTTTCTCGTCATGAAGCCGATGTGACTTTAGTCGAAGTAGGGATGGGTGGAAGGCTTGACGCAACGAATGTTATAGATAATCTGATCTTAACAGTCATTACTTCCATTGCACTTGATCACATGGAATATCTTGGTCCTACTGTAGAGATTATAGCAGGTGAGAAGGCTGGAATAATGAAACATAATGTCCCTTGCGTAATAGCGCCACAAGAAGAGTCAATAATGAATACGCTAGAGCAATATGCAGTCAATAAGAAATCTCCCTTATATAGAGGTGGGGTTGAGTGGAATTGCAGTAAACAACTGTCTGTCGCCCAAGTAGCTAACACCTGGATTCAGCAAAAAAATGAGTGGATTCCAGCGTTACGCGCTGGAGCTCGAATGATTTTCCAATCGGCTATCCAATCAATAGAATTTCCTTTGCCTTCTTTGAAGGGCGATCATCAAATAATTAATGCAGGAAACGCTATTGCAGCATGTAGCATTTTGAGTGGAAAACATGGATTTGATATTGGAGAAGAGGATATCACTTCAGGTTTACAACATACCTACTGGCCTGCACGACTAGAGCTTATAAAAGAGGGCAATTTAATTTCTTTGTTACCGAAAGATTGGCAATTATTTTTAGATGGTGCGCACAATAACGATGGTGCCAGAGTATTAGCTGATTGGGTGAAAGATAATTTTGCTGAAGGTATCTATATGATTTTTGGTGTTACTCGTAACAGAAACGTGGAAGAGTTTTTGGAACATTTAAAATCATATATCAAGTTATTATGTGCGGTTTGTGTTAAGTCTGAGCCTAAAGCAACAAATACAGGTCTAATCAGAGAGGGAGCGAATAATATAGGAATAAATGCTATTGAATGCGAATCGATCGGTGATGCCATATTAAACCACATACTAAAAGTTCCTATCCAGAACATCAAAACCATACTGATTTGTGGTTCGCTATTCCTAGCTAGGGACTTTGCTATGGAGAATAACTGAGCCTTTTAAAATTTATATCAACTAGCGCTATATTTTTTTCTGGAGGAAGGCTATATTGTAGCTATGGACAATATAATCATAAAAAAATTTGGTGGGACCTCATTAACTGACTTAAACCGAGTTGCAAATTTGATAAAAAAAGATGTTGAGAGAGGTTGTAACGTAATCGTCGTTGTATCCGCCGTTGCGGGATTTACTGATCAAATGGCTTTTCAGGCTAGACAAATCTCAGATTTAAGCTGTAAACGAGAGCTGTCAGAATATGACGTTATGCTTTCAGCGGGAGAGCAGATTTCTTGCGGCATGTTAGCAATCACTCTCCAATCTATTGGAATAAACGCTAAATCTTGGCTCGCCTGGCAGTTACCAATTATAACAGACGATCTTTACTCCGAGTCTAAAATAAAAACAATAGAGATTGACCACTTGAAAAGGTCTTTTGCTGAAGGGTATACTGTAGCGATCATTGCTGGCTTTCAGGGTATACATGATGATAGAATTACCACTTTTGGAAGAGGAGGCTCTGATATATCAGCAGTTGCCTTTGCGGTAGCTTTTAACGTCAAAGTTTGCGAGATTTTTACTGATATCGATGGAATATATACGGCTGATCCGAAAATTGTTCCAAAAGCACGCAAACTCAAATTTATCTCCTACGATGAAATGTTGGAAATATCGTCATCTGGTGCTAAAATACTACATAATCGTTCAGTACAGCTTGCAATGAAACATAACATTAAAGTACAAGTACTGTCCACCTTTAAAGAGGTGGAAGGAACTGTAGTACTGCACAAAAAAGATGTACTGGAGAGATACACAATTACTGGAATAACTTATAGCACCAATGAAGCTCTTGTAACTTTTGCTAACCTTGCAGATACCTTGCGTATTTTAAGGGATATTGCAGGGGCAAACATTAGAATTAACATGATACATGGATCAAGTCTTGTAATTTCCGAATTTGATATTGATTTAATGAAAAAGCTACTGGATGGGAGCTATATCATAAACAATAACGTAGCTAGAATTTCAATAATTGGTATTGGCGTTATGTCTAATACTGAGGTGATGCATCGCATACTCAAGGTCTTGAGCGAAAAAAAGATAGAAATACTCGCTATCACAGCATCTGAAACCAAGATCAATATAATCATTCAAAGAGAATGTGCTGAAGCTCTAGTTAGGGATTTACATACAGAGTTGGTATAGATAGCCTTTGCCATACAACTTAGATTTCTCGCACAGCAAACCAATTGTGACATACCACGAAACAAAAAAACTACTTGACAACCTTCGCCATTACCCTTATCATAGTAGTGAAGCTATTATTTATCTTCAGTCTGTGCAGATTAAATGAGAAAAAAACTTAGCATATTTGGCGTCTCATGT
>Ga0209755_10007392_pt1 | contig 11908 bp, 8 predicted proteins | sample TergutCo191P1_FD_187301 | JGI IMG/M metagenome (GOLD analysis project Ga0209755, IMG submission 187301) | Cornitermes sp. P1 segment gut microbial communities from Petit-Saut dam, French Guiana - Co191P1 (SPAdes) (version 2) | ecosystem: Host-associated > Arthropoda: Insects > Digestive system >...
AATGCTGCTGCTGGTGGTACTGCTGAGTTATTCCACGGAAGAATTGCTTGATTTGGGAAATAGTATCTCTGAGCAGAAAGGTAATCCCAGCGAATCACTTGTGCCTGGGTTGCCGCCCAGTTATGAGCCTGAAATTCCAGATGATTATTTGGATCTATCACAATGCCAAGACTATCAAAAAGAGCAAACATTGAGACACCGGTTGCATTTGCCTGAAGTGCCCGTGAGCCTGCTCCGTTAACTCCGGTAAAATTTATAGGCGCAGGAATTCTGGCTGCATCGGCAATGGCTTGAGTTACAACATAAATAACTTCACCACCGCCGCGATTGTCAACAATAGTGAGCAACGCAACACCGTTAAGGGGCTCTATTCCCTGAAAGTCTGATGTTGGAAGAGGCGCATCTGCATCAGCAGTATCTTCATATTTTTCTTCATCGTCACTATCTATATGTTCGGCTTGCTTAATCTCTTCAGGATTCTCCTCTTGTAAATCAGGGGAATATGCTATCTGATAACTTTTCTCCTGATTGCCCTCAAAGGCATCTTGCGCAAGAGCCAGGGGCATCATGCCAGCAAAAAGACTCAGCACCAAAATAAGTGCCAGTACTCTTGCAAGCGGCTTTCTAAAACGATCCGTCATGTATTGTTCTCCCTTCAATCTAAATGGTACCAAGTTTTTAAAGGTACCAATATTTATATGTAAAAGCCCTTCTACGAAAAGTCACACCACACCCTAAAAAAGATAAGATAGCTTCCAAGGCGCATGTGCAATTCGTAAAAAGGCTCGTCCACCAATGTACAAATTAATAATTCTATTTTCATTTTGCGTATCAAATTAAAAACTACTCAACCATAAATGTGAATGCAACCACCGGACTCGGATCCCTTCCAAGTCCTGCGGCAAAGGCTCTGACTGTCACAGTTTCTGTAAGCTCAATAGGTACAGTGAGGTGTGGTTGGAAAAAACTTGTTGATGGGTTAAAGACATTGCTGTTAAATCCCGGTTCACTGCCGTCAAGTGTGTAATATATTTTTATGTTATCTCTAAACTCATGCAAAAGTTCCAACTGCGTCCCTATCTCTACAGTGCTTCCGTCAGCAATTGATGCTGTTGGCGCCGCCCAGCTACCTCTTAATTCTGTAGTAATTTCAATTTGCATCAGGTCTCTTACAAAAGCGGCATTGTTAACTTCATTAGGTCCGCTGTGACCGATAAATAAGCGCAAGTTTGCATCTCTTAGACTTCCGGGGTCACCAAATCGCCAGGCAATAACAGGCTCAACAGCGAAGCCCCCGCTACTTCCGGTGGGATTGTGGATTGCAAAGCTTGTTAATGTATTGAATATTTGTCTGCGTGAAAGGGTAAAGTGGTAACCGTCTGTTGAAATAAATCTAAAGCTTGCAGCACCATCCAAAACTCCTGCCTGACTCAGGACGTATGGCACGGAAACTCCATGAGCTTCTGTATGGCTAAAACTGGGCCAATTGTTTGTAGTGGAATAGATATTTTGTCTAAAGTCACCTGCCATTGACTGTAGCTGACTAAGTGTCCAAGTAGTTTCGCTGCTTACACCATTTCCTGTTATTGTGAGAACAACAGGTCCGTAATATTGAGGCACTGCAACATCAGCTGTAGGGGGCTCTTCTTCAATGGTTGTTGGTGTTATTTCAGGTTCGGATGCTTCTTCAGGTATTTCTTCCGGCTCTGTGATAGTCTCTTCTACTTTCGGATATTCTTCCGATTCATCTGTGTATAAATTCTCATCTTCCAAATACTCTGTGTCAACTTCATAATCTGATTCATCATAAATGTCTGAAAGCTTCTCATTTTCAAGATTATCTTCTTTTTCTTCATAAGCCAACTTATCGAGAATATCTTCTGATTCTTCATCGTATATGTATTCTTCAGCCGGAGTCGTATCACTTGATTCCACAGGGCTAGGCTCTTCTGACGATGATTGAGGGGCGGCAGAACTGCAAGCTGTCCCTCCAATTAAAAACATCAGAACCACTGTAATCAGTAGATATTTTCGTGCGACTTTATAACTCATAAAAGGATTCTCCTATGTCTTCCAAACAAATTAGTTTGCCTCAGTACTGTCGGTGCTTTCTGTACTGTCCACAGTTTTTTTATTTCTGCCTTTTGAGCCTTTTTTTCTAAAAATCGAGCGAACCTCAGAGCCGAAAAGGCGTATGTTAAGTATAAAGTGGGCAAGCACCAAGGCACACATGGCTACAGCAATCCAAAAGTGAAACTCACGCAAAAAGTGTCGTGTAAAACCCCATACCAGTCCTGTTGTGGCAAAATGGAGCATTCCACCTGAAAGAGCCAATAATAAAAATACGATTATCAGCAATGTTGAAATTATTGCCTTGACTGAGAGCTTATTCATTTAAGACCGCCTTTCGCTTTCGAGCGATATTTCCGTGAGGTAGTTTGTAAAACGCTGACCGAATACGTCGCTTATGACAACTATACGCATACCTCCGGGTTCACCTGTTATTTTCGGAAGAGGCTCACCATTGTCCTCATACATAACAAACACATTATTCTCAGCTCTTATTTCATCCATTCCGATTCCTGAAATAAAACCATCTACACCAATAGCCTGAGCCCAGCCATAATCTTCCATAAATCTCGGGTCTGCAAAATCCAGTATGTTTGACAATAAGGTTCCTCTAAAACTGTGTTGCGTCACACCTGTGGAAGAATGGATACTCAAAGTACGCCTCACTGACGGCATTTGGCGGATATCTTCAAGACTAACCTCCGCCAAAACGCTTCCATAGACACGAATTGCAAGAGAGCCTGTTTCTTGAGGACCGTCTTCACGACTTCTCTCAAAAATAACCATGTATGGCACATAGTCTGCAACAAGTCCCAAAGCAAATTCCTGATATATTCCAAACGCTGCATTTACACCGTTTATTATACCATCAGTTGTAACCGTAGCACCTGTTATTGCCACAATTTCCTCGTCTGAATGAGCGGCAAGTCGAACGGAGCGCAAATATGTGTGCACTGATCTGTCGGCAAATCTATTTACAAACCATGCATTTTCCATATCACGCACATAATATGGAGTCTCAACATGTTCCACGATACGCAGACCCACGCTTCTCTCAAGCTCGCTGTCAATGACAAGGGCGAGAGTTATTGGGCCGTTATATGCTATGGGTCTTACTACAAATGCATATAAATTTTGATATCGGTGAACTTTAGTCGCAGCAGGAAATCTGTCTGCACGTTCCCTTATGAGAACATCAGAAGTAATATCAGTAAACAAAGAGACATCTATCCCCGTTATATCAGCAATTGCTGCGGCCTCCGCTTCAGTCAGGGAAGTATCAGTTTGACGTCCACAACCGTAGAGCAGAGGAATAACGCATACCAGAAGGACAAAACTCAAGACTAATTTTCTTATAGTAGCATTGTTAAACATCTATCCTCCCTCGACCAAACGTATTCTGAGAAGATCATCTATATTAGGATATCCATAATCATCGAGCCATATTAAACTTCCGCCACTGTTTGGTTTGTTTTCGTGAGGAACAAGAATTGCTCTATTTAGCACCTCGCCGGATACACGCACTCTTTCTCCTGCGGTTCCTATAAAATCAAACTCGGCGGCCCTTACAGTCCTTAAACCTGCCGCAAAAAGTACCTCATCTATTGGCACGCCAACTTGCCCATGTACTTTCTGTGTGTCTAGGTAGCCGAGCATCATATATGGGAAAACAGCGGCATCTGCATTTGTGGAAATCCATGCGATATCACGTACATTCATACCCATCATCAGCCTTGGAGATACGTTAGTTGGTGCGTCAACACCATCAATTTTCATATAATGGCGTCCTACCAAAATTAAGCTGATAGCCTCGTCACGCATAAACCCATCTGCGGCCTTCATGGTAAAAAACGCCCTGCTGTCAACATGCTCAAAGCGAGAGAAAACTTGATCTAAAGGGATAGCTGAGTCCAAAGAACCGAAATATTCAAAATCGACAGGTTCGATCCCCTCAGTTAGTGCGCTAAAGACCCAAACACTTGTGATTTCCTTTTGGGGAATATATTCATAAAGTACGATGCTTTCAATCATTCTAACCCAATAAGGGCCGAATTGCCCCGGTACTCCGGCACGGGCAGGGGCGCTATCAGGTCCCAAGCGTGGCTCTCCATCTACTGTGACGGCAATCATAAGTTCTGGCGTAGCATCAAGGACTTCTCGGGAAAACAGGAAGAAATAACCATCTCTACCAATAATAGCAAGTCCTGCATAATCATCAAGATTGCCACCTAAAAACGCGATTATATCACTAAGAAGCGGTCCAACCATATGAAACTCTTCGCTTCTACCTGTGGTACGCACATAATGTGCATCAAGTTCATGCTGAGGCAAAGTACGCAATTCTGCTATGCTTATCTCAGCGATACCTCCGCCAAGTTCCAGTATTCCCTCTATACGTATAGTCTGCGCTTCATACTCAGGATCCCCACTATCAAGAATGGACGTTGCAGTGCCACCCGTATAGCCATCTGCACCGCAAGCTATGGTTAAGACAGTGACGCAGATTAAAAGCGAAGCCAGAAGTATTATTTTAAGTCTTTGCATAGTTGTGACAGTCCTTTTATTGTGTAATCTATGGTATCGGTGTAAACTCAAAAACGGCAATCTCGCTGTCATTTCTACCAAAACCTCTTGCAAAAGCTCTGATAACTGTAGGCTCTGTTATTTCGACAGAAACATTTAATTCAGGACGAAAAATGCTGGGATTGAATAGTGTTGAAAGGGGGGTAGGGTCGCTCCCATCTAAAGTAAAAAACACATGGACAAGACCTAAACTGCTGTGCTGAAGTCTTACAGTTTCACCAATGGGAATATACCCGGACAAAGGGAAAGTAGAGGGCTTGGGCCACGGCTCGCTTGGAGAATCATCTACTGTAATGATATCTAAGTCAGTTACAAATATATGATTGGTATGCTCAAAAGGATTTCTCTGACCTATCAGCAGTGTGGGATTGTGATCCATGAGATCGTCAAAATTATCAGTTCCATCACGCCAACGATACGCGATAATAGGGCCAACAGGTTCCGCGCCTGTATCGTTTTCACCAACAAATGGGAAAAAATATTGCGGGCTTAAAAGTTGCTCTCTGGTCAGGCTCATTTCATAGCCATCAGTTGCGCGAAGCGTAATTGTTTGAGTCGTATCGAGCAAATCGGCGGCTTTTAATATATCGGTTAGTAAATAACCCTCGGCTACATGGATTCTAGGTGTGGGCCACCTGTTTATCGTAGAATAGCGCTGTGCAAACCTGCCATCAGGCAATACATGTGATAGCTCGGATTCGGTAAAACTAAAAAGCTCTTCGCCCTCAGTGTTCATAATACGGATAACCCACTCGGATTCACAGCGAACAGGAATTTCCAAACCAGGTTCGTCTATAGTCTGTTGTGGTATTGTTGTGATTACCTGAGTTTCTGATTGTGCCGGAGGTTGTGTTTCCGACTGTGCCGGCGGAGTTTGTACAGAAGGTGCACATGAGGACAGAGATATTGCAGATATCAAAACAAAAACTAAACTGAGCATCACAACTAAAATTTTGCGCCGTCTAATAATATGCATATATCCTCCAAGTTTGGGACAGGTGGGACAGGGGGACGGTTCTGCTGTCCCACTTACGTCACCGACTAAGTAAGTATATAAGTATCTATAAGATTATGCTCCCCGTCGAATGCTTCAATCAGAAATTCATATTCGTCCACTGTCAGTACCAAGTAACTGCGCAGTCTGTGATAAACGGCAATATAATCATGCTGACCCGGTGTATAAGTATCTTTGCCACCGGAAGCCACCATTATTTGAACTATTCCGTCTTGGTCGGCAATAACATCACCACTCATGGGGAGTGTGCGAGAGTAAACATGTTGATGTCCGCATAAAATAAGACTAACATCATAGTATTCAAGCAGAGGAAGAAAGTATTCACGCATGGTCTCCGCACGGCGCATATCCCGTGGGTTTTCCATAACTGTCCACATAGGATGGTGCATCACAGCAACACGCCATGCAGCATTTCGAGAAGTCTCGCTTCCAAGCTCATTTCTCAACCACTCTATATCACGATTATTGCCTGCGCCCATGATATTACTATCAAGCATTAAAAAATGCACAAGCCCCGTATTTAGGGAATAAAAAAAACCCTCGCCCTGCGCCTCAGGTGCAGCATTAGGATAATTAAACTGCTGAGCAAGCAATGGATGGTTATCATGGTTTCCCGCAACCGCGGCTGTCGTCAGACCATAAAGAGGTTTAGCAGCAGCATACCAGAAATCTTGCCACTCATAGGCATCCCAACCATTGTTGATAGTATCCCCACCAAACAAAACAAACTCAGGAGCATCCGCGTTTGACACGGCTCCCGAAAACAGCTCTTTAAGAGCTGAATAATCACCAGTTGCAGGATGTGCCTGAGTACAAGCGAAAAACAAAAAAGTTTGTGCCTGCGATAATATTTGGTAAGGCTCTGGCTCTGCATAAGCCTTATCGATTACCACATCAGCGATGACGGACTCATATGAAGTGGGGTATTCTCCAAAACCTTCAGGTGGACCGATTGGTGAGCAACCTGCTAAAAGAGCTAAGATCAATAAAACTAGAAGGATGCGCTTAATAGTTATAGCATACAATATAACAAATGCCTTTCCAAATTATGTAGTAAGCCCAATAAACCTGTGAAGCATAGCTGCAGTTTGCGCCCTAGTGGCATTATCCTGCGGGGCAAAAAGATTGCCTACAGTGCCTCCCATGATACCGGCTTCAACTGCCTGGCGCACTGCCGGTACAGCATATGCGGCTATGGCTGCCTGATCTTCGAAGTTATTGTATAAAGTCACGGGCAAAAGACTTGTGCCTGTGTATCGGGCATATCGTATAAAAATAACGGCTAGATCCTGACGTGTAATATTTGCACTTGGGTCAAATCTACCTTCGGCAACACCTCTAACTATCCCCGCATCTGCTGCCCAAATTACAGCATCAGTATACCAAGCATTTTCTGACACATCAGAAAATGGATTAGATGCCGTAGATGACGGTGCACCTTCAAGTCTGTGTAAAATTGTTACAATCATGCCACGGGTTAAATTTGCATTGGGGCTGAAAGTCATAGGGTCAATACCTGTCGAGCCCATAATTCCATGTGCATATACAAAAAGAACAGACTCATAAAACCAGTGATCAACTTGAACATCGACAAACGGATTTAATATTACCGATATGTCAGGAGGTAATAGTGGGAGAGTTTCGGGAGGATGAATTGGAATTGGCGGTATAGTAGGAATTTGTACGGCATTGTGATCTATTCCGACCACAAACAAAGATGGACTACTCGGCATAAACGAAACGGTGAGCCTCGCTGCATCGTGAATGCTGGGAACATCTTCAAGTCTACCATCGCTAAAAAGACGCCAAACACCAACGGGAATTTCCCCAGAATAAGGAACCATGATAGTAAGAACGCCATCAAAACTTGTAACAGTATATATCCCGGCAAGGATTTGGGCAAAGTATACTGAATCACAGGTACTCAGAACATGCTGTTGGGTTTCCGAAAGTTCAGTGCGTGCGACTGGGTGAAGGTATATGGTCACAGTTGTTCCGGTTCCTTGGGCGACTACTGATGCCAACGCCTGACGGTTTAACGCTATAAGTCCGTGTTGCATAACTATTTCAACGCCGAAATTTGCAAGTGATATTCTTTCAAGCGCTGCTCTCGGTAAGACAATTGATGATACATCATCGATTCTGACAAGGTCAAATGTAATAAGAGTTCCTGTTTCTGATGAGATTATTTGGGCAAGGATATCGGGAGTAAGCTGTGGAATTACGGTTTCATACTCCATGGTATGGTGTACCGCGATGTTATTGCCGACAATAATACCTACACCCATTGAAAATACAGCAGATATAGAAACATCTTCCATTGGCATAAAAAAGTGTGCAGTCGGAGACTCGGGAGCACTCAAAGTAATATCACCATAGAGAACTTCCCAACGGACAAATCTGTTTCCGGATATAGGTATGGCTGAAAGCTCAATTACCGTACCATAGGCTGCTGCAGCTAAGCTTGAGTCGACCGTACCTAAAGCGGAGTTATTTACAGTCAAGCTAATTTTAAATAACTCATAAGGCACATCATCAGTGACGCTATTTTCAGGTATTGCTAATGAAAGCGGAACGATGCTATTGGGGCTAGTCACAAGTCCGTTTGCACTTGCAAAAAGCGAAGTAGCAGAAAAAATAGTTAACAGAACTATCGTGCAAAGCAAAGACGTGATGATATGCTTGCTGGCTGATTTTCTATTAGTCATAAATAAATCGTTCCTTTCGCTTGTCTAAAAATGACAACTTATTTGGCTCAGGGCGGCAATAAGTGCCGCCCTGAATAAACATATTGGCTTTATGAAATTGCGTTTATAAACCTGTGGAGCATTGCAGCAGTTTCTGATCTTGTTGAGTTATCAACTGGAGCAAAAATGTTGCCGGCTCTGCCCGTTATGATACCTGCCTCAACTGCTTCGCGAACTGCAGCTCTCGCATATGCCGCGATTCTGTTTTGATCGGCGAAATCACGGTATGTGGTCACTATCGGAAGGTTTGCACCTATATAGTCAGCATAGCGTATTAGAATAACTGCTAAATCCTGACGAGTTATATTGGCATTGGGCTCAAAACGACCCGCACCTACACCTGTGACGATTCCTGCATTGGCTGCCCAGACTACAGCATCGGCAAACCATGCTGTTGATGATACATCATTAAATGGGTTGTTGGCGGTTACATCAGGTGTACCCTCACGTCTGTGCAGAATTGTTACAATCATGCCGCGGGTGAGATTTGCATTCGGACTAAACACCGTAGGATTCAGGGATGTTGCGCCCATAATGTTATTTGCATAAACGAACATTACATCATCGTAAAACCATTGGTTTGAATGAACATCCGTAAATGGGTTTGTAACTGGCTGTGTCGGAGGTTGTGGAGGCGGTTGCTGCCCACCGCCCGGAGGTTGCGGTGGTGGAGGTGTTGCTTGACCTACAACATATAAAGCAGGATTAGGAGGCAAGAACTGTACTGTACGAGCTGTAGAGTTATGAGTACTGGTTAGCGTTTCCATTGCTCCATTTTCAAGCATACGCCTTACTGATACCGGCTCTTGACCTGTGTATGGTACTGTGAGAGTTATAACGCCTTCAAAATTAGTAATTGTTTGATTTAGGGAATTAATTCTGAAGTTATAAACAGTGTCGAATGTAGAAAGTGCTTGTTGCTGTTGTAAGTTGAGGGCTGCTCTGCCCATAATATGCATTGTTACTGAGATATTTGTGCCCACGGCTTGATAAGCTTGAGCTACAAGTGAAGCAACAGCTTGACGGTTAATAGAAATTGTACCATGCGCAAGTCTAAGTTCAACACCCACATTTGCATTTGCAAACTGATTAAGAGAAACTCTCGGCATAGTAACGGTTGTTACCTGATCGAGGCGGTATAGGTCAAATATAGCATTTCCTCCAGGTGTTGTAGCTGTGAGTATTTCAGTTACCTTAGTTGCTGGCAAGTCGAGTGTAACATTGCCTGCAGACTGAGTGAAAACAACGGGTATGTCACTTCTATTACCAGCAGTTATAGTAGACGGGGCACCCTGCTCAAACACAGCTCTGACCTGAACATTGCCAACAGGCATTTGGAAATGCGTAATGCGGGTGTTAGCATCAACAAAAGTTACATTACCTGAGAGGACTTCCCAACGCACGAATCTAAAGCCTGAAGCTGGAGTGGCTGTAAGCTCAACCCAGTTGTTGGCAGGAGATGCTGCGACATTAGATACAGCCGTACCCCATTGGTCATTGTTACGAGTTACAATAATTTGTTGATTGCCCACTCCAAAATCATTGAAATGAGCTCTGACAGAAACAGCATGCGCCGGCATGACAAATGTTACAGGATTTGCTCTGTTGTCAAAGATTGTGACCCCAGCAGAGGTTGCTTCCCAATGTGAAAATGCGGCACCGGTGTTAGGAATTGCTGTGAGTGTTACATTTGAATTTGCAGGGGCATTGTTGGCAGTAACCGAGTTAACCTGCGTCTGCACTGAGCCTGCTCCTACAGCCGCGACCGTGATGGGGAAGCCTTGAGCAGGCGGTTGATACCACACGTTGTTGCTCATAGGAGACATGGTGAAGTTGTTCGGGTTTATGGCTCTGAGTGTGAGGTTGTACGTTGAGCCGGGGGTGAAATTAAGAGTACCTAAATCCAATTGTGTTGTGCCTTGAACCGCAGTTCTAAATACATCACCTGCATAGATTCTGAAAACCATACCGGCAGGGAAGAATGAGCCGGGGCGTGTTGACTGCCAGGACAGAGTTGTGCCACTGACACTAATAGTTATACCCATGTCAATATCTTGCCCTAACTCTACACGAACGGTATTGCTAATGGCTGAGGTAACGCCTGCTCTCTGAGCCACGACATATGCAGTGAACATAGGATATTCAGCATGCATCCAGTTAAATGGGAGGGATTGCGTTGCCAGATTTGCTATACTGATAGTTTGAGCAAGTGTGGAACCTAGCGGTATGTCGGCACCCGCAAAAACCCCGCGAATTTCAAATGTGGTTAGTAAATCTGCCGGTCCGACATGCTGCCATGTAAAAAGTCCTGTGGCTTGATTGTACTCAAAATTGACCGGAGCCTCCAGCGCTGCTGCCTCTACCGGATTAAAAGTGAAAATTGTGAACATCATGATTAGGCATAGAAGAAATGCTGTGACTCTTTTGCCATTAAATATGCTTTTAGCCATTATATTAGATATCCTCCTTAACTATTTTTCAAAAGTAACTATAATAAAAATATATTTTGTGCGCGGTGCGTCATGCCACCCCCAATCTATATTCTCACAATAGTGTATAATGTCTATATGTTGTTGTCAACAAAGTATTTCAAATAATCGTTGAATTTCTGTAATAAAATAGGTAAGATAGAATGCAAAGCGACAAAAGAATGGATTTTTTGTGACATGCCCTTTAAATACTTAACAAATGTACCTCTGTAGTTTGACATTACCAGCCATTATCAACTGTCAAATTCGGGAAGCATGCGCAGGAAATCTTCGACGAAGCCGAAAACCGCCTGCATGTGCAGAGGGCTATAACGTATTTGCTTATGAATAAGCAACTTCGGTAAACAAAATGAAAGCACCCACTGACACTTGACAGAGGGTGCTTGTGAAATGAGTATTCAGACTTAAACGTCTATTGGAAGAGTAACGAAGCCAAGGATACGTGATATAAAGGCAAAAAGTCTATCAAACATGTCCACACCTCCTTTTTTTCGGGTATACTATCATGCCAGAGGTGTGAAGTCAACAACAAAAGCACAATATTATCTAAATTTATTATAGATTACGTCGCAGTTTCGGTAGTTTGACATTCGAAAAGAGACTCGACAAAAAATATACATGTACACAAATCATTAAGGAGTTGCGCGACATGACCTTTAAATACTTAACAAATGTACCTCTCGAAAAAGCAAAAAATGATTATCTGGATGTTCTTATCCAAAATGGTATGACCCCACAAGTTGAGGTCATTGCTGTTATGCATGCCGGAGGAAGAACTACAGCGGAGCCGGTTTATGCCCGAATTTGCGCACCACATAATGATACAGCCGCGATGGATGGGATTGCCCTTGATGCAAGTCAGACATTCGGTGCAAACTCGGATGCCATAATAACTTTGACAAACAAAGAGTTTATACCAGTAGGAACAGGAGAACCACTGCCTGAAGGATGTAATGCCGTCATTATGGCTGAGGACATTGTTGAGCTTGAAGATGGGAGGATTC
>Ga0209755_10007393_pt1 | contig 11906 bp, 11 predicted proteins | sample TergutCo191P1_FD_187301 | JGI IMG/M metagenome (GOLD analysis project Ga0209755, IMG submission 187301) | Cornitermes sp. P1 segment gut microbial communities from Petit-Saut dam, French Guiana - Co191P1 (SPAdes) (version 2) | ecosystem: Host-associated > Arthropoda: Insects > Digestive system...
GGCTATAGACGACTCCACGGGCGAGAAGCTCGGCACTATCGCCGAAGTATTGTCGCTCCCGCAGGGGAATGTCTATGTTATTCGCGGGGAGCGTGAGATTTTAGTACCTGCCGTACCCGAGTTTATTATAGAGACAAACGTAGAAGGCGGCTACGTAAGGCTACGCCTTATAGAAGGTCTGTAAACAGACGATATGCAGTTTGCTTCGCTTTTCGTAGGGGACGATGGCAATCGTCCCGCAAGCACAGCACATCATCTGCTACGTGAGGTGAATACATGAGAATTGATATTATGACGCTGTTTCCTGATGTCGTTGGCGATATGCTCTGCGAAAGTATTTTAGGCAGAGGTCAGGAGCGCGGATTTATCCGCATTGAGTGCCATCAGATTCGTGATTTTACGAAAAACAAGCAACGACAGGTGGACGACTACCCCTACGGCGGTGGGCGTGGCTGTGTTATGCTCGCTCAGCCGCTCTATGATTGCTGGAAGCATATCTGCGATGAGGCGGGTAAGCGGGTTCACACTATTTTTCTCTCGCCGTGCGGTAAGGTCTTTAATCAGGGAGATGCCCGCCGTCTGCAAAGTGAGTTTGACAGGCTTATTTTGGTTTGCGGCAGATATGAAGGTGTCGATGAGAGGTTTATAGAGGAATGTGTTGATGAGGAAATTTCTATTGGTGACTATGTGTTGACAGGCGGTGAGATTCCTGCGATGGTGGTTGCTGATGCGGTGTGCAGACTCGTTCCCGGTGTTTTGCCGGACGAAGAATGTTTCACCGACGAAAGCCACTGGAACGGCTTGCTTGAATACCCCCAATACACGCGCCCCGAAGTCTGGCAAAACAGAGCAGTACCTGAAATCCTGCTTTCAGGTCACCACGAAAATATAGCAAACTGGCGCAGTGAGCAGTCGCTCGAAAGAACAAGACTGCGCCGTCCCGATATGTTAAATGGAACTAAAAGAAAATAACTTCGTCATATAAGTACCTGCACGGCAGATGATAGGAGATCTGCTAATATATTATTTCGGAGGATGAGTTAAAATGAAAAAGTTGATACTAATTGTAATTTGTGCAATGGTGCTTACAATGGCACTTACAGCTTGTGCCGCAGCAGATAATGCAGCGCCGGTTGATTCACCCGCTGATATGTTTGGTACTATGGAGCGGGCTTTGTATGGAGTAGCCGAGCCTGCCGCGTCTCAGCCTATGCCTGCGATGGCAATGCCCGAAGAAGAAATGTGGATGTCAGATGGCTTGGTAGTGGATATGGATATGGTGGCGAGTGGCGAAACCACAGGCATTTTGCCTATAGCCGCCCCTGCCGGGACAAATATGGCAGAGAAAATTATTTACACTGTTAATGCAGACATCGAGACTGTAAATTTTGACGAGAGTATAGCAATGGTAAACACCCTCATGCAACGTTACGGGGCTTTTGTGGAGAGTTCCAGCGTCAGCGGTGTCAATCACGCAGCGCGGTTTCACGGCTGGCAGACTTTTCGCAATGCGTGGTTTTCCATACGCGTTCCCGTGGAGAATCTCAATGCTATGTCGTCGAGTTTAGAGCAAATCGGTAATGTCACACATTTGGGTAATCATGCGATGAACATTACTTCGCAGTTCATTGATACGCAGTCGCGCTTAAATTCACTTACAATTCAGGAGGACCGCCTGCTTGATATGCTTCGCAGGGCAGAAGATGTGCCTGATTTGATTGCTATTGAGGAGCGCATAAGTGATGTTCGCCATCAAATCGAATCGCTAACGACCACAATCAACCACTGGCAAAGTCAGATAAGTTTCAGCACAGTTCATCTCAGCATTAACGAAGTTGAGGTGTATACCGAGCAGCCGCTGATGCATCGCACGTATTGGGAGCGCATAGGCGATGGTTTTATGAATACGCTCCACGGCATCGGTAGTTTCTTCATGGGTCTTTTTATGTGGATAATCGTATCTGCTCCCGTGCTGGCTATTTTAGGCGTTATTGCGGTTGTAACGGTACTGATTGTAAAGAGAAGCATCCGCAAAAGCAAAGAAAAAAGAATGCAAGCGATAAACACTTACACCCCACCGCCTCCGCCGACCCCACCCGCTGAGTAAAATACTCAGACCCTGCTATCCCTGCAAAAAACAGGAAGCTTGCTGCATTTTTTCGAGCCGGGTAATCTTCACCCCCCGTTCTCGAAAAAAGCGCAGCAAGCTTTCGGTTTTTTGCTAAATCTCCGTATCAATTTCGCAAAGTGCGGCGGCAAGGCGGGTGAATCCTTCTCTGCCGTCGCATATGCTTGTCATGGCTATGGCGTATTCCCGTGTGGCCTTTTCGAGTTCGATACTGTATTTTTCACGAAGAATTATCATCAGCTCTGAGCCGCTGATATTGGTGTTTTTTGTTATGATGCTAATTTTTCCTAAGTCTAAGTCGAAAAAATCTGCATTGCCTTTGCACAAGACTTTAAGATTTTTCAAATCGCGCACACGCTCATAAAAATCGGAAAGGTTTTGCTCATATTCGGAAAAAAGCTTCTTACTGTCGTTTTTTAAAAGGTGCAGACACCGGTCAATTGATGCCATCAAAACATATGACGGACTGCTTGTTTGCAGGATATAGAGCATTTTTGCCGTCTGCGTTATATCTGCGCTGTCGCTGCAAATATGCAATAGTGAACACTGTGTCAAAGCGGGCAGTGTCTTGTGGAGACTCATAACCACGATGTCAGCACCCAACGTTACGGCATTTTTGGGGAATTTTTCGGAAAACCCGAGATGCGCTCCGTGCGCCGAGTCAACGAGCAGCAGAGCGTTATGCTTGTGAGTTATGTCGGCTATTGCCGCAATGTCGCTGACGATTCCTTCATAACTCGGCGAAGTTATGACAACAAGTTTGATGCTCGGGTTTTCGCTTAGGGCTCGCTCCACAGTTTGCGGAGATATACTGCATGGCACTCCCGTGTCAGCGTCAGTTTTTGGTGTAATATAGCTAAGCTTAAGCCCGAACAGCTCCGCGGCATTTGAGACTGACCAATGACAGTCTTTTGTTGCGAGTATTGCATCGCCCCGCTTCGTGTGCGCTCCTATGCTCGCCAGTATGCCAACCGTAGAGCCGTTTACAAGTAAAAATGCATGTTTACTGCGGTAGATTTCGGCAGCGAGTTTCGCGGTTTCAAGCAGTACCCCCTGCGGGTCTTTCAGGTCGTCGAAGCCATGAATCTCTGTAATATCAATGTCATATGGGAAGGCGCAGGGCAGAGAGTTGTTTCGCTTATGCCCCGGCATATGCATAGGGTACACATCGCTTTTTGCATATTTCTTAAGTTTGTCGTATAACATAGTTTCACACTCAATATTTTTTCAAGATATCGTGGTGTCCGATATCTATGAGAGCAATAAGCTTATCACCTTCATAATACCAAATAATCCTCACATCCATGTTAGCACTTGATTCAAAAAGACTATCTGTGCCTTGAATACGTTTTGTTCGCAGAGAGGGATGGGTCGGATTCTTAGATAACAAATTCAATTTTCCGGCAACTTGCTTCTTTTCCGGCGCACTAAGTTTCTTGTAATGTTTTTTAAACTTAGCAGAATAGGTAAACTCAAAACTCATTGGTCATCCTCTTCAAGGGACGCAATCAAATCATCCACGTCATCAAAAACAGGTTGCCGTCCCTCCGCCACTGCTTTTTTGATGCTTTCTACATCAGCCAGTATTTTGTCAACATAGCCTTTTGGATACACAGCGACGGGCATGATACATATCATTCCATTATCTTCAAATATTTCCAGTTTGTCACCCTTCGACAGTCCCAGCATGTCTATAAGTTGCTTGGGTATAGTTATTTGGGATTTTGATCTTAATTCGGCTATCATAGATAACACCTCCTGCGAGTAAGAATTTCCAACTATCCTACTTTTATTATACCCATTCTTCCTGCGTAAATCAAGGCATTGATAAAAAAGATTTTTGCACTCGCGTACAGTTTGTTACAGGTCACAGTATATTTAAATTAGCTTTTTTTAGGCGGAGCAAATTAGCGAATCACGGCGAAATATCGAAAAGGTGCTCGCTTGTTTGAGCGAAGCGAGTTTGCGAGCACCCGATATGAGCCGATGAGTCGCTTTTTGCGGAGCCGGGGGAAGCTAATTTAAATATACTGTGACCTGTAACAAACTATAGTCTCCTTACCCCACATAGTGCTGTGCTTGGGCTTCCCAGAGTTTGTGGTACAGTCCGTCCGGCTCGGAGAGTAGTTCGTCATGTTCGCCTCGCTGTACCAGCTTGCCATGCTCAAAAACAGCAATATCGTGGCAGAAACGGCATGACGACAGGCGATGGGAGATGAAAACAGCCGTCTTATCACCAATGGTTTCATCAAATGTGGTATAGACATCGTACTCGGCAATAGGGTCAAGCGCGGCTGTCGGCTCGTCGAGTATTACAAACGGCGCATCGCGGTATAACGCCCTTGCGAGGGCGATTTTTTGTGCCTCACCGCCTGAAATCTGCGTCCCATCCTCGTCATATTTCTTATAAAGAATAGTGTCCAGCCCATTAGGCATAGTTTCAAGTCGCTCAGAAAATCCCGCCCCGTCAAGACAATTCTCCACTCGTCCGTCATCGTAGTCCGCACTGACAGCTACATTTGTGCCAAGCTCGAACGGAAAGAGGAAAAAGTCTTGGAAAACAACAGAAAACAACGCTGTATACTCTGCGTAATCATATTCCTTTATGTTGACACCGTCGAGCAGTATTTCACCCTCGGTCGGGTCGTATAAACGGCAGAGCAGCTTTATCATTGTTGTTTTGCCGCTGCCGTTTTGCCCTACGACGGCAAGGCGCCTGCCTGCATTAAAAACGAGGTTGAGGTCACGTAATACATACTCTTCTGTGCCCGGATAGCGGAAAGAAACGCCGCGAAATTCAAAGTTGTAACAATGTTCCTGCGGTGGGGGAACGGGCTTACTACCTTTTACGAGCAAGTCAGGCAACGAGAGAAACTCACGCATAGGTTTGAGGAATGCAGCATTGTTAAAAAGTTGCCCGAGACCCATTATCAGACTTCCGACAGCAGTGGCGAATATTGTCACAGCCCCAACGCTCTGCACAATGCCACCGAGTGTAGCGGTGCCTTCAAGTGCGCTGTATCCCGCTATAAGGTAATACCCGCCGCTGAGGACTGCGAGTAGCCCGAGCATTATTCCACTCGTACGTCCCTGGAAAAAGAAGAATGGAATCCACTGATTCAAGTCGAAGCTGCTTTTGAAAATTGCTGTTAAAGATTCGCCTTGGTTGTAGAGCCTTATATCCTTTGCGGCCGCGTCCGCACGGACATATTCGTTGTAAAAACTTGCGGCTGTGTTAGCTTTTGCGTTTTCCTTGTAAATTTTGCTGAGCTTGAGTTGGGCGCGAACCTGTAATTGAAGTAAAACCACAACGCCGAGTGCGAAAAAGCCAAACAGCGCATAGAGTGGCCAGCGAACCTCACCATGAACGGGCATGGCCAGCGGCCCTTGCAACATCAGCCACGCAAATATCAGCGAGAAAAGGCTTTGAGCAATTTGCGGCGACATGTTGTAAAAATTGAGAAGCCCAAGCCCATTGCCGCGTGCCTGCGTGTCCATTCGCGCAAGAATTTCACTTATGCTGCTGTCTTCTGCATGGGCGAAGTCCATTTTCGCAAAACGCTCACCCTTTATCTTCCGCAGCAACTGATACATAAACTCCCAGCGAGCCGTTGTTTCAAGCTCACGGTGTAAAAACGCCCTGATTACTGAGAGCAGAAATGTGGCTCCCACAGTTATAGATACATATAATATAATTGCGCTCACGTCACGCCCGCCACTCAGCTGATCAAGTATACGCGCTGAGTAAAAGAGTACAACAAGCGGCTGCGCGGCTATAAGTATGGCTCGCAAAATCATAAGCGGAAGATAGGCGGGTGTAATCTTCGCACATAGCTTGTATCCATAACCAAACAGTCCAAGTTTTTCACTAAACGGGATTTTTTCATTACTATCAGTCATTTTAGTTAGTCACCTCGTTTCCGTTGTTGTTTCCGAATATGCTATCTTCTTGGTAGTAGCCGGCTTGTACGTCAAACATATTTGCATATGTTCCGCCGAGTGCCATAAGCTCATCGTGTGAGCCCTGCTCGGATATGACATTTCCGTCAATGAGGAGTATCCTATCGCAAAATCGTGTGCTTGCAAGGCGGTGCGATATGAATATAGACGTTTTACCATCGGTAAGTTCGGCGTACTTTTGATAAACCTCGTTTTCTGCAATCGGGTCAAGTGCGGCAGTCGGCTCGTCAAGTACTATCACGGGTGCATCTTTATATAATGCGCGCGCCATTGCGAGCTTTTGCTTTTCACCGCCCGACAGCTCCGTTGCTTCGGGCTCAACCTCACGTACCAACAGCGTATTTTCTTTATCAGGCAGTGTTTCGACCTTTTCGTAAAGGCCTGTGAGCTTAAGACAGCCCAGTACGGCTTCTCTATCTGTTGCTTCGGGTGTTTCCTGTGATATATTTCCGGCGATAGTTGTCGAAAGCATATGAATGTCTTGGAATACGGCGGAAAACAGTGTGTAGTATTCATCTCTGTTGTACTCGGCGACTGCTTTTCCGCTTAGCGATACAGTTCCTTCCGTCGGCGTATATAGTCCGCAAATCAGCTTGATTAAGGTTGTTTTTCCTGCGCCGTTGGCACCGACTATGGCGATTCGCTCACCCGACCGAATGTTTAAGTTGATGCCTGTCAGCGTTGGTTTTTCGGCTTTAGGATATGTATAGCCGACACCGCTCAGCTCAATAGACGGCGGGAGGTCTTTACCCTCGGGCAGCGGGATTCCTTTGCCCGTATTCATGCGGTCGGGATAATTATGCATTTCGGCAATGTCGTTTATCTCGATGCAAGCACGGCTCAAATCAACTGAGGCGGTCAAAATGCCCGATACCCATGTTGCAAGACCGCCGATGGCTGCAAAAACCAGCACAAAATCGCCAAGAGTCATGTTATCATTAAGTACAAGCCATATAAGAAAAGCATATGCCGCCCCGTCACGCAGGAGTATCATAAGCGCATCGGTTAATTGCGAGTGCATATCGCGGCTTATAAGTTTGCGCTCGCTTTTCTTTGCTGCGCGAAATTGTTTGTCGTAAAATGTGCAAAGCCAATCAATTGCTCCATAAAGCCGTATGTCCTTTGCCGCGTCAGCGTCACGCATGGTATCGCCAAGCGCATCAAGTTTCTTGTAAAGTTTACTGCGCTCGTCACGGGTGTCTCTGAGATAATTTCTTGCCCGCCTGAGCATCAGCCAGTTGATTACTGCGGTGATGAGCAAAACAACCAAGATGAGCGGGTGGACAAGTACGATAACACTTGCATAAAGCAGAAAGCCGAAAACATTGGAAAGCAGCTCCACGAGTGTGCGGGGAATATTCATTGCAGGTGCGTGGTTGCCATATGCCGCCTTACGCGCTTTGTCCTCAACCTCTTTATAGTCGGGGTTCTCCATCAGTTCAAAGTCCATTTTAAGCCACTTGTTCATGTGTTTAAAAATGAATAGCCCAATCCCGACAGTACCTACTGCATTATCTGCGATGACGTCGGTAAATGACTTGACATAGTTGACTATGACGAGAAGGAGTGCCATACCGCCCACCGTGATGAAAAATGTCATGGAGTCAACCTGCGCCGTGATTTGGTCAATGACGAGCTTTGGCATAAATATTCCGAGGTATGGGAGCAACACACGCATGACAACCGCCAGCCCGCAAACTATAAGTATGATTTTTCGCTCGTTCCAATAGGTAGAAAGCGACCTGCGTATGCCCGACATTATATGCCCGCGCCGTGGTGAATCTTTTACTTGTTCCACTTTCTTGCCCTCCCGATTTCAATAGCACGTATATTATACCGGTACATTGAAGTTGTCTATCACTTTTTGGTATATGGAGTGATATTTTCGGTAAGAGGTATGCTTTTTATGGCTAAGTGGTTGCTTCGTAGTTTGTTTTGGAGTATACTTGTTTCATGTAGCAAAGGAGAATTATACATGAATAACTACATTGATATTTTACCCGAAATTGAAACGGCCTTGAGTGAAAATCAGGCTGTTGTTGCGCTGGAGTCTACTATTATCTCGCATGGTATGCCTTATCCTGAGAATCTGGCTTGTGCTAAGAACTGCGAGGCGGCAATTCGGGAAAAGGGCGCGATTCCTGCAACTATTGCAATACTTGACGGGCGCATAAAAATCGGGCTGACGGATAATGAGCTTGAACGGCTTGCGACTGCAAATGACGTGATTAAATGCTCGCGCCGCGATGTGCCGTATGCCGTTTCAGCGGGTAAAAACGGTGCGGCAACAGTGTCTGCAACGATGATTATGGCGTCGCTTGCGGGCATTAGGTTTTTTGCAACAGGGGGCGTTGGCGGAGTACATCGAGGTGCGGAAGATTCGATGGATATTTCGGCAGACTTAACGGAGCTATCAACCACCGATGTCTGCGTGGTTTCGGCGGGTGTAAAGAGTATCCTCGACATTGAACGCACTCTGGAGTTCCTTGAGACTCAGGGTGTTCCTGTCGTGGCGTACGGGCAAGACGAGTTTCCCGCTTTTTATACTCGAAACAGCGGGTTTAAAGCTCCTCTCAGGCTTGACACTCCTGCGGAGGTCGCGAAGATGATGAAGGCTAAGTGGGACCTCGGGCTAACCGGCGGGGCAATAATCGGTAATCCGATTTCTGAGAAGTTTTCTATGCCAAAAGATGAAATAGATAAGGCTATAGATTCGGCACTACAAAGAGCGGCTGAAAAGGGGATAACAGGCAAGGAGATAACTCCATTTCTTCTAAGCGAAATCAAAGCTATAACAAAAGGGCGTAGCCTTGATGCAAACATGCAACTGGTCTACGCCAATGCCCGCCTGGCTGCCGAAATCGCAGTGGCGTTTTATTCGTGAATGCATGCCGCAGGACAGCCCAAAGTTAAAATTAGCTTTTACGGATACGCAAAAGCGACTCATTGGCTCATATCGAGTGCTCGCAAACTCGCTTCGCTCAGACAAGCGAGCACTTTTTCGATATTTCGCCGTGAGTCGCTAATTTGCTCCTCCTAACAAAGCTAATTTTAACTTTGGGCTGTCCTGTTGCTACCCGCAGCAGCTCAGTAATATCTGTTGCTACCGTAGTAGCTCAATAATATCTGTTGCTTTTGGGGGGCAGCCGGGTACGTTTTTTGTGAAGCCTTTTGCGCATATTCCAATGCCGATTCCGTTTGCGGATTTTCCTACAAAGCCTTGGCCGATGTGTATTTTTTCGTCTGTTTTTACTCTGCCGTGAAGTCTGTGAAGTGCGTGAATTAGTGTCGAATAACATGCACTGCACGCAGAATCTTCTGCTATGAGTTTGCGATACCTGTTTGCGGCGGGCATTGCGGAAACATTTATTTTAGGTTTATTTTCGGTGCCTTGCTCCACAACTCTTACATCATGCGTATAGAGTTTTCCGACGCCGATTTTTTCGCCAAAACTAATATACTCAATATCGTGCGGTTTGTAGCCGATTAGCTCGGCGCAGTAAGAGTCAATCAAAAGCGGGTCACGCCCTGCTATGATTCTGTTTGCCGTCACGGGATTTCCGCCTTCTTCAAAGGTCAAATCTCCGCATATGCCGTCAACTACTGAGTATCCTGTTTTGATTAGCATGTTCAGTGCTGCCACGGGTTTATGTATCCCGAGGGTGTGAAATCGTCTTTTTTCGCTGTCGGGTATGCAGCCTTTGAGGTTTTTCATGCAGCATGTGAGCCGCGTCTGGCAGTGCGCTTTCAGTACAGGCAGGTTTATAAGAAAGTCAGTGTCAATGGCTTGTTTACAAACTGCTATTTCGTATCCGCTGTTTGTCATCGTGTATGCTCCGTCTGTTTTCAGGTCTATGAGCGGTACGTTATACTTGGAGGATAATTCTTCATATCCGCAGTATTTAAACGCTCTTTTTGTGCTGTCGCCGACCCATGAGCTTTCGATTATTTTTATGTTCTTGATTCCAAAGTCACGCAAATAGAGAATTACGCCTTCGGCGACCTCGGGGTGCGTCACTGCGCCGTTTGATGCAGGGCCGGGCACAACGAGGTTCGGTTTAAGCGCAACGTTAAAATCGGCTTTCAAATACTCCGAAATATCTGACATCACAAGCGTGTCATATGTAATTTTAGCAATATCGCTACCGTAAGAAATGTAAATCATAACAATTCTCCTTTGCGTTGTTCGGAGCTGTATTTTTAGCAGTTTCGTCGCTCAGACAGGGAACATAAATGTTCCAAACTCGCTTTGGAAACTGAAAAACACAGCTCCGAACAGTGACTTCGCTCGAAACTATTTACCCAAGCCAAACAGCGGCGTACCAGTTTTGCTCTTCGTCTTTGTCGCGCAGTGCTTTGAGCGGAAGCCCGAGGTTGTGTGCTGTTTTAAATACGTCAATGCCTACACTGTGAAATGCGGGTCGCGCTGATGCCACATTTCTGCAAGGCTGACCGATACTTCCGGCACATTCGACGCATAGGGCGCAGTCAGACATTGAAAAGGAGAGGGCGTCGCCGTCAAGGTATGCTTCGTTTTCAACGGCAAGTGAGGCTTTCTGTGTGGTTTTCTTGTCGTGTGCATGAATAATCAGCACTGTTTTGTATTTTCTCAGCAGCTTTTCCCACTCATCGGTTGATAACGCGCCTTCGCGTGAGGGGCAGGTGCAGCCTTTGCCCCAATCTCCGCAACCGAACATACATTTTAAAATGGTTCTGCCGTCAAACACAATATCGTCCGGCGTGACAGCCAATACGTTGATAGCTCCGTGAGACCTTGCGAGGTCTATATATTTATCAACACTTTGCATATCACTTGCTGACCTTCCCGACGGGATTTACATATACTGTGTATTCTTCATAACCGTCCAGTCCCAGTGCTTCGTCGCAGAGCTTTTGGTCGTATGCGGCCATGTTGCAGCTGGCGAGTCCCATAGCGGCGGCAGAGAGCATAAGGTTTTGCCCGACATGACCGAGGTCAATCAAAACAACACGGTGCGACAAGGTTGCATACCGCCACTCGGCGCGATAGGCGACACAGGAATAGATTATCACAACAGGGGCGGTTGCCGCCCATTTTTGTCCGACGACCATATCCGACATATGTTGCTCGTAGTTTTCAAATTCACGGACAAATTCGATTGATACGCGCTTTTCACCCACATGTTCAAGCGGCAAATAGCGATATACACCCGGACTCAAATCCTCAACATTTTGTACTACTATATATGTCTCAAACGGGTGTCTTGCACCGCCGCTCGGGACAGGGCGAAACGCGGCGTAGTTCCTGCCACGTATTTTTTCTATGCCTTGAGTACTCCAAAGCATAAATGCCAGTTGACTCTGCGTCATAGGCACGTCCATATCGTACTTGCGCTCACTGCGGCGAATATCCAGCAGTTCCATATAATTGCTATGGACAAGCACATTGTCAAAATCACTTTTCAGCTCAATGGCAACACCAACAGTCGGGTGACCCAGCGGGGGTTGAGCGAGTTTTTTCTCCTGGTCGCTGCTCGCCATTAGTTTACTAAAGTCCGGACATTTCATAAAGTCGCGATTTTTTTCAATTGTTTCCCATAGCCCCTCGTTACGAGTATCGTTATTCATACATTGACCTCCGTTTAGATTTTATCGCACGTATACTATCATATTTTTTTAAAAATTCCAATTCATTATGCGGCTTTATGCGGTTTTTACAAAAAAGATTGTAATTTAACTAAAACTTATAACAAACTTAATATGTATGAAACAATAAAGATGGAGTGCTTAATAAGTATTTGTTATATTATATCTGCAGGGTCGCGATATTCATTTTTCA
>Ga0209755_10007394_pt1 | contig 11906 bp, 11 predicted proteins | sample TergutCo191P1_FD_187301 | JGI IMG/M metagenome (GOLD analysis project Ga0209755, IMG submission 187301) | Cornitermes sp. P1 segment gut microbial communities from Petit-Saut dam, French Guiana - Co191P1 (SPAdes) (version 2) | ecosystem: Host-associated > Arthropoda: Insects > Digestive system...
TCTAATGCTGTGATACACTGATAAGACACACGTGCTAAAAACCACCATTACACAATGAAAATTATGAAGTCGCACATCACATATGGCACATTAATGAATGTGGGATGCTTGAAAACCAGCGCTTTAAGGTTGCATTTCTTGGTCACCTAAAGCTTAACAGCTGTTACATATCAACAATTAAGAACAAGAATGTTAGAAACAAGAAAATCAGTAACCAATACACAGTAAACCAGGATATCTGCAAATTCGCAACTCAGTGATATGGGCATGGACATGAGAAAGAAGAATGAAAGATACCCTTAACAATGGCAGGCAAGAAAAAAGGAAAAGCAACCAAGGAAGAGCTCTAAACACATTGAATTGATTCTAACATTTAAAACATACCAAAGCAACCCAAACCACTCTCATACTTCTGCAATTTGTTATGACTGGACACATACCAGATGAATACACAGCAATTCCTGGTGGCTCAATATGCTGACTGAGTGCTATGAACTGTGTGGACAATGTAGAATTAAACAGCATTTGGCATAAGTCCACTCTGCTCTGTGCCTGGATGGAGGACCCTGCAAAAAAATGTCATTAGTGATTAAGTCCTCAGAAATTCCATGTTTTTATGACACCTGAAAGTTCAATATTGTGTTTAAGGTAGCCAAAGCCACAAATCCAGTTTACATCCTCTCATTATCTTCCTCCAACATTTATTTGGTATTAGTACCATGCCTCATGTTAGGCATACAAAGGGGTCACTTGTACATATCTTGTCATCCTTGATTCAACCACTGTAACAACGTTCAGTAAAGAATATCAGTTATAGCACTCCCAGTTCTGTAATTTTCTTCACAGGTCCAAATATTCTCCTCACATCCTCTAATCCTGAAGTTACTGTTCAAGCCAAATGAATCCATGCACAACATATGCACAGGTATCTCTGCATGGAATCATTTGCATCAGAGCTTCAAAAAACCTTGATCTACATCCTCATAGACACATACAGTACATGGTAATGTAGTAATGTTTAGTAATGTTTCATGTTAAGTGGAATTTTCTAGTTTGAGGTTTTATTTTAATGTGGACAGATATAACCAAAACAGGTTCACAAAATTCCTATATAATCATAACACTAACATTTGCACACAATTTTACATCACCTCCTCCACATCAACCTCATATATTTCCTGCACGCAGTAGGGCATCTTAGGACACTATGCTATGTCACTGCTGTACACACACAAAATAAATCAATGTTACAGTGTTTTTAAATATAAAAACTTATGTGAGGGGAAAAATAAATTTCAGCTTCTGTGACATCATCACTCTTTGATCTACTGCTTATGGCTATAGGTATTTATCACATTTGTAAGTAACAGTGTGTAAAAGACTGAAACATAAAACATTATACAATAACTACTTGTCAAAGTATAATTTTATGTATCAGACTGAGGTTAGGAAAATTATGGCTGCAGAATACTGAGTTGTTGAAGAATTTTGGATGCATGTCAAAATCTTGTGGGCTATAAAAGGGCAAATTCATGCTGACATTAAAATGTGAAACTCCTCAAAAGTTTTTAGAAAAATTCGCAACAAATCAGGCTCATTAACAACGCGAACTACTTATGAGGTTCAGCCTATGCATGTATGTATGGGAACTTCCCAATGCTACACCAGAGCCCGAGCCAGCTTACTAGTGGCCCATTTCAGGGCCAACACTGCAGTTACTCTCACAGCACCCACACACCTGAGCAGCATCTCCAACCTGACAGTAACCTGTTTCAACTCCTGCACTGTTGATAGTACTCACAGTCATTCTCCCCACCACTGTGACAAGCTCTGCTACCCACCAACCAAAGAGCAGGTAGTCCAGTGCTACCAGCATATAAAGACAATACAATCCCGAGCACTGATGTGCTTTCACTCCACCAAGCAGCAGTACAGCCATGAAGACTAGCAGCACTCAATGCAGTAGCTGGACACAAGCTATCAGTAGACTTGGCCAGTGGCATCATTAGCTGACACTCACTAAGCCTACATCACTGCATGGCTGGCACCAACCACTGTGCAGCAAGCACTTTCAGACTAACATTCAGTCAAGCAGATCATGTATGGTTGCTCATTCACACATAACAAGTTTGAGTGACGTTGCAACATTTATTAGTGTCACACTAAAAGCAACCCACCAACAACCACCATACATGTTATTTTGTAATCCCCTAAAAAACTGACATTCACTTTATTACAACATAATTCCAAATAAGTTCTGCAATAACTGAATTATTTTTAACATCAAAATTCATTATGTTTAACCTTCTTCAGTGATTTTGCAATACTCTTCAACACAAGACAACGCACTTGTTATAATATGTTCATTCTTTTCTGTCCACAGCCTATACAACATATACCTACATCAATAAGTGCAGTGTCACAATCTGTACGAAGTTAAGCAGCCACATATGTTCACAATTTACGCATATACTGCGCAGAACTGCTTGACTGATGTTTTCAAAATTAATGAAGTGTACATTTGCTGATATCACAGGCTTTTTATCAATGTGGTCTGGGACTCTGATGATGGCTTGTAGAACACAACTGTAGTCCTCAATGCATGCCATGGCCTTATAAAATTGGAAGTGTGGTTTGGAATTATCAGCTGTGGGTGTGTCTGATAAAAGGTAGCAAAGCTAACAGACATCCTCCTCTGGAGGACAGGTATTATCACCTACAAGCTTGAACAAACTCTTCATCAGTATTGGTGATGCTTCATGTCACCTGCAGTGCTGACCAAAAATCACAGCTTATTTCACCACTGTTGTCATCTTTTCCACTCACTACTGCATTTGCACTGAATCCAGTTGTTTTAAAATATGGGAAAATGTCTTCAGCAGTGTAATTTTAAACAAGTTTCACTAAATATACTACAAATGTAGTGGCCAATGGAGTCTGACCACTAGTTTTTGGTAAGTTTGGCTTGGAATCTGGAGCGGTAAGGGTAGATTCGCTGCCACCAAATAAAGTTTTAATAATATCTTCTTAGCTTCATATAATGAGGCAAAGCGATAGGGAGCCAAGTGAGATGTGTTGGCAGTTGGAATTTGCTTAGCAAGCTTACTGCAGTTATGTAACTATACATGGTTTAATGACATGGACCTTTGCTTCCACAGCTATCAGCGCTCCACTGTCTATGGCCTACTAATGAATTGATGCACAGAATAAATGTTACCAGTTTACAAAACAATATTTACAATAACAGTTTCCTATCATCCCTTATAGCATTAGCACAGGTATTACCCATAAAATGGTCGCATTCACTATCTAAATTTCAAAGTTACATAAATTTAAAAACCAGGCATAAACTCACTCTGGTTCCATGTAAATAATAAAATATTCACAATTTATACTAGTCAATCCACATCAGCTTACCTGCTATGATGGAGATGAGCATTATCACCAAATAAAATAACTTTGTATTTTCTTCTACATATGACACGGAGGTGACCACTCTGCAAAGTCAAGTTATCCTGTCGAGCGCTGGAAACCAAAAGACACTAATGCCTAGCAATGCCGAGTTAATATAAAAGCACAAGGACTCCACCCTAATCTTGTCAGCATCAAGAGTCCTTGATAACAATCTCGTCATTCACTCAGACGATTGCGCGATATAACATAACATCCCATTATGCATGTTACAAGGCAGAATTGCTGACTAAAACCTGTGTTTCCTGTGTGAAATGCCATAGGGAGAACAATGTATGTACAGTATGACACAAAAGTGAGAAATAAAATCAAAACCTGGAAAAAAATCTATCACCCCCAGTCATTCATTACACGAATCTATAATTACAATTCTCAAAAGACCTGCTAGCCTAATCAGAAAACAAATGGATGTATGTCACCCAAAATTCTTTCCTTTTTCTGTGGAACGCCAAGTACTGTATTTTTGTAACCTTTAAATGCCTGGGATTTAAGTACCCTGTAATGTCATTCAACTACAATTTTCTCTGAGGATTTAAATGCTTGTTGTGATGTTCAAAGTTTTGAAAATTTTGAAGGATAATAACAACAGATGTGTGAAGTATTTGCACTGATACAAATAAAGCATTGAGAACAATGGTGGGTAGACTGTCCTGGAATATGATATATGATTTTATATGATATGATGTATTTGTTAACTGCAGTTGGGTTGATGCCCAGTGGCAGTAGTACAGTACACATTTACACACAAACAATATATAGAACAACACATTGAAAACGGAATATACAGAACAGAACATAAATAACAATAAGAATACATAACCATAATAAAAATACATAATTTACAAAATTAAACAAAACATACAAAACATAAAGTCATATATACAATGATAAAAAATGGAACCAAGCGAACATGAAAGAATGTGATAAACGAAAAAGCCAGATAAGCAGCGAACTTCATATGATCTATATATCTTCTAATAATGTTGGACACCCTGTTACTAATATAAAATTTTTTAAAGTAGCACAAAAATTTAGGAAAGATGAGCAACTTTACTACTGTGTTACAATGTATTCTCCTCAGCCTCAAATTCAGGCTTCCTTCTGAATTCTTTCTGGTGTCAAGGGACAGAGTTCATATTATGGTCTACCAGAAGATTACAGTTACAAAAAAAGGAACTGATCTGTGAAAGAAAGTGACCATTTTTTCCATTCTTACAAATGGTAATTCAGAAACCACAAGCATAAGTGTTTGTTACATAGTGTAGTGAATGTTTCATTTATGAAGGTTTAATATAGGTACGTACATATTCAGAACCACGACTCTCAAGAGAAAGCAACTGAATCTGAGCTGTTAAATCATACTAATTCAGGCATATACAGTGTAGAGAACAAAGAATCTGAAGACAAGAAGAACTGTGATGATTAACAACAACTGTCATCAACACTCCAGCAGCAGCAACATCAACAACAACAGTTTATGAAGTGGGGGCTGCAGCCTCAAAATGGCCAGAGAAAGGTCCATCATTCTAGGAATGGTGTTATGAGTCAAGAAGCAGAAAAAGGCAATGCATGTAAATATTCATCTTCTCTGGCCATTTTCATGCCCTATTTTGCATGTGTTAAACATCTGCTGATTACAGAGCAAATCAATACTACAACCAATGTTTGGACAAACTTAACACTTTCTCCATCTCCTGAAATAACAAATTCTAAAATAATTCCATTTCCAGCTTTCCCTATACAAATTGGTCACAACACATGGACAAGAATGAAACATTTCTTCCCACATTTCTACCCCATTACAATGATAAAAGACAGTTCTCACACATCTCATGTTACTTTCATTTCACAATTATAAAAAAACTGGCAACACTGATGAAAATTTTTACTGTGGGAATATTGAAGAAAGCTTTAACATAACCAAAGTTATGTAACTTAATTTTTACGACCCTCCCAAATATCTGGTAATTGACAAGATCATTGTATATCCCAAAGAAACACGCATGTTTAAGAATAAAAATCTACAGATTCTGTCACACAACTGGCCACATGACATGGACGTTAGTGATGTTACAACAGAAATGTACCACTCCAGACATGAGAGCAACCCATGCCACAGTGAAACAAATGGCAAGAATAGTGAAAGGAAATGACCATACATTATGTGTATACAATTTTTGTTCTCCACAGAAATTAAACCACTGTGACAGCAGACCAAACCATTTGGAAATGCAAGAAAACTCTGGAAGAAAAAAAATGAAAGGGGGCAACTTTCAGGTAAGTACAGCTGGTGACAGGACAGCAATGGTTTCCGAAGACAAATATGATATGATATGATATGATATACTTGTTGACTGCAATTCGGTTGACACCCAGTGGCAATAGTACATTACACATTTCCACATAAAACAATACACAGAACAAAACTATGAAGCAGAATACACAAAAAAGAATGTACATAACAATAAAAATACTTAATCTACAAAATTAAACAGAAACATACAAAACATACAACCATGTATACAATGACAAAAAAATGGAACCAAAGAATATGAAAGAACGTAATAAACGAAAAAGCCATATAAACAGCAAACTTCATATGATCTACACATCATCTAATAATGTTAGACAATCTGTTACTAAGACTTTCACTACACTTCACTTCACTTCCTCTCATTTAAACTTCACCCAACTACACTTCACTACCCTCTCATTTGGTTTAACCCCATTTAAATTTCATACCACTCCATTTCACCTCACATCACTACACTTCACTGCACTTTTAGATGATTTTTGCCACACTTCTATTCCTTTCATTTCACCCCGTTTACAATTACTTTCCTAACTCTGTTTCTAAAAATCTTAGGCTTACAAGGGAAATACTCTAACGCTTCTGCAGGTAGTTGGTTCCAGTTTTTAATGGTCCTATTTACAAAGGAATACTTCCCGATATTTGTTCTTTGCTTCCTGTCCCTAATTTTCTGAACATGATCAATCCTAGTCAAATAGTAAGGCCTTTGCAACCTGTCGCATATAACTTTCCAAGCCCGTTCCCCACAGCACACTTTAAAAAGTGTGCATAAGCATGCTATCGTCCTACGGTGAGCCAAGGTTTCCCAGTCAGAATCATTCGTATGATTTGTAAATTGAGCAGCTTTCTTCTGCACTCGGTCTAACGCATTTATCTGTCCTCCTCTGCATGAATCCCAGCATGCAGACCCATATTCAAGAAGAGGACATACCAATGACGCATAAGCTAAACTTTTTGCATTCCTATTTCCTTTTTTGAGAACATGCATTACAAAGTGAAATGTCTTCCACGCTTCTTGCGCTGTGTAATTTACTTGGTCCACCCAGTTTAAATCACTTCATAAGATTATTCCCAAGTATTTACAATTGCTCGCTTCTGGAATTTTTTGGTCAACAAGGGAGTGACCCAGTGGATTTTTAACCTGAGCTCTCATAAATCTTATTACCTTACTTTTACCGGAATTTATTTTCATCCCATTTTCTACTGCCCATTCCCCCAAGGTGTCCAGATCCTTCTGTAACTTTTCTATGTCGTTTTTATTTATGATTTTCCTAAAAATTACACAGTCATTAGCAAAGAGTCTAATACACGAGTCAATGTTCCTCCAAATATCATTTATGTACACTAGAAACAGTAGTGGGACCAAAACGCTCCTTTGCAGCACACCTGAAGTTACTTTGACTTCCCTGGATAGATGCACTCCTACTCTTACCCTTTGTGTATGACCTACAAGGAATTCCCTTACCCAAATGACTACTCTTGAATCCACGCCCGAGGGCACCAGTTTTGTAAGCAGCTGATCACGAGTAACAAAACTGAAAGCCTTGGAAAAGTCTATTATAATCACATCTATACCAATCCCCTCATCCAAAGAGTCCACTATGTCCTGACACACTGTGATGACTTGAATTTCACATGAGTATCCCAGTTTAAACCCATGCTGTCCCTCATATAACCAATCATTCTTATCCCAGACTTGCCTCAAATACTCTGCTATAACATGTTCCAGTTGCTTGCAGACCACAGAGGTTAAGCTTATGGGTCTATAGTTTGTGACTGCCGATCGATCACCCCCTTTGTAAATAGGAACCACTTTTTTTTCCCGTCACTTGGGATGATGGCATTGTTTAATGATATTTCCAGTAGTCTAGCTAGGTAAGGAGTCATGGCTTTCCCACCCAATTTCAGGTTTTCACCAGGAACTCCATCTGACCCTACTGATTTGTTTCTCCCAATTTTTGTTAATCTTTTTCTAATAACTTTTGTGTTAATAATAAATGTTTCACCCGAGTTTGCCAAATTGTATTTTCAGGATGTTATGATCGCAGCAAAATATGGATGCATAATAGGAATTTAAGATATTAGCTTTTTCAGTAGAGCCCGTAATGATTGTTCTGTTGTGGTCCATGATTGCAGGAATTATTTCCCTATTTCCTTTCTGCCTTTTCGCACACTTATACAACTCAGACCAGCAGCTGCCTTCATTTCGTAATACTAACCGCAAAAATGATTCCTGTGAAGGTTTTTTTTGGCTGCCAGCAGTTCTTTAGTCTTTCCAGTTCCACTTGATACCACTGTCCTAATTTTCTCTTGTTATATACTCTTCTAACCTTTACCTTAAGCCATTTCATTTCCTTATTGTAGTATTCAGAATCAGGATTTTTTCTCAGAATTTATGTGGGACAAAACGATCAATACTTTCAAAGTCTCTTTCCTTAAAACATTTCCAAATTTCCTCCAAGCAACTTGCCCATGCTGTGAATTTACCCCTGAGGAAACTTTGTAGACCTGTGACTTTTTTTTAGGGTACAGAGGAACTAATCTTTTCACTTGATGCTCACTGCAGTTTTCTCCCATTCTACTTCCAGTAGCACCCCACAAAGTTCACTGATCCCGTGAACATTACTGCAAGAGGTGAACACACTTCTGGGCTGGACAAGATAAACGTCAAGCAATGCATCCCTTCAGGTCAGGCTATTTACTACCTGAGTGTAACCATTTCCCCATACCAGTCTATTTAAAAATACCTGGGTTCCCCTAGATTTTTCTACATGACCATTCCAATCTGCATAAGGTAAGATGAGATCACCTCCAATGATGCTACACTTCATAGTTCTTCCCACATATCTGGTCCAGTTTGCCAATTTTCTAACAACCGCATGTCCTCGTTTGGAGCTCTGTAGATGCCCAAAATTTCCAATGTATTTTTTGGGTCCCTGCCTTTTACTTCTACTGCTATCATTTCAAACATCTCATTAACCCATAGTTTGGTGAAATTAATGTAATTTTTTACACAAATAAACACTCCACCACCGCAAGTGTGTCTGTCTCTTCTGAAAGTTGTGTAATCAGCCCTAAGCACTTCCGTATTGCTAATTTCCTCACTAAGCCATGATTCCATGCCTATTACAACATCAGGGTTATATGTGTCAATTAAGTTCCAGAAATCTGAAGTCTTAATGTATTACTCCTACAGTTTACCTGCAGCAAAACCAATGGTTTACCCTCTAGTATGGGTGCCACTGTCACCGCTAAACATTCTTCCTTTGTTTCATCTTCAGTCTCCCTCCTTGCCGAATCTGTTGTCACCACATCACTCTCAGCCGTTTTCCAAGCCAATGTCTAACGTTCTTGGATTGTCCTCATCCCCAATTTCCACAGATGTCCCCTCACTAGAAATCCCTACCACCAGTCATTGTCACTCACTCCTCGTCTTCTGTCTTCCGCTGTAAATACCACAGACTCTGGAGTAAAGTTGACCTAGGTGTCTCGTTCCTCTTCAGTTAATGAGAAGGCCATCTCTACCAAAATCCCAGTCATCCGCCCAACTATTTGGGTCTACAAAAGTAACCCCTAGCGTCTGAGCTAGCCACTCATATCTGCTGTTTATGGCTCCAATACGCTGCCATGACACGTCTCACCTCTGCAACATGCCACTCAAAACTACTCTGGATGTTGAAAACTTATTTTTTGCAGTATTTACAAGATTGTAGACATCTCCCATGACATAATCGAGATTTCCATTTCATCTTAAACTGTTTGTACCAACATGGATCACAACGGGGTCTGGGCTCCCTAGGTCTCTATATTCAATAACTCTATGCAGTTGTTCCGTTCTAATGCCCGGAAAGCACTCAACTGTCATATCTGAACATTCAGTTCCGACATTCCATATAATCGATTCACCCAACAATAAGCACTCTCCACCTTTATGATCACCCGGCACCATATCCCACCTGCCAACTTCCCTTCCAGCTGTTGCCAATCGTAACTGTTCTTTGAGTGCCTTGTTCTTCCTTGTCAGATCATCAATTGAAGTAAAGCACCCTGCAGTTTCTCCTCTAGCAGCCTGAGTCTCTCCGATCTACACTTATAACAGATCCGTTTCTACTCTCCACCACTTGAGCTTTAACATTACCATAGCTGTTATGGAACCAGCATCCATATGTGTTATACTGAGTTCCCGATTTTAGATTTCTGTTGCACCAACTACATAAAACTTGCAAAATTTTCTCAGCCTCCACACCAGGTCAAGGATTTTTCTCCACTCCATCAATTACCAACACCACAGCTAAAGTCGTTGCACACAGAATCATAGTCCGCAAGGAAAATATCACTTGTTCATTTCCTTGTGAGGTACGCCTTGTTGTCCTCGTAGCCCATGAAGTCCTCACACACAGGTACCCACGAGCACCCAGTAATCTTCCAGGTAGCAACTCACACTCAGGAGCTCTCCAAAAATACGTCTTCTCTCTATGACCCTTGCCTGACTACTCACAACCCTTGATCATGCATACATGCTGACAAATACTCCTAATTTACCAATGAAAGGTAACTTCTGTGACAAGAGTTAAAATGCAGTGAAGCCATCATAGTAGGGGATTGCAATTATCACATGAATTTCATAAATGAAAGTAAAACGATGGCACACAGCTAATCTTATCAGCTGCCAAATGCTGACACAGAAAAACACATTGTTTTTCATCTCCACAAACTCACAATTCTAATCTGATACACTGTCTCGGAGTCCTGTGGTTCTAAACTCTCATACGTATGCTTTCAACTGACAGTTGTTCAAAACACAGCACAGCTTGCTGGGCTGTATTTTGAACAGGACCCACTACCACCTGTTGATGGTGCATCAGCTTTGGTGATGGGATGGTCACTTGGAGAACAACAGTCAAAAGCCATGGCTTACAACAACCAAAAGCAGAACTGACTGTGTAGTGTATCATGCTCAAACAAAGAACAGATGCCGAATTAATACAAAAAGTAACCGTCTGCCTTAAGATGCCCAACTATCTGTTACAATACTTTGTACACTCAAAAGTGAGCACAACTCCATCCCAAGGAATATACAGTGGGATAGGAACCACTTTGGTTAAATGCTGTTATAAACATTTATGATCACACTCTTCATACTTACTGATGTCTGACAATCATTAACAATTCAAAGACTGACCAAGACAATGCCATTAGAATGTGTGCTCATTGCTCCACTTGTTTAAATGCTTCCTTCTTCCATGAAGTCCAACATTATATTCCCAGTTCTGGAATGGCTCTTCCTTTGTCTATAAAACTGGTAGCCTAAAGGCAAGCTTGTCAAAAAATATCTTTTTGAACAACACAACACTTACCTGCATACGGCTACCTACCAATATATCAAGAAAGAGAATTTAGCCTTTAATGGAAATGAGGTGTTAGACCTCTACCCATTCTAATGCCCTACAACGTGTTCCAGACTTTTAATACTGCAGATTTTGATATAATTTAAACTACCTAATGGCTGGACAATCAGTTTGTCTTCTCATCTTCTTGATACCTAGTCCGAGACTTGAGCTACAGATCCTGGCTGGTTATAACATGATAAGTGTAACACTGTATGCATACTGGTACATCCAAAGAGTACCATACAAAAGCACAACTCTAGGTGGTAAGAACATGTTACAGCAAGGGACAGTCACCAATAGAGAACAATTTATGACAATGTATATAATAACTTTTGAAGCAAGTAACTTTACTCTGACACCACATTACGTATGTCTTTCCACAGTTTAAACACAGTTCATTTTTCCATAAAATATATATAAGAGTAGGTACATTCACCAGCTTTGAACATTGTCATGTATCTGGACTTATCATGTGAAATGTTCCTGAAAAGCTTACTGTGAAAATGTGGATGAGATCGGTCAACAAACTATCTATTAGATAAAAACCAATGTTCAATTTCCTAAAAGTAAAAAAATTCATGTGGACATAACAAAATCATATCTGGATCCCACACGCTTTGTACTGTACATGATGGATAACCCACGGCTCGTAATGTTCAGCTGCTGCAGCATGAAAATGAATACTCATCTGAAATAGTGCCAAATACATTGTTGTATAGCATGTTACCTCTCTG
>Ga0209755_10007395_pt1 | contig 11905 bp, 9 predicted proteins | sample TergutCo191P1_FD_187301 | JGI IMG/M metagenome (GOLD analysis project Ga0209755, IMG submission 187301) | Cornitermes sp. P1 segment gut microbial communities from Petit-Saut dam, French Guiana - Co191P1 (SPAdes) (version 2) | ecosystem: Host-associated > Arthropoda: Insects > Digestive system >...
GCCCAGGCGAGCCGAAAACAAACGGGGGCGCGGACATAGCTTCGGTAACATTTTCTAAGTGAGGCATCCAGAGCTTTCGGTAACATTTTGAAATGAGGCATCAAGTGTGCGATCGGCCCATGCAGGGCAAAAGCACTTACTCCCGATTTTGACGCAAGATAAATCCTCAACAAACCCAATGGGAGTGAAAGCGTGGAAACAGGAAAAGTGCTGGACGAAGATACGCTCTAAAGCTGCGACGCAGTTTACCGGGCACCCAAAACCGCCTCGACGTTTTCTATCGTTTCCCAGCCCTGAAAGATATGTAGAAGGAGCGTAGGGTTATGCCTTTTCTTCATCCAACAAGTCTTGCCCGTTACCGAGAAGCGACAGACAGGTCGCCGAAACGAAAAACCTTGCTCCAAAATATCCCTGCCAGTGAATTATTCGACGCGCGCGTGGTACGGAAGCGCCGCCGTGATTTCCGCGATTGCGCCGTCCCTGCCGAGCATCACAACCATCCAATATTCGCCATCAATGAAATCCCCGTCTAGGATGACGGCACCGATAAGCCTTGATTGGGAAAGCTCAAGCCTGGCGCGCTCCGTGATACCCGTATCCTCGTCATGGTAGAGGGACTCTATGACGATGGTGTTGAGCTGGCGGGAAATGTCCACGAAGGCCCTAGCTTGCGCGGTCGCTCGCGCCATCCCCGGGTTTGTCATCCGCGCCCTTCCGATTCCCACGAAGACGTCCCGCGGTGCGCTCATCGCCGCCGCCCTTACGAATTCGGGAACATCGTCGCCTATGTCACGTTCCGGGGTTTCGGGGATGCGTATGTGAATGCCGATATCCTGCGGCGGTTGGTAGGCGGGTTGCTCGTCCGGCCGCTCGCTGGGCTGGCCGGCGCAGGAAGCGGCGAGCAGGATCGGCGAAACGATCAATGCGGCGATGGCGAATGTTTTTCTCATGTTTAACTCCTTGGCGAAACCATAGTCGCTGTCATCTCGGCAGCGGGGAATTTGCGGATCAAAACCCGAACCTTCGGTTTCTGATCCGCCCTTCCCTGATTGCATCAGTTGGCTTCCGCAAAAGCCCTGTTCATGCGATCCACTGCGCCCATTGCCTCCTGAAAACCGGGGATGTTCACCGTCGGGGATGTGGCCGCGGACGAAGAGGCTGTCGCGATTTCCGTAGCAGCGTTCTGCCTTGGAAGCACGATCAACACCCAGAACTCGCCGTTGGCGTCGATGGCCCTTTCCACGACCTGCGCCCCTTGAAGCCTGGATGCCGCAAGTACGGTCGTGACCGCCTCGGTTATGGCGAGGGCCTGCGAGGGATCAATTTCGGAATCGCGCTGGAAGTCGAGGATCATGCTCCTGACCACGCTGTCAAGGGTGCGCGCGATTTCCGCCCTGGCTCTGGCCTCCGCAGTGGTCTGCGACAGGGCTGTGGTGCGCATTCTTGCCGATCCCATGCCGACGACGGCATCCGCGGGTGCGTTCCGCATCGCCTGCCGGATTGTGTCAGGGATTGCGTGCAGGGTCGCGGGGGCTGCGAGAAAAATCGCCGCAACGATGGCGGCGAAGACGATTGGTTTTCCTTTCATGTTGGAACTCCTTTCCATAATATTTCCCACCCCTATACAGAAGCGGGTTTTAACAGGCGGGGTTTTATTCCCGCCTGGTTGAAACCAAACCTCATAGTAAAATGCGCTTGCCATATGCCAGTGGAACCCGAGGAGTGCACTCATTAGCCGCCTATTCGGACGGGGCGAAGCGGGCAGTTGTGGTGCCATCGCCAAGCCGACCATCCTCACTTTTATTTACGCCAGTCTATCAGATTTCGTGCAAAAGGTCAAGTGCGCGGTCGCCCACGGAAAATAATTTTGTTTGAAATCGAAAATGGGTGTCTCGCTTTGCGGTCGCCTGATAACGTGAGTTCGATGGGCAAATTAAAGCTTCATTAGGGGCAGCTGCGCCATGCAGATGCATTGGACTGAAAGTCCGCGGAACCGCTGAATTCCGCTTTAATCAGCGGTTCCCTAGGCGTCGAGCGCGAGTTGATCGAGGTTGACGAGTGAAGAAGGTCTGGTCGGACAACGGCTGTGCAAGTTGGCCTCTTCTGCTTTCCCGCGAAACATGGTATGCTGTCGGGGTAGTTTTATAATCACCTGAAAAAGGGGACAACATGAAAAAACCAGTTATAGCGGGCTCTCTGGCTATTGCGTTTCTTTCCTTCGCCTTGCAATCCTGCGCCACGGCGCGGCCGACACAGCCATCGTTGTTCGAGGCCATAGCCATGGCCGCCGAAAGGCTGGCGGGGGATTTTCCCGCGGGAACCAGCATGGCGATAGTGGCGTTCGAGTCGGAAAGCGAAAACTTTTCCAGATTTATAATGGACGAGTTTGCGGGGTCGCTAATTGACCGCGGAATCGATGTCCCGGAACGCCAGCTTCTTGAGATCGCGGCCAGGGAACTGGACTTTCACATGACTGGGTATGTGAGCGATGAGACCGCGCTGTCCATCGGCAGGTTTCTGGGCGCGGATATCGTCATCGTGGGGCAGTTGTGGGATCTTGGTGCGATGCGCCGCTTTACCCTGAACGCGATTGACGTGGAAGCTGGAACCCGCGCAAGCGTTCCGCGGTTTAACGTGCGGGACGACAGGGAATTGCGGAACATGATCGCGGCCTTGGGCGGGCCGCTCACTCCGATGGCGGTGGAAAGGTTCGTTGGAATCGACACTTTCGTCCGCATCGAAGGAGGAACCTTCCGAATGGGTAGCCCTGCGGGTACCCCCGACAGTTGGGGTAATGAAAGACCCGTGCGTAGCGTAACGGTGAGCACCTTCCACATGAGTAGGCATCTGGTAACGCAGGGCGAATGGCATGACATAATGAGATCGAACCCCAGTCACTTTCAAAGGGCCAGGGTTGCCGCAGGTGCGAACTGGCGGAACCTTCCCGTGGAAATGGTAAGCTGGTTCGATGCATTGGAGTTCGCCAACCGCAAGAGCCAACGTGCGGGGCTTACGCCCGCATATTCGATAACCGGTACCGGAGCGAACCGCGTCGCAACCTGGAACCGAAACGCCAACGGGTACCGTCTGCCGACCGAGGCCGAGTGGGAGTTCGCCGCGCGCGGGGGTATGGTCTGCCGGGGGAATTTTGCGTTTTCTGGAAGCAATACCGTCAGCGAAGTGGCGTGGCATAGTGGAAACAGCATGCACAGAACGCATGAGGTAGGGCTGTTAAGGCCAAACGCCTTGGGCCTGTACGATATGAGCGGAAACGTATGGGAGTGGGTTTGGGACTGGTATGGCCCGTACCCGAGTGCGGCGCAAACGGACCCTGTGGGGGCCGTTTCTGGCTCTTCCCGCGTGATTCGCGGCGGGTGTTGGAGCGTTGTGCCCAGGAGCGCTCGGTCGGCGATTCGTCACAGCAGCACTCCCGATTTTCGGGGCGAGGCTGTCGGCTTCCGGGTTGTGCGTCCCTGAGTTCTGCGGCTCGGTTTCGAAGGGCTGGCAACGTAGCACCGCCGCTCGCCTCTGGCGGGCGGGGAGCGCGGAGTGCCAGCCCTTCGTTGACTTCCGGCCTGTTTGCCATCGGGTTAACGGCTCAAGTCGAGTCGCAGGCCCAAGTGCAACGCCCCGCCAGCCACAGGCAGGGCTCTGGAAACACTCTCCCTTCAACTGTAACCTCTACCCGTGCACCTTTCCGCCAGCCCAATACCATCAGACCATTCCGCGTTTTCGTTTTCAGCAAAAAGTGATTTCCATAATGGAATTCGCACCCAACCTTGCCCATTCCCTCCCCGGCAAAGCATAATTGGGGCATGGCAAGCAACTTAGGCGAACTGACGCAAATCCAAAACATGATACACGAAATCCGCGGCTATGCGGAATTCAGCGGTTCCTGCTGACTTTCAGTCAGGTGCATCTGCATGGCGCAGATGCGGTTAAGTAGCAGCTTGCTGCGGGGAGGTTCATTAGTTTTGCGAGCCAGAGGCTTTTAAAACTGCATTTTCAGTGGAAGTTCTTGCAAAATTGAAATTTCGCAAGAACTCTAACAAAGCCTTGACCGCCGACCCAAGGCGTGATACACTCGAAACGAGAGGGGTTACGATTATGGGAAAGAAGCTGTGCGTAAAACTGACCTCGAAAGAGCGTTCCGACTTGGAACGGTTTTGCGATACGGTGGGAAGCAGCACAAGACTGGCCAGACGTGCCCAACTCATTCTGGCCCTTGATTCCTCGGACGACAGAAATCCGGATCGGAATGCGGCCATAGCAAGGCGCGCCGGGGTCAGCCGCCAGACGCTCAACACTGTAAGACACGATTTTCTGAACGCCAAAGACGTACCGACTTTCCTGCAACGCAAAAAACGCACCACACGGTCGGTGGCCCCGAAAATCGACGACAAAACGGAAGCCCGAATAATCGAACTCGCGCGCGGCGACCCACCAGAAGGCCATTCACGATGGTCGTTGCGACTGCTGGCAACGAAGTGCGTGGAGTTGCGCGTGTGCAACAGCATGTCCCACACGACCATAAGCCGCCTTCTAAAAAAACAAAATCCAGGCCATGCTTGAGGGATTCGAGGGGATGGAAGCCCCGTTTGTGTCCGACATCTATCTCTCACAGATGTTGTATGGCCTTACCGTCAGATCGCCGGTCGCGAAAGGCAGACTCGTTTCCATTGAGTGCCCGCAGCTTCCGGACAACTGCACGCTGCTTACCGCGGAGGACATTCCCGGGGAAAACAGCCTGGGGGATTCCGCCCTTCCGATACTCGCGAACGGGGAACTGTCCTACATAGGCGAGCCTGTGGCGCTGCTTTTGGGGCCGGACAAGGACGTCCTGGAAAGTTACGCGGCGGACTGCAAGGTCATCGCCGAGGAAGGCGTTCCCGTTTTTTCCGCCGGCGACGCCGCGACCTTGGCCGAGACCTCTCCCGGCGTGGTCGCGGCAAGGCGGGACATCAGCGCGGGTGAACCGGAGGTCGCCTTTGCCAACGCCGCGTCGGTTGTCAGAAGTGATTACGAAACGGGCATTCAGGAACATTGGTACTCAGAACCTTGCGGCGCCGTTGCGTGGATGGATCTACAGGAAGGGTCGGATGAACAGGACGAACCAGAAGACCAGACGGAAAACGCGGAGCCTTCATCCGGTGCGCAAACGAACGATCGCCTAAGGCTTGTTGTACGCACCGCCACGCAATGGCCTTTCCATGTAAGGCATTCGGTCGCCCGCGTCCTCGGCGCCGAAGCCGCGGTCGTGCAGGTTACGCCCAGCATTACCGGTCTTCACTTGGACGGCAAATTCTGGTATCCCTCGCTCGTCTCGTGTCATGCCGCGTTGGGGACGTGGATCACCGGCAAGCCGGTACGAGTCGTGCTTTCCAAGAAAGAGGATTTTTACTTTTCGCCCAAGCGTTTCGGCGCGAACATAAATGTTGCAAGTGCCTTTGACGAAAATGGGGAACTTATCGGAACCGAGATCGAAGCGGCGATCAACGTGGGCGCATACGGGATTGATGCAGATGAGGCACTGGATCAGGTCTGTCTGGGAAGCCTTGGGATCTACGCATCCAAAAACATCAGTTTCAAGGGGACCGCGTTCAGGACGAATATTCCACCGCAGGGGCCTTTCGCCGGGTTCGCCTTGGCGCAGGGTTTTTTTGCGATGGAACGTCACATTTCCATGATTGCGGACGGACGAAGGCTGGATCCTTTGGAATGGCGCAAAAAGAATTTTCTCAAAACCGCGACCCTCCCTGCGGGCCTGCCGATCAAGGATGCGATTCCAGGGGAGCGGCTTATTGGCACTGCGACTAACATGAGCGACTATAGCCGCAAGTGGGCATCCTACGAACTGCTCAGGCAGAAAAGAAAGGAACAACCGCCGCAGGACGATTCCCACCAAACATCAAGGGAAACGCTGCGGGGCATAGGCATAGCCATAGGGTATCAGGGGAACGGCCTTTTGCACACGGGGATTGACCGCGGCAACTACGGCGTTGAACTCATTCTGGAAAAGGACGGATCGCTGGAAATAAAAACCGGCATGACGGGAGTGGAGCATGCGGTATGGAAGGACATCGCCTTGGACATTTTGGGTGTGGATGCGGAGAACGTGCGGATAAACCGCGGCGGCGAAAATTCCCTGGGTACCAAGGCACCGGAATCGGGGCCAGCGATAATGTCGCGAAAAACCACGGCCCTTGCCGAGATTATCGAGCGGGCCTGTCTTGCCATTCGGGGGCAACGCTTCCGCGATCCCCTGCCAATAAGCGTCATGGAAACGGCTGGGCCCTTGGAAACCCCAGAATGGAGCAGCCGCTTCCCCCCCCCCGGGGAGGAGGAAGCGAACATTGACTGTAGCGGTTTTCTGCGGCCAGGCTCGGCGGCGGCGGTCGTGGAGGTGGAAATCGATCCCATCGAGTACGTCCCCAAGATTCGTGGGGTGTGGCTGGCCGTGGACGGCGGCAGGATTTTCCGCGAAGACAAGGCCCGCAAGCGACTAAAACTTTCCACGGCGCAGGCACTGGGTTGGGCTTACCGCGAGCAAATCGGTTACGTCTCGGGGCGCATCCCGGAGGGCAGCTTCGAGAACTTCTACATTCCAGGCGCTTCGGAAATACCGCCGGTCGGCATAGAGTTTATCCGTGAGTCCGAGGACTCGCCTGTGAAACAGCCCAAGGGAATAGGCGATCTTCCCTTTGCCTGTGTTCCGGCCGCGTATCTTCAGGCGGTTTCGCAAGCTGTGGACTGGCACTTCCGCTCAATACCGCTCAAGGCCCACGATGTCTGGCATGCCGACATGACAAAGAGGAAGGGGGGGGGGCAGTGAACGTAAACTTCATTCTAAACGGGGAGGACGTGACGTTTCGGGGCGGGGCCAGGGTTCGGCTAATCGACATACTGCGTGTCGATTTCGGACTGATGGGGGCGAAAGCCGGATGCTTCGCCGGGAAGTGCGGACTCTGCGCGGTCATATTCAACGGAAGCGTGTGCCATGCCTGCCTTATTCCCGCGTTCAGGTTGAACAACAGCGAGATCATTACCATAGAGGGGTTTTCCTTTACCGACGAGTACCAAGACATCGTAAACGGCCTTGACCGCCTTGAACTTGACGACTGCGGCTATTGCAGAACCGGCAAGATACTCGCCGCGGGAACGCTTCTGGGCAGAAGCAAACGTCCCTCGCACGAGGATGTGCTCCGCGCCGCCGAGGGGATAAGGTGCCGTTGCACGGATCCCGAGGAACTTGCCGGGGACATGGAAATGATCCTGGAAAACAGATTGAGGACGCACTATGGCAGATCAGTCTGACCTGTTTTTCTCGCCGGAGAGCTTCACCGACCTTTTTACCGCATGGAACCGTCACCCGGATGCCGTGCCTTTCGCCGGCGGCACCGCGCTGATTCGGTGTCAGGACAGGCAAGTACCCGAACTGCCGCCGGCCATTCTGTCGCTCGATGACATCGAGGAGATGCGTAGGATTAACCGTTCCGAACGTTATCTGGAAATCGGGGCTATGGTAAGGTTAAGCAGGATAATCGAGCAAAGGAAATTCGTCCCCGGCGTTCTTGTACAATGTCTGCGGAACATAGCCGGGCCGCAGCTTCGCAACATGGCCACGATAGGTGGAAACGTATGCGGCCATTTTGACAGCGTTGCGGTGTTCACCGCTCTGGATGCGCAGTACGAGTTACGGAGCGCGCAGTCTTCGAGGTGGATTACCGCCGCCCGCTTTTCGCCGGAGCCCGGCCCCGGCGCGTTAGGTTCCCAGGAACTCGTTAGCAGGATTCGGATCCCGCTGGACAACTGGGATTATTACGCGTACAAGAAATTTACCAGACAGGCATCCGCGACACCCTGCACCAGCCGCAACTCCGTTTTTCTGGCCAAGGCCCAAAAAAACGTGCTTGCCGACATAAGAATCATCTGTAAAACCGCGGACAAGATCTGGCGGGACAAAGACAGCGAAAGCTTACTCATCGGCAAACGCCTTCCCATTACCCACCGCATCGCCGCCGCCTTTGTTGGTCGCTGGGAAACTCTGCTGCGGGGTGCCGAAAACCTCGACGAGCTTTCCAGGAAGGAGTTTGTTAACTTCATCGATGCGAACGTCGGTAATCTGGTGGAATGAAAATTGGGGGCGTTTATTCCAACTGTCGCAGGCGCGCCCTGGGGTAAAAGTGGAGGAGTATTTCCTCGGCGTTCATTCCCCGGCTGGCTTTTCCAGCCGCCGCGTGTTGATCCATCCCCATGCCGTGGCCGTAACCGGCCCCCTGAAAGACAAAATGCCTAACCCTGCCGTCTGCGTCCTGCTTGGAGCGAATGGCAAAAAGGCTTGAACGCAGCCCCCCCATCGTAAACCACACCGCGTCGCCCCTCACGCGCACGGTACCTTCGCTTCCCTGCACTTCCAGTTCGACAATTCTCCCGGATATGCCCCGGCCCCTGGTGACGATTCGCCGAATCTCCCCCGGATCCTGTGCTATGCGCCTGTCCACTATCAGGCGGCGGCGGATTTCCTCGGGGCTTATCCAGCGCTCCCAGCGGTAGGTATTGGCGAAGAAAAAACCGGGAATATTGGAATAGGTCGGCGGGGAATCCCTAAGCCAACGAAACAGGTCGCCCGGGGGGAGGGGGGAGGGTCGCGGGGGGAGCATCCTGTCCTGCACCGCCTGCATGTACGCCTCACGCCCCCACATGACCAGGGAGTCCTCGCTGTGGCCGCCGTGGTTGGCGGAATAGTACGCCGCCAGTGGCTCGTCACTTTCCCCCACAAGGATCATTCCCATGGTGGCATTCACCGCGGCGGTGGATCTTGGATGCTCCGCACCCACACCACCGTAGGCTTGGGAGCGGGCATCGCCCCAGATATCAAAACCCCTGTAGGCAAACCTTCCGCGGTAGGCTATGGCGTAAGACCGGGCGATAATGGCCTGGGCTTTAAGCGACTCCATTGGCCAGCTTGCGGGAAGTTCCGCGGGGACAACGCCGTAAAGATAATCCCCCATGTGAACTATGTTTACCACCGTTATGCCGCCGGGGCCGGGCCGGAATTCCAGAGCACCCCGGAACGTCCGGTTGGCCCCCGGCACCGCACCCGCCACGATGGAGGTGTCATGGTTGCTATTGAGTTCGTATACCACGGGATCGGAACTGTTAAGCAGAAGTCGGTTGTCTGCGTTGAATATGACAAGCGCGCCGTTCCCGCGCCATTCAACCCAAAACTGTTCCCTCGCCCCTGTGCTATACAGGATTTGTCCCGTCATCGCGTTTCGGATGGTAAAGCCGCCCCCAGATCTGACCGAAACCAGTCGCCGGTTTTCGCTCAGGCCGATGCGCATTGTTCCCTCCCCTGGGATAATCGGTGCGGGCGTTACCCTGGGCGGGACCGCGGTAATGGAGCGTTGTATCAGGTAAATGGCGTCAACGGGGGGCATGGCATGGCGCAAGGCTTCCGTCAGGGCCGTGCTTACTTCCAGATCGTCCGGAAGCCGGGCATTGGCGGTAACAAGAAGCCCCCGGGCCCGCTCCCATTCCCCCCTGGCCGCCAGAAGCCGCGCTAGAGGAAGAAGCGCCCGGGTAAACGCCGTGTCCTGATTCCAGGCGGCTTGAAAGGCGGCTTCCGCTTCCGCAGGGTTGCTGTCAAATAAAATGGTGCCCAGCCTGTACCAGGCTACGGCTCTCCATCGGTAAATGTCCAGACTTCGCCGATAAAACACCTCGGCGTTTGCGCCCTCCCCCATTTCATGGTAAACCCAGGCGTTGTAGAAATAGAACTGCGCCCTTTCGCGGTTGTCCATTCTTTGAAGGGCCGGTTCCATGGAGTCCCGCAGCGCGGCCGCCTGCGTATAGCTGCCCATAAGGACGCGGGTAATGAACAGCTCCAGATACAGTTCGTCTCTTTCGGCCATCGTTAGGTTCGGATCCCTTAGCCGTTCTTCCAGCAGGTTTGCAGCCTTGGCGTTTTCCCCCAGTTCCCAATGCAACATTGCAAGCTGGAATTTTTGTTCCGAAGATGCGCCAGGGCCGGATAGCAATCGTATCGCCTCTTCGATCCAACCGGCATAGTAGGCTTCCACGGGACAATCGAAAGTTTCGCGGGGATGATCCATGTTGTGGTTTGGCCCGGCGCGTCTGTCCGTTCCACTGCAGGCAAAAAGCGGTATGAGAATAGCGGCGAACATCGCCATAGCAAATAGTTGCTTCATTAGAGCCGCTTTCCTCCTCCTTTTCATCCCCAGGGCATCAGCTTGGGTTGTTACAAAAAACGAGCTAACTCCTTATGTGACAAGGAATTAACTCAATCTGGGGAGCGGAAGATTCGACCCTTAGAAGGTTGCGCCGATAGATTTACAGTCGCTCCCCAAATCAACCTATTGAAGTTAACTGAGGTCTATTGGAGCATATTCCTACAAAAAATGCAAGGGTTTATGTGTCGATTTGACCAGCTAGGGCGTGTTCCCACTATGAAAACCTAACAAAAGGTGAGTTCGATGGAACAATGAAACCTCAGCCGTACCCTTAAATTTCGGTAATGGGCACGTAGAATAAGCATGCCCACCACAGGCATCCTACGCCCTGTAGTGGCTTGGTTTCTGGCTTGCACCACAAGTTTTGCCCATTACCAGGCTTGTCAGGCATCCAGCGTGCCGGCCTGGCCGACTTCCTTCCCCAAAACTTCAGTTTTGTTCTGCGCGCGCCGATAATGAGAAGGGAGTTTTCATGGAATTCGAGAAATGCAGGGATATCCTGCTTCGGGAAAGCGGGCTGGTAAAAGAAATCGGCGATCTGCAGGACATGGTGTACAACGCGGTGGTCAGTCGGGACTGGACCGATTTTGAGGTTCAGTTCTATGCGCTGGAGGAAATGGGAAGGGATCTCGCTTTGTTGGAAGCCGAGCGGGAGCGGATTTTCTCCAAATGCGTGAACGATGTGGCTCCCGACGCGGATGCGTCTTCCCGGTTTTACGCTTTCGTTGCGCATCTCCCCGTGGAGCAGCGCAAGGAGATTACCGAGATTTATCGTTGCCTGAAAATGGAAACCATCAGGGTGCGATCCGCAGGCGAGACGCTCATGGGCTACATTGCCGGGGCGCGGGCCACCATGACTGGGTTTTTCGATGCCGCCTTTCCGGACAAGGCCGGGAAAACTTATTCGCCGTATGGCACGAAGGTTTCCAGCGACAGACGAAGTATGGTTCTGAATCACCAATATTAGCGACGTTTTTCAAGGAGGAAATATGACGTCAACTTTTATGGGGCTTGAGATTGGCAGGCGCGGTCTTCAGGCTCATCAGCAGGCATTGCACGTTACGGGACATAACCTGAACAATGCCGCAACCCCCGGATTTTCTCGGCAGCGCGTCGAGATGACCACTTTCGACCCGATTTTCATGCCGCATCTTAACCGCGCGGAGACCGCCGGGCAGATCGGGCAGGGTACCGTGGTCGAGCGCATCGAAAGGGCGCGGGATCAGCTTCTGGACAGGCAAATCATAGCGCAGGCTTCGAGCAATGGTTTCTGGTCAACCCGCGATCCCTATATTCGCATGATGGAAAACCTGTATCTCGAGCCGGGGGCGAACTCGGTGCGCTCGCAGATGGACGCGTTCTGGGACGCGTGGCAGGAGCTCTCGATGTTCCCGTCCGACACCGCCCCGCGCACCGCGGTGATCGAGCGCGGCAGAACGCTGATCGACGGAATACACAACCGGTATCACGGCCTGCGGGCTCTGCGCGATCAGGCAAACGCCGAGGTCGAGATGACCGTGGATCGGATGAACGATATTACCCGCAGGATCGCCAGCCTGAACGGCGACATTCAGCGGTCAAGGGCTTTGGGCGATATGCCCAACGACCTGATGGATCGCCGGGATCTTCTTGTGGATCAGCTTGCCGGGATA
>Ga0209755_10007396_pt1 | contig 11904 bp, 7 predicted proteins | sample TergutCo191P1_FD_187301 | JGI IMG/M metagenome (GOLD analysis project Ga0209755, IMG submission 187301) | Cornitermes sp. P1 segment gut microbial communities from Petit-Saut dam, French Guiana - Co191P1 (SPAdes) (version 2) | ecosystem: Host-associated > Arthropoda: Insects > Digestive system >...
CCCCCCCCCAGTTACAGTCGAAGCCATTCTGGTTATATTTGAAATACAGAAGACTCGTAAAACTCCCCCGCCTCCACGCATCAAGGTCTTCGCGTTTGATTCGTCGCAAAAAATCGGCAGTGCCGAATAAAAAAAAGAAACACGTAAGGAGGACATTGTTTTATGAAGTTGAAGTTGCGGACTAGGATTGTCGGGGGTTTGCTGTGTATTTTTATGTGTACGGTGATAATTGGTGCGGGAAGCTTCCACACCATTACCCGCGTGGCCAACATAAAGGTTGACGCTTTCCAGCTAACGGAACTAAGCGACACGGCCAACAGCCTGGTGGAGGCGCACCATGTGTGGCGCTACAACCTGGCCTGGGCATTTTTGTACGACCGGCCTTTTGGCGGGGGCCTTAACCCGCATACGTGCATATACGGAAGGTGGCTAGAGGGCCCAATGCCCCAAATGATTGACGATCCGCAGGTATTTGCCCTTATAGACGCTATCTTTCAGCCGCATTACGACCTTCACGTCCAGGGCGGGATCGCGTTGGGCTTAAGGGAGGAAGGCCGCATGGAGGAAGCCCTGAACCTGCTTTACAGGGTTGTCTTCCCAGCGGGTGTCGAGTCCACGGACAGGATAAACGCGCTGCGGGATCGCTACGTGGAACTTAGGGATTTCCACATGGAAGACCTGGAGGGCCTGATATCGCTCGCCACCATGATTCTTATTATTATTTTCTTGGTATGTTTGGTGGTTTTCCTTGTGCTGGGCTTCCTTATCACCAGGAGCATACTGGTGCCGGTTCGCGGCATAGAGAACGTCGCGAGCGCCCTGTCCAAAATGGACTTTACCATCGACATCCAAAAAACGGAAGTCGACGAAATCGGGGATATCCAGGAAGAGCTGATAAATATCCGCGACAACCTGAAAAAGGGCATCGACGACATGAAGACGTCCCACGATGAAAACATGCGCATAGTGAAGGAGGAGCAGGCCGCGTTCAGGGAAAGGACGAGCGCCATACTGAACGCCTCGCCCATGGTTTGCGCCATTTACGACGCCGACGGCAACGTGGTGGACGTGAACAAGGAAGTCGAAAACCTGTTAGGAATTCCCGACCAAAAAATGTTCGTTACCGACCTAAACAGGTTCACGCCGAAGCAGCAGCCGGACGGCATCGATTCGAGCCAGAAGAGCGCCGAGATGCTTAGGAAAGTCCTAAGGGAGGGAAGCGCCCGTTACGAGTGGACGTACCTGCACAGCGACGGGTCGCTGGTTCCCACCGAGGAAATCCTGCACCGCATAAACGTGGACGGCAAGCCCCACGCCATCGCCTACAGCCGCGACCTGCGCGAGTACTACAGGGAAAGGGAAAAAGAAAGAATCGTGCAGGGAAAACTGCAGGCCATGATGGGGCAGTTCAACGAGTATGTCGAGGAGCAGTCGAGTTCCGTCACCACGTCATCCTCGGCAACCGAGGAAATGATCGCTAACATTCGGTCGGTGACGGACACTTTGGCCAAAAACACGCACAACGTCAGGGAACTGCAGGAATCCTCGATAGCCGGGCACAACAGCCTAAGCGAGGTCGTGGCCGACATCCAGGGTATCGCCCGCGAGTCCGAGTCCCTTCTGGAAATCAACGCGGTTATGCAGAACATCGCCAGCCAGACGAACCTGCTTTCGATGAACGCGTCAATCGAGGCGGCGCACGCCGGGGAATCCGGCCGCGGCTTCGCGGTGGTTGCGGACGAGATCCGCAAGCTCGCCGAATCGTCCAGCAAGCAGTCCAAGACCATCAGCGGAGTTCTGAAGAGCATCAAGGGATCCATCGACAAGATAACAAAGTCGACGGACGCGGTGCTCGGCAAATTCAACGCGATAGAGGACGGGGTAAAGACCGTGTCGATACAGGAGGACAGCATCCTGAACGCCATGGAGGAACAGGGCCGCGGAAGCAAGCAAATCCTGCAGGCCATAGGCAGCGTGAACGAGATTACCCACAAGGTAAAGGAGGCCGCGCGGCGGATGGTGGAAACCAGCAAGGAGAACATGCACAAGGCCGACGACTCCGAAACCCAGGCCTTTACCGACGATCTTACGGGAGTCCGCAACAAGGAATACTTTATGGAAACCGCGGAACAGGAACTTCGCTACTGCGTCGGCGAGAACCGGGAATTCAACCTCGTCATGTTCAGCATAGACGGCCTAAGGAAGATCACCGACCTTCACGGCAACGAGGTGCGGGACGAGGCGCTGAAGATACTGACCCAGCGCGCCCGCAACGGCCTGAAGCAGGGCACCCTGGTGGCCAGGTACGGCGAAAAGGAATTCGTGATCACGCTTCCAAACGTCAGGTACCAAACGGCCGTAAAGCTTGCCGAGCAGATTCAGAAGAAGGTCAAGGACGCGCCCTTTGCGGCGAAAGGCCGGCAGCTTGACGTAAGGATTTCCTTTGGCGTCGCTTCCAAGACGGATTCCTGCAAGACTCTCGCGGGCATAATCGACAACGCGGCGAAGGCTCTTTCCAACACGAAAGTAACCAAAAAGGAAAAACTTGCCGTGTAGCCGGAAACCAGCCGCTTCCCTACTGGGAAGCGGCTACGTCCTTAAAGCTTATCCTGCAGCCGGGCAGCACGCCCACGTCCACGCAAAGATCCTTTCCAAGGGCGAAAACGGTCTGCCGGTACCGGCCGTCCGCCAGCTCGTACTTGCGGACCTCCTCGTCGTCAATCGCCCAGTACTCGCGCACGCCGGCCTTTTCGTACTTGTCCTTTTTGATGACGAAGTCCTTTTTTACAGATCCCTCGGAAACCACCTCGACGACGAAGTCCGGCGCGCCCCTGCATGACCGGCCGTCGGACAGCTTGCTCTCGTCGCACACCACCAGGACGTCCGGCTGGACGACGGTCCTGTCCGACTCGTCCTGCTCGTGGAACAGGCGCACGTCGGTGGGCGCGATAAAGGCCCTGCAGGGCTTGCCTTCCAGCCAGATCATTAACTGGGTGTATATCCCGCCCGCAACCATCTGGTGGCGCAGGGTGGGGGCGCCCAGCATGTACGGTACGCCGTCGATCAGCTCGCAGCGCACGTCCTCGCCCCAGGAATAATAGTCCTTGTAGGTATATCCATGGGCGGGAAGGTTTTCCCTGCGGAACATGGGCATCGTGTCCTCGCGCAGTTCCATTGCGTCTGCCATAGCGGCCTCCTTTCTGTACTATAACGCGAGCACGCCGGGCGGTCAAGTTTGCGAAAAAAACGGGTCAAAATCCCCCCGTGTGTAAAAAACCCCCCCGCAGATATTGAAAACCGGGTTTTGCGTGGTTATATTCTCTGTTACCAAAAGGAAGGAGTTTCGCGGTGGGAAACATGCTCGGAAGAATGGGATTGCAGGCAAAAATCGTGGGGCTGGCGACCATCGTCGTGGTGCTGGCAATTTTGGTGACCCAGATCATCGGCATCTACGGCATGAGGAAACTCAGCGTCGATACCGCGCTCACGATGGGGGCAAGGGCCCTTAACGGTTACGTGATGTTCCTTGAAAGCAGGCTGGACCACGTGCACGGGCGGCTGCGCCTGATCGGCAACCAGCTAGTGGACGAGTGGGGCGGATCCATATCCAGCGACTTCCGGATCGCCGACGAGGTGTCCAGGATCTTTGGCACCGAGGTCACGATCTTTGTCAGGTCGGGCGACGACTTTCTAAGGATCAGCACCAGCATCACCGACGAGCGGGGGAACCGGGTCGTCGGCACCTGGATGGGAAGCGACAACCCCGCGCTCGCGCCGTTGCTGATGGGCGAAAGCTTTCATGACAGGGTGGAGATCCTGGGGGTCGAGCACTTCGCCAATTACCGGCCCATTTTCGCGGCGAACGGCAGGGACGTTATAGGCCTTTTGTCCGTCGCCACCGAAATGGAAACGATATACGGCCTTATCGAGGACGGAATCCGGTTCCAGCTTTTGGAGACGCTCGTCACCTCGATAGTTATCCTTGCCCTGGCCGTCGTGTTCCTTATCCTAAGCTGCAGGATCATGCTGATAAGGCCGATTTCCCACGCCGTCGCCATGCTAAAGGAAATTTCCGAGGGCGAGGGCGACCTGACAAAATCGCTCGCGGTTTCCAGCGGGGACGAGGTGGGCAAGATGGCCCACTACTTCAACATGACGCTGGAAAGGATAAGGAGCCTGGTCATAAGCATCAGGTCGCAGGCGGTATCCCTTTCGGATCTTGGCACCGAGCTTGCCGGCAACATGACCGAGACCGCCGCCGCCGTTAACAGGATCGCCGAGAGCACGCAGAGTATCAAAAGCCGCGTGATGAGCCAGAGCGCCAGCGTCACCCAGACCAACGCCACCATGGAACAGGTCACCCATAACATAAACAAGCTGAACGGCCACGTCGAGAAACAGGCCAACGCGGTCTCCCAGTCCTCGGCGGCGATCGAGGAGATGATCGCCAACATACAGTCGGTGACGAACACCCTGGCCAGGAACGCCGAAAGCGTCAGGGACCTGGAGGAGGCGTCGGAAGTGGGGCGCACGGGCCTGGGCGAGGTCGCCGCCGACATACAGGAGATTTCCCGCGAGTCGGAGTCCCTTATGGAGATTAACGCGGTAATGGAAAACATCGCCAGCCAGACCAACCTGCTTTCGATGAACGCGGCAATCGAGGCCGCCCACGCGGGCGAGGCGGGCCGGGGATTCGCGGTGGTCGCCGAGGAGATCCGCAAGCTCGCCGAGTCCTCCGGCGACCAGTCCAAGACCATAAGCGACGTGCTTAGGAAGATCAAGAACTCGATCGACAAGATTATGCGGTCCACCGACAACGTGCTGCATAAGTTCGAGGCGATAGACGGCGGGGTAAAGACCGTCGCGGAACAGGAGTCCAGTATTCTGAACGCAATGGAAGAGCAGGGGCATGGAAGCAAGCAGGTTTTGCGATCCATCGGGCAAGTCAGCGAAATAACCGAGCAGGTAAAGGAAGGGTCAAGGCAAATGTTGGAAGGAAGCAGGGAAGTAATTCACGAGAGCAAGAATCTGGAGCGGGTAACCCAGGAGATATCCGGGGGCATGGGCGAGATGGCCACGGGCACGGATCAGATTAACATGGCGGTTGGCCGGATTAACGATCTGAGCGGAAAGAACAGGGAGGCCATCAAGGCCTTGCTTTTGGAGGTCTCTAGGTTTAAAGTAGAGTAAGCCCGCGCCAAAGGGGCGGCCCGTCCGGAAAGGGCGGGCACCGGCCTTTTCAGGGCAGGCACCCGCCCCAAATGGGTGGGACTCTACCAAGGGGGGACCGTCTTTCTATGGACAGAACAGAGATTATCGACCGGGCAAGGGACTACATCGCCAGGGAACGCGACGCAGGCTTTCGCGGCGAGGTCGAGGGGCTCCTGGCGAAGGAGGCGGCCGGCGAGCTAGCCGGCGAGCTTAAGGACAGGTTCTACCGGGCCCTGGAATTCGGCACCGGGGGCCTTCGCGGCGTGATAGGCGGCGGCTTTAACCGCATGAACACGCTGGTCGTAAAAAGCGCCACGCAGGGTCTGGCAAGCTACCTGATCAGGACCTTTCCCGAGAAGGCCGCCGCCGGAAAGCTTTCCGCCGCGATCGCCTTTGACAGCCGGCGCTTCTCCGCCGAGTTCGCCGAGGCCGCCGCGCTGATCTTCGCGGGCAATGGAATAAAGACCTTCCTGTTTTCGGGCATGAGGCCCACGCCGGAGCTTTCCTTTGCCATTAGGCAACTGGGCTGCGACACCGGCATAGTCGTCACGGCCAGCCACAACCCGCCCCAGTACAACGGCTACAAGGCGTACTGGAACGACGGCTCGCAGGTAATCCCCCCGCACGACGAGGGAATCATCGACGAGGTGGGCAAGGTAACGGCCATCAGCGAGATTTCAAGACAGGAGGCCCTGGACAAAGGGCTGCTCAGGATTATCGACCGGGAGGTTGACGAGCCGTACCAGGCCATGGTCAAGTCGCGGCTGTTCCGCCCCGACCTTATAAGGGAAAAAGCCGGGGAGGTCAGGATCGTGTTTACCCCCCTGCACGGCACCGGGGCGATGCACGTCGAGAGGGTGCTCGGCGACCTTGGCCTAAAGGTAATCACCGTGCCGGAGCAGCGGGAGGGCGACGGCGACTTCCCCACGGTGGCTTTCCCCAACCCGGAGGAGGCCGCCGCCCTGGACATGGCGATCAGGCTTGGCAAACAGGAAAAGGCCGACGTGGTAATGGCCACCGATCCCGACGCGGACCGCTTCGGGATCGCGGTTCCGGACAAAAACGGCGAATACGCGCTGGTAACCGGGAACCAGATGGGCGTGCTGATGGCGGACTACATTTTTCTTTCCCTTAAAGAGCAAGGCAAACTGCCGGCCAACGCCGCGATGATCAACTCGATAGTAACCACCGGGATGCAGAAGCGGGTTTCCGGGCTTTACGGCGCGGAATGCCTGGAGTGCCTTACCGGCTTTAAATGGATTGCCGACGTGATGCGCCGTTGGGAAAACGGCCTTGCCGCCGGCGACCCGGACGCGCGGACCTTCGTGTTCGGCACCGAGGAAAGCTACGGCTACAACATAGCCGCCGAGGTCCGCGACAAGGACGGCATTTCCGCCGCCGCCCTTACCGCCGAGATGGCCCTTTACTGGCGAAGCCGGGGCAAGGGCCTTCTGGACAGGCTTGACGATCTGTACGCCTCCTGCGGTTTCTGGCAGGAAATCGGCATCTCGAAGTACTTCGAGGGTCCGGAGGGCCCGGCGATCATGAAGGGGATCATGGACGGGTACCGGGCCTCGCCGCCTGCGACCCTGGGCGGCATCGCCGTGTCCAGGGTCCGCGATCTGGAGAAGGGCGCGGACGGCCTGCCCCCCAGCGACGTGCTCCAGTTCTTCCTTTCCGACGGCACCGTGGTAAGCGCGAGGCCCAGCGGAACCGAGCCCAAGATCAAGTTTTACGCATCCTGCTGTGCCGAGGTCGGATCCGGGGGGCTGGACGCCGCCAAGGCCGAGGCCGCCCGCAAGCTGGACGCGATAAGGCTGGATATCCGCAAGGTTATCGGGGACTAGGGGGGCGGCGATGATGCGCAAACGGCTCCCCGCGCTGGTTCTCGCGGCCCTGCTGCCGGCGGCCTGGACCGGCTGCTCGATTAACACGCTTGTGGCGAACGCCCTTACCGGCGACGGCGCGTCCACGGTCTTTACCGGCGATTCCGATCCGGAACTGGTGGGGGCGGCCCTGCCTTTCGCCATAAAGATGTACGAGGCGCTTCTGTACTCCACCCCAAGGCACCAGGGGCTAATGCTTACCACCGGATCGCTGTTCGTCATGTACGCCAACGCCTTCGTCCACGGCCCGGCCGACAGGCTCCCCGTCTACGAGTGGCAGGAGCGGGAGGAGGCCCTGGCCCGGGCGAAGCAGCTTTACCTGCGCGGCCACCGGATCCTGCTTGACGCGCTGGAACAGAGGCACCGGGGATTCGCCGCCGCCGCCGAAAGCGAGGACGCAATGCGGAACTTCGCGCGGAGGTTCCGGCGGCAGGACGTGCCGTTCCTGTACTGGGCGGTGGCCAGCGGCCTTGCGGCGTACTCGGTGGACGTGTTCGACTTCGACCTGGCCGCCAACATACCCGTGTGGCACGTGATGATCGAAAGGGCCTTCGAGCTTGACCCGGGCTTTAGCGGCCTGGACGAATTTCTGGTTCTGTATTTCGCCTCGCTGCCGGAGATGCTGGGCGGGGACAGGGAACGGGCGCGCTACCACTTCGGGCGGGCGATGGAGGCGACCGGGGGGAACTCCACCGGGGCGCTGATTTCTTACGCCAGGTCGCTAAGCGTGCCGGAGCAGGATTTTGACACCTTCCAGGAACGCCTGCTTAGCGTCCTGGCCATAAACCCGGACGACAACGTCGCCACAAGGCTGGTGACGGTTCTTGACCAAAGGACCGCGCGTTGGCTATTGGACAATGCCCATAATTTTTTCGCCTTTCTTCCTTTCCCTTACGATTGATTTTTTGGCTGGCATTGATCGAAATGGGCAATATCTGTAGAATGTGGCCAGGGAAGCCGCCGATTTCCGGGGGTTTCCTAGCCTTGAAGTTGTGAGGAGGACGGTATGAAAAAAAGTGCGGCGGTTTTTTCCGCGGTTTTGGTTTTTCTTTTGGCGGCTCCGGGCATGGTTTTTGCCCAGCGGGGCGGCAGGGCCGGCGGCGACGTCATCGAGATACGGGTGGCCTCGCCCCTTCCCAGGAATTCCGACTGGGGCAGGACCCTGGATCGCATCGCGGGTGAGTGGGCCAGGGTCACGAACAACACGGTACGGACCCGCGTCATACACGACGGGCTGGAGGGCGGCGAGCCCAGGATGCTTTCCTCCCTTTCCACGAACAACGTCCAGGCCGCGCTTTTTACCTCTTTCGGCCTTGCCGAAATCGTCCCGGAGATCATGAGCCTGAGCGTCCCCTTCAAGATCAGGGACGACGCCGAGCTGAACCTGGTCCTGTACGACGTCCTGCCGGTCCTGGAGGAAAAGACGGTCGGCACCAATTTCATCGTGCTAGCCTGGTCGAAGGCCGGCTGGGTAAACATATTCTCCAGGGACCAGATTCTTGAGCCCAACGACCTTCGCAGGATGAGGATGGCCACCAACACCGAGTCGGAGAACATGAACTCGGTGTTCCGGAGCATGGGCTTTACCCTTGTGGAAACCGAGGTCGCCAACATGGGGACCATGCTTGCCAGCGGCACGATCAACGCCATTTACCAGAGCCCGGCGGCGATTGCCCCCATGGGGCTGCACAGGAACCTTGGCCACATGCTGGACATGCCTATCGCCCCGTTCATGGGCGGCATAGTCCTTAACCGCGTTACCTGGGACAGGCTGGGGCCGGAAAGGCAGCGGGCAATGATGGACGTTACCCGGCGGATCGCGTCGGAATTCGACTCGTCCATGCCCAGGACCGTCGCCAACGCCGTGACCATGATGCAGAGGGACGGCCTTAGCGTGAACGTCCCGAACGCCCGGCAGCGCGAGCTGTGGCAGGACGAGGTCGAAAGGGCGATGCCGCCGCTTCTGGGGCAGACCTTTGACCGGGGAATGCACGACAGAATCAACGTGATACTGGAAAGGTCTAGAAACGGGCAGTAGGGATGTCCGCGGAGCCCCTTGCGACAACAAAATTACCTTTGGCCGTGGTTTCGTGGATCGAGAAGGGGGTTTGCTTCGCCTCCCTGGCGCTTCTGGCGCTGATACCCTTCGCCGAGCTTGTACTCCGCCAGTTCAACATACCCATCCCGCACTCCCGCGGGCTTATGACCCATTTCTTTCTGGTGCTGGTTTTTTTCGCCGCCATGCTTACCACTAAGTCCGGGGGGCATATCGCGATTGGGCTTGTCCACTACGTAAAAAACACCGCGCTGAAAAGAGTGCTGGAATTCGTCGGGATCCTGTTCGTCGTTTTCCTGCTTACCGTTCTTGCCTGGAACACGCTTCCGTACATCAGGTTCGGCCTTTCGGGCAGGACCGTGGGCCTCGTGCCGGTCTGGGTTTTTGCCCTTGCCATGCCGCTCGGCTACATCGTCATGGCCGCCCGCTTTTCCCTTGGCCTATGCAACCGGCGGCAGCGGATCGTGGCCTTTGCGGTGATGCTGCTCGGGACGGCCGCCGCCCTGCCCGCGATCGCGAAGCTGGTCTGGTTCTTCGACGTGCCGGAGCCCTTTTACTCCTGGGTGAACGGCCTGTACGACCTGGCCGCCGTCCTTCAGGTTCCGGCGATTCTCCTGCTGGTGCTTGCCGCCCTTTCCGGGATGCCGATTCTGGCGGCGATCGGCGGCATAGCCTCGATCATGCTTATGTCGGCCGGGCAGGAGCCGGAGGCCTTCCACATCCCGGTATTTGACACGCTTACCCGGCCCGACCTTGTCGCCATTCCCCTGTTCACGCTTACCGGGTTCTTCCTTTCGGAGAGCAGGGCCGGGGAAAGGCTGGTGCGGACCTTCCGGGCATTCTTTAGCTGGCTGCCCGGGGGGATCGTCATAGTCGCCGTGCTGATCAGCGCCTTTTTCTCGTCGTTTACCGGGGCCTCCGGGGTGACGATTCTGGCCCTGGGCGGAATCCTTTACACCATCTTTAGAAGGAACGGGTACTCCGAGCGCACCTCGATAGGCCTGCTTACCGCCGTCGGGGGCACGGGCGTCATGTTCCCGCCAAGCCTGGCGATCATACTTGTCGCCAGCACCAGCAACATGATTCTGCACTTTATGGAAGTGCCCGTGGAGTACACCGTCATCCATTACTTTGCCGGGGCCATTATCCCCGGCACGATCCTGGTTCTTGCCATGGTTATAACCGGGATGGTCCTGTCGTCCAGGTCCAGGGTGCCCGGCGGAATCCCCATCCTTGGGGAGCCCGCCGGATCGGAAACCCCGGCGTCCGGGGTCAGGGAGGCGCTTGGTTCCCTAAGGGAATCGTTTCTGGAGCTCCTTCTGCCCGCCGTCCTGGTCGCCGGCTTTTTTACCGGGCGGCTTACGCTTTTGGAGGTTAGCGCGGTTTCGGTCGTTTACGTCGTGGTCGTCGAGGTTCTTGTCAAAAGGGACATCGCCTTCCGCCGGATCCCCGGGGTTTTCGCGAAGGCGGTTCCGGTGGTCGGCGGGGTCCTGGCAATCCTGGCGATGGCCAGCGGCCTTTCCCACGCCTTTGTCTTTTCCGGGATTCCCGAAAGCTTCGCCTTCTGGATGGAGGACACCGTCCACTCCAGGCTTGTCTTCCTTCTGCTGCTGAACCTTGCCCTGCTGCTGGTTGGCTGCGTGGTGGACATGTTCTCGGCGATACTGGTCCTGCTCCCCCTGGTCGTGCCGCTGGGCTACGTCTACGGGATAGACCCCCTGCACCTGGGGATAATCTTTATCCTGAACCTGGAGGCCGGCTTCCTTACCCCGCCGGTCGGCATAAACCTGTTTCTTGCGAGCTCCCGGTTCGGGAAGCCCTTCATGCACATCTGCCGCTACGTTATGCCGTTTTTCGTGGTGAGGATTGCCGTGCTGATGCTTGTCGCGTACATCCCCTGGTTTTCGACCTGGCTGCCCGGTTTGCTACCGTAACGCGAATATTCGACGCCGCACTTTTCACGCCGCTCGGCTTGGCGTTTTTTCCAAGCAAGCCCGCGAAAACCCAAGCAAGGCGCGAGTTCTCGCCCTAATAAGGGCATGAAAACAAACAAGAAAAACAAGTCCTTACGAAGGTTCAGCCCGCTCAACGACTTCCTGTTCTACAAGACGATGGGGGAAAAAGGCGACGAGCCGCAGCTTATCGGATTCCTGAACGCGGTGCTGGGATCCTCGGGAAGAAAATCCGTCGAGACGGTAGATATCCTCGACAAGAAAATCTACACCAAGGACGTAATCGGCGGCAAGTCATGCTCGCTGGACGTTAGGGCGGTTCTTGCCGACGGAAGCCGGGTGAACATCGAGGTGCAGGTCCGCGACAAAAAGAACATGGACCGCCGCAGCCTGTTCTACTGGGGCAAGATGTACGCCGAGACCCTGCAAAGCGGCGGCGACTACAGGGACCTCCCCGACACGATAGCGATAAACATAGTGGGCTACGACTTTCCGGCCGGGGGCGGCGCGCATACGCGCTTCCGGCTTAGGGAAGCGACCGATCCCACCCTGGAACTAACGGGCGCGATGGAAATCCACTTCCTGAATGTGGTAAAATGGAGGAAGCAGGCAAGGAGGGACTTCTCCGGGGATCCCCTGCACCGCTGGCTTGCGTGGCTGGATCCGGAAAGCCCGCCCGAGACAATCGAGGAGGTCAAGAGCATGGACATCGCGATAGCGCACGCTGACGGCAGGCAGAGAGCCGTGATGCGGGGCAGGAGGGCGCGGGAGGCCTACGAGGCGAGGCAGAAGGCGGACA
>Ga0209755_10007397_pt1 | contig 11904 bp, 8 predicted proteins | sample TergutCo191P1_FD_187301 | JGI IMG/M metagenome (GOLD analysis project Ga0209755, IMG submission 187301) | Cornitermes sp. P1 segment gut microbial communities from Petit-Saut dam, French Guiana - Co191P1 (SPAdes) (version 2) | ecosystem: Host-associated > Arthropoda: Insects > Digestive system >...
ATGATTTATAATGACCCACATATCGTATGCAGTCATTGTTAGGTTTGCAGCAAAAAAGGGCGAATGTCAAATTGCAGAACAAATAGCAGTTTCTTTCTTTCTTTCTTTCCAGATTGTGGGCAGCAGAAGGATTGCTTAAGATGTGATGTAGACAAGGGATCAAATAATGGAGATTTATGGGCGCCACGCTGCATCAAATGTACTCATCTCATTGTAGTGGGATCCCGGCAGTGTGTGGACAGTTGTCCTGCAGGTTATCGTGAAGACTGGTCTAGTTTTGTATCATATATGGGCAGAATCTGCTATGGTGAGCACATCGCTAATAATGTGGCTTGTTCTGTACACAGACTAATCGGCACATGGGATCATTCTGCAGGTTTAGCAACAAGGTAGCAGATCTGATGTGGGAGTGATGACTCCTGAATCTGACTGTGCCTCCCTTTGTCCATTGTGACAGTTAGGACGGGCCATCATATGGACTTACTTATGGTCATTCCACACATTAACGCTGATGATGGAGACAGAACATACCTCTGAAACACCGGGTTTTAACCAAATTTTGATGTGGCTGATTACCTGAGATGATTTGATGGATGTATTCACCACAATATCTTCAAATATTACATAGTTAGCCTATTTATATTTTCATTAAGAACTTTTTACATGTAGAGTGCTTGTAATTATTGTTTCTTGCTCAAATTTCATAAGAATTTTGTTATCAGAACATACACAGTGCGGTCCAAAAGTTTTAGGACTGGTTTTTTTTTTTAAATCGAAGACATATAAGGAAGACACATACCTTTTTTTTTTAAATTCAAAATAAGCTTCATATGCATATATACAAATTTTTGCGCGGTCGTACAGTTTCTGAAAAGCTGTCGATAATTCTTCTTTTTGGACCCTCGTTAATTCATCAGTTACGGCTTCTTGGATCTCAGCAACATCCGCAAGATGGAGCCCTTTTACCTTCATTTTCAACTTAGGGAACAGAAAATAATCTGGCGGAGATGAATTTGGAGAGTACGGGGGGTGATAAAGGGTTGTAACATTTTTTGGGGGGTAAAAATTCGGCAAACGCAGCTTTGTGGGCGGGCGCATTATTGTGCAACAAGAGAACGTCTCGAGAGCAGAACGCAGCTGGACGAACCCGTTGAATGCGCTTCAGGAGGCGATCCATTACTCCTTTATAAGATTCTGCATTTACGGTTTTTCCCTCTGGTACGAATTCTTTGTGCACTACGCCTTGAGAGTCGAAAAAAAATTATCAGCATGGTCTTGATGCGGGACCTTTGGAATTTCAGTTTCTTCGGACGAGGGTATGTCTCACCAACCCATTCAGAATTCTGTCGCTTTATTTCGGGGTCATAGGCAAAACACCAGGTCTCATCTTCCGTAATAATTTTGTTAAAAAATATTTTTGTCTGCATCGGCCATTGCGATAATGACTTGGCAAGGTGTGACTCGATCTTCCCTTTGCGCAGGTGTCAAGGAGTGTGGAACAAAACGTGCACACAACTTTCCCTTTCCCAGATCCTCTTTCAGAATCCGAAGAACTACAGTCTTGGGGATGTCCAAAGATCCTGCTATCATTCTTGATGCTATTCGACGGTCATTTTTTTTTTACCAAATCGGCAACAACAGCAATGTTTACCTTAGTTCGAGTCGAGTTTGGTCGTCCACCTCTCTCGTCATCTTCTACCAGCTCCCTTCCGCCTCGAAATCAAGAATACCACCAAAAAACATTTGATCGGTTCACAGCCTCATTACCGTAAGCCTTTTGCACCAACACTAGTGTTTCTGTCGCAGATAGACCGGCCTTGAAACAAAATTTGATGGCAACTCTCTGTTCATTTCCGCCATCCATAACGTCTAAAAGAAACCGACTCTACAAGACAAGTTATAACTTGTACACTGTCGAAGATAAACAAACGAAACCCGGTGTGTAAACGAACGTTGGTTGATAGTACTTAGTTAGTGGGTTGACCTATAGATCGCTCTAGTTCTGTTGTTTAAAAAAAATCAGTCCTAAACCTTATGGATGGCACTGTGTATATTTACTGTGTGATGCATGGTATACAGAGTACAAAAAGTAACCTTCTAATGTCACCAAAGAAATAACTTTTACAATCCTGTCATTTCTTATTCCATACTACATAATCTGTGAAGTTGATACAGAGTAATTAAATAAATGAAGGAACAGCCATTTGTGTATATACAACGTAGTAATGATAGAACATGATAAATAATGTAGATATGATTATTTTTGTATCCATTAATGTAGAATTTGAGAAGTATTTTTGTTATGTAAACCAGTAATGTGACTTGCACCCAGTAGAAGTAACTAAAGGAAATGTGATATACAGCAGTTTAAATAACAAGCATGATAACTCCTAACAAGTAGTTGTTTGTATATTTCAGAGACGGGATTTTTTGGGCTCCCAGGTCGGACACTGGCCATTGTTGTGGGAACTGTAAGTGGTGCTGCTATCTGCATGGGTGTTCTGCTTGGAAGTTTCCTGTACGTACGAAATCGGAGACACAGGGTTTCAAAAAGAGCGATATTCTCTTCAAATTCTGCGTGTAACAGATCTCTGGATCAGGGTGAGTTAAAGCCATTATGTAGCATAATTCTTTTTCAAATTGCTACATTACAAATCTGTGAAGAATGCTTTTATTTGCCAGAGAAATGTCAGTTTGGTAATTACATTTGTTTTGATACTTAAGACAACCAATATGGTTGTCTCATATCTGCATCCTTGTATTGTTGCTTCATCTGTTTGATGAATATTGGCACTTCTGCTGCTGAATTTTTAGTAGGCCATCTGAATGTAGGTGTGAATTTTCACAGGGTCTCTTCATTAACATTTTGAGCTGTTAATTTATTATCAAGTAAAAATAAAGGTTTTTCTCCATTGATTTGTATTGTTTTGAATATAAACTCATCTATTAAAAATTACACATATTGCCTGAATTCATCACAGAAGTTAACTACAAAATTTTTGTCATATTATTGATGATATTGTTGTGTTTTTGGACGGTAATAAACATCACTTTATCATCACAGGTTGGTTTTGTTTTCTGTGCTGTGTATGAAATGATTGGCATACTTTCAGTAGAAGATCTGGTTCTGTGATACAGTATCATGTCTTGGTAGCAAGTGGAAACAAATGATGTCTGAAAGATATGTAGCAGACAGCTAAACAATGTAAAATATAAGTAGAAGGTGCACGGTAGTCACTCTACCCCTAAGCAAAAGTAGATATTATCATGAACAAGGCATTCTAACCATAAGATTTCAAGTATTGACTGGTAATAACTAACATGGTCTGGGTGAACAGTGTGAAACATTTAATGGATGAAAATTAACATGCAGCAAATATGTTTCACCTGTAAGTGATCTGTCAGATTGTATGTTCACATAATGACAGATATTAATCAGAATGTAGACAGAGGAGAAAGGAAGGTTTTTTTCAGCAGTTCCAAAACAGTCCTTGAAGTGGATGACTGTCACCAGATGTTAAACACTGCCACTACTGCTGGCTGCATGGGAACATACATGTTGCAGCAGAACTGTGAATACGGTACTTGATCTCCCATTATCACATTCAGATGGGCTGGCTAATGAAGCCATTTTACCCTTTTTGTCATTGAACTCGGTACTGTGGATATGAACAGATACAGTAAAGCATGTGTTTAAAAAAATTCATACTACTTGCCTCTGACAAAATATTGGGTTTCCAGGCAAAGAAAATTAAAGTAGAAGGTGGAGAACAATCCACTTTACATTATGTTGTGGGAAGGTGTTACTGAAAAGTACTTAATTTCACTATATTTTTTTGAAGAGCCTATAATCATAGTGATGATTCAGAGCTGGTTAATAACTGAGCTAAACACACAGGAATCAGAGACCTGGTATGGTTTCAGCATGATGGTGCTCTGGGTCATTTTGTGCTAATAGTTAATGTCATCATAAACACAAGCTTCTGGGTTGGTGGATTGATCATCCATCTTCAGCTTCACTGTCACCACTGCCATGGCCCAACATGACCACACCAGACAACAGCTTATGAGGATTCATCTATGAAAAAGTGGCTTAAAACTGGTACAACAAAAACAGTGAATTGTGAGTCGCTGTAGAAGCTGCCTTAACATTGACAAAACCAGCAGTGTGATGTGAAATGTCACAAAACACCTGGAGACAAATCTAACACATGATGGAGCTCACAGTGTCAGCCAGAGATATGTAGGGCAATAGTGATTTCTTGGTGCTATGTGGATAAGGAATATCTGAGCTATGCAGATTTATTGATTTCACATTGCATATGGAGAGGTAACCAAATAGGGAGACGTGACATGCTAGCGTGATCACATTCCGCAGAAGTGCGGAAATAAAATGTAGCCATTGTTAGGGTGGCAAGTTGTGTTACCAGAATGCTTGTCTAAGATATGACTGTCACTTGTGATTTAATTGGCCATGTATACTTTTAGATACAGCAGAGAGGAGGGACTTTGTGAAACATGTGTCAGCACTTCGATGTGAAGCTCCTGTGTTCTTAGCAATGCTGAATGACACACGACGACAAGTACGAGAATTATGCCATTCCAGTGGCCACGGAGATTCAACAGTTCAGGCTTACAGGTTTGGGTTTCTGCATGAATCTTGGACTTGTATTTTCAGTTTGTAAACTAGTGGCACTGGCAAAATATTGATGCAGTTACAGTATTTAGTAGTGTGCCACATTTCCTTTGAAGTTCATTTCTTTTTTTGATAGTGAATGGTATTTTTTTATTTTATTTTAAACCGCATTTCATGTTAAATTTAAATTTTACAAGTATATATAAGATGAAGGTGAATTAAGTTTTAGACACTGACTCACTGAAGTGACATAGTGTAAAACAGGACTTGAAAGGATGGGAGCCTAAAGTGTGTGCATGTGGAGCTCACATCATGTGTCTCTGGCTATGTCTGTGTTTGTTGTTTGTGTAGAGGCACTTCATCTTCTGTGGCTGTTTATGACTATATCAAATAAAAAAAACTAAACATCCAAAACAGTAGCATGAAGATGTACACACACACACACACACACACACACACACATACATGTACATATATGTACATTGGAATTGAAAGGGAACTGATGTTAAAATTCAGGGTCAGATTGCATACAGACAAAATGGTAGGATATTAAAAAGTGATGAGGAGTTCCAGGTTGTGAAGGAGTCTGTCGCTGCAGTTCTGACAGATCATACACGCAAAATAACATAATACACAAATTTCTGCAGCTTATCAGTAAAATGTAAAGGATTAGATCTTTAAAGTGGCATAAAATAGTACCAGATGAATCAAGTTGGAAAGCCCTGTTCTGCTGTGCAACCACCGTTCAGATGTGAGGTGAATGTGATTGATTTGAGAGTGTGACCGTGACTGCCTTGACCGCCCTGTGCGGTGCAACCGGGCTCTCGCTAGATAGATTTTCAGGACATTTGATACTGGAGGTTTTGCCAAGATGTGTCAAAGAAATTCTGCAAAGAAATATAACAGAAGACCTGAATATAGTAGTAAAATTCTGTATGTGCAAAGTTGTGAGAAATAAAAAGTGTGACTACGGTGGATTCATTGGTATGATAATCTGAAAAGGGTCTGGAATGCAAATATGTAAACATGCCTCAATGTTGCATTATATGTACATTTCCTGTCTTGTTTGGTAGGATAATTTACTCCTGTGATATTACAGACCAGTGCTGACAGACCTGGCACGGATCCTTACACTTCTAAACCGACCAGACCATCTGTTAGAGACCCCTCCATCTGACTGGGAGAAACTTTTGGCTTGGGGAGAACGTGTGTTGCAAAGATATAAGAAGCAGAATTCTCATCAGGTTTGTAGGATTTATACAATCGGCATTATAATTATCCCTACACTGTCTTTGTTGAAGTGTTACTGAAAATGTACATACATTTGGCACACTTTATAAAAGTATTTTATGTATATACTGTATACTGTATAAACGAAAAGACTGCTACAGGAGAAGTCATGATGTGTACATCTGTATGATGGCTTGTCCATTCACTTCCATGTGTCAAACAAAATCAAACCAAACAATGGATGTGCAAGAAATATGGCATGATACCATTACACTGCATGGGCTGGGTAGCTCAGTCAGTACAGCAACTGACTATGGGCTGGACGGTCTGGGATCGAATCCCAGTGGGGATGGGATTTTCCGCCCATCCAGCCTCCTGTACAATGGGTACCGGGTCTTCCCTGGGGGTAAAGTGCGGCCGGGGCGTGCTCCTGACCACTCATCCCCTTCTAGTGCCGCAGTCATGGAAGAGTAGAGCTATACCACTACCCACCCTCTGGGCCACACCGGGTCTGTAACGGGATCACTTTACCTTTACCATTACACTGCAAGTTGTCAAAAGTAACAGTGTTCATTAATCAGGAGGGAGGAAATAAAATTTAGTAGACTCTTAGATATTTCTGAATTACTCAGTTTCTATAAACATTTCAGTGACAGCATTTCTCCAATGTTTGATATAGAAATTGTGCAATAATTATTACTATTCCATCAACCATATCACTGTCACTACCACAGTGAAATGTAAGTGAAATATAATGTAATATAATGGAAGACTATAGTGAAGTTTGGGTAGAATAATATTGTCATAGGTATGTCACTTCTAAAATATGCCTATTCAAGTAACCTAAATGGCCTGCTTTGATTCATTCAGAACCAAACCCGAAGTCATCGTATGTCTTCTATCATTTAAAAGTACTCAACATTTAAATGAAGGAGCAGAAATTATGAATTAGCTGTCACGCAAATGTCAGTCTTCTAGGTTCTTGCATCATGTCATAGAAGATAAGATAGTTGCTCTGATGTTTCGGATGAATGTGCCGCCTAATCAGGGAAATTAAATTGGCTGTTCAAGTGATTTGGAATAGGAAGTAGGTCAATTACGCAGGAAGGTTGTAAGAATTGGCCACAAGTGGCAATGTGTGGTGAAAGCCTGGAGACTTACGATACTCATACAATTTTGCGACATATTTTTGCACTTACGTGCTAGAAGTAGAGCTTTCCAGTAACAGACAACTTATAAATTTAACAGCCAGTGTGTCTGTAATTTTTAACATAAATAATCAAGAGGTATGTTTATAATGTAAGACTGTACCAAATCTCATATGGTTTCTTAATGTTATATACATATTTTGTGAAGTATGGTGGAATGCTACTTTGCTTTCAATAGAAAAATCCAGTCTTAAGAAAGGTTTCTTTTTTTTTTAAATAGCTGTATACATTATGAATTCTGTAGATCCAAAATTTAGTCAAAGTAATAGTAGGATGTTGAATAAGTCATACAGATATATGACATATACAGAATATACAAAAAAAAAATTATTAACTAGTTTGCACACAGTATGCTTCTTTTACAAAGTTCCTTGAACTGAATGGTGCTGATATTACCCACAACAAATCATACTGCTGGCATGTGGCTTTCCTGACTGTAAGAAATTAAACAGTATAAAGCGCAGTAGACTGCAATAATGTTATATACATACCAGACTGCGTAAAAGTCTACTGTTTGTTCACTAGTTATTAGGGACAGCCAACAGCCATCTGTTGTCACACACACACACCTATTCATACTAAATGAATGTGTGCTAAATGTATGAACTTTGTTGTAAATATTAGCTATACATAAGCTGCAGTTCACTGCATATCAAGTAACTACTTGTGACAGTGTATGTAAGAAATAGTAATGTAATTATCACTTGCTGTGTTGCAGGTTGCACAGGCCCAGCTGGTCACATTTCTTCAAGTTCCAGTCCAAACAAATCAGGCATCTTCATCTTCTTCATCATCTGTTTATCAGAGTCCAGAACCGCATCAGCGGGCACTGACAACATTTCAACCCGTTGCTTCAGATAAATACATTAATGGTCAAAATAATCAAAATCATCACATAGGAGTACCAGAAAACCACAGCCTACAAGAACTGGCCATCTCAGCATTTCATAACAATTATCATAATGCCCATTTAACATGTAGTGATGGCGTTTTGAGGAGAGACGCATCACTGCTACAGCCATCTCTTATTGATGGGGACTTCACCTCAAGTTGGGAATTCAATCCAGCCAATTATACAATCCTTGCTGAGTGGTCTGCAACCAGGGATTATCTTGATGAAGACGACTTCTTCACCCTTGGCTTCCGCCCACAGGATGAGATAACTACTGAACTCTGACACTACATTGTAATTTTATACAAAAAGTGTTTATTATGTAACATATCCTATGATGCTTACCAGCACTGGCTGTTGATATAAACTAGCACTGTATTGTGTCCATGTATGTGGTGACATAGTCATGGTTGAAGATTTCTCACACTTGTATGCTGTTTGCAGGAAAATATTTCAGTGACATTTATGGCAATACATAGTGTCTTTATGCATGAGACAGCTCACTACCATCACGACTAGTCTGTGGTCTGGATGACTGGGGTTTCATTCGTGCTAGTGGTTGAGGTTTTACTGTCTGTGTCCAACCATCTACTATGCAGTGAGTACCACAGGCCTTTTTGTGCAGTTAAAGTGGACAGGGTGTGAAAGTGACCACTCACCTTCATTTGATGCTGAGGACAAAGCGTGGGACTACACTACTCCCCCATATCTCCATGGTGTCATATTTTAATTCAGCACAGGGACAAATTAACATAGTGCCTCCTGTTTTACAGTTTCGTTACCATTTAACTCAGGCATTGAAGGACTGATCTATCAGTCAGATGTCAAGTCGGTTTCCATACCTGGCTTAATCTGGGTGTTTTTTTGTGCCTGGACTTAATGTGAACACTTTCCTGGTAATCCTGAAAACTTTATAGCCTAATATTTTCTACAAATGAGATTTCAAGACAGAATCTATGAATATAAAACCCTCTGAAGGCTTGTTTATTCGCAGTTTTTGTGTTTCTTCCAGTGATTATCATGTCTTTCAATATTGTGCTTTCTGTGATGTGTATTCAAGTGTGATGTGGGCAGTTGTAGTGGATACTGAGATGTGCAAATTAATGTGTATATTAAGTGATAATGGCTGGCTTATTTGCATAATATTTGAAATTTGGAGGAAGGTTCGTAAAGCCTGAGGTATTGGATTTTTGCTTGAAAATTAGGTCTAGAATCACCCAATTTTTTCATAACACTACATGATCCCAAACATGTACAAAATCAGCACTGATCTCCATCTGGATACCTTGACAGCCAGAAAATTTGTTTTATTTGGACTGTGTACTTGAGTGCTACATTATGAAAGGTCATCAGTCATACTAGTAAAAAGCATTCCTCTGTTCACACTAACATAATTTGTAAGTCACTCTGAATTTTATATAAATATTAATGACGAGTCAAGTTAGAAAGATGGGGAAAATTCATTGGAACCAGTCCTTTACATACATACAAGCATACATACACGTTTACCCCACTTTCAACCCCAATGCACACATACTTGACTGACTGTGTTTAGGTTGGAAAAATATTGGAGGGGCATTTGCCTCCCCCCCCCCACCTAAGTTATATGAATGGCTGTATAAATTCCTGATTAAGTCAAGCATTAAATTATGGATGTGATGGTAATTGTGATTTGTCATAAACTGGGAGTGGTGGAAGAGGTACTGATACCTGAAGGGTATTAAAATTTGAAAAGCTGGTGAGATGAGAGAAATTGCAAGCATTTATTGCTGTAACAATGAATTTTCAATTTCTGCAATACCAGAGGGTGACAGAATGAGTAGTTCATATGTAAGTAGGTGGGTGAGCAAGCTTTGATCAATGTTGTATACACCAGGACTGCCACCAAAAATTTTGTTGAACACAGGGTCTATCATTTATCAGTAGGTAGGGGTTTGTGATGAGTGAACTGAGCATAAATACTAAAGGTCACACGATGGGTAATATGAACAGAACTTCCACAGAATGCGTACTTTTAATCCCACTGAGTTAATAATTTTTTGGTTGGTAAGTCTTATACTGTTCAGTGTATGTCAGGGTCAAATGGGAAAAGCTCTTTTTTTTTCACATTTTGGAGACGTGGCCTAGTAATTGGTTACCCTGACACATTATGTGTGGTATTCCTCAGTGCTTACAGTCAATTGCAACTGTAGTTTCTTAAATTAGGCCACATACATCATTCCACATACTTTTCAATACACTGTTCATTAATTCTTATAATAACACCAATCAGATGCACTAATTTCTCAAATTTATTTTTGGAATAAAACTCTACATGTTTTGGGCAGTTCCTCTGTCCATCATCAGGAGTTTTTCACTGCACACAGAGCAGTGGTATATGTCATAAAGGTTTGCTGTATGTACAGTGAAAAACTGCTGATGATGGACAGAGGAACTGTCCAAAACATGTAGAGTTTTATTACAAAAATAGATTTGAGAAATTAGTGCACCTAGTTGGTTTTATTATTAGAATTTATCACGATGCACAGTCACCTGAACGTCAGATTGTTCATTAATTATGCTTACCACTTGGTGTTATAGTGCCTCAGCTACTGACATTATGGAGAGGGGGAAATTGTCTGTTAGGGTTTCCCTTAGCCTTCTTACTGCAGCATCTTCATTTTATTGTAATAGTTATGCCATCATTCAATGTGGCTGCATTTGCTCAGTGCTATTACTGATTTCATCGGTTGTTTTACTGAAGGGCCAAACTGCTATCTCCAAACAATCTGTCTGTCTAGCTTATTGTGATGCCAAGTGAATACAAAAATGATAAGTTATAACCTCAGATTAACAAAGTACCTTCGATTTAAGCAAACTATTTCCCTTGTAAATAGAACAAATTTTAGCTGCCACTCACATGCAGTTGACAGTGCACAAAGAAAATTATCAAGTACCTGACAAATGAAAGCACACACTCCTGCAACTGCAGAATAGAAAGGGAATTCAAGTGAGCAGCATGAACAGATTTTTATGTAGGTCTGTCAGAATATTTGTTACACTCACCCATGTGCATGCACATGCATGTATGAATGTTAGGGTTTATCTTATTTGTATCATTAAAATAACGCTAAGAAAGTGATTTACACAAAGCAAATTAAATGTTTCAAGATCTGGCTTGCAATGCAGTCATTGTCATAGCACTCAATAGAATGGATCCAGAGGAATGCATAAAACATAAATATGGTTTCATTTACATTTTGTAAGCAACTTTAAGGTCTGACATAATTTAACCGCCTTGGATTGGGAGGCCCAGGGATGTATGTAAGAAAACTGTAACAGTGTCTGAAGTCCTTTTTAATATTATTTAAGATTTAGTCAAACAGATCTGTTGCATTAAAACACTTCAAGCATTGTTGTGTGGACTCAGAAATTCAGAAGAAAATTTTGATACTACAGGGACATGAGTCTAGACAGATGACTCAGAAATAACATGGTTAGTGATGTCAGAAATTATTTTTCATGTCTTGCATAATAATTACATACTATGCAATGATCCATTTAAGTATCAGACGAACAAGAGGCATTACAATGTCACAGCATTTAAAGTCATCAAATCCATGTCATATGGCAACATAATATGCATTGATTTATAAACAATGACATCATAGAACATACATAATGTAAATATTTACTCAAAATTCTATAATTTCAGTCTACAAGTTTCCTTATGTTTGTGGATGCTTAGTATAAGCTTAGTGTAAGTGTAAGCTCACATGGGCTGAAACGGTTTTCAAACATTATTGTTTCAAATCTGATATGTGGTTGACCGTGCATCGTAATTCAGTGTGGATAAGAAAAACCAACTAGATGTCACTTTTTTATTCTTTATTTCTCTTCTAATAGTTGCTCAACATGTTTCGGGTAACCATGTGCCCATCATCAGGAGCTGACGACTG
>Ga0209755_10007398_pt1 | contig 11903 bp, 11 predicted proteins | sample TergutCo191P1_FD_187301 | JGI IMG/M metagenome (GOLD analysis project Ga0209755, IMG submission 187301) | Cornitermes sp. P1 segment gut microbial communities from Petit-Saut dam, French Guiana - Co191P1 (SPAdes) (version 2) | ecosystem: Host-associated > Arthropoda: Insects > Digestive system...
CCACCCCCGCCCCAACCCTCTGGCTAAAAATCCCAACAAACAGCGAAATCACCCCAACCGACATCCCCCCAATCCTAGCCGGCCACCCGGGCCCCTCCCCGGTAATAATCTACGACGAGGCCACCGCCACCCGCAAAAAACTAACCCCCAAATTCAACACCAACCCCAACAACCAACCCCTACTAAATAACCTCCGCACCCTACTAGGTTCCGCAAATGTGGTCGTCAAATAATCCCATTACGCGCAAAAGATTTTTTCAACCACGGATAACCACTGATAAAAGACTGATAAAACCTTCAAGGCCGGATTGTATGCGGCTGGGTTTATGGATGCCCACGACCGCGTAGGGGCGGCCATTGGCCGCCCGGGATTCTAAATTGCTTGCCATCGCTCAAATTGACACCAACAACACAAGGTGCTATAATAATTAAAGAGGTGATAAAAATGACAACCGCAAACAAAGCCGCGCAGCTTCAGCCAAAATCGGAACTTTCTCTTGATGAGCAGCTGATGGCCGCGCTTAAAAAAAGCAACCCAAAAAGAGTTAGGCTGGAAGCGGACGAAAATGGCAGCCTGATTATCGACAAAGAAAAACACCCCGACCTTTATGACTGGGCAATTACTAATGAATAATGAATAATGAATAGTGAATAATGAATAATTAAAACCAAGACCGTTTGCTGCGGGGTCTTGGTTTTAATTATTCATTATTCACTATTCATTATTCATTGCTCTTACGATAGGCTGTGGAGTTTTTTGTAGATGCCGTCTTCTATTTGTAGGAGTTGCTCGTGGTTGCCCTGTTCTATTAGGTTGCCCTTGTCCATTACGAAAATTATGTCGGAGTTTACTATTGTGGAGATGCGGTGGGCGATTACTAGGAGGGTTTTGTCGCGGGCGTAGGTGTCTAGGCCGTTTTGGAGGGCGGCTTCGGTGTCGGAGTCGATGTTGGCGGTGGCCTCGTCTAGGATTAGCATGGCGGGCTTTGTTACTGCGGCGCGGGCAAAGGAGATTAGCTGCCGCTGGCCTAGGGAGAAATCCGAGCCGCGCTCGGCCACTTGGTGTAGATAGCCATCCGAAAAGCCTAGAATCATATCGTGGCAGCCCGCTAGGCGCGCCGCCGCCTCGATGTCTTTGTTTTTGAGATTGTCATTATTTAGGCGAATATTGAAGCGAATGTCGCCGCTAAATAGGAAAACGTCTTGCATCACAACGGCGATATTTCGCCGCAGACTGTGCAGATTGATTTGTTTTGAGTTTTGGCCGTCTATTAGAATCTCGCCGCGGGTGATTTCATAAAAGCGCGAAATCAGCGACATTATCGTGGTTTTGCCGCAGCCGGTAGCACCCACAAATGCCGCATGCTGGCCGGGCGCGATTTTGAAATTTATCCCTTTTAGCACCCAATCCTCGCCATTATAGGCAAACCAAACATCGCGAAATTCGATTTCGCCGCGCACATCCGCCAATTGGGTGCCCGCCGCCAAATCCTCCACATCATCTGTGTTGTCCAAATAATCAAAAATCCGGTCGGCGGAAATCAGGGCGGATTGGGCTGTAGTCAGCTGGTCGGCCAGCTGGGCTACGGGCTGGAAAAGCTGCCGCACATAGGTCGTAAAGGCAAAAAGCACCCCAACCTCCAAAAATCCGCCAGTAACATGCCCATGAAAAGCCGCAATCAAAATCGCCACCATCAAATTGGAAATCATTGTAATCACCGGGTTTGACAGGCCATTTAAAATAACCTCGACCATTCCCAGTTTATAATAATCCTCATTCATATCGTCAAAAGCCTTGAATTTCACCTTTTGCCGATTAAAAATTTGGATGATTTTCATGCCGATTATATTTTCCGCCAAATAGCCATTTATGCGCGAAAGCAGAGCCTTCATTTGGATAAAATTGCGGCGGGCGATTATCCGATAAACCAGCACCAGCCCCAGCACAATCGGCACGGCAATCATGCACCAAAAAGCCAGCGCGGGGTCGAGAATAAACATTGTGACAAGCATGCCAATCACCAGCAAACTCTCGCGGATAACCATAATAAACACGTTTGAATATAGCTCGGAGAGCGATTCCACATCGCTGGTGACGCGGGTGAGGATGCGGCCGCTGGAATTGTGGTCAAAAAACCGCATATTCATGGTTTGGATATGCCCAAAAAGGTCTGTGCGGATTTTATGCAAAATCTCCTGCCCCAAAGAGCGGGAAACCTGGGTCTGCAAATACCCCGCCCCATTGGCAATCACAGCGATAATCAAAAACAGCGCGGCCAGCCCAATAATCGCCGGGGCATCAAAAATCCCGGGCGTCAAAAAATTAACGATAATCACCATCGGTATCAGCGGCTGGGCAATTTGCGCCCCATTTAAAACCACCGCCAAAGCCAATGCCCAAAAGGTTTTGCGCGGATTTATCCCAAAATATTTTATCAGCCGCAGGGTCGTCCCCCGCTTCTTTTTTTGAATATATTCGCTCATATTATTTTGCAATATATTTCCCCCTATTCGCCGGATTGGAGCTGGACTAGTTTGTAGAAATCGCCTTTTTTGGCCATTAGTTCGGTGTATGTGCCTAGCTCGGCTATTTGGCCGGATTCGTTTAGGACTAGGATGCGGTCGGCTAGGGCGGCGGCGGCCACGCGGTGGGTGATTATTATGCCTGTGGCGTTGTCCATATATTGGCGCAGGCCGCTGATTATGGCGTGTTCGGTTTCGGCGTCTACCGCCGATAGGCAATCGTCTAGCAGCAGGATTTTTGGTTTGCGCACCAGCGCGCGGGCTATGCTCACCCGCTGTTTTTGCCCGCCGGAGAGGGTCATTCCGCGCTCGCCCACGATTGTATTATAGCCCTCGGGAAATGCCATTATATTGTCATGGATGGAAACCGCTTTTGCGGCGGCAAAAACATCCTCGTCGGTAATGCTCGTATCATAAAATCTAATATTATCCATAATTGTTTCGGAAAAAAGCAGGCTATCCTGCGGCACATATCCAATCGACTTTCGCAGAGTTTTAACAGGAATCGAATTGATATCATTGCCATCCACATTTATCATGCCTTGGGGGATTTTCCATTGGCGCAGGAAAATATTTGCCAGGGTGGTTTTGCCCGAACCAATCGGGCCTGTGATGGCGATAGTTTCGCCCGCCGCAATAGAAAAGCTAATATCGCGCAGCACAGGCGGCGGCGGGGCAAAATCCGCATCGGTGGCCGGCTCGGCGATAATGGGATAGGCGAAATTTAGCCCGGTAAAGGCGATTGCGCCATTTGTGACTGATGTGCCCTCCTCGGCAAAATCGTCGGTGACGCTGGGGCGAAATTTGAAAATCTCATCCATCCGGTCGACGCTGGAAAAACCGGTTTGCCAAACCTCAACCACCCGCCCAATATTTGCAATAGGCATGGCCATTAGCACAATATAGCCATTAAACGCCGTGAAATCGCCAACGGACATAGTGCCGGCCGCCACCATCCGGCTGCCAAAAATAATAAAAATCGCAAAAACCAGCGCAAAGGCGATTTGAATCAGGGGGCTAATCGAGGCGGACAGGCGCACCAGAGCCATTTCCTTATCCCAGCGAATGCGCGACAAATCCATAAAATTGCGGGTTTCGCTATTTTCCTGGGCATAGGTTTTGATAACGCGGATGCCGGTGATATTTTCCTGCACCTTTGACGCCAGATTGCTGCTGGCCTCGCGGATTTCGTATTGGCGGCGGCGCAGTTTGCGGCGGATGCGCATAATAAAAAACATCAAAAACGGCGCAGGCAGCAAAGCCACCAGCGACATACCCACCCCCGCCGCGGCAAACATGGAAATGCCGGATATAATAAAAATCGTGGCCGCATCCAAAACCGCCACAAAACCAAATCCAAACATGCGCCGAATGGCCATAACATCAGAAATGGCGCGGGTTATGATATCCCCAGTATTAAATTTGATATAAAAATCCGCCGAAAGGCTCTCTAAATGCTCAAAAATTCGGGCGCGGATAAATGTTTCCGCCCCCCGGGTAAATCCAAAAATCAAAAACCGCCAAACAAACCGCAAGGCAAACGCCAAAAACGCCGCAATTCCAATATTCCAGGCGGCGCGCAAAATCACCGATGCCTTGGCCGGCTCGCCCAAATAATCAATCGCCACCCCCAGCAGCCGCGGAATCGAGGCCGTAAAATAGGTAGCGGCAAAAACCAGCACCAGCCCCAAAACATACCGAAACCACTGCTTCGACAAATAGCTCAAAATATAACTCTTAGTAGTCTGCACCAAAACCTCCCCCAATTCCTAGAATCCAATTATACCACAACGCAAAATTTTATGCAACCTATTTATTGACAACCCGGCGGATGTGTGTATTGCGAAAAATATTTCCATAAATACTTGACAAAAGAGAGCATCCGTGTTATAATATGGATGTATCGTGGTGGCGTTTTACACATATAATGTTAATGGCATCATGCTACACGCCAAAAGAGATTCAAGCCCGCGGATAACGGACTTTAGAGAATATTATCCACTTGTAGGTTTATCCCCGAGTGTAACGGAGATGTAAAAATGAGAATATTGCACACAAGCCCCCTGTAGTCAAGCTGCAGGGGGCTTTTTGGGGGATGGCATTTGATGCTAAAAGTACGGATTGTTGGAATAAATAACAACTTTTTTACAAAATATGACTTATACAATGTGGACAGCGAAATCATGCCCAATGAAACCAATGGTCACAAGCGGCCATATGTCATAGTGTTAAGACTAAAATACGCAGGTGGCAGGCAAGATTTTGCTATACCGTTTAGGAGCAATATCTCTGGCAATTGCAATAAATTGGATTATTTTGCGCTACCTCCTAGAAGCGAAACCAAGCCTCGCAACAGGCATGGGCTGCATTTTGCAAAAATGCTCCCTATAGATAAAGCTTATTTTGTAAAATATAATTATCCAACAAACAATGCAAACGCAACCCTGACATTGAATTACATACAAAAGAATTTCGGGCGGTTGGTTCAAGAAGCGCAAAGCTATATCGACCGATTTGCAAAGGGGAATAGACCACCTTTGTGCGTTGACATAGATAAGATTTATGGCGCAATCAAAGCCGGTGAGTCCTTTTGAAAGTGGCAAAAGTTTACAAGTGTCATATAAGAAAATCATTGTTGAAATTTTTTCATTTGTGTGATATAATGATGGTTAGAATAAAATTTAAGGGAGGTATTTTTGGTGCTTAGGAGTTTGAAGGCTAGGATTACTGTGCCTATTTTGGGGCTTTTGGCAATCCTTATTGTTGTGTTTATTTTTTATGTTACCAATTTGGCTGGAGATTTGGTGGATGATTTTCAGGAGGATAGGTTTAATTCGGCGGTGACTGCCGTGCGGGCCTATTTGACTAGCCATGAGCAGACCACGCGCTCTGCGGCTGTGGCCATGGGTAATAGCGGCGAGCTGGCACGGCGGGTTTTGGCGGCCGAGCCCGATGCGGTTTGGAATTACATATTTTCCGCAAAAGGCCTGCTGGGCGTGGATGAAATAATTGTGGCGGATGCGGCGGGATATACGCTGGCGCGCTCGCATCAGCGGGATAATTTTGGGGATAATGTCGCCCATGTGCCTAGCATTGCCGCCGGCCTGCGCCGCGAGGTGCGCACGCTTTATACCCCCACCCCCACCGCCTATATGGTGATGACCACCGCCTCGCCCATTATTGGTGCGGGCGGCGAGCTAGTCGGTAGTGTTGTGGTAAATTTTGTAATTGGGTCTAATGATTATTTGGACAATTTAAAACGAACTTTCCATATTGATGCCACGGTTTTTGCAAATAATATATCCGTGGCCAGCACGCTCATCCACCCCGATACCGGCAATCGCGCCACAGGCACTGCCGTAGCCGACCATGTGGCGCAAATAGTTTTGGAGCAAAACCGCACTATGGTGCTGGAGCTAAATGTTTTTGGCATGCTGCCATTTGTGGCCTATTATTTCCCCCTGCCCGGGGCGGATGGCAATCCTGCGGGTATGTTTTTTATCGGCGTCGATTTGGGCGAAAGCCTCGCTATCACCACAGCCATGCGAAATAATCTCATTATTATCGGCGTTATCGCTCTGATTGTGGTGGCGGCGGCCATGCTGTTTTTCATTATCCGCTCGCTGCGCCCGCTCGATACTCTGGCGGTAAATGTTCGCGAGGTTTCCGCGGGTAATTTAAATATTAACATAAACCGCGAAAAAATATCAAAAGACGAAATCGGCCGCCTAACGCGCGATGTGGTAACAATGATTGATGTTATCCGCTCTGTGGTGGATGATTTGGCTCTTTTCGAGCATGAATACAGCGTAAATGGCGATATCGAATATCGCATTGATGCCGAAAAATACCAAAATTCATTCCGCGATATGGTGGTTGGGTCTAATAAAATGATTGATAGCGTGGTTAGCGATGTTTTAGGGTTTTTGGATACTTTGGCCGAGGTGAATCAGGGCAATTTTAATCCATCCATTAAAAAATTGCCGGGCAAAAAGGTCGTATTAGAAAATGCCATAAAATCTACTACCGCTAATTTGATTGCTATTACCGCCGAAATTTCGGCTATGGTAAAGGCGGCGGCGGTCGATGGCGATTTGCATTTTACCATAGATGCCCAAAAATACGAGGGCGACTGGCGCGAGCTAATGAATAGCCTAAATCAAATCGCTTTGGCTGTGGATAAGCCCGTTGTTGAAATCCGCGATATTATGGCGCGGCTGGCCGCAGGCGAATTCACAGGGCGGCAGGTATCGGGCAATTATGTTGGCGATTTTAAAATGATGAAAGACTCTGTAAACCTGATGATTAGCACCTTTAACTCATATATGGAGGAAATTGCTCAGGTTTTAACCGCTATAGCCGGCGGCGATTTGACCCGCATTATTGGCCGGGAATATCTCGGCGAATTTGATGAGCTAAAAAAGCCTGTTAATAATATCTCAAACACCCTGCGCCGCACTATGTCGGAAATTTCCGTCGCGAGCGACCAGGTGCTGACCGGGGCTGGGCAAATAGCCGCATCTGCCGCCGATTTGGCGAGCGGGGCGCAGCAGCAGGCGGGGTCGGTTGAGCAGCTAAATGCGACAATCGATATGATTAACCGCCAGGCCACAGGCAATGCCAAGAGTGCTGCGGATGCCAATAATTTATCAAATGAATCCAGCGCGGCGGCCCAGCAGGGCAATGAGGCCATGCAGCAAATGGTGGGTGCTATGGACCAGATAAAAGAATCTTCCAATAATATATCAAAAATTGTGAAGACGATTCAGGATATTGCTTTCCAAACGAATCTGCTGGCACTAAACGCCAGCGTGGAGGCCGCCCGCGCGGGCGAGCATGGAAAGGGCTTTAGTGTTGTGGCGGATGAAGTACGCACCCTAGCCGGCCGCAGCCAAGAGGCCGCCACAGAAACCACCGCCCTAATCCAAAGCAGCATAGACCGCGTATCGGCGGGCTCTGCTATCGCAGAAAACACGGCGGAATCCCTAGATGCGATAGTCCGCTCGGCCGTAGGCGTGGTGGATATAATAACCCAAATCGCCGCCGCCTCCAGCGAGCAAACCGAGGCCATCCGCCAAGTAATCGACGGCGTAGCCCAAATCAGCTCAGTAGTCCAAAGCAACTCGGCCGTTTCCCAACAAACCGCCGCCAGCTCCCAAGAGCTAAATTCCCAAGCCGAAATGCTCCGCCAGCTAGTCAGCTATTTCCGGCTATCATAAAATCTTTCGATAAACCTGTAGGGGCGGCCATTGGCCGCCCTAAAACATAAGGAGGCGTTTCCATGGCAAAAACCAGCCTAGCAATTCCTATAAATCCAGATATTGGAAACCAAGCCCAGCTCGTTTGCAAAGAGATGGGGCTGGATATTATTACCGCGATTGATTATTTTTTGCGGCAAATCGTGCATAATAGGGCGGCCATCCCCTTTGATGCCATGCTAGCACAAGCCAGCGAAACCAAGGGCAAAGGCAAGCCGGTAATATATGGCGGCTGGGAAGGCAAGGCAAAAATAGCGGATGATTTCAATGCGCCAATAGACGATTTTGAGGAGTATATGTGATGGAAAAATATTTGCTGGATACGCATGTTGTGCTATGGATAGGGATTGACCCCTCCCAAATATCAGCCAAGGCAAAAGCGATACTCGATAGCAATGCGGAAAAAATATGTTAGCATAGCATCCGCATGGGAGGTGGCGGTAAAATTAGGGAAAAATAGGCCGGATAAAATGGTGCTAGAGCTGCCCGGTGGTATCCCAGATTTTTACAAAATGCTGGACATAAACGAATTTGTGACAATCCCTGTGCTGCGCCCCCATTTGCTAAATATACCCTCATTGCCGCCGCTTCACAAAGACCCTTTCGATAGATTGATTATCTCAACAGCCATAGCAGAAAAAATGACCCTAATAACCGCCGATGAGGATATCCAAAAATACGATATTCCGTGGGTTTGGTAGCATGTTAATGATGGAGGTGCAAAATATGTCTGCAATCGCAATCAAAAAAATCATGCTAGACCCCGAGGATTTCCTGACAAATCAAGTAATGCAAAGCCTTGCTGATGACAGCTTTGCAACAGAGGGGGATATTTTGGCACACAAAATAGCAATGGATGAATACCACCGAGGCGAAACCGTTTCGGATGAAGATATGGATTGGGATTAGCCCTATATTTTTTGCTTTGCCGTCTGCGGACATCGGGCGGCCAATGGCCGCCCCTACGGGTTGCGCGCCTTGTAGGGGCGGCCATTGGCCGCCTTCTCCAGCTAACCAGCCAATGAAAACAAAAAGGCGACCCCTAACCACTACCCAGCTCCACCATCTTTTGCCTTTGCAGCTCCATCTCCAGCCGCTCCAGCTTATCAAAATCCCAATCGCGTCCCTCAAAGTTTTTAAAGGATTTTCGCTTTGGATATGCTCTGGGGTTTTTATTATATTCTTTATTTGTTGAATTCTTTATTTCTTTAGAAAACCCGCTATCCCGCTTTGGGAGCGGGTTTGAGGTGGTTTGTGTTGTAGCGATTGCTGTAGTGTTTGCTGTAGCGATTGCTGTTGCGGTTGCTTGGTTTTTGTCCTGATAAAGCCCATAATTTAGGAGTTTTATCCCTGTTCCAAAATAACTGCATTGTGTTAGCTCTATCATGTTTTCTGATATCAACAAATCTAAAAATTTTTGCACAACAGACCGAGCCTTGCCCCATCTTTTCGATAGCTCAACAATGCTAGTCTGTATTTCCCCGCGCGCCATTTGCACCACCTGCCCCCGCACCAGCACCCGCCGCGGCTCGTATCCGGCCTCCATTATCAAATCAGTCCACCATTTAAAATAATCGGCATTTTGCCAAATCCAATGCTCGCGAACCGCGCGATGCATCTTTACCCACCCCACCATATCCATGCCCCCCAATATCAGCTAATCTAATTTCATCCTACCAAAACAAACCCTATCAAACAATCGCATGTTTTGATTGACAAAAAAACACAGCGTGATATAATTAGATATGATGAAAACTGACAAAACCGACAAAACCGCAAAAACCGTATCATTGGTAATGATAATCATGCTGGCCGCCAAAATCATGGGGCTTTTTCGTGATGCGCTGGTGCTGCGGGCTTTTGGCACGGGCCCCGCCGCCGCCGCATTCACATTTGCCTCGCAAATACCGCGGGATTTTTTGGATGCGGCCTTTGCCTCGGCCATTTCCGCCAGCTTTATCCCGATTTTCAATACCTATTTGGAAAAAAAATCCAAAAAAGAAGCCTTTGCGCTTGCAAATAATTTCACAACAACAATAGCAATGGCCGCCACCGCCGCATCTCTCGCCATTTTCCTCGCCGCAAACGGCCTCGCAAATTTTTGGCTGGCAGACGAGGCCGCCGATACCATCGCTCTGGCCACCCGCCTATTGCGCATAATGTCCATCACCATTTTGCTAACCTCGCTCGCATTTTCACTAACAGGCATAGTCCAGTCCCTAGGCCAATTCACCATCCCGGCCGCCATGTCATTATTTTCCAATTGCATAATAGTCGGCTATTTGCTATTTTTTGGCAATCCCGGCGTGGCCGGGCTGGCCATAGCCTTTGTGCTGGGCAATATCGCCCAGGCGGCGTGCATCATCCCGCCGCTATTTCGCCGCGGATTTCGCCCGCGCCCGTTTATACGATTAAACGACCCCGGCATGCTGCAAATTTTCCGCCTAATGCCCATGGTGCTGGTGGGCAGCTGGCTTTTCCCCATAAATAGCCTCGCGAATTCAAATATCGCCGCCCGATATTCCGCCGCGGCGATGGTGCAGCTGCGCGCCGCAAACTCGCTCTATATGGTGGCCGCCGGGCTTTTCACCCTCTCGCTCACAAATGTCCTATTTCCAAAACTTTCCCGTCAAGCCGCCAGCGACCCCGCCGCATTCAACCAAAACCTATCGGCCGCCATCCGCGCCGCCTTGATTTTCCTAGCCCCAATAGGCGCAGGGCTGGCGATTTTAGCCCAGCCCATCATCCGCCTTTTCGCCGGCGGCGGCGAATTCACCCCGGCTGATACCGCCGCCGCCGCCCATGCCCTGCGCCTGCTAAATATCGGCATCATAGGCTTTGGCCTGCAGGCCATCCTATCCCGCGCATTTTTCGCCCTGCATATCGGCAAAATCCCCATGCTCACCAGCCTAGCCGCCATTGCCATAAATATATCAATCGCCATCCCCCTAACGCCGATTCTAGGCATAGGCGGCCCCGCCATATCCGGTGCAATATCCATAACCGCCGCCGCCGCCATCATGCTAGCCCTAATAAACCGCCGCACCCAAATCCTAAACCGCGCCCTGCTCATCCTAATAATCAAAATCGCAATATCATCAATTCTAATGTCAACAGGGGTAATAATATCAATAAACCTAATGCCAAACGCCCACCCCCTAATCAAAACCGCCGCCAGCACCTTTGTTGGCGCAGCAATCTATTTCGCCGCCGCATATTTCCTAAAAATCCCAGAAATCCGCGCCGCAAAATCATTTATTTCCGGGAAATAATGGTTTTATCAGTTTTTTATCTGTGTTTATCCGTGGTTTAATAAATCAGTTTATCTTTTTTCAACCAAAACACTTGACAAAATCAATAGATGGGTGTATAATCATATAAATGTAACAAGAGGAGGGATTGTAATGAGGAGGAATGTTTTTGTAAAATCGATGCTTCGCCAGCCGGTACGCTCGGCATTGCTATTTTTCCTGATAGCATTGGCGGCCTTTGCATTTGTTTTGCGTACTGTCGAGTATGTGACGGTGCGCGGCCAGATTCTCGAGATTGCCGGGTTTTATCAATCCATTGGGGTGCTCACGCCTGCTGCGCAGTTTGGGGATGTATCCCCCGCCTTGGCGATTTTGGAAAATTCGCCAAATGTGGATTTTATCGACACCCGCCGCGGGTTTGATGGCATTTTGCAGGGGATGAACAATTTCCAGGTGGAGGGCAATTGGTCGTGGACGCCCCGCGCGGCGCATACCCATGTAGGCGATACGATTTTTTATGCCTATTTCGATGGCCCTCTCGTTCCCCGGGGCAATCTCACAAGCATGCACCAGCTCGATTTATTCCAGCGGGGCGGCTTGCGGTATTGTCTAATTTATGGCGATATGTGGCTGGATGTGTTTTTTGTTATTACCGAGGTGGTTTTTGGATATGAGGAACACGCCTACCCCGGCCACCGCATCAATACCACAATCGATTTGCCCACCCGCGTTGGCGATCATAATGCCCCCGGCACAGGCTGGGAAGCCCTGGAATTGCTGGGTTTAGAGCAATACGACTATTTTTTGATTCGCGCTTTATATACGCGCCGGATGTGGCCGGATGCGCCTGTGCCTATCCGCCCAAGCCGCT
>Ga0209755_10007399_pt1 | contig 11902 bp, 5 predicted proteins | sample TergutCo191P1_FD_187301 | JGI IMG/M metagenome (GOLD analysis project Ga0209755, IMG submission 187301) | Cornitermes sp. P1 segment gut microbial communities from Petit-Saut dam, French Guiana - Co191P1 (SPAdes) (version 2) | ecosystem: Host-associated > Arthropoda: Insects > Digestive system >...
CACCCCTCCAAAGATTAGGTCTCTATTTAGCCGCATAGACTGCGATAGCCTTAAACTGGCCTGGCTTTTAGTTTGTGCTCGGTTGATACCCGCCATCCTGATTGTTGCAAATGGAACCAGTGTGACTTCCTGCATCATTCCGTGTGACTGCATCGGTAACGCATTTCTATGCACGTTACGACAGTTTCCTTCCAGATACGCAGTCCGGGTCGTCCTTACATTTCATTCGACGCCACATAATCACCGAATCTGAAACAACTTCGTTAAATAATCCAGTGATTAATATGTAATTAGTGACGAGGTTTATGTGGAATTCTTTTCGTTAATTACACACAGTTGTTTGCATGTGTTAGCCAGTTGGATGGCCTGGGAAGAAAATTACTTAATTGCCTACTCCATTACTCCATGGAGCAGAGTCCGTCTTGAGAAGCTAACCGGTTCTCAGCTAGTCAATAAACTCCCCGCATCTTGTGGAACCCAGTGGTTCATTACCGCATTCAAAAGTACCCGCCACCTGTCCCAATCTTGAGCCACATTGATCCAGTCCATGCCCCCCATCCCATTTCCTGATGATCCATCTTAATATTATCCTCCCATCTAAGACAGGGTCTTCCAAGTGGACTCTTTTCCTCAGGTTTCCCCACCAACACCCTGTATAAACCCCTCCTCTCCCCCATCCGTACTGCATCACCCGTCCATCTCATTCTTTTCGATTTGATCACCCGAGAAATATTTGGTGAGGAGTACAGATCATTAAGCTCCTCATTATGTAGTTTTCTCCACTTCCCTGTTACCACGTCCCTCTTAGGCCCAAATTTTCTCCTCAGCACCCTATTCTCAAGCACCCTCAGCCTACGTTCCTCCTTCAATGTAAGCGACCACCAAGTTTCACACCCATACAAAAAAAAAAAAGCAAAACTATAGTTCTGTTTATCTTAATCTTTGTACTTTTGGTTATCAAATTGAAGACAAAAGATTCTGCACCGAATAATAGCAAGCATTCTCCGACTTCAGTCTGCTCTTCTGGAGAAAATTAACTGTTGATAAATCAGCTTCCAAACATCATTGAGCATTCTTATTTCAGATGCCTGAAACTGTTGTACGATATAACTATATTAAACACGCATGCCCTGTGAAGAGTCTATGAGGTTGCAACCTAAGAGATAAGAGGTTCTCAAAGCGGTGTTGCTGAAGATTCAAGTCTTCCGGGATGTTACGCTGTTCCGACTGGTATACCGTCACCAATGTTTCCAGGATAGTAATGCCTTCATTTAAGGCCGTAGGTGTCCTAGAAGAGTGACTTTTCTGGGGCTGCTTCTTCACCTTCTTGGTTAAGCAGCCCTAGTGGAGTCACCCAAGGGCTTCCAAGACCCCGAAAGTGCAGTCACTACGATCTATTTGAAAGCTCTCTGTTTATTAGTCGTCAAGGCGTAACATCCCAGAAAAACTGAATCTTCAGGGCGCAACTTAATTCGTTGTTTGCCCTTATACAATAAAACTGAAAAAAATGCATCTACAAAACCCGAAGAAAGGTCGTCAAATACCAGCTGGCAGCATTCGTAGATTATACTCAACGAAATACTTTACTCGTTGCATTATTAAATGTAGGGAATATTTAACAACGTAATGCCTATTTAATACGTTAGCACTTGTCAGTCAAAACAGAGGGCATAATTTTATTATCCCGTTGCAATATGATCTCCCGTAATGCTTTTAGTTACACTTTTCGTGACGGGCCTCCCTAATGTTCGGCCATTTATAGACGGAAATTTACACGCTGCAGTATCTACATAAACCCTATCTCACGCTTGAATAATACAATTATGTATATCCACGTAAAAGTGAGTCCTAATTGATTTGTTACCTGTAAAATTGTTTTGAAAAGAATGTATATTATAAATAGACTATAAATAGACCTAAATTTCGGTGTTTGTCTGTGGATTTACCAGCTGCATCGCAACTGCTTCCTGCTATTTCCATCATTGATTGATATTAGTTCTTTCAGTCACATTCAGTTGAAAAGTGATACTTTACAACTAATGAATTATCTGTTACCTCAAAGATTTCGGGAGGACGCGACAAATGACGTTTATCGATTACAAATGGGATGAATAACACGGTGGCAATGTATCAGTTTTCTGTTTTATTCACAACTCCAATCGTATTTTCCCCCTTGACTGTTCGCTGGGGTAGATATTTTAGTCAGAAAATTGCGGCCATAAAGGCGACCATATTCTGCAACGTTGCAGTTATCGGATAGTGTAGATGACATTATTCTATTACGCCTCTTGGCTTAAACCGAAACGAAGTACTGCAGCTTGCAGTGCAGCTGTCGGTGGTGTTGTATTCCGTAACTTTAGTTCATAAGCGGGTTGCCTTACATAAATTTCACGGTCGTTAATTTGCGAAGCGAGTATGCTACATGCCCACGTGCCAATGGCAGCCATTATGTGACACGGGCGCGCCTAGCGACAAAACTACAACAATTCCCTAATAAAAAAAAATATATGTATAGTACGGTAACACATGCGTTTATAGTTAGGTATCCTTCTGTTCTGTAACACGCAATACTAAAAATAAATAACGCGACGTATTTAGTGAAGTACATGAACATTAAAGGGGTACGCTTTTTCTTTTTATGGGCCTCAAATAATGGCCGGCTAACAGTCCGCGTGCTAAATTGTTTATCGCCTTCGCTTTCTCCACTATAAAGCTCTGATAGCTTAGTCTTGTATTTGTATTACATGGTCAGGTTTCAAGTATTATCCGAGTTTAGGTGAATGTCGCAAAGGTTCATTGAGATCTGTCTGGCAGCCGGACACGTCCGAAGCCAGCAGCCGACATTGTAATATGTTCCTGTTTCATGACTCCGGCACGCGCGTACGAGTCACAACAAAGCGAAATAGTACCGCCAGCCCATGATTCGAAAAGGTACTGTATCACGGCTCTGGCACTTGAGTTGAAAATTGTAATGTCTAAACTACTGTACTACGAGAATGGAAAGAATTAGGTACTCAGAATTTCCAAATGAGTTCTTGAATATCTTGGGTTTCTTATTGCTAGTCCGGTTGTTTGTTCATATGTATGCTTTCGCTTAAAGTTACCAGACGTAGCAATACTACGTTACACTACCAAGAGTATGTGCATAATTTATTAAATAAGTTTTTGCACCGTACCGAAAATGTGTAAAATAAAGTTATGGGTGTTAATGAAGTTTAGTCCAATATTGCGTATCATTGGGATTTCTTCATTTCAGCTTAATGTACGAGGAAGTTGGCGAAAAATACGGAGCAAAATTTAAATCGCCCAACAAAGTTCAGCGTAGAAATTTAACATCAGATTTAAACAAGACTTGTTAAATAGGTCACGAACCGTACGTCTATATCCTCTATATGCTTGTGAAAATCTCGTTCCCTGTTTTCCCACCATGCACTAAGTAAAATGAGCAGGGTATGTACGGTAATACATTGCTTAAGACATTCTGTGATGTTGTATTGTTTCATATTCATTCATATTTAATCAGCAGGGTTGTTTTATTTCGGCCCCTTTTACCTATACATCTTGGGTGTTAGAGGGTGACTGTTGCCCTTTATCACACTCAGTGACTCGGTAGAAGTCCCTTGGACGAGGGATCGGCCCGTCGCAAATACCTGTAAGTGACAACACACAGTATTCACAAGAGACAAACAATCACGCCCCAGGCGGGATTCGAACCCGCAATTCCAAAAAGCGAGCGGCCGCAGACCTATGCCTTAATTTGTGCGGCCACCGGAATCGGCCAAGTCGTAGCTTTATTCCTGGAATGTTTACTCTTTCGGTTTAAGTAATAAATTCCTCATAGCAACACCTTGACATTCACTACTTCCCGCACAATCGCTATTACTTTACAGCCGTCACACTTTCCTGACATATGCTTCGTGTACACACGAGAATGATTTCCTGACAGAGGTTCTTAACCCTCTATTGTCGGCTGAATCCTAAAAATCACTTCCGTGAACCTTCAGCCCTAAGGTCATTGACGCACTACTGTAGTTAATAAGATAAACGGAGGCGATAAGAAATCCACATGAACATCCATGATCTTGGCTCGGGCTTATGAGAGTATTTTGTTTTTACGCTGACCATGTAACGTATGTGGGTCATTCAATAAGGCGTCGTCTTGAGTACAAAAGCAACAGCAAGAGGTCCGTCCTATGTATGCACATGCTACACGACTCTTAAATCCCCCCGCGTTTTCAGTGGTGAATTGTTTTCAGAGAACTGACATATTCCTTGCAGCCTTCTACGTCAGTGGCATGGATTCCTTGTTCTTCTAAATCCTGTAATATCAATAGTTGAGGTCCTGAAACCCGCAGCCTCGGCTAGAGGCCGAAGCGCAAAGTGACTTGTAAATCCTACTGTTAGTTCTTCGAATAGATTTAGTTTGACGCCATTTTGAAGAAAACTTGTACTAGTGAAAGCGCGCGTGTGTGGCTTGAACTCCTTCGGGATTCCTAGCACACAGTGGTAATTATTTTGTCAGAACGCTTCTGAATGCAAAATCCTCGATGTGTGGCATAACCTTTGCACATTCGCTAAATTTAGAGGCGTGAAATTACAAGCACACAATGGGAAATGAATGTACATTATAAACAAATGAATGGACATTTTATTATTTTATTTTAACTTAATTTTATTGTAAATTTCAGTATATGTGCAATGAAAGAAATTAATAAAAACTGAAAGAATTTTATCATATTTAAGGCACGGTGGAAGGACGGGCAGATTGATATTTTGCCCCAGACACAGAAAATTTTAGATATGGCTCTGGCAGTATGACATGTTTTTCAATATTCTTCGTTATCCACTTTTATGTATCTGCTTACTTACAGTTCGCATACATAACTGACTGACATTCCTTTGTCAGAAAATAAGCACATCATTTTCCAGCATTTCAAACAGTATTTGAGGGTTTTTTTTGTTTTGTTTTTTGTTGATGAGAATGTGATTGATATTAAAACACACTTTTTTTTTAATTTCACTGTCTGCATACAGCCATGTCTGGTGTACAGCAATTTGTAATACAAAATGTTAATTTAGCTTACGCTTGATTATGGTTCCCAAGTTTTCAGCTGAATTTCCTTTGGTTTTTTAATTTGCTGATAAACATATGTGTTCTACAGCAAAGCTTGACTATAAATACATTAACTTTTAAGAGACAGATTTAAAAGCAAATTATATCTTGTGACGGTCTGAGTTTTTCTGGCTTAGTGTTGACATTTCAATTGCTACCAAGTCACCACACTGACACTAGCCTGTAGCATGTTAGTTTATTCACAAGTACATTTTAGAGATCAGTATGTGGTTTCAGATGATGATAAAAGTTAACAATGAGGGTAATATTAACTTCTGTTATGCGGGATTGTTGTACATAATTTTACTTTAATGTGTGTTATCCCGTTGTGTGTGTAAACCAAATATGGGAGGTATGTAGTCAAACACAACTGTATCAATTGAGATGTTTATTAACTATAAACTTGTGTTGATCCATCAAAACAACATGCACACACATATACACACACTATATATAGAATGATCCTAGGTTATCCTGGAGAAAACCTGACGATGGCCAATAAAGTGCCGAAACATGTAGACTTCTAGTTTATAATTAATAAACATCTCAATTGATACAGTTGTGTTTGACTATGTACCTCACATATTTGGTTGTACATAATACTGCAGGTTTGACAGTCTGATTTTGGCTTGCAGTATTATTAGAGAAAAATGCAACCATTGCCTAAATGGCTGGTGTGTATGGACCATTAGAACAGTGCAATTCACAGCTGATAAAGATCAACAATAATAACTTCTATGCATGACAGCCCATTATTTGCCAATGCCATAAGCAATAAAAATATCAGTTAAATCTTTATTAGACAGTAGAGTCAACACGTTTAATTAAGCAACATTTTTCGACCTAAAGTAGGCCATCTGCAGGCCTTTAAACTTTAAAAAACACAATGAGGAAGAAAATGTACAATTATAAGTATTAGCATTGGTCTATTATCGAATAAAGATGGTTGTGTTGAAATTGATATTAATTTTACTGGTTCATATCAATATGAATACTTGTATTTTTATCCACATTCAGGTATTGTACATTAGAGTGAAACTCCTGTGCAGCACCACCTTCACTTAGCACCCATGCAGCTCTCTAAACAGAAAATCCCTGCAAAATACAGCATTTCAAATTACTACCACATTCCATCACCTACAAATTTCAGTGAACAAATTGTGACACTGTGTCAGGGTTTGACTGTAGGTATATTGTAAGATGCCTGTGTTACTAGAAAAGTATTCAGATTATGACTGACTGCTGATTAACAACTGGGGCAATGTTAATTAACGTACTCAAAAACAAGTTGTTTTCTTTAATGGTTTGCACTAGATACCAATACATTTCGTGAATATACCAGACAGAATAGAAATTGTACCACATGTTCCAAGTGTCAATGTGGAATCTCTAGCAATAGCTCAACTGTGTAAGGAAAAGAAGTAAGATTACAGTCTATACACAACTTTGATCATACATGCAAAAACAGCTGCATGTTTCGCCTATACATATGTAGCCATCATCAGGCTGGATATAGGATCTTGACTAAGGAAACTGCAAATATACAATACAATAAAAACTGTGAGAAAAAGATCTCATCTTTACATTAATGTACAATTATACAAGAATATATAAAAGTACATGAAGATATGAAGGTTGCAAAAGTATTATATAAAACTGTACATATTATAAAAAGTTTTTAAAGGTTTTTTTTGAAAATGCTTCAAAATTGAGTGGTGGCACAGGCTAAATGGATGATTGTAAGATGTTGGAAGAGCGTGACTATAAGTTCACCAATGAAATATTATTAGGTACAATGTTTTGTAACAATGAAGTGTAGGTATATTTCCAGTATAAGTGTATAGATTAGGTATAAATCTCAGTGCTTCATTTGAGGTATAATTTTGTATGATTTGACATGCTGTATGGTGTGACTGATGTGTCTGGTAAGGGTTGCTCACTGGCTGTGCATTGTAGTAGTTATGACGTGCTATGTATGATCGCGTGAAGCCTACTTTAACTATCAGTCTCAGGGTAGTGGCCTTTTGTTGTGTGAATTTTGAGACCGGGGAAGTGTTGGAGATTTTGATTTTGACAAGCTTAGAAGTTATGTTGTTTTGGAGACACTTTTGATTAAAACAGATGTTAGCATTGCAACATAAAAATAATAATAGCTCACCTAGTGATAAAACACTCAGGCTTTCCTTGGTTCCACCAGGAGGCCATTGCCCTCATGGGAGTAATTAGGTTTATTGCCTTTTTTATTTATTTAATTATTCATTCATTCTTTCATGCATTCATTTCATTTATCAATTGATTGGTTGTTATATTAATTATTTGGTTGGATTGATTGATTGATTGAATTTATCTGATCAATATTGTGTGTCACTTCCTGTCACTCTTGTAATTTGCCATGAATCAGGGTATACACATTTTAATTAAATGAATTGCATATTGTATTAGGTTTTTCTTCATAATCTTTCAAGGAGGTGCTAGAAGTGGATTCCTACTGCTTGGTGTATGGGAAACTCTGCAGCAGTCACACTTTGAACAGCAACAATTCAACACTGCCTAGAGTGCACTTATTACTCCAGTGATGTTGACAAGTTTTTCAGTTGTGTTTGGATGATAACTACCTAAAGTTTCAGACCACCCTGTGTTTGAAATTGTTAAGCATTATGAATTCTTTCTTATTTTCTGAACTGATGTACACTGAAGGAAATTTGTAATATTTCTCAGCTTATATCAGATGCTGCTTTTGTAAGGACACAGCAGTGTCAATAGGTTATATGACCAATAGACTCAGAAAGTCCTAATGCTAGTATCCCCAGACATATTAACCCTTAGCCGCCGGAATTAAATCTTTTTCGCTGGAATTAAATCCCCCCAACCCCGACCACTTTAGTGGCTGTTCAGCTACTTAAAGGGCTCACTGCGCGACATATATATATATATATATATGTCGTTCAGTGGCTAAGGTTTAACAGTACATCTGCAGTGTGCCAAAATTCAGTGGTAAATATAATGGAATGGGCTGATGGAAGGAGGAGTACCTGAGGTAAGACTTACAAAGTTTAGTATCCAAGAGAAATATAAGAGCAATAAACAATAAGTCTTTTTTAATGTACAGAAAATTTAATTTCAGGGTAAGTTGAGAAGAATTAGAAATGTAAGCGAAACAAAGCTGACATTCAAATTTGGTAAATTTGAAAATACCTTGTTGGATGAGGCAGCGTCCCAATTGGTCAGGTGTGTTAAGAACTAGACAGCTAATTAATGCCTTTGTCATTAAAATATTTATTGAAATTAAAAAAAAATGCATATTTGTCATAAATTTAATAATGAAACAAGTCTGCAGAAAAACATTTTTGTTACCAGCTCATCAGGAGGCATCATTCATCATGCTTGTGAATGTGGAACACACAGGTCTGGTGAGATCAGCTGCCTACTCAAGTGACAGACATTCTTCAGCCTACAGGAGTCAAAACTGCTAAAGATGAAGTGAGTGGCATTCATACTCCATTAATCTGGCTCACAGGGACTGGACAGATGCTGGATCATCAAATATTCTGAATTTTCACACAGTGCATATAATGACCAAATTTCTTTCGGGTATTTCAGGTGATCTTTTGTGAGTTTGCAGCCAGCAATCAGAGAAAGTGCACTCATCAATTATTTTCATTTCATCATAAAAAGCCTTAGGGTTTTTCAGTTATCATGAGTCCAATCAAATGTTTTAATTCAGAATGCATTACTGTAAATTACTTACACTATGCTATGTCCAGCTGCCAAAGACTCAGGATTTCTGGAGTGTTGCCATCCAGATTAAAGAAATCATACTGCATTTCACGTTTAGCACTGCCTATTTTTCTTGGCAATAGTTTATATGGTCTGTCATCAGAAAGTGATGATATTTTCTTCAGGACTTATGTCATGCAACAGTCATTGCTTATTACAGGGATTCTACTACACTTGCTTCAAGTTATTTCAAGAACGAGTTGGAAGAAAGAAGCTACCCAAGCAAAACAACAAAACCCTACAAAGAAAAGTACTGTACAAAGAAAATGTGTTTAGTAGGAAAAACCACAACTGAGGCAGAAGTGAAAACACTGCGCATGAATTGTAGGGAATAGTTCACTGAAGACTGGATTATCTCTAACATGAATTATGAGCCCACAAAAATTGTACTGAACTTGAATGACTTGCCGATGATTACATATGCAACATCTGTAGAAGTGCTGTGCAAACTAATGCTGATTTGAAATGAGTAGAATAAATATTTCATGCACCAGGCTACCATCCAAAATTGAAAAAACAACATAAACAGCATCTTATATTTTAATTTTTTTTTAATGCAGCTTACTTTATCCATTTGTTTGTATTAATACTGTTCCCGAATAAAACAGCTTTAGATTTATGCTCATAAATAAAAGATCTGCATACCGATAAAATTACAATTTTATAAAATAAAGGACATATGAGGCTACCGGACTTTTTCGTAAATTGATCCACTCCTTTTCGGATACGGAATTTTGTTAATATTGATTATGAAGAATGTTACTTCTTCAGCAACCCCGTAAGCTATAAAATAGTACATGCCTAGAACGCTAAAAGGGCGATTAGCAAAGTAATTTATAAACACACGAAAAGTTTTAGTTTCTTTTCAATTCCAGGGCATCAAATTTATTCTTTGGTTAAATGTACAATATATCAAACGTGTGGAGGCTTGGCATCGATCACTTTATGCTCTTATTTCATGAGTGACCTGTATCTGACACCGTGTATAAGTCACCTACTCCGAACCTATTAAACGCTGATCTGCCATTAGCATCACATTTAAGTTCGTTGAAGTCTAGCGCAAACCACCTGTCACTAGTAACGGGCTAAGATGGATAATTACTGCAGAACACGATGAAGTCGGCAAAAGACGACCACGGCGCATGGAGTTTTAATCCGTGGTACACGATGTGTTTGTGATCTGTGGTACGTTCAGAGATTTCAAGACAATACGTGTATCACGTTGTTCTCGTGAGTGTTAAACAGATCATATATCTGTTAAACGAGCTCGGACGAGGTTGGTAGTTGTTCTGTGTGTTCGAGCGTTGTAGTCGTTATCATCACGGAAGAGGTTAAGAAAGAGAATGAGAGGAATAGAGTTTCTTCCCTTTACTGTGGTGGTGGTATAACAAATGATTGTGTTTGTATATGTAAAACATGTTACAGGACTTTATGATAGTTTGTTGCATAGGTAGCGAAGGCTTGTGTTTTGAATAGTGTATAGTGCAATCACAAGCCATCGTGGTGCAAGAGGACGAGATTTTCCATTGCGTCGTGGCAGAGCACGATATTAATTTTCTGTACGACGTTGACGCATTTTAGGATACAGGTTTTCATTATACATATGGGTAGCTGAAAAGTGAAGAAATATGGCGAATTGGGATGACCCGTGTTTTGGAGGTGACAAACAAAATAATTATTTTCCATCTGAATACGGAGTAAGTAATGTTCAGCCTTTTTCTGGTGCATCTGTTGACTGGACGTGCTACCCTGTATCTGTAAGATTACCGCAGACACCCCTAGATGGGTTCCAGCAGTTGAATGCGTCTGCTTACACAAATGACCCCTTATTTAGTTTGCCAGTTCCGTCCAGCCATGTAGATCAAAACTTTCGGGGCACGGATACAAATGGAGGTTATTATGTTGAGAAAGTGAACACCAACTCGCCAAATGAATTGCATTTGGAAATGGCTGCAACATCATCGTTGACACCTACTGCAGGGGAGTTTATTCCTAGGCCAATTGCAGTGCAGTTGGATTCTAAATTAGGGAGAAGTGCTAAAGAAGCAGATACAAATTGTAGGAAGGCTTCAGAAATATTTACACCTGTGACTTCAAGTCCTTACAACAGCTCTGATCAAGGCAACCATTTGTTCAGAAGACATGGTGGTACTGATTCAAAATATTTCCATTCCAACCGAAATCCATCCACTGGATCTGTTCATGATGCATTTTACAGTACTCGGAGAGGAAATGCTCGAGCATTATTACAAAATAGTTTCACAAATTCGAAGTTATATAATATGGAAAAGGCAAAGAATCAAGATCGACAGAGGTTATTGGCTGAAGCAGCAGCATTTTTGACTGCATCAAGTAATTCTGATGTGACACCAGTTTCAGAAGGTGACAGTAATTTAAATGCATATGCGAGGCAACAGAATATGAATTTTACTTGTCGACCTAAAGGAAAAGGAGAATTTAGTAGGGCATTCATGCAGCCAAACAAGCCCATTGGTGACACGTCAAATGTACGTTTTAAGAACTGTGGTCCACATCAACAAGACAACTTTAGTCACCCAAAGAGGAGAAATGGCGGCTTTCATGGTCAATTCAACCAAGGTGGTTTTCATGACAGAAATTTGATTGTGTCAGAAAGTGGTAATGGAAGTGCACTAAACCACCAGCTACAATTTGCTGACTGTAGCAGTGGATCTAATTATCGTGGAATAGGAGCTTCCCACCGTGCATCTCCTAAGAAGGAGGCAGATCAGTATCGAGGTTACATTGGTAATTACCAAAGCTTTGTGCAAGAAGTCTATAGTATAAGTACATTTACTATTTATCATGCACATATTGAAACAATATGTTATGTAAAAGTTTATAAATATTGAATCACAATGGCTATATTCTTCTAAAATTAAAACTTCCATGATATAGGGAGCTGGAATTCATGTTGTGACATTGTTTTGAGTAATTAGTTGGCTGATTGTCACTTTCAGCTGCAGTAATTTTGCTTTATTCTCTCCCTTCACA
>Ga0209755_10007400_pt1 | contig 11901 bp, 9 predicted proteins | sample TergutCo191P1_FD_187301 | JGI IMG/M metagenome (GOLD analysis project Ga0209755, IMG submission 187301) | Cornitermes sp. P1 segment gut microbial communities from Petit-Saut dam, French Guiana - Co191P1 (SPAdes) (version 2) | ecosystem: Host-associated > Arthropoda: Insects > Digestive system >...
ATAAAATCGATCCAGGAAGTCGAGCATTATTTTTAATTTTTTATAACTTTTCTTTTTTCCACACAACTTTTCCGTTTTCTCTGCCGTCGAAAATTAAGTGCTCCTTAAAATCAGCTAATTTTAAAGTATTTACTGCAATTTCATAACTGCCGTTAATTTGATCCGCTCTGTGAGCGTCTGCTGTAATTATTACCGGTATATTATTTTCTTTAATTATTTTTAAAAAAATTAATTCAGGATAAACATCATTTGTTTTTTTTCTGTTAATTCCGCCTGTGTTAACCTCAATAACAATACCCGCCTTTGCCGCTTTTTTTGAAATTTCTTTATATCGTTCTATTTCTTCTTCTTTTTTCCAGTAATTTTTTCCTTGACAATTCTTTTTTAGCAAATCAGCGTGTCCAAGTATATCAAAACCGCCTTTTTCTATCATTTCTGCCTGCGCGTCATAATATTTGTGCATTAAAGCCGCAGCATCGCCGTTAAAACCGTCTCTGAGACCTGCTTCAAACTGTTCTATAGGACCGTCCACAGTAAAAAATTTCGCGCCATTTTCCGGAAAAAGATAATGAACGCTGCCAATTATGTAATCAAGATTTAACGAAGTAATATCGCTGTCTAAAGGAGAACGTCTATTTTTGATATAATCCGCTTCATAGCCAAGGAAAACTTTTATTTTTTCCTGCCAGCGTTTTCTTGCGGCTAGTACTTCTGCTATATATTCATTAACTTTGTCATCTTTTAAATTCCAGTCGCTTGTACAGCCGATTTGTTTTTCTATTGGAGCGTGGGCGCTAAAACCAATGGCGTAAAGGTTTCTTTCATATGCGGTACGGCACATGGTTTCTACATCATCCTTGCCATCGCAAAAAATTGTGTGTGTGTGAATACTGCAAAACAGCCTATTTTTGTCCATTTATTTTATCCCTTTTATTAATGCGCCGCTTTTCTTATCATATTGATTATTTGCAGAAAATTCTACAAGCTTGTTTTGCGGAACATGACTTAACGAATTCAAATTTTCTATTCGCTCTCTATTTCCTGTTACTAAGATAAGTCCGTTTTCTGAGCACCCATAACGCCCATAAATATTATCAGGTAATGGAAAAGAATCTGAAATAATGCGTGCACCACCGTTTCCATTTCCTCCGTGTCGCGAACCGGAGGTTCGAAGTGTCTCCGTGATAATCTCTTTTGTATACAAGTAACTTAAAACTAACCTGTCTTTAGGCAATTTTGCCGCAGCGGAGAGTTTTAAAAGTTCTCTTGGCGCGTCGTAAGCCTCAAAGGCGAAGTGGCACCAGCGTTTTTTTGTGTCTATCCAGTTTCGTCCGCGGATTGCGCCGGCGGTTTTTCCAATGAAAGGGCAGGGGCCTGTATGCGTGCAAGGAGAGGAGGGCAGGCGTTTTAGTTTGATAAACTCATCGCGTAAGAGCGAAATAAATTTGCCGGATTGAGGAACGCCGGGCTCGACTGTTAAAATTGAAGCGTTCGCGGCAGCTTCGCTGTTCATGTAAAGCGCGGCTTTTTCTGCCATAAGCCTTAATCCTTCCCTGTTATTATGTGAAATATTTTCGTAGATTTCATTAAACATATTTACCGCGCAGACAAGGGCAGCCGGTTTTCTTTTTTGATGCGCTGTTTTTTTAAATTTTCTTATATCGATATCTTCTTTTATTAGATTGATTTTCCAGGGGTTTTCTTTATCGCCTGTTGCGTTGCCGTTAGCGGTATTGCCGCACAGAGCATTAAAAAATTTCTTGCCTGCTTCCAGAACAGGGCCGCTTCTGTCTATGCAGTTTATTTCCAGGGGGAGCTTTCTGAGTTCCGGGCGCGAGATCCAGAGTGCCGACGCGAAAGTGAGGGGACCGCAGCCTAAATCGGTAATTGTATCATTGCGGGATAGAGAAATGTCTAAAGTTGGTAAAAGGAGGCAGAGACGATAAAGATTCCACGGCAGAAAATAATGTAAATAGGCGGATAAAAAATTGGGACGCGTAAGATAGGAGAGAGAACGCTCCCCGCGTCTGTTTGTAAGTAAATGTGAAAGTTCTCTGATATCATGCGGAAGTTTGTTTTTAAATTTTGCCGGAATTGGAAAAGTATTGCTTATTAACGCCGGAAGAGAATTTAAAATATTTTGATTGTCTTTATGCAATTTACTTTTCCTTTACGATGATTCTTATTCATTCAGTGTATATGATAATAAGCGTATATTGCAATGGCAGGCACAGCCATCGTTAAAAACTGTTTTGATTTAGCTCACATACAGCAACAACATGCTAAAAAACGTAACAGTATTCTCGCCATTGTTATAATTAAGACAAGCAGTTTTGCTCAACTCTGTTACATCTATTCCCGCAGCTTCAATTGAGCCGATTTGTTTTTCAGGATACAGGCATGGTTCTGGAAAAGAACAATTTTTGCAAACAGGACACTGTCCTGCGCCGTAAACAGGAGCGTTATCCAGCATTTTTTTTATTTCGGAAGTGAGCAGGGCGTGGCGCTCTCTGCCCTTGGTCATTCCGTTATAATCAAGAGGGTCTTCTATTTCGTGCTTAGTCGTGAATACAAATGCGTTTTTGTAAGCAAGTATTTTTTTTTGCTGCTCGTGTATTGAACCGCAGGCAGGCTGGCAAGTCCACGATTTATTATAACAACCGCAGGCGTTGGTTTTGCAATATTCAAGCAAGGCAGGCGAGAAGACAAGAGCAGTGGTTGGTATTTGAGCTTGCTCGTGAACAGGCACATTAACGGAGGCTGACGCTTCCTTAAGAACATTAACTACAAAATCTTTTTGTTCCGCTTGGAATATTTTTAATTTTTTTAAATGTTTTCTAAAAAACGCGATACAAGGCCCGCATATAACTACAGTAATTAAAGTTCCAACGCCAATTTCGCTCTTTGTTAAAAATCCGCCTAGTAAGCATAAGGCGTCGGTTCCTATTCTTATCCATCTAAACCAATGTTCTCTTTTAATTTTTTCAGAAATAATAATCGCTACAGCGTCGTAAGGAGAAAGCCCCATGTTTGATTCTATATAAACAGACGCTCCAAAAAAATTAAAGAATAATCCCAGCACAAGCGCGGTAATTCTGTATTCCATTGTGAATTCTAAAAAAGGAATTAAATTAATCAGCCATAAAAAGAAATCTGACGTGTAACCGCAAAGAAGCATAACATAAACTGTTCCAAAACCTATTTTTCTTTTATCCGCGAAGAAAACGCCGAACAGCATAATAAAGCAAATTATCACCATCCATGTTCCAAAAGACATATCAAGCCGTCTTGCCATACCCACATTAAAACATGACATTGGGTCAACGCCGAATAGCGCATAACGCATAAAAGAAATTCCCAGCGATAACAAGGAAATTCCTATTACTGCCGCGATAATGCGTGAGATTAAATGTTTTATATTACTTATTTTTATCATTTAAAAAATTTTTAACGATCTTTTCTCCATCAGAAGTAAGTATCGACTCGGGATGAAACTGCACCCCATAAACCGCGTACTCCTTATGACTAACAGCCATTATTTCCTTGTCTTCTGTCCATGCCGTAATTTTTAAAACTTCAGGTAATGTCGATTTAATCCCCGCAAGCGAATGATACCTGGCAGCTTTTATAACATTCGGCATACCTTTAAACAAAGCGTCTTCTGTGTCTAATGTAACCTGCGAAGATTTCCCATGCATTAACTTGCTCGCGTAAGACACCGTGCCACCGAAAGCTTCAAAAATCGCCTGATGTCCAAGGCAAATGCCAAAAATTGGTATAACAGTATGAAGCTGCCTGATTAAATTAACGCAGATACCGGCGTCTGAAGGTTTGCCGGGACCGGGAGAAATAAAAATGTGTTTTGGAGCCATGTTTTTTATTTCTTCTACGCTCAGAGCGTCGTTACGCACAACTTTTATATCAGGGTTTATCGAGCCAATTAGCTGATACAGATTATAAGAAAAACTGTCGTAGTTGTCGATTAAGAGGATCATTCGATGCCTCCCGATGAAAGTTTTAACGCGCTCATAACAGCGGCGGATTTATTTACACATTCCTGGAATTCCGATTCAGGGTTGCTGTCCGCTACAATGCCTGCGCCGCTTCTTATAAACACTTTGTTGTTTCGCCTGTATACAATTCTGATAGCGATGCAGGTGTCCATGTTGCCTGTAAAATCAAGGTAACCAATCGCGCCGCCGTAAATACCGCGTTTATTTTTTTCCTGCTCATTTATTATTTGCATGGCGCGAATCTTTGGCGCTCCAGATAAAGTGCCGGCGGGAAGGACAGCGTTAATCGCGTCCAAACCTTTTTTGTCATCGCGGATATCCCCGCTTACTGTGGAACCTATATGCATAACGTGAGAGAATCTAAGTATAGACAAATAATTATCAACTTTTACTGTTCCAAACTTGCTGATTTTTCCAAGATCGTTTCTGCCAAGGTCTACCAGCATATTGTGTTCGGCAAGTTCTTTTTCGTCCGCAAGCAATTCTGTTTCAAGCGCGAGGTCTTCTTCGTCAGTTTCGCCGCGTTTTCGCGTTCCCGCCAAAGGATAGGTAAACAACTTGCCGTTGTGCAGTTTAACCAAAGTTTCGGGTGACGCGCCCGCTATTTCTAAATTGCTTCCGCTAAAGTAAAACATATAAGGCGAGGGATTAATCGTTCGCAGTACCCGGTAAGTGTCAAAAATACTGCCTTCAAAATCCGCTTCATAACGATTGGACAACACAACCTGGAAAATATCGCCCTCTTTTATATGCCCCTTTGCCCTTGTTACCATTTGGCAGTATTCGTCTTTTGTAAACAAAGATTTAAAATCAGATTTAATATTTGCCGCTGGAGTTTGCGCGTAACTTCCGGTTTTTATAAGTTTTTTTAAATTCTCAAGCTGCGTTTTCCCTCTTTCGTACTCAGCTTCGATATTATCAGTTTTTATATTCACTATTAAAACAATTTTTTGCTTGTAATTATCAAAGGCAATTACTTTGTCAAAGAGCATTAAATCCACATCATTAAACTTTTCCTCGTCGAACGAACTTTGTTCGTATGCGTCCAGTTTAAGAGCAGGTTCGCAGTACTTGGCGTAATCGTAGGCAAAGTAGCCAACGAGCCCTCCTGTAAATGGCGGCAAATAATTAAACTTAATGCTTTTGTGGTTATCCAAAACCTCTTGAATTTGCTCATTGGGATTGCTTGTGTTAATTATCTTTTTTTCAACCTGATCATTTATTTTTAAATTAGAAGTAAGTGTCATAGCGCCGTTTATGCAGGTAATTTCCAGCGAAGGATCAAAACCAAGAAAGGTGTATCTGCCCCAGGTTTTATTATCCTCGGCACTTTCAAGAATAAAACAATGCTTGCTTACATTCATGAGTTTTTTTAACACGTCAATCGGCGTGAGCATATCAGAGTATATCTCAGTACTGAGAGGTATCACTTTATATTGCCTGGAAGCTGCGATGCTTTCAACCTCATTCAATGCTGGTCTTTGCATTTTGCTTTTCTCCTATGTCCGTGATGGTTCGTGTGGTTCGAGTGGTTCGTGGTTAAAATCTTCAAATTATTTTCTCCTCAACCACAGCGCGTTTCTTAAGCTCTACCATCAACGCGGCGAACTGTTCCAAATCCAGCGACTGCGCGCCGTCGCATAACGCCTTGGCAGGATTGTTATGCGCTTCTATCATAAGACCGTCAGCGCCGACAGCAAGAGCGGCTTTGGCAAGCGGCGGCACAAGGCTTCGGCTGCCTGAAGCATGGCTTGGGTCTACGATTACAGGAAGGTGCGATTTTTGCTTTATCACTGCGACAGCGGATAAATCCAGAGTGTTACGCGTCATAGTCTCAAAGGTGCGTATGCCCCTCTCGCAAAGGATTACATTGGGGTTACCTGACGATACAATATATTCGGCGCTCATCAATAATTCTTCGATAGTATTGGCAAGCCCTCGTTTTAAAAGCACAGGCTTATTAATTTTACCTACGACTTTTAATAAATCAAAGTTCTGCATATTTCTCGCGCCGATTTGCACAATATCAACATCTTCAAATAAATCGATCTGAGTTTGATTCATAATTTCAGAGACTATCGGCAAGCCTGTTTCTTTTTTTGCCATGCGAAGCATATCCAAGCCTTCAACCTGTTTACCCTGGAAAGCGTAAGGCGAAGTCCTTGGTTTAAAAGCGCCGCCACGGAGGATTTTCGCTCCGCTTGCTTTGACGCTTTTAGCAATCTCAAGGATTTGCTCGTTACTTTCTACAGAACAGGGTCCCGATATAACAGTGAAAAAACCTTCACCTATCGATACATCACCGATTTTTATAATCGTGCCGTACTCATGGACAGTTCTGTTAACTGCTTTAAATTGCTCAGTAATGCGCCTTCCAAAATCAATAATATCGTTGGTTTCTACAACATGATCCAAATCGACGGACATTGTGTTTCCGATTAAACAAACAGCCGTATGCTCGGTTCCTACGCTATATATAGTAGAAAAGCCTTTTTGTTCCCATTCAGTAACAAATTTGTCAATCTTTTCTTTTGGCACATTGGGTTTAAGTATAAATACCATAAAAATCTCCTTGCGTTATTTTATCAAAAATTGCAAATTACTGCCAGACTGACATCCGGTATAACTGTTGATAAAAATGACTAAATGGTATAGAATAACACCATGAATAACGAGCTAGTAAGCAATTTTTTAGAAAAGTACTCAAGTAAGATACTGGAGCATGGAGCGATTGACAACGAGCTTTACTCAAAATACGAAGTAAAGCGCGGTTTGCGTGACATCAGCGGAAAGGGTGTTCTTGTCGGTCTTACCGAAATCTCCGAAATTATATCTTACGTTATAGAGGACGGCGACCTTGTTCCCTGCGAAGGAAAGCTCTATTACAGAGGCATTAATATACAAAAACTTGTTGATGGTTTTCTAAACGAAAAACGCTTTGGTTTTGAAGAAGCTTGTTTCCTCTTGTTGTTTGGACATCTTCCAAATAAAAAAGAATTTGATGATTTCTTCGATGTCCTGGAAGAAAAAACAGACCTTCCTCATAATTTTGTGCGTGATACGATCATGAGCGCTCCGTCAAAAGATTTAATGAACTCTCTTTCCAAGAGCGTGCTTACTCTTTACGCTTATGATGATAACCCCGATGATATTTCCATCCAAAATGTTCTGCGTCAGTCTATAGGTCTTATCGCGCAATTTCCTTTACTCGCTGTTTACGGGTATCAATCATTCCATCACTTTCACCAAAACGAAAGTTTGATGATTCATCCGCCGCAAAAGGGCGCCTTTATTGCCGAGAATATTTTGCACATGCTTCGCCCGGATTCAAGCTACACAGACCTGGAAGCGAAGATTTTAGATCTCGCGCTTGTTCTTCACGCTGAACATGGCGGCGGTAATAACTCAACGTTTACAAATCACGTTGTTACTTCTTCGAATACCGATACATATTCTGCGGTTGTCGCTTCTCTTGCTTCGCTCAAAGGTCCGCGTCACGGCGGCGCAAATATTAAAGTTGTGCAAATGGTACGCGACTTAATGGAAAATGTTTCCGATTGGAATGATGATGATGAGATAAACAAATATCTGGAAAAATTGCTTAATAAAGAAGCCTTCGATAAATCCGGTTTGATTTATGGAATGGGACATGCTGTTTACTCATTGTCAGACCCGCGCGCTCATATCCTAAGGCAATTTGTTGAACAGCTTTCAAAAGAAAAAGGCCGTTACGATGAATATAAACTTTACTCAAAAGTAGAAACGCTTGCGCCTCTTATGATAGGTAAGATTCGAAAGATTTACAAAGGCGTCAGCGCGAATATCGACTTTTATTCAGGTTTTGTTTACAGTATGCTGGATCTTCCCGCGGAACTTTTTACACCGATATTCGCTGTTGCGCGTATCGCCGGCTGGAGTGCGCATAGACTGGAAGAGCTTGTCAATAACGGAAAGATTATACGCCCCGCTTACAAATCCGTTACAAAGCAGCAGTCTTACATACCAATGAAAGAACGCAGTTAATAAGAATGAACAAATTTAATTTTACTGTAGAAGCCGAAAGCTATGAAGGCGTAAAAAGGATTACGCAAAAGGCGGCGCTGGATTTTGAAAAAGTTTCAGGCAGGCTTCCGCTTATTACAGAATCTCTGCCCGTCGCTTCAGCTAACGAAGTAACAATTATTTTTGCCACTCTGGGAAAAAGCGCTATTACAGATAAATTGATAAGAGAAGCGATATTTGATCCTTCCGATATTATCGGCAAGAGAGAAGTGTATAGAATAAAATTTATAGACGGCGGGAATAAAACTCTTCTTGTGTGCGGCAGCGATAAACGCGGGACAATTTACGGTATTTTCGCTGTATCGGAATATATCGGTGTTTCTCCCTTGCACTTCTGGGGAGATGTCGATCCTGTCCGCTGTGAGAATATTATTATTGACGAAAAGATCGAGACTGTTTCAAAAGAACCTGATGTTAAATATCGCGGCTTTTTTATCAACGATGAATGGCCCTGCTTTGGAACATGGACAAATCAGCTTTTTGGCGGCTTTAACGCGAAAATGTATGATCATGTTTTTGAGCTCTTGCTGCGTTTAAAAGGCAATTATCTCTGGCCGGCAATGTGGTCATCTTCATTCGCGCTTGACGGACCGGGAAATCTTAACGAAGAGTTAGCCGACATTTACGGCGTTGTTATCGGCTCATCACATCATGAGCCCTGTCTTCGCGCGAGCGAGGAATGGGGTAAGACGAAGCGGCCAAAACCTGAGTACGGTAAAGAGTGGAATTTTTACACAAATAAAAACGGGCTTTTAAAATATTGGGAAGACGGTTTAATAAGAAGCGGAAAATTCGAAAAAATTATTACCATTGGCATGAGGGGAGAGCGCGATACGTCGATGCTTGGAAGGGATTCCTCGCTTAAAGATAATATTGATCTATTAAAAGACATAATCAGAAACCAAAGAGAGCTTATAAAAAAACATATTAATTCAAATATTGATAAAGTCCCGCAATTACTCGCTTTATACAAGGAAGTTGAAGAATATTTTTACGGCAATGAACGTGTAGAAGGTTTAAAAGACTGGAACGAGCTTGAAAACGTTATCTGTATGTTATGTGAAGATAACTTCGGTTTTATACGGACGCTGCCAACAGAAGAAATCCGCGCTCACAAGGGTGGTTTTGGAATGTATTATCATTTTGATTACCACGGCTCTCCCATTTCCTACGAATGGCTGCCTTCCACTTCTCTGGAAAGAACCTGGGAGCAGATGTGCATGGCTTATGATTACGGTGTAAAAGATATATGGATAGTAAATGTCGGCGATTTAAAATTTAACGAAGCTCCCCTGGCTTATTTTATGGAACTTGCCTATGATTTTAATAAATGGGGCAGCTCATCGCCTAACAGTATCGAGAATTATATTGACACATGGCTGGAAAAAACTTTCCCCTCCGCGGAAAAATCAATAAGAAATAAAATGGCGAAAGTTTTTCATGGATATATAAAATTAAATTCGTTAAGACGCCCGGAAGCGCTTAACCCGGATATTTATCATCCGTGTAATTATCTGGAAGCTGACAGAATGTTAGAACTAGCGAAGGGAATAGATGATTTAAACGAGGAAGTATATTCCGCTCTTTCAAAAGAAAAAGACGCGTACTATAGTCTTATTTATTTTGCCGCGAAGGCAAGCGTAAATCTGCTTCGTATGCATTTATACGCCGCGAAAAACAAACATTACGCTAATCAAAATAAAAAGGCTGCCAATAATTACGCTGCTCTTGTAAATGAATGTATCGAGAAAGATCGCAAACTGGCGGATGAATTCGCTAAGTTTAAAAATAATAAATGGAACGGTATGCAGCTTGCTTCGCATGTCGGTTTTGTAAGATGGAACGAAGACGGCTGCAGGTATCCTCAGCGTATTTTAATTGAGCCTGTGAATAAACCGCGCATGCTTGTTTCACGCAAGGACAGCGAAAGAATATATACAAAAACTTATGGTAACCCAATGACCATAGAGATTAATGATTTCCTTTATGCCGGATGTGATTCTGTAATTTTAGAAATAGCAAACGACGGGAAAGGTAAGCTTGAATATATAATAGAACAAGACGAAAAAAATGATTGGCTTGAAGTTAGTTCTTTAAAAGGTAAAGTTGAGTTTCAGGAAGAAATTGTTTTAAAAGTAAATAAAAATAAACTTACAGAAGAAATTCAGACAGCGCGGCTTCTTATTAAAGATAAGGAAACTACTGTAGCGGCAGAGATTAAAGCAGGAAAAATAACAACAGAAAATCTGCCGCAAATGACATTCCTGGAAAACAACGATGTCATTGTCATGGAAGCGAATCATTTTAGCGATAAAAAAAATGTTTCCGGCTGCGGCTTTATTGAATTAAAAAATTATGGAAGGCGCGGTGACGCGATGAAGGTTTTTCCAACAACGGCGAATTTTAATGAAAAGAATGAAAGACCGGTGCTTTCGTACAAATTTTTAATCGAAGAGGCAGACGAGTATATCGCGGAAATCTGGACAGCGCCGGCTAATTCAGTTCAAAAAAATCAGGCGCTGCGCTATATATTAACAGACGCGAAGGGAGATAATCATATAATTACTGCTGTGCCTCTGGATTATCACGCGGGAGATCCTTTTAATAATATGTGGAGCGAAGGTGTTTTGAATAATATAAGAAAAAACGAAATATCACTGACATTTGATAAAGGCGTTAAAGAAATTTCAATTGGAGCGCTTGAAGCCGGGCTTGTGCTCGAAACAATATTAATCTATAAAAAAAATAAGAAGCCATTAAAATCCTATCTTGGACCGCCTGAAAGTTTCTATACAAGCTGATATTTATCTCAAAAATTTTGTTAAAAAAGTGCATTTTTCTTCCTTTGATTTGTTGTATTATTATGAACTATGAATATTGATATAGAAGAGTGTTACAAAAAATACGCGCCCATGGTCTTTCGCAGGTGTTCCTTTATTTTGAAAGATCAGGACGAGGCGTTGGATGCTTCACAAGATGTATTCGTAAGTTTATTGCGAAACCATAAACGTCTTCATAGCAGGTTTTTATCCAGTTTGCTGTACACCATCGCGACAAATACATGCCTTAACAAGCTAAAGCAGCGAAAGTGGCATGGAGGCAGTATTGAGGATCAGCAAATTCATATTTGCGCTGTTAACGATCCTCAGTATGAGAGGGTAGAGGATGGTATGTTGATGGAAACGATTTTGCAGGATGAATCGGAATCAACAAGAATGATTTGCTTTATGTATTATGCGGATGGAATGACATTAAGTGAAATTGGTGAAACAACAGGTTTATCTGTTTCCGGAGTGCGAAAACGTCTTCTGGCTTTTAAAACCCGCGCTCAAAATAAATTGTCGGTAGAAGGAGAAAAGTTATGAGTAAAACCAGAATATCTAACTTTTTATTGGAACGTTATAATATCGGCGAAGTTACGAACAAGGAAAAAATTAAAATAGAGAAGGCGCTTGCGGAAGATGCTGCTTTAGCAGCTTCTCTTTCTGAATTAAAAAAAGCCAATTCAAATTTTTATCAGCAGTTTCCTAAAGAAAAACTCTTCCCGGCGAATGCGCGCCGTATAAAAATGTACAGTTTTCGCTCTGTTTCAAAACCTGTCTTAGGGCTTTGCGCCGCGGCTATGCTCCTTCTTGTCGCGTTCCCGGTGTTTTTATTAAAGGATTCTTTTCTTCCTCAACCTGACGAAAGAATTAAGGGCGCGTCAGTCAGTAATAATTCGATTGAATTAAATGTTTACGTTATGGGAGACACAGCCGGTGAAGCTGTAAAACTTGAGAATAAGGCAATGATTCACGAAGGGAATGTAATTCAACTTGCTTATTTT
>Ga0209755_10007401_pt1 | contig 11901 bp, 11 predicted proteins | sample TergutCo191P1_FD_187301 | JGI IMG/M metagenome (GOLD analysis project Ga0209755, IMG submission 187301) | Cornitermes sp. P1 segment gut microbial communities from Petit-Saut dam, French Guiana - Co191P1 (SPAdes) (version 2) | ecosystem: Host-associated > Arthropoda: Insects > Digestive system...
GAAAACAGCGCAAAAAGAAACGCAGCCGGAAGTATAATCCGCAGCAGTTTTCCGGTTTTGTTTGATAGTTCCATCCGCTTTACCCCATCAGCGTAATTTCTTTAGCTCCGCATCTATTCTAGGCGGTAAATCGAGTATCGGATAAGCCACCAAAAAACCAATATACCCATCGCAAAATACACCCTGATTGGTTGCCTGCTTATGCATAGAGTAGTTGACGAAACTTAAAAATAATTTTGTAGAGCGCAAATTTTTCTGACAAAATAACGATTTTGTCTTTATCTTGGCGTTATAATATAGTATAATGACAACGAGGTGATTTTGATGGTAGCGACTAAGTCAAATGTAAATGTAAAAATTGATACTGCGATTAAAGAAACAGCCACCATGCTTTTAGACCGCATGGGTATTGATCAGACCACTGCGATAGATATGTTTTACAGGCAGATTATAGCCGAGCGACGGTTGCCTTTTCAGCCTGTGGTTGCTCCTACTTTAGAGGAGCAGCTTTCAGCGGCGATTGCCAAACGGAATATCCCAAGAGTGAAACTCGAAGCAGACGAAAACGGCTACGCCATTGTAGACAAGGATAAGCACCCCGAAATTTACGATTGGGCGGTGAATGGCTAGTGAATCCTTACGACATTCACATTGCCTATGCTTCGTGGGGCAGCGATGGGAAACGCCGCCCTGTTTTGGTGCTATCTGCCGACCAAAAGAAAGTAGCAGTTTTTCAGATTACATCGCGATATGACAGCAAGAATGCCGTTATTCAAGCTCAATATATTGCTATTGATGATTGGGCGCAGGCAGGGCTTACGAAGCAATCTTATATAGATATTGGCAGAATTCTTGACTTGCCGGTTGCTGCTGTATGGCTTACGCCCATTGGCAAGCTGTCTAAAAACGACTTGAACAAGCTACTTAACGCAATGAATGAGTAGCAATTTAAGGGAAGCTACCACCACAACATTACTCGGAAAGGACTTTTATTCAAATGAATCAGACAACAATGGATGCGCTGGTTAAAGCAGAGCCAAAGCCCGGACTTACGCTGACTAAAGTGCAGATTCCGCCTGCAAATCCCGGGCAGGTCAAAATACGTGTTCTTAAATCCGCTATATGCGGCACCGATTTGCATATATACAATTGGGATGAGTGGAGTCAGCGCACCATCCGCACGCCTCAAATTATCGGACATGAGTTTGTCGGTGAGATTGTCGAACTTGGAAGCGGCGTCACCGGCTATAATGTTGGTGAGATTGTGTCCGGCGAGGGGCATATCGTTTGCAGGACATGCCGCAACTGCATGGCGGGGCGGCTGCATCTTTGCAAAAACACCATTGGGGTCGGCGTAAACAGGGATGGCTGTTTTGCAGAATACCTTGTTATTCCGGTTGAAAATGTCGTGCGTCTTGTGGATGGCGTTCCGTTGGATGTTGCGGCATGTTTTGATGCTTTGGGAAATGCGGTACACACTGCTTTGAAATTCGATTTGACCGGCGAAGATGTTCTCATAACGGGAGCCGGTCCAATCGGCATCATGGCGGCTATCATCTGCCGCCACTGCGGGGCTAAAAAAATCGCCATCACCGATATAAACCCATATCGTTTAAAGCTCGCCAAAGAGGTTGTGCAGAGTGTTTGGGCTGTTGACCCTCGTGATATTTCCACGCCGGAACTTATGCGTAAGATGAATATGGCGGAGGGTTTTGATATCGGTCTTGAAATGTCGGGCAGTGACGCTGCTTTTTCCGACATGGTTGAGCATATGGGCAATGGCGGCAGAATCGCGCTTCTCGGTATTCACAGCGGAGAGACTCTTATCAATTGGGACAAGGTCGTCTTTGGCGGACTGACCATCCAAGGCATCTACGGCAGGGAAATGTTTGATACATGGTATAAGATGATGTCAATGCTGCAAACCGGGCTTGACGTCGAAAAGGTCATAACACACAGGTTTGACTACAAGGACTTCGACAAAGGCTTTGCCGCAATGCAAAGCGGACAATCAGGCAAAGTAGTCCTCAACTGGAGCGAAAGATAGCGATAGGTATTCGGCGAGGGGTTTCTTTTTCAGAGTTTAAACAAACTACTCAGATGGTGTTGACATAAGTTGAAATACATTGCAAGTTTTATAGACTCACCAAAACCAGTGTTTTTTCTTTACCACCATATACGCAATCTCACCACCGGCCACGCGTACAACGACAATTGCACCGGCAATCCACCAGTTTACATTTGAAGTCCTAATTCACAGACCTGCGAGGTGATGGGTATCAATGCTAAAAAGGCCCAATAAATGTGGAATATGGGATATGTTTTATATCCCATTCCGCGTGACACCGTTCTATACATTATTTTATGCATTTCAAAGCATACTTTCAGCTTTGATTCCTACGATACTTATTTTTGCGACTGTCTCATTGCTAAACACTGCTATCGCTGTGCTTAACAATGAGGCAGGACGCAGTGCAATAACCGGATCGATAATAATACTGTCTGCTATTATGATGTATAACGTGCTTATTGGTATTGTCATGAACATAGTTGACACTTATAGAAACAACAAGGTTATGACCGTGACTGTTCCGGCATTACAAGTAAAAGCATCATCTTTGGAGTATTGGCAGCGAGAAGACCCATATGCTATTGATTTACTACTGAGAGCGGATGCGGCAGTGGAGGGTAAGGTTTGGCGCGTCTACAATGCGTTTCTGGGAGTCGCAAATTTATTATTTTTTGTCACAGGAATATTGATCACTCTATTTGTACAGGTGTGGTGGCTTGCTGTATCTATAGTTGCAGTAAGCATCCCATTGGTTTTTATAGCATACAAAGCAGGAAAATCAATTTATGCTACTGAGCGAGAGCTAACACACACAGATCGTATGGCACAATACTATTCAAGCATATTGACCGAGCGTGAAGCCGTGGAAGAACGTAATGTTTTCGGCTATACCGAACAGATAAATAAGCGATATGGTGAAATATTTGAGAAAGCGCGTAAAGACAGATTTAAAGTAGAGTTGAAGTATTTTATAACTGCCAAAGCAGGAGGCATTATAACCACAATCTATGCCATGGGAACAATGGCAGCACTAATGACTCCCGTCATAAACGGAGAAATCTCAATAGGTATGTTTATAGCACTGATTGGTGCTGTTCTAGCACTTTCGGGCAGATTATCATGGGGTCTTAACGATATCGTGCAGGAAGTTACACATAATATAGAATACCTAAAAGATCTGCAAGAATTTATGGACTTGCCGGAAGATGTCGATGCCATGTCATTTGCAGATAAGAATGTTATATTTAGTAAAATTGAATTTAAGGACGTACGATTCAAATACCCCAGAACCGAAAAATATGTATTGGATGGCGTATCATTCATCATTGAAAATGGAAAAAACTATGCCTTTGTCGGGGAAAACGGCTCAGGGAAAACTACTATAATAATGCTGTTATGCAGGCTGTACACCCATTATGAAGGTGAAATATTGGTGGATGGTCGTTCCTTGCGGGATTTATCACAATCTCAGGCAAAGGGGCTTGTTTCAGTCGTATTTCAATTCTTTGCAAAATACCCTATATCATTATATAATCACATGCTTATTGCAAATTTAGATGATCCTAACCGCAAAGTCATGGAAGACACGTTAGAAATGGTTGGCTTGTCCGATTTAGTCAAAAAACTTAAAAACGGTATAGACACTCCGTTGGGTACAGAAAAACCCGGCGGTGTGGATATATCCGGTGGTGAGTGGCAAAGAGTAGCACTTGCGCGCTGCGTGTTAAAATCTGCTCCGCTGCGTATATTAGACGAACCTACCGCAGCGCTGGACCCCATAAGCGAAAGCCGCCTTTACCGGAATTTTGAAAGGATTTCCAAAGGGATAACCACTATTTTTATCAGTCACAGACTAGGCTCTACGAAGCTGGCTGATGTGATTTATGTACTTTCAGGAGGTCGGATTACGGAAGCCGGTTCCCATAAAGAACTAATGGCTCAAGATAAATTATACCGTAAGATGTTTGATGCTCAAGCTTCGTGGTATATTGAAGATGCTGCCACTCCATCATCAGGTGCGACAGTATGAAGTCAAAAAATAAACTATTACGGGTTTTACGATTTGGGCTAAGCTTCATGATAAAGTCATTTCCGGGTGCTTTTATCACCAGTGGTCTTGTTGGTGTATTTTATGGTACCTTATACGGATTGTCCACCTTTGTTACTCAATACTTCTTTGATTCTGTAAGCGATATATTGTCCGGGGGTGACTCACTTAACCGTGCGTACGTTATGATTGCTTTATTAGGCGCAACACTGATATCCCGCGCAGTTATAAGTGGGGTAAAGAGTCTATTGCGCCGCAATATGGAGCAGAAAGCAAATGGAGCACTGGCAGAAATCGCACATAAAAAAATGGCGCAAATAGACCCTGTATCACTGGAAAATACGAGGCTTCTGGATGATATTAATCGCTCTGCCGAAGGTGCAACAGTAATTTTCCCTATCGTCAATACGATTATGCGCATGTTTACATTTTTCATTCCGTATTTTATTGTAATGGGGATTTACTTGAGTCATTTACAACCTCATTTTATTGTATCGTTATTACTTGTTTTTATTCCGGTATTTATTGCTCAAATGATACGCACAGGCATTATTGCCAAGTTTGAGGATATTGTTGCGCCGATAAGGCGAGAGCATGGTTTTTATCATCAATCATTTACCGCAAGAGCGTATTACAAAGATACACGTCTGTTGGGCTGTGCAAAATACTTTGCACAAGAATATCTTTTGCGCCTTAACTCATTAAACAAAGCCCGTGTGAAGGTTACTTGGAAACAAAATGTTTTAGAGTTGATTTCAGGGCTGCTTAGTACCGTGGGATATGTTGCTATTTTATATTTGCTTGTCGCAGCATTGTTAAACGGGGAAATAACCGTTGGTGCTTTTGCTGCGGTGTTTAGCTCTATCGCTACGATGTTTGGTATGATGCAAGAAATGATACAAGTAAGTATAGGACAAATGGCGGATGATTTAGGTAAGGCGTTTAATTTTATACGTTTTTTAGAGCTGCCACAGCAGAATAGCGGCGAAGATGGAGAGCCGGATTACGCCAAAGGTATCAGCGCAAAAAATGTAAGCTTTCAATATCCCAATGCGACACAACCCTCTGTAAGCGGCGTATCCCTTGATATTAAGCGTGACGAAACAATTGCGATCGTTGGTGAAAACGGTGCGGGCAAATCGACTTTAGTGCGACTTCTTATCGGCCTATATGCGCCGACAGAAGGTATTGTTACCATAAACGGTATGGATACTCAAAAGATCAAATCCGCAACTATATTTAGAAATATATCAGGAGTATTTCAAAGATTTCAGCGATATGGCATGACCTTAAAAGACAATGTAGAGATTAGCCATCAGCCAATTAACGATAATAACTCAATACCTCGAAGTGAAGATGATGTAATTGCAGCACTTGAGCAAGCTAATATTTCTATTGATGGCAGAAGCTTCCCACAAGCTCTTGAAACTATGCTATCCCGCGAGTTTAATTGGAAAAAAATGCCGGGAGTTGAGTTGTCCGGAGGTCAGTGGCAACGAATCGCCATTGCCAGAGGATTGTATAGAATGCATGACATCGTTGTGCTTGATGAACCGACAGCCTCAATTGATCCATTGGAAGAAAGCAGGATTTACAGCAAATTTGTGGAAATGTCTAAGGATAAAACCGCAATTATCATAACCCACCGATTAGGTTCAACTAAGGTAGCCGACAGGGTAGTCGTGATGGATAAAGGCGCAATTATTGAAGAAGGTTCACACAATAAGTTGATGCAAAAACAGGGCGTTTATACGAAAATGTACAACTCGCAATCGTACTGGTATTTGGAGGAATAAAGTAAGAGGTGAATACGAAGGTACAGACGTTAATAGTTGACGCGACACCCTTGTGTCATAGGCGATAAAAACACATTTGAGAAAGAGCGGGAAACACTCAGAGCTGAATATAATAAAAAGCAAAGACAGATGGAAGACCAATTAGACGAACTCAAGAGAAAGAACCGTGATATCGAGAACTGCCTTGGCGATATTGATAGCGTTCGCCTTGGCGCGAATAATTCTCTTTACGGACGCCAAAGCGACCTCTATCAGCATGGAGCACACGAGGATTTGAAATTGTTTCCTATAATTGAAGATGGATTAACACAAGATTGCCGTGCTGCATTTGACGAGCTCTTTTAAGTCAAATATACCCAACAAATGTGCCACACAATTAAACTGGAGAATTTACGTTATGAAAATGTTAGACTTGACGACAGACAAAAGCATAAAAACCTTGACTTTGTTATTACAAGAAACAGAGGCGCGACAGCTTTTGGGTTACTTAGAAATGTTACTGACAGAAGCGGGGCAAAACGAACATCACCACTTAAACAATGAAGATTATTCAAAAGAAATAACCGTTGCGTTATATGATGAAAACAATATTGAGAGTTTTTCTGATAGAGTTAAAACATTGATACAGGATGACAAATGAATAACGAAACAATAGATGGTGTAATTGACTTAATTTTAGATAAGACTGTTGGTAAAGTGGGTTTGTTTGAATCACAACGAAAATCTCTTGTTGTAGAAAAAGAAGATTTTTTCGACAATAGTAAATACATTGTTTTCAATGTGGATTCTACAGCCGAAAAAATCATTCCTTTGAATCATCCTCCCCTGTCTATTATGTTTTGGGAGCTTACACAAGCCATGCCTTTTGGAAAATGAAAACTAACCAAAACAATAGTCGCGCCATAATTGCATTACGGAGTCATCTGCGTTATAATAAATGTGCAGACTGGCTTCATTTCTTAATTGAAAGAAGCCGGACATTGGCACACAACGCAATATATGGCAGGCAATCGGTTGATAAGCAGGACAGTATCAGCATTGAGAGTCAAGTCGAGTTGTTCCAATATGAAGTATTAAAAGCAATCCACAGTATCCGCTGTAGCATATTGTCCTTGGAGAGGGAGCTTAATAACTACTACTCTATAATACGAGGGATGAACCTTTATGGATAAGAATGCGCTAAAGATTTTTTCTGAGATTGTTGATGACATGCAAGAGCAAGGGATATACAAGACAGAGCGTGTGCTTGTCACTCCGCAGTCGGGCATAATTGACACTACACTGGTTGAGGGTACAATCAATATGTGCTCTAACAACTATCTTGGGCTGTGCAATGAGCCTAAGGTTATTGCGGCGGCTAAGGCAAGTTATGATAATTGGGGTTATGGGCTATCGTCAGTTCGTTTCATTTGCGGTACTCAAGTTGTGCATAAGGAGCTTGAAGCCACTATTTCACGTTTTCTCGGCATGGATGCGGCTACCCTATATTCTTCTTGCTTTGACGCCAATACCGGGCTTTTTGAGACGCTGCTTGGCCCTGATGACGCCATAATTTCCGATGAACTTAACCATGCGAGCATAATCGATGGCGTGCGTTTATGTAAGGCACAGCGATTTCGATACAAAAATAATGATATGCAAGACCTTGAGCGTTGTCTTAATGAGGCAAAAAACGCACGCATAAAGCTGATTGTGACCGACGGTGTGTTTTCTATGGATGGAACGATTGCGGATTTAAAATCTATCTGCAATTTAGCGGATGAATATAAAGCCCTTGTTATGGTGGATGACAGTCACGCCGTTGGTTTTGTCGGTAAAACAGGCAGGGGTACGCCGGAGCATTGTGATGTGCAGGGCAGGGTCGATATCATCACCGGAACGCTCGGCAAGGCGCTTGGCGGCGCCTCCGGCGGGTATACCGCTGCCCGCAGGGAAATTGTTGACTTGCTGCGGCAAAGGAGCAGACCGTATCTGTTTTCAAATACTCTGGCGCCCGCAATAGCCGCAGCATCTTTACAGGTCATTAAAATGCTCAAAAAAAGCACTTCACGAAGAGACAGGCTCGAGGCGAATACCCGCTTTTTCCGCAAAGGTTTAGCTGCGCTCGGGCTAAATGTCGTGGAGAGCACACATCCGATAGTTGCCATAATGTTCGGCAACGCAAAGCTCACATCCGACATCGCCGCACATATGCTGCGGCACGGCGTTTATGTGGTCGGTTTCAGTTATCCGGTAGTACCGAAAGACAAAGCCCGCATCAGATGCCAGGTCTCGGCCGTTCACGAACAAAAAGATTTGGAACATGTAATAAAGCAGTTCAAGCTTGTAAAAACTAAGTTTTCATTGTAAGACAGGGAGACGGTTTCTCTGTCTCTATACTATTCTGCGACGAAATCAGCGAGAAACCCGCAAAACAAGGAATCTCCCTCCTGTCCCACAGGCTAGTGTAGCGTATACGAAATAACCGGCTATAGATTGCGCTGGATTTTTTCGGCTGGCCAAGAAGAAATCCGAAGGAATATCAGTGCTATTTCGAGGTTTTCTGACGATGACAGACGGAAAAAGATGCCACAAGTATGTAAACTTATTAGATGTTACAGACCACTAGTGACGCTCCTGTCCCACAATCTTTTTAACTGAAAACATGTGACAATCACATGTTTTTTCGGCTTGTTCTAATTTATCCGCCGCTTTTGCAGAAAGTGGATTTTTCTGCTTTCTTTCGTCATCACTATTTGTCACATAGTATCTTTTTCCTTTCAAAGAACAAAAAAGTGTAAAAACATTAGTTGACAACACTTTAAACTCATGGTATACAGTTTAAATTAGCATGTTTACAGCATCTAAATTCATCGGGGTACAGTTCTATATAACGCTATTTTTCGCATCTGCTTTTTTAGATGGTGTGGGCATGGGTAGAAATCCATTATTATTTTTTTTGGGGGATTCAGTATGAAGCGTATAGGTGTCGGAAAAGCGAGTGCGCACTCGCAAGAGAAAATTTTAGCAATATTGCTTTCACTTGCCATAGCGCTGCCGTTCTTTTTTGGTTCGGCAATTCCAATGGTAGCAGACGCTAATGAACATGTTTGCAGCGAGGAAACCGGCTGTGTGCCGGTGTATCCGACTAAAACGAAGATTGTCGAAGAAGGGCATGAGCACGGCAAGGGATACTGGGAAAGTGGCTCCGATGCTCATAAACATGCGGCATTATATTATACGGACTACAAGCTTATCCGCGAAAATCAGACGCCGCAAAGTTCAGAATTTGTCCTTACATGCACACTTGAAGAGGATCCTGACGTAACGATTGAAGTCCCCGATACGGACGCTGATCCGATAAATTGGACATGCTCTCTTACAGATGAGCAGGAACCCGACCCCGAAGATGAGACTGAGCCGTCTTCGGACAACGAATCGGAAGTCTACACGCTTATGGATGAGGAATTACCCTTAGCGATGATGGCTTCCGATGACATTGTTGCTGATGTTCAAGTTAGAACCTTAATCGAGTTGCAGACTGCTATCACCAATGCACCTACCAACGGCGATTTGCGCGTGATTGAGATTATGCATGACATCATTATGGATAATCAAATTACTATCTCAGGAAACAGAAATATCGAGCTTATAAAAAATATTACCAATCCTGGAGTCGATAATGTTTCTCTTATTATCCCTGCCACCGGTACGTTTAGGCATTTTGCATTGAACACTAGCTCGCTCACCATAAACGACGGTATCATACTGACCAGTTCAGGTGAAGGAGCTACAAGAGGTGGCATAGCAGTCAATAGTGGCGGCACATTCAACATGAACGGCGGCAAAATCACCAATTGCGCAGGCTCCGGCACCACACCGATGATTCAAATCGCAAACGGAACTTTTAATATGGACGGAGGTGCTATAACCTACAATGAAACCTATAATGCTTCAATGGTACAATGTACTGACGGAACTTTCAATCTGCGCGGAGGCACTATAAGCAACAACCGCAGCAGAACCGACAATGCTATTGTATCTGCGACACGTGGCACTATTAATATAACCGGCGGCGAAATCACCGGCAACAACAACACCGGCGTACATCAGAACGGCGGCATTTTCACCATGTCCGGCGGTACTATAAGCGGCAATACAGCAACGAATGGCGGCGGCGTACGTTTATCCGGCACTAATAATTTAACCGCTACAATGTCCGGCGGTACTATAAGCGGCAATACTGCCACGAACGGCGGCGGCATTTCTTTGAGCGGTTTAACCGCCATCGGTGATCTTACATTCAACATGACAGGCGGTACGATTAGCGACAATACAGCAACGGAGAACGGCGGCGGCATATTTGTTACAACTGCTTCCACCAGAACCGTCAGATTCAATCTGAATGGGGGAATCATAAGTGACAATACTGCCACAAACGGCGGCGGCGTGGCTACTGACAACAGTACAGCCGTCACTTTTGCCATAACCGGCGGTACAATAGAAGGCAATACAGCGACCGCAAACGGCGGCGGCGTATATGCAAACGCAAGCACAGCTCTTAATGTGAGCAATGGTAGATTTATCAATAACAAAGCCGAGGGCGACGGCGGCGGTATCTTTAGAAGAGTAACGCCTACCACTGGGCTTACAATCAGCGCCAACACCGTTTTTGCGGAAAACAGCGCCCGAGTTTCGTATTTCGGTCCGCTTCCGGCGACGTGGACTACGACGTATAATAACGTCAACTGGTATGGCGAGAACTCACTGGGCGGTATCCGTGCCGAGCAAACGGAGCCGCATGTGCTCAATAACTTTGACGTCAATTACACGCCCGTTTTAATCAAAGTAACATTTCTAAATTGGAACGGCAGTTTAATAGAAGAGCAATTTGTTGAGCAGCACAGAGATGCAAAGGCTCCGGACGACCCGACACGTGAGGGGAGGTGGGCTTTCATCGGCTGGGACACCGAGTTTACTAATGTAACGGCAGAGCTTACTGTCAAGGCGTTGTTTATAGCAACCCACGAGGTAACTTTCCTGGACAATGACGGTAACACCATCGCGATTGTAACCGTCGAGCACGGCAGTCCCGCAACACCGCCGGATGACCCGACACTCGAAGGACACACCTTCAAAGGCTGGGATAATGACCTTGACAACATAACGGAAGACATTACCGTTAAGCCGATATTCGATATAAATGAGTACACGGTAACTTTCGTTGACAGTGAAGGCAACATCATTGCGACTGTAACCGTCGAGCACGGCAGTCCCGCAACACCGCCGGATGACCCGACACTCGAAGGATACACCTTCAAAGGCTGGGATAATGACCTTGACAACATAACGGAAGACATTACCGTTAAACCGATATTCGATATAAATGAGTACACGGTAACTTTCGTTGACAGTGAAGGCAACATCATCAAAGAAGAAGTCGTCGAGCACGGCAGTCCCGCAACACCTCCGGATGACCCGACACTCGAAGGACACACCTTCAAAGGCTGGGATACCGATCTTGACAACATAACGGAAGACATTACCGTTAAACCGATATTCGAGATAAACGAGTACACGGTAACTTTCGTTGACTATAACGGAGCGCCTATAGGCGACCCGCAAGTCGTTAAGCATGGCAATCCCGCAACACCGCCGGACGATCCGACGCGTGAAGGGCATACCTTTGTCGGTTGGGACAAACCACTAAGCAATGTAACGAGTAATCTGGTCGTCACGGCGCAGCATAGGATAAACACCCACACAGTGCAATTTGTAGACCATGACGACACCGTAATAGGCGGCGTGCAAACCATAAACTTCGGCAGCCCCGCAACCGCACCGGCAAACCCAACGCGCACAGGCTATACCTTCATCGGTTGGGACAGACCGGTCGACAATATAACAGAAGATACAGTCGTCAAGGCTCAATACAGGATAAACACTTACACGGTGCAATTTGTAGACCATAACGGCGCGCCGATAGGCAATATGCAAACCGTCAACCA